>Ga0228703_1000031_pt1 | contig 169972 bp, 152 predicted proteins | sample McNCre217_Aug_MG_3_FD_178020 | JGI IMG/M metagenome (GOLD analysis project Ga0228703, IMG submission 178020) | Freshwater microbial communities from McNutts Creek, Athens, Georgia, United States - 29-17_Aug_MG | ecosystem: Environmental > Aquatic > Freshwater > Creek | place: USA: Georgia... | reverse complement strand
CAAATGCTGCCGCCCCTGGCAATCGCCTGTAGCCGAGCCAGCGCTTCCTGTTGGAAAGTCTCATCGGTGTGCCCAAAGTCGGCGTTGTTGGCTTGACTCAGAATCACCTGTGCGCCTTCTGACACCAGCTGGTGCGGCAAATCGTCGATGGCGATCTCAAAGCAAATGAGCGATCCAGCGTGCACTCCGGCAACACGGAATACACCGGAATGCGTGCCAAAATCGAAGCCTCGCTGAATGAGGCCAATCAGGCTTGGGGCGAGCGAGTACCAGAATGGGCGATCGGGAACGTATTCGGCAAACGGCACGGGACGCTTCTTGTCGTAGATGGCAACCGCGCCTAGGTTGGGCTCAAAGTGAATGGTGCTGTTGAAAACCTGGTTTCCTCGCCAGGTAACGGCACCCAGAATGAGCGGCTTCTTGAGGAGGTTGTTCACCGTGTTCACAACTTCTTGGTGGCCAAACGGATCACTCAGCGGGTCAAGATCGCTTGAGTTTTCAGGCCACACCACAAAATCTAGGTCCTTCGAACGCGAATCGTTCATCATCAACCTGCTAGCCGTGATGTGCTTCTGAAGAATGCTTCCGCGAATCGGGTTGGCGAATAGTCCAGCATTGGCGTTACCCTGAACCGCACCGATGGTGGCACTCCCCTGCCCCGACACCGAAATGAATGTGAGAGCCGGAACTAGAACGGCAACTGCGGCAGGAATCCAGAAAGAGATTTTGGCAAGACGACTAAGGCCGTGCAACTGCAGCGTGAGAACCAATGTGGCTGAGATGATCGCGCAGGCAAAAGACACGCCACTCACACCGCCCCAGTAAGCCCAGTTGGCTAGCCAGCTTCCTGACTGGGTTTGCCCGAGCCGGGACCATTGGAAACCGCCATAAGGTAGGTGTCCCTCAATCCACTCGCGCGCCACCCAAACTAGGCTGAGCGCTAAAACTGCCAAAGGTTTTCCTATGAGCAGTTGCACCTTGCGCTTTTCAGGGGGCAGGTCGTAATCGGTGTCGAAAAGGGTCCAAACCAGGTTTGTCAGCACCATACCTAGCCCAAAAAGCGCTCCCTCGAGCACGGCGAGGGCAAGCCATGGAACCGGTCCCAGATACGCGGTGAGCCAGGTGGTCTGTGCAGCGTGAAAAACCAAACCTGTGGCGAATCCAAGTGCCGTGGAGTACTTGATTGTCTTGCCACGAACCGAAAGCATAATCAGCCCAGTGGTCACAAATGTGAGTGGCCACAATCCAAATGGAGGCATGGTTAGAACAGCGGCTGCTGCCGCGAGCAGAGTCAGCGCTGGGGTTGCGAATCGGGATCGTAACATTGGGGTGCGTTCTCGCTTAGCCATAATACGAATAGGCCACGATCCCGCGCTTGACCTTGTCCACCGCGTCTTTTGCGGTGACCGAGATTGCGGGTTCTGCTGTTTGAGCAAGTTGGTCTAGTAAGTCAATAATCTGTTTGGTCCAGCGGATAAAGTCACCAGGAAGGAGGTCGGCCTGTTGAAGAACGGCGTCTAGTCTGGCGCCAGTTGCCCATCGATGAATTGGCAGACACAGTCCAGGATCCAGCGGATTCGTGCCAGGCAGTCGGTGTTGTTTCGAAAGTTGCTCTAGTGAGTCCCAAACGGCTTCGGTCTCCTCGAACACCTCGGAAAAGTTTCCGCGAGGCAGCTTAATCTCAAGGTGTTCATCGTCGCGGCGTGCTTCGTAGACCAAGGCGGCGGCCATCGCGGCCATTCCAGGGGCGTCTAAGTTCCGCCAAATCCCCAAGCGAAGCGACTCGGTAACCAAAAGATCACGATCTCCATAGATTCGCCCGAGAAGCTTGCCGTTCTCCAATACTTCGAGATCGTCGCCATCTTTTGCCACGTAACCCAGTTCCAAAAGCAGGTCGCAGATGCGGTCGAAGGTTCTGGCAACAAGGTTGGTGTGACGTTCTATCTGGTTCACAACCTGTTCAACCTCGCGAGCCAGTTTGTGCCAGCGCTCTCCCCAGCGGGCGTGATTCTCACGGTCTGGGCACTTGTGGCAGGAGTGATGTTTGATTCGATTTTTGAGGTCGTTGAGCTTCTTTTCCTGCGACCTGCGGGAGTCTGAAATCTTAGTTGTCTTGCCACGTTCGGCTCGGATTCGACCAGCCGATAGGGCACGCTCTAGGTCCGAAATTTCACGGCGCATTTCGGCGTAGTCCTCGAAGTCACCCATGTGACACTGCATTGCCTCTTGGTAACCCTGAAGTGAAATCTGCTTCTCACGGATGCCACGCGCAAGACCCACTACCGAACGGTCGGCTTGGAACTGCGCGAACGAGGTTTCAAGAACTTCACGCGAACGATTACGGCCAAATGCTTCCAGCAGATTGACCGCCATGTTGTGAGTTGGCCGGAACGAGGACATTAGTGGATAGGTGCGCTTGGAGGCCAATCCGGCAACAGTTTGCGGCTCTAGGTTTCCGGCCCACTGAATTACGGAGTGCCCCTCGGTATCGATCCCGCGGCGACCCGCACGCCCAGTCAGCTGTGTGTACTCGCCTGGTGTCAGTTGCACACGGCCTTCGCCGTTGTACTTGTCGAGTCGTTCCAAAACAACAGTGCGGGCTGGCATGTTGATTCCCAGAGCGAGGGTTTCGGTTGCAAACACTACCTTTACAAGCTTGCGCAGGAAGAGTTCTTCAACCACTTCCTTGAATGCGGGAAGCATTCCCGCGTGGTGCGCTGCCACTCCCCTCTCCAAGCCCGCTAGCCACTCGAAGTAGCCAAGGGTAGAAAGGTCTTCATCCGCAATGTTGTAAACCTTTTCCTCAACCAACATGCGAATTTCACGTTGTTCTTCTCTGGTGGTGAGGCGAATGCTGGAGTGCTGGCAAGACTTGACAGCGGCTTCGCAGCCGGCGCGAGAGAAGATAAAGAAGATGGCCGGCAGTAACTCGGCCTCGTCCAGAATGTCTATGATCTCGGCTTTTGAAGCTCGATAAATGTTGGGCTGGTTACGGTTCTGGTAGCCGCTCTGCTGCCCACCACGGCCTCGACCCGGCTTGCCCGTATTCTGACGCAGCTTGTTGTTGTGCATCTGCTGAAGGTCCGGGTTTACCCGAGTCTTGTTTCCACCCTCAAATAGTGGCAAAAGTTCGTCGCCAAACATCACGTGCTGGGTAAGCGGTACTGGGCGGTGCTCGCTAACGATAACCTCGGTCTTACCGCGAACCTCATTTAGCCAAGCACCAAACTCCTCCGCGTTGGAAACCGTGGCGCTCAGGCTAACTACCTTCACGTCTTTTGGCAGGTGAAGAATCACCTCTTCCCAAACCGCACCTCTGAACCTGTCGGCTAAGTAGTGAACCTCATCCATGACCACAAAGCCAAGGTTGATCAGCGAGTCGCTGTTGGCGTAAATCATGTTGCGCAAGACCTCTGTGGTCATCACAACAATTTGGGCATCGCCGTTGTTGTTGGTGTCGCCCGTGAGCAAGCCCACCCGCTCCGAACCATAACGCTTCGTGAGTTCTGCAAACTTCTGATTACTTAATGCCTTGATTGGCGTTGTGTAGATTACCTTGAGGTCGCGTTCAATGGCGAGATGGATTGCGAACTCGCCAACGATGGTCTTGCCCGCGCCGGTAGGGGCAGCAACTAGCACGCTCTTATCCGTTGCCAAGGCCTTGCAGGCCTCAAGTTGAAACTTATCGAGCGGAAACTTGACCAGTTCCTGAAAGTCTGAAAGTGCGGTGAGTTTTTGCGTTTCGCGCGAGAGCGCATAGCGCTCCGCCGGCGACAACTCGGGTTCCACTGATTTAGCCATTAGGCGAGGTCTGCTGCCGATAGGTCCAAATCAGTAATCAAAAGGTCCGGGTCCATTCGCTTGCGTTTCCATCGGTCTCGGAGCCAAGAAATTCCAGCAGCTACAAAGTAAAGCGCCATGAGTGGAACCATGAGTACAAACATCGATGTGGGGTCCGCAACCGGGGTTGCCAACGCCGCTATGAACGCGGAGATAACCGTGGCCACGCGCCAACCTTTGAGGATAGCTTTGGCGCTCAGAACGCCCATGAAGTTGAGAAGCACCAGTACAACAGGAAGCACGAATGCGATACCGAAAACCAAGAGAATGCGGATAGCAAACAGGATGTACTCGTTTGCATTGATCAGGTTTGCGCTTCCAGCCGGTGTGAGGCTGAGAAGTGCAGAAACGAAGCCTGGTAGCGCCATCCAGGCCATGAAGCAGCCGCCGAGAAACAGTGGGATTGCTGCACCCAAGAATCCAATGGTGTAGTTGCGTTCTTTGCGCTTGAGTGCAGGCACTATGAATGCCCAGAACTGGTAGAGCCAGAGTGGGCTGGAAACGATGACACCTATGAAGACAGAGATTTGCAAACGTAAGTCGAAAGCACCGCCGATGGTGCCGAAGTTCACCGTCGCGTTGATTTTGGCGTGCTTCGCCGCCGAAATGATTGGTTCTTGAAGTGCGTGGAATACCGGATCAAAAAGATACCAGCCGCCAACTGAACCGGCAATCACAAAAAGCGCTACCCAAAAAAATCGCTTGCGCAACTCTTTGAGGTGACCGCCAAGGCTCATCTGGCCGCGCGGGTTTTTCTGTCTGGCCATGGCCTAGTTTTTGTTAGAGGAAGTGTCCTCGGTAGAGCCTTTACCGGCCTCTTCAGGCTTTTCTTCTGGCTTCTTGTCGTCGCTCTTGACTTCTTTTTTGAAAATCTTAATCGACTGAGCAATTCCCTTGGCTGCGCCTGGTAGCTTTGGTCCAGCAAAAATCGCAACAACAATAAGGATAAGAATCAGGCCTACTGGCCCTTCTAGGCTTCTAAACACCTTTGACTACTTTCGCTTGGTTAATCTACTGATAAGCCTACGCTGTCTGGCGGCTTTCCTTTGCTCGGAAGCGTACTGGCGTTTCAGCCAAATCTGAGTGGCGACAACGGGGTCGTCACCCAGATTGTTTACTGGCGCCAGGTAGTCGGATTCGGTTGATTTCATCAATACAAGCTCGCTGATTTTCTGTTGCAGGGGTGCCACCACCGCCATGATTCGCTCAGTCTTGTATTTGAGTTCCAAAAGAATCGCTAGGTGCAAGGCAAAACCAGCCACAGCGATCCCCACAAAAACAACAACCCAAGCCCAAGCAGGCATTACTCAGCCGAGCTTTCCAGAATGCCATTGCCACCAAGTGCCTTCAGGGCAAACTCGCGCACGATGATTTTTGCCTCGGCAGGCTCCACCACACGAGCTGTTCCCGCGTACTTTGCAATTAGCGGGCCAAGAATCTTGAGGTTGCCGATCTTCAAGTTCACTCGCTGACCACCGTTTGGTAAATCGCTCAGCCAGACCGCCTGGTAGTCGGAAACAATGGCGTTTGCTTCAGGGTCGAGGTCGAGCACCACATCTGTGTCGGTGTCCTTCGGCTCGTAGATTTCTTCCGAGAGCTCTGCCTTAAGCGCCTCTTCGCTGATCTCCACGTTCAGGACCTCTGCAGCGAGCATTCGATCCAGGCGGAACGCACGAACCGCCTCTCGGGTGTGGCAGTAACCTCGCAGGTACCAGACATCATCGATGGCCTCAAGCAGTAACGGGTCAATTTCGCGCTCGGTGGTTTCATCGTTTGCGTTGCGGTAGTTGCACTTGATTCGACGGTTTTCAACTATCGCCTTTCGCACCACCAAGACGTCGGCATCCACACTTCCAGGAGTCACATCGATGATTGGTGTAACCACGCTGGTGCTTCCCTGAGACAAGATTTCTAGCAACTCATCTACGGCGTCCTTCTCGGCAAAGCCTGGAAGCTTGCTCAGGTAGGTTAGGCCAGCGCTAAGGGTTGCCACCTGGCGGGTAGAAAGCTTTGGCACGTCGTCGATTCCAGGGTTGAACTTGAGTTCAATAATTCCGTCTAGGTAGTCCGAGTACTCGAAGTCGTAAAGCTCGCCGCCAAAGTAGTTACCCACGCCGCTTACCCAGATGGTGTTAACTGCGCTGTCGGCTTCTTCAACGGTTATGCCAAACTGTTTCGCTAATGTCTCGATTGGAACTTCGTGGTTGTGCATCAGGTAGCCAACCATGGCTAGTAGCAGGTTGAATCGATCTGTTCCAGTGATCTTGGAGGACTTAGGCATGGTGATCGTTCACCACCTTTTCAAGTCCGGAGCGGAGCGCCTGCGCCAATGTAGCCGGGCGAATTACCTCGAGGTCCGTTCCAAAGCTGCGAAGTTCATTGGCCAACAGGTCCAGATCCATGTAGTGAAGATTAAGTTCATCTTCATTGGCGGCAACTCCGGGAAGGTCCATTTCAAAGTGCCGCCAGGCTGCTGTGCCAGGCACAATCCGAAGCGTTGCCACTTGGTTGCTGATTAGCTGTTCAAGTTCAACCTCAACTGCGCGAAGTTGTTCTGCGGTTGGCTTTTTGAACTCGCGACCAACCATCGACACGTTCCCGTTGACTATTCGACGAAGCAGGAAGTTTCTGGCTGATTCGCGATCCTCATCCCAGCAAACCAATAGCCACTGGCCTCCAACACTGCGCAACAACCAAGGTTGAACGGTTCGGGTTTCAACTTGGCTGGAGTTGGCCTTGCGGTAGTCAAAACTGACCACTTCGGCTGCTTCGATGGCAAGGCTGAGCGGGGTGAAGGTTGAGTCATAGGTTCGGATGCGCGGCGCCACACCAACCAAGTCGCTGCGCTCTGGAGCATCGCCGAGAGCGCGTAGTCGCATGACTGCGCGATCCACCTCGGTAGAAATCGATGCCTTGGCCCAGACTTGACCGGCAAGGTTCAGAAGTGCAACCTGCTTAGCGGAGAGTTTAAGGTTTTTAGGCCAGACGTAGCTGTCCTTAGGAATTGAGTAGCGAAACTCCTGGTTGTTGTCGTGAGCCTCGGGCGGGCTTGCGCCTTCCACCAAAACACCGGTTCGCTTAAGCTCCTTTTTATCTCGCTCAAACAACTTGTTCATGGCTTCAAGACCCTTGGCGTTGTGTGGGTCATAGGTTTCTTTGTAGCCCTGAACACTGCTGAAGATCTCTTGCTTGGTCAACCCCGTCTGCGTAAAGACAAGCGCGCAGGTTAAGTTGAACAGGCGTTCAGAAGGATCAATCTTCTTTGCCACGATGCTCCCCCTAGCTGGTTTCAGTTCTTGGTTATTTGCCAACGCCAAGAATGTCGATGACGAAGATCAGGGTGCTGTTTGCTGGAATCGAACCCGACTCCTGCTGGCCGTAGGCCTCGTCTGGCGGCAGAACGGCAACAACCTGAGAACCAACCCGCTGACCAACGAGAGCCTTGATAAAGCCAGGGATTAGCTGCCCATCAGTGAGCTGGAACTGGGCAGGAGTGTTCTTGTCCCAAGAGGAGTCAAACTTGGTCTTTGACGAAGACCAAACGAATCCGCTGTAGTGAACGGTGACCCAATCATTCTTTTTCAAAGTAGGTCCATAGCCCTGAATCAGAGTCTCTGAAGCGAACTTGCTGAACGCTGGCTTGCTCCAGTCCTGGAGAACCACGCCAGGGACACCGTTTGCCGCGGTAACAATCTGTGGGAAACCGTTCTGCGGGGCCTGCGCCTTACCGTTGGCACGTGGAAGGAAGATCTTCTTGATTTTGAAAATGAACACAAGCGAGTCATTTTTACGTACGTCAATCTGAGCGATTGGCTTAGAGCCGTGGGAGTCCTTTGGAGACATTGCAACCGCAACAACCGAGCCTTCGCGGGCTCCAGTCAGTGCATGACAGAAGTCGGCCCCTCCGGTTGCTGTTGGCTTTGCCAAAACCTCGCTTGCGTTGTCGGTGCCGTTCCATGCAGAGCTCTGGAACAGCTTGCCGGTGCGAGCGTTGTAGCCCTGGTATTCAAAGTTAATTAGCTGGTTGCCGGTAAATACCGGTCCAGTACCCTCAGTGACGATCTTGCTCTGAGTCACGGTTGCGCGCAGTGGGGTTGGGAACTTTACGGTTGGCTTGCCTGACTTCTTTTCGGTCACCGAAATCTGGTCTGCGGTTGAACCAGTGACGAGTGGAGCACACTGATTCTTGATACCGGTAAATAGGGCGTCGTCTAGGTTCTGAGCCGCAGATGAACAACCGGTTAGGACGGACACTAGCAGAACGGCAGAGGCTACGAGGGCAACAATTTTGCGCAAAACAAATCCTTCAATCAGGTGTGTTGTAAGTTTACTTGCTCGAGTGTGTTCTTGGTCTCAGTTCGACTCTTGGCGGGCATCGGCTGCAGCCTGAGCGTTCCTGACCGTCTTACGAAGTTTCTTGTCACTTGCCGTGGCTTGCCCAAGGTGTTCAGGGTTCCACACCGACAAGTCTTCATCGGTGAATTCAGGTTTGGTGCTCTTCTTGAACACTGGCAGCACGGTTCCAGGAGCCAATCGACGTGCCGTCACCAAGAATCCAGTGTGACCAATCATTCTGTGCTCTGGACGCACTGCCAGACCCTGTAGGTGCCAATCGCGCACCATGGACTCAAATGCTTCCGGCTCGGCAAAGTGGCCGCTCTTGCGAAGCTCTTCGGTGAATCGGGAAAGCTGAGTAACTGTGGCAACGTAACCGAGGATGAGGCCTCCAGGGCTAAGCGCGGTGGCGCACTCTTCAACGCATTCCCATGGTGCCAGCATGTCTAGAACAACGCGGTCGGCGGTTCCTGCCTCGATCTTGAGTGGAAGTTGGTCTTGCAGGTCACCTAGATGCACGTCCCAGTTTTCTGGAACATTGCCAAAGTTGGTTGCAACGTTCGCTTTTGCGATCTGTCGAAACTCGTCACGACGTTCAAAGGAATCAAGTTTTCCCGTTGGTCCGATGGCACGAAGTAGGTACATGCTCAAGCCACCGGAGCCCACGCCGGCTTCAACCACTCGCGCGCCAGGGAAGATGTCTCCCATGGTCACGATCATTGCCGAGTCCTTTGGGTAAATGATTGCGGCACCGCGAGGCATTGAGAGAACAAAGTCGCTGAGTAGCGGGCGGAAGGCTAGGTATTCCACACCGGCGCTGGTGAGAACCACGGTTCCCTCCTGCTGCCCAATGATGTCGTTGTGTTTCAGCTCACCGCGATGTGTTCCAAATGCCCCGTCAACGGCGAGAGTGATTGTGTTAAGGCGACCCTTTGGGCCAGTGAGTTGCACGCGATCGCCAACGCGAAATGGGCCGTTCGGCAAAACCGATTGAACTGACATGCTTCTCCTCCGCACTCCGCAGTGTTCGCTGAGTGACTGTTCGTCTAAGTAAAAGGTACTTGTAGTTGGGTCGTTAGGCTGTGGGGCGCGATTCCGCACCAAAGAGGTCAATTAGGTGCTGCAGTTCAACGTTTTCTAGCGTTGGCCAAATGATTCGCCCCTCTTGCTCTGGAATGTGCATCATGTTGGGAACCGCTATGGCTCTAGTTCCAGCCGACTCTGCAGAACGCAATCCATTTATTGAGTCTTCGAACGCCACGCAGTGTTCTGGGTTCACGCCGAGTGATTCGGCGGCCTTAAGGTACGCCTCAGGGTGAGGTTTTCCATTAGCAACATCGTCGCCCGCAACCACAATATGGAAGATTTCGCTCTCAAAGGAGTTAGCGACTGTGAGTGCCATTCGTCGCATTGACATGGTGACCAGCGCCTGCTTCACACCAGCCGCGTTTAAAGCCTGCAAAAGTTCGAGGGCCCCCGGGCGCCATGGGATTTCACGTTCAAGGTTAGCCAGAACGCCGTCGGTGAGCTCGTGCATGATTTCATCGATGGATAAATCGTGGATACCCATGCGTTCTTTCATGATTTGGCATGAAACCGGAAGGGCCAGGCCAATCAGATCGAGCCCGTCTTCGTGTTTCCACTCCCCCGGATACCGACTCGCCAGTGCCTGCTCGCTTAGCATCCAGTAATGCTCGCTGTCGATTAAGGTGCCGTCTAGGTCCCAGAGGACGGCGGCGGGGAGATTTTGAGCGAGCATAGTTCTCCAATTTTACCTTCGGGCGGTTGCCTTAGAGTTAAGTTCGAACCACTAGGTAAAACCCACTAGGAAAAGAGAACCGCCGGTGAACCCGCTACCGATTTTTGCTCAACGCACGCTCGTAGTGGCATTCGAGGGTTGGAACGATGCCGCCGAAGCCGCCACTCAAGCTGTAAAGATCATCGCGGACGAAATGCAGGCCGAGCCCGTGCAGAGCATCGACCCAGAAGAATACTGCGAGTTCCACTACGCGCGCCCGCAGGTTTACTTCGATGAGTCTGGCGACCGTCAGATTCGCTGGCCGGCAACCGAACTCCTAGTTCCGAGTGCCGCCGCCGCAAGCGACCGTCCTGAGTTGGCTAACCTCTTCATATTGTTAGGAATCGAGCCTTCGCTGCGCTGGCGTGCATTTGTTGCCGAGGTTTTGGAAATCATTGAAGACCGTGACATTCAGGCAGTTCTGTTTGTTGGCGCCATGATCGCCGATGTTCCACACACCAGACCTATCAACGTTCTGGCAATGAGTCAGCATGAGGACGTGCGAGCCCAGCTTGATTTGGAAAAGAGCGACTACGAGGGTCCGGTTGGAATTCTCACCGTGATTTCCCAGGCACTTGAGGAGCAAAATCTGCCAACAGCCAGCCTGTGGGCACAAGTGCCTGCCTACGTGCACCAGAGCCCGTCACCTAAGGTGACACTTGCGCTTCTCAGCGAAATTGAACGAATCTTGAAGATCGAGACCAATCACGGAACGCTTGCGGATGATGCTTTTGCTTGGGAGCGCGGCATCGATGAGATTGCTGAAGCAGACGATGAAATGTCCGGATATATCGAACAACTTGAAAAGACTCGCGACGAGTTGAAGTCGGCTGAGGGTTCGGGAGACATCTTGGCAAGCGAGTTTGAGAAGTTCCTCAAAGAGTCTTACAAAGAAGAGAAGCCAGACCAGTCAGAAAACGACGAACCCGAAAAGGGATAGTTCTGCAGACTATTGCGCTAGTTGGCTTCTTCGGAGTATTCCGGCAGGTCGAACGGCAGGTCGTCTTGGAACGCCTCATCAAACGCTTCCTGATAGTTCAAGAACGCTTCCTCTAGCTGATCGTAGGCCTGTTCAACCGACAAATCCTCAGGACCCCGACGCGAGATTGACGCCTCCAGGTGCTTCTCTAGTGCGGCCTGGAACTGCTTCAGTGCGAATCTTGGGTCAACTGCCATGACTTCAAACTACAGCGGAATGGTGGTAGAATCTAGAGGTTGCCTGCAACTCCCCTAAAAAAGTAGTTGCATTCACCTGTCCGGGTGGCGGAATGGCAGACGCGCTAGCTTGAGGTGCTAGTCCTCTTATGAGGGTAGGGGTTCAAGTCCCCTTTCGGACACGTTCGCTTGAGACAGCTAACAGGCGTTCCTGGGTTTTCCTGGGCAACGTTAAAACCCCAGACCATCGGTCTGGGGTTTGCTGTTTAACTTGCATTTCGCTGTATAAGCGTTATCGGTTAGACGGGTCATATTTCCTAGCGGCGCGCAGATCCCGAAACTCTGCCGGCAACGAATCGATTCCAAAGAAACCCAACCAGAAGTAAACCGGTGAGCGATGCGAAACCCGAACCGAGGACATCGGTGAGGTAGTGCACGCCTGAGTAGAGGCGTGCCCAGGCCATCAGTACAACGCTGGCAATCCACAGGGTGAGAACTAGATTCTTGAAGCGTGTGGTGCGGAACAGCAAGAAAAGCGCATAACCGAATGCGATTGCGAAACAGGTGTGTCCACTCGGGAACGCGTTGTCGGTTTCTGGAGCAACAACCATGCGTGCCAGCAAACTTTGGTCTGGGCGACCCTCATCGATGAGAAGTTTGAAAGCCTCTGCCGGTAGCCAGCCGAATGCTGTAATAGCGGAGATTGCCAGCGCATCGATGCGAGACTTTGTGATCACCCAAACCAATACAGAAGTTGCGATGGTGATTGCGATTGCGAACTTGGGGCTGTAAACCTCCCCCGCAGCTGCGGCGATGCGATCCAAGGCGGCATTTCCGTTGGCGTTGAGCCAAAGGTCAATTTGGAACTGGAAGCTCAGCGTGCTTGGCGCGAGTTGCCCAATGAGTCCGATTAGAACGCCAGCAACCGCACTAGCGCCGGCGTAAAGCCACCAGAGTTTGAGAGCTGGCAACGAGTGGAATTTACTTTGCTCTGAAGAAGTGGACACTTTGCTCCCTGTGTGCAGCGACCCTGCAGGGCCGCGCATCGAATGACTGTATGGCGATTCTATTTCAAGGGCCTTGTAATCAAACGCAACAAAGCCAGCAAAGGAGATTCGAGTTGATGGCGCTCAAGTAGAATTTCACTAAAGTTCTTCACTCACAATCAGGGGAAATCATGACCGTTTACAACAACATCACCGAAGCCTTTGGTAACACCCCTCTGGTGCGCTTGAACCGCATCATCGAAGGCCAGGCAAACGTTTACGCAAAGCTTGAGTTCTACAACCCCTCGGCCTCGGTTAAGGACCGTCTTGCGATTGCCATGGTTGATGCTGCCGAAGAGTCGGGCGAACTGAAGCCTGGTGGAACCATCATCGAGGCAACCTCTGGTAACACCGGAATTGGTCTTGCATTGGTTGGGGCGGCTCGCGGTTACCGCGTGATCCTCACTATGCCGGCCACCATGAGCACCGAGCGCAAGGTTCTGCTTCGCGCTTATGGTGCGGAACTTGTTTTGACCCCTGGCCCTGAGGGTATGAAGGGTGCGGTTGCCAAGGCCGAGGAACTCGGCAAAGAGATCGATGGCTCGATTTTGGTTCGTCAGTTCGACAACCCAGCTGGCCCAAAGATTCACCGCGAAACTACTGCAGAGGAAATCTGGCGCGACCTAGACGGAAACGTTGCCGCGCTGGTTGCGGGTTCGGGCACCGGTGGAACCGTAACCGGTGCGGGTCGTCGTTTGAAGGAGCTCAACGCAGACCTCAAGGTATTCGTGGTTGAGCCTGCAGCTTCTCCTATTCTCTCTGGCGGAGCCGCTGGTCCTCACCCGCTTGCGGGTATCGGCCCTAACTTTGTTCCAAGCATCCTGGACACCACCGTTTTCGACGAGGTCTTTGATGCAGTGAATGAAGACTCGTTCATCTGGGCTCGCCGCGCCGCCAAGGAAGAGGGTCTACTTGTTGGAATCTCCTCGGGTTCTGCTCTCTGGGCTGCCAACGAAGTCTCGAAGCGACCTGAGTTTGCCGGCAAGAACATCGTTGTGATCATTCCATCCTTCGGCGAGCGTTATCTATCGAGCATCCTTTACAAGGACCTATCCGACGAGTACACCCAGGCATAAGTGGGCCGCTTCGCAGAGGACATCAAGGCGGGACTCGAACGAGATCCGGCCACCAGCAGCGCGTTTGAACTTTTTCTAACGTCGCCTGGTTTGCACGCTCTGTGGATGTATCGGTTTGCGCACTCGCTCTGGAATCTAAAGCTTCACCTGATTGCCCGACTGGTTTCTAACTGGGCCCGATTTTGGACTGGCGTGGAAATCCACCCTGGTGCGGTGATCGGTCGCCGAGTAGTTATCGACCACGGAATGGGTGTTGTGGTTGGTGCAACTGCCATTATTGGCGACGACGTTTTGATGTATCACCAGGTAACCTTGGGAGCCAGTAAGAACACAACCGAGAAGCGCCACCCCACGATAGGCAACAGCGTTACCTTGGGTGCGGGTTCCAAAATCATCGGTGATATCACCATTGGCGACAACACTTATGTTGGCGCAAATGCAGTGGTTTCAAAGAGTGTCGGGGCCTACAGCACTGTGGTTGGAACCAATCAGGTTCGCCACACCGTGGGCAGCTACGCCATTTAAAGTTTGCGCAACCAACGAACCTCGTAGGGAGTCATTGGTAGCCCCTCGTTCAGCCAGATGTGGTGCCCGGTGAGTTCGTCTACTACCTCTCCCCACATGCCACCGAGCTCGTCGGTGTTCACAAATCGATTGCCATCGCTCAGGTTATAGAGCTGAATCAAGTTGCCTGCAGGGTGCTTGCGATCAAAGATTGCCACTCCCAGACCACGTCCGGAACGCACCTGAGTTGCAACTCCCGCATGTAATGAATCCAGGCGCTTGCGAGTATCGATCAGTCTCTGCATGCGCTGGCGAATCTGCCCCGGTGCCGAGTGGCCCAACTCCCCTGCCTCTGCAGCCAACGCGGTGTCCCAATCCATCGATGGCCTGTGGAGCCAACGGTTATCTTCGGCCTTAGCCGGGTCGGTAACGTAACCTTCATCGTTGAACAGGCCGATTTCGTCACCCATGTAAATCAACGGGATGCCGCCGAAACCGAACACCATGCTGTACGCGCAAATGTAGCGATCTATCGCGCGCTGGAGACGCTTTGAGTCACCGGATTCTTGAGCCAGTTCAATGCCGGCCAAACTGGCGGCCGTACCCGAGGTGCGCCGTTCGCCAGACACGGCGTCGGTCTGGAAGTCCACGCCCTTTGCGTCCGAACCGTAAAACTTTCCGGTGAAGTAGTCAGCCAGGAACATTCTGTGGTCGTGGCCGCTGAAGCCCAGACGGCCGGCGTCGCTGTCATCGATGGCCCAACCAATATCGTCGTGGCAGCGAAGATAGACACCCCACGCCGTGTTGTTTGGCAGCGCCTGGAAGCGCGACATGGCGAGTTCCATTAGGCGCGCGTCCTTGGATGCAATTGCACCCCAAATCTGCACCATGAGGCTGTTGTGGTAGGCCATGTCGCTCACCTTGCCAGATCGGTGTCCCTCTCCCAGGTAGGCACCCACCTGAGCGGGTCCAACGATGGCTTCCGCCTTGAAGATCAGCGAAGGGCTGAGAATCCGCACAAACATGCGAAGCGCCTCTGTGATGCTGTGAACTTCGTCCTGGTTTTGGCAGTTGGTCCCAAGACGCTTCCAAATGAACGCGATGGCATCCAAGCGAAGGCAGTCCACGCCGTGGTTTGCCAGGTTTCCAATAATGTCCGCAAACTCGCAGAAGACGTTTGGATTGCTCCAGTTGACGTCCCACTGATATGAGTTGAAGGTGGTCCAAACCCAACCGCCAACTTGATCGTTCCAAGTGAAGTTACCCGGTGCGAAGTCAGGGAACACTTCGGGCAAGTTTTGTTCAAACTGGTCGGGCATGTGTCGGTCTGAGTAGATGTAGAAGTAGTCGCGGTACTTAGGGTCGCCCGCCTTGGCCTTCTCGGCCCACTCGTGCTCGAGTGCAACGTGATTCAAGACCAGGTCTAGGGTTAGCGAAATACCCGCGGCGTGAAGATCGCTAGCGGTCTTACGAAGCTCTTGCATAGTGCCAAGGTCCTCGCGCAGACTGCGGTAATCCATCACGGCGTAACCGCCGTCGTTGGCTCCAGGACGTGGCTTCAAAATCGGCATCAGGTGAAGGTACGAAACACCCAGTCCCTTCAGGTAGCCGATGCGAGTATTCAGGCCTTTGAGGTCCTTCTCAAACAGGTCTGTGTAGCACACGTAGCCAATGGTGTCCGGACGCTGAAACCAGTCAGGGTTTAGAACTCGTTCGCGGTCACGTTGCTGAAGTTCGGTGTCACGCGCCTTGTGGTTTTTTGCCATTACTTCGATGAGAGCAGGCAGAACAACCTGCAGATCGTAGGCGCCAGAGAGTCCCTGAACCATGTCTGAGGCCCAGCGGTCGAATCGATCCAGCAGATCTTGGGCGCCGCGGGCACGTGTGCCAACAAGTTCAATAAGCTGCGCGCGAGATTGAGTTATGAGCGGCTGGAAATCTGACATTTGCTCCCCTATTTGGTAGTCCAACCAAAGTTTAGAGTTGCGCGTAATCGCTTACCGCTCACCTGGATAAACCGATACAAAGTAGTTATTTCCGCGGTCCTCGTGGGTATCAAAATGCCACCATTAGGTAACTTTTTTACACTGCAATCGTTTACGGTTTTCGTAACTCACCTACGCTTATTCGCATGCTCGAATCATCATTCATTCAACTCAAGTCGGTCTCCAACGTTGAGCGCACTCAGCGCGGTATTTTGGCGAATCTGGAACACGAGCTGCTCCGCATCGATGTGATTAATCAGGCAACGCTGAGAATCAAAATCTCTCGCGGCGGTGTGTTTGATGAGAACCCTAGCTTTGCACTGGTTCGCGACCCGTTCGAACTGTGGGCCGAGTCTCGTCACTACGAGTTCGGGCTTGAGGTTTCTGATTCGCAGTTAGTTATGACCACCTCAGAGTTGTCACTGACGATTCAGCTGGAGTCGTTTGGTTGGAGTTTGGACCGCACCGATGGTTCACGTGTGTTCGCAACCGGTGATTTGCTTGGAGCTAGCGCCTACAGCACTCTCAACGATGTCTTCGTTCTACGACGTTCTGCCGCGCCGGAAGACGCCATTCTTGGTCTTGGCGAGAAGTCAGGGCGTCAAAATCGGCGTGGCCGTGATTTCACGTTGTGGAACCTGGACGTTTTGAACCCGAATGCCAGTGGCGAGTTCACCAAGGCTCATCCTGGAACCGATCCCCGTTCCGACAACACCTCAAGCGAATTCGACCCTTTCTACGTGAGCATTCCGTTCTATTACCACCAGGACGCGGCAACCGGCCACGTTGGTGGTTCCTTTATAGACAACGGCTATCGCGGCTTCTACGACTTCACCGCCGAGAACTATTACGACATTCGCTTTGACGGTGGTCAGTACACCGAATACCTGTTTGCGGGTCCAGACATCTCTTCTGTGTTGGCTGACTATTCGAACCTCACCGGCAGAATGGCATTGCCTCCAATCTGGGCACTTGGTTACCAGCAGTGCCGCTGGAAGGCCTATAGCCAGGACGAGGTTTTGGCACTGGCCAAAAAACACCGCGACTTGGACATCCCCGTGGATTCGCTCTGGCTAGACATCAACTACATGGACGAGTACCGCGTGTTTACATGGGATGGTGGGCTGTTCCCTAGCCCCGAGGCAATGCTCAAGGAACTTGAAGCAGAGGGCATTCGCGTTGTGACAATCATTGATCCCGGGGTGAAGTACGACCCTGGGTACGAGGTGTTCGATTCTGGTTTGGCCCGTGATGTCTTCTGCAAAACCGAGGGCGGAGACATTTACATTGGTCAGGTTTGGCCGGGAAACACCGCATTCCCGGACTTTGTGAACCCCAATGGTCGTGACTGGTGGGGCGAGTTGAATGCCAAGCACGTTCAAAGCGGACTTGCGGGCATCTGGAACGATATGAACGAGCCAGCCACCGGCGACATTCCTGCCGAGCGGATGCGCTTTGGCAACGGCGAGTTTAGTCACGAGCGCTATCACAACTCATACGCACTTCTAATGGCCATGGGAACGGTGCAGGGACTTACCTCTGCAATGCCTGACCTGAGGACATTCGTACTTTCGCGAGCCGGATCTGCCGGCATTCAGCGTTACGCAGCCAACTGGATGGGCGACAACTTTAGCCGCTGGGATCACCTTTGGGTGAGCATTCCGATGGGTGCCGGGCTTAGTCTGAGTGGCCAACCGTTCGTAGGCGCCGACATCGGTGGATTTGCTGAAGACAGCAATCCGGAGCTGTTTGCACGCTGGATTCAGTATGGAGCCCTCACACCGTTTGCTCGAAATCACAACCAAGCCAACCAGTTGGACCAGTATGCGTTCTCATTTGGCCAGGAGGTCTTAGATATCGCGCGCGAGGCGATCAAACTTCGTTACCGTTTGATGCCTTACCTGTATTCAACATTTGTTTCCGCCAGTCGCAATGGAGCGCCAATCCAGCGTCCACTCGTGTTTGATTTCCAGTACGACGCTGAAACATTGAACCTCGACGACGAGTATCTGCTCGGTGGTGACCTTCTGGTTGCTCCCGTGCTGGAACCAGGATCAAGTGCACGTTCGGTTTACCTGCCTGCCGGCGAATGGTACGACTGGCACACTGGGGAACTTCACCAAGGTCAGCAACGAATCAAGGCTATAGCGCCACTGGACACCATTCCGCTATTCGCCAAGGCGGGCTCGGTTGTGCCAATGTGGCCCGAGGCGCCAAAGAGTACCCACGGCTACTACCCCACCGCGATAGAGCTGCGGGTATTTGTTCCCTCCATCGATGGCCTGTATATGAGTTCGCTCACTGAAGATGACGGATTAACCTTTGCTGCAACCAGCTGGGAGGATGCTTTCGTTGATACACTCTTCACGCTTGAACGCGCTGGGAACAAGCTGACCATTAGTGGTTCGACTTTGGGCAAAGGTTTCCCTGAGTTCAACCGCAATGAGTTCCGTATAAACCTGGTTGGAGTGGGAGTCCGTGAGCCACTAGTTATTCAGAACTCGGGCCAAGACTTTAGTGTGGAAATCAATCTTTAGTTTTTAGTTGAGGGCATCCAGCATGCGCTGAATGGTCTTTGACGGCCCGGCCAGCACGATGTGCTCTACGTTTCTGGAGTGGGTAGGTTCGCCAACCTTTTGGCCTTGCTTGTTGTAAACACCAATGTGGGCTCCGATGTACCGCTTGAAATCGTAGTCCAGGATCTCTACTCGCCCCTTGGAACCGCAGATGGCCTGGAGTTCGTCTCTGCTCAACCAAGACTCGTTGTTGTAACTCAGCATTAGTGTTTCGCACTTTAGGTCTGAAATAACCTTGGCCAAGGAATCCGCCATGGTCTTCTTGGAGTTGAAGGCACTCTTGGTGCTGTCGTCTCGAACATCGATGCGTTTATTGGCTATGCCGTAGGTTTCTGGCTTGTCCCAACGAACCAGTGACTCCCACACGTGGTAGTTGGCAAAGTAGCGATGCTGGTTGTAGGGAGGGTCCAGGTAAGCCAGATCCACCGATGGCAGTTGCCCCGCCAAAGTTAGGGCGTCGCCCTGTAGCGCACTCCCCTGCCCCGGCAAGAGTCCCGGGTTGGTCAACTCGATGGGTTTGTGGCTACGTGCCGCCCAACTCTTGAGAAACGCCATTTGGAGACCTGTGGTGCTATCCACTCGGTCGGCACCCAGAATTAGCGAGGTGAGCAGCGGGTAGTACATCCACGTGCTTTTGTAATCGGCCTCGATGACCTCACGGGCAGCATCAACGCGCTCGCCGTTCTTCGGTTGTAGATACCGAGCATCGATGCAAAACGCTTGGGTGAAGTAACCCGCCTGTGGAGTAAGGGAATTCAAGTGGGAAATGGCGTCGTTTAGTTCCGCCTGGTTTGCGCTCGCGGCATCGAGTTCGATCCAGGTCTTTGCGAATACATGGGAGTAACTGGCTAGGTCAGCTGCGGTTACGGTCTGACCGAGTTCTTTGAAGGCGCGGGCAACGCGAGTGGTGCCGGTGAACAGGTCAACGCTAGTTTTGGCGCCACTGGCCTGGGCGAGCTTGCTTAGCTCTGGGATGAGGGTTCGCTTGGAACCCAGGTACTTGATCAATCGCTCTCCTACTAACGCCCTATATTCCCACAGAAGGTTAAACTTGTGAGGATGAACGCATACGATTCCCAACCAAGCGAGCTGTCTGCGGCAGCGCTGTTCGGAATCGACTACGCACGTGAGCAGCTGGCTGGCAAGAAAATTGCCGTTCTCACAGGTGCTGGCATGAGCACAGACTCGGGTATCCCCGACTATCGCGGTCAGGGTAAGACGCCAAAACATCCCATGACATTCGACCTGTTCATGGGGAGCCATGCGGCTCAGCAGCGATACTGGGCACGAAGCTTTGTAGGTTGGTCACGAATCGCCACGGCAAAACCCAACGAGGGGCACTTCGCATTGGCGCTCGCCGAGCAAAGTGGCACCGTCCAATCGATCATCACTCAGAACGTGGACGGCCTGCACACGGCGGCCGGTTCAAAGCGCGTTTATGAACTGCATGGCCGCCTGGATCTAGTCAAGTGCATGGGCTGTGGAGTGCAGTATCAGCGCGACTTGGTAGACACAATGCTTCAGGAGTTGAACCCGAACGTTGCTCGCGATCAAAGGATTGAGTTCACCCCGGATGGTGACGCCGAAATCGAAGCCACTGCCGATTTCGTGATTCCCCAGTGTCCAAAGTGCCACGGTGTGCTCAAGCCTGACGTAGTTTTCTTCGGTGAATCCGTTGATGCCCCGCTCGTGGAACGCTGCATGGCGCAAGTGGACTCCAGCGATGCTCTCCTGGTTGCAGGCACCTCTCTGCAAGTGAACTCGGGAATGCGTTTCGTTCGCCGTGCACTCAAGGCAAACCGCCCGGTGATCATCGTAAACCTAGGCCCCACCAAGGCAGACGAGTTCGCTCTGGCCAAGATTGAGGCCAACACATCTCTAGCGCTTGGAAGGCTCCTGAATGACTAATCCAAATGAGTCTGGTGTGGAGACCGTCATCGGTTTGCTGCGTCACGGTCAGACCGACTGGAACATAGATTTTCGTCTTCAGGGCACAACTGACATACCTTTGAACGAAACTGGCATTCAGCAGGCAAAGGCCGCTGGTGCGCTGATCCAAGCCAGCGATTGGGACGTTCTGGTTTCATCACCACTTAGTCGAGCCGTGGCCACCGCTGCCATGGTCTCGGAACTTTCCGGCATCGATGACTACGAAATCGAACCGCTGCTTCTAGAACGCGCTTTTGGTGAGGCAGAAGGATTGACCCACGAAGAGTGGAAGGAAAAATACGCCGACCTAAAAGTTCTCCCCGGTGGCGAATCGCTTGAGCAGTTGGCTGAGCGCGCCTGGCTGCTGCTCGATCACCTGGCGCTGAACTATGCGGGCAAGCGCGTTCTCGCTGTTTCACACGGCGCACTGATTCGCAAGTTAATAAAACTGGTGAGCAAGGGTGAGTTTCCACGAGAAGGAGAGCGCTTCGGCAATGCTTCGTTGAGCACCATCGTGCACAAAAATAACGAGTGGCACATTCTCAACTACAACCCACACACCTATCAGGGCTAGCGGCGCACTTATCAGAGCAAGTCACGCACCTATCAAAGCAAGTCACGCACCTATCAAAGCAAGTCACTTCGCTGGGTAGCAAACCTAGGCACTAGGCAGTCAAGAACTCGCGAACTAGCGCAGCAACGGCTCCAGGGGTCTCGTAGTGGGTCAAATGACCAACTTTAGGTAAAACCACCAAACTTCCATGGCCAAAAAGCGCCACGGCGCGTTTCTGATCCCTAACGCTCGTGATGTCATCTAGTTGGCCTGCAATCAGCAGAACTCGCTGCTCAATCTGCGGCGCAAACTTCACAACGCTGGTATCTGAACCGGCCTTAATCCCCTCAACTGCAACTTTTCGGTTGGCATAGACGCTGAAGTTGTCTCGATGCTGTTTGTGAATCCAAGCGCGTAGGTCTTTGTCTTTGGTCTTAGCCAACGCCTCGCTCATGATACGCACCATTACAGGTGCCTTCAGAAGTGCGTTGCCGGGTCCTTCTGGAAGATTTGCACCAATCCAATAGAAGCCATTTTGAATCGCGGCAAGTACGGCCTTCATCCCGCCGAAGCCAAAGGTAGATATTGGGTTCACCAGAATGAGTGGATTTCGCAAGAATTCGGTTGCCGCCGATGCCGAGACTATTGTGCCAAAGGAGTGCCCAAGGACTACAGCTGTTTGCAGATTCAATTCATCGATGAATTCACCTAGCCACTGGGTGTAACCCAAAATGTCGTGGTTACCTGTCAACGGGTCGGACTCGCCAAAGCCAGGGAGGTCAGGAATGATCACATTGAAGTCAGGTAACGCTCCAGCGATTGCCTCGAGCCCGTGGTGATTACCGCGATAACCGTGAATAAACAGAATCGTTTTGGCCGAGGTGTGAGATCCAGAAAGACTCGAGCCAGTTGAACCTATTGCGGGATATGTCCAGTAGGCGGTTACACCATTGGAAAGCGACACCGTTGCTGCCCGAGCGCGCTCAACCGCGGCCAGAGCAAGATCTTGAGGCTTCGTTGCCATCTGTGTTCCTTAGGGCCTAGACCGAGAAGTATTTAGCCTCAGGGTGGTGCAAAACCATTGCATCTGTGGATTGCTCAGGGTGAAGCTGAAGCTCCTCCGACAGGGTCACTCCGATTATCTCCGGCTTTAGAAGTTCAACCAGCTTGGCGCGATCTTCGAGGTCGGGGCAGGCAGGGTAGCCAAACGAGTAGCGGGCTCCGCGATACTGCAGATCAAAGTGTCCCTCGATGTCACTCGGGTCCTCGGAACCGAATCCAAGCTCCTCACGAACTCGGCTATGCCAGAACTCGGCAAGCGCCTCGGTAAGTTGAACCGAAAGTCCGTGGATTTCAAGGTAGTCGCGGTACTCGTTGGCAGCGTAAAGTTTGTTGGCTTCTTCGCTGATTCGGTTACCCATGGTCACCAACTGGAACGGAACCACGTCAATCTTTCCGCTCTCCTTGCTGGCAACAAAGTCGCTAAGGCAAAGGTGGCGGTCACGTCCCTGACGCGGGAACGAGAAGCGAAGACGCTCGGTGCCGGGTTCTCCACCCGAACCCCCATCGGTGGAGTTTTCGGCTCCGTGGTGCAAAATCACTAGGTCGTCGCCATCGCTGTAAGCCGGGAAGTATCCGTAAACCACAGCAGCTTCAAGCCAGCCTTCGCTCTGGATTCGGTCTAACCACGCTCGCAAGCGCGGGCGACCCTCAGTCTCCACGAGTTGTTCGTAAGACTGACCGTCTTCTCCCCTACCCGGCTTCAGGCCCCATTGCCCCATGAAAGTGGCGCGCTCGTCTAAGAAGCTTGCGTAGTCGCGAAGCGGGATTCCCTTCACTATGCGGGTTCCCAGGAAAGGCGCAGTTGGAATCCGGTTGTCTGTTGCCACATCGCTTCGTGCGGGCAAGTTCTCCGGTGCGGTTCGCTCCAAGAGGTTGCCTTTTGCAACAACGCGCTTCTTTAGCGCCGGTAACTCGACCGATGTGTCACCGCGCTTGATCTTCACCAGCGCGTCCATGAGGCGCAAACCTTCAAATGCGTCGCGTGCGTATCGAACCTGACCCTCGTAAATCTCGGCTAGGTCCTGTTCCACAAATGCGCGGGTCAGCGCCGCGCCACCAAGAATCACCGGCCAACGAGTTGAAATGCCTCGCTGGTTCATCTCTTCAAGGTTCTCGCGCATGATCTGAGTGCTCTTAACCAAAAGACCACTCATGCCAATCACATCAACATTGTGCTCTTCAGCTGCCTTCAGAATGTCGTTGATTGGCTGCTTAATGCCTATGTTCACGGTCTCGAAACCATTGTTGCTAAGAATGATGTCAACTAGGTTCTTGCCAATGTCGTGAACGTCACCGCGCACAGTTGCCAGCAGAATTCGACCCTTGCCTGAGTCCTCGGTTTTCTCAATGAACGGCTCCAGGTGTGCAACCGCTGTCTTCATGACCTCAGCGCTCTGAAGCACAAACGGCAACTGCATTTCGCCCTTACCAAAGAGCTCGCCAACAACCTGCATGCCTTTGAGAAGGTGGTCGTTGATGATTACGAGAGCGGTCTTCCCGCCAGCCATGGCTTCGTCCAGGTCTGCTTCCAGACCCTTCTTTTCACCATCGATGATTCGGCGTTCCAAACGCTCGTCGAGCGGCATGGCGGCTAGCTCCTCGGCACGCGATTGACGTGCACTTGCGCTGTCCACACCACTGAAAACGTCCAAGTACTGGGTAAGTGGATCGAAGGTGGTGTTGCCGTCTGCGTCGTAAACACGTCGGTCGTAAATCAGGTCAAGAGCCGCATCCAGCTGGTGCTTAGGAATCTGGTTCAGCGGCATGATGCGGGCGGCATGCACAATAGCCGAGGTTAGGCCAGCTTTAACACATTCGGCGAGGAAAACTGAGTTCAACACGTGGCGGGCAGCGGGGCTCAGACCAAATGAAATGTTGCTAATGCCCAGGGTGCTCTGCACGCCAGGGAAAGCTTCGTGAAGTCTGCGAATTGCCTCGATGGTCTCAATGCCGTCGCGGCGGGTTTCGTCCTGTCCGGTAGCAATCGGGAAAGTCAGGGTGTCAACGGTGATGTCAACCAGGTTCATGCCCCAGTTGCCCGTAAGGTCTTCAATAAGCCGCTTGGCGATTGCAAACTTGGTATCTGCGGTTCTAGCCTGACCCTCTTCATCGATAGTTAGGGCAACAACTGCGGCACCGTGTTCCTTCACCATTGGCATGATGCGGGCGAAACGGCTAGTTGGCCCATCGCCGTCTTCGTAGTTCACCGAGTTGATCATTGCGCGACCACCGATGCACTCCAGACCTGCTTCGAGAACGGCCGGTTCGGTGCTGTCTAGAACAAGCGGAAGGGTGGTTGCGGTTGCCAGGCGGCTCACCAGTTCGCGGGCGTCGTTCACACCGTTACGGCCAACGTAGTCAACACAAACGTCGAGAGCGTGGGCACCCTCCCGAGTCTGCGAACGCGCTATTTCTAGGCACTCTTCCCAGTTCTGAGCGAGCATGGCGTCTCGGAAGGCCTTGGAACCGTTTGCGTTGGTTCGCTCACCGATGCTCAGGTAAGTCATGGTCTGGTCAAACGGCTGGTGCTGGTAAAGACTGGCAAGACCCGGTTCGTTCACCGTATTTGGACGGTGTGGCTGCTTGTTGGCAACCGCGGCTGCCACGGCGGCAATGTGTTCTGGTGTTGTGCCGCAGCATCCACCAACTAGGCCGGCGCCGTACTCGTTGACAAACTGAAGCTGTGCCGTAGCCAACTCGCTCGGGGTCAGCGGATAGTGCGCACCCTCTGGTCCTAGTTCCGGCAGACCCGCGTTTGGCATAACAACGAGCGGTAACTGGCTGAACTTGGCTAGGTATCGGAGGTGCTCACTCATTTCGGTAGGGCCGGTGGCACAGTTCAGACCAATTGCGTCAACACCGAGTGCGCTCAAGGTAGTAAGTGCAGCACCGATTTCGGACCCCATAAGCATCGTGCCCGTGGTCTCGATTGTCACGGAAACCAGAATTGGCACGCGAATGCCCAGTTTGGTCATGGCTCTCTTTGCGCCCACAACGGCGCTCTTGGCCTGTAACAGGTCTTGAGCGGTCTCAACCAAAACGGCGTCCACGCCACCGGTCAGAAGGCCCTCAGCCTGCTGCTGATAAGCATCACGAAGTTGTGCGTACGGTGCGTGACCAAGACTTGGAAGTTTGGTGCCCGGACCAACCGAACCTAGTACCCAACGGGGTTTTTCTGCGGTGGCGTATTCGTCGGCAATCTCACGGGCCAACTTAGCCCCGGCTAGCGCAAGTTCATAAATGCGATCTTCAATGTTGTACTCGGCCAGGTTCGCCCAGTTAGCGCCAAAAGTATTTGTCTCGATTGCCTCCGAACCAGACTCCAAATAACGAGCGTGGATGGCCTTGATGATGTCCGGACGAGTCACATTGAGGACCTCGTTGCAACCCTCATAATTCTGGAAGTCGGCCAGGCTCGGCTTTGCGTCTTGAATCATGGTTCCCATGGCGCCATCGGCTACCACCACACGAGTTCGGACGGCGTTCAAAAGGGCTTGAGAATGGGGAGTAAACATACGTAACCAAGTCTAACCTGCCGTTAAACTTGAGGGGATGTCATCTCTCGCTCCCCTTTCCCGCACCCCACTCGCACCGGCTTCCAAGAACACCGTCATCGATGTTTTGCAGGCACGCGCAGCATTGGGGCAAAAGTCGCTGTCGTTCGAGTTTTTCCCACCCAAAGACGGCGCGGAAGATACCATGTGGAAAACCTTCGAGGCAATCCTGAACGTGGACTCCGACTTTGTTTCGGTAACCTATGGCGCTGGCGGCTCCAACCAGGAGAAGTCGTTTCTTGTGCTTGAAGGCATGGCGTCGCACATCCTCACCGTTGGTCACCTGACCTGCGTTGGAGCGAGCACCCAGAGCACCCGCGAGACCATTCAGCGGTTTGAGCAGCTTGGAGTGAGAAGTATTCTTGCCCTTCGTGGTGACTCGCCTAAGAACGATCCAGAGGCGCTGGAAAAGGGCGAATTGAAGACCGCGCTCGAATTGGTCGAAATTGTTCACGAGGTTTCAAACCTCGAGGTAGGCGTTGCAGCCTTCCCAGAGTTGCATCCCGAGTCGCCAGACGCTGCACACGACGCCAAAGTTTTGAAGTTAAAACAGGACGCGGGTGCCAGTTACGGCCTTACCCAGTTGTTCTTTGCTCCCGAGTACTACACAAACATGGTTTCTACCGCCGCTCAGGCTGGTGTTGAGCTTCCGATAATCCCTGGATTGATGCCGGTTTCAAACGCAAAGCAGTTGCTACGCATGGCGGCTATGTCCGGTGCCGCGGTGCCTGCCGAGTTGGCGCACCAGTTAGAGACATCCGATGAGGCAACAGCCCGCAAGATCGGCATGGATTTCACCATAAATTTGGGTCGCCAACTGCTTGAACTCGGTGCACCAGGATTACACATTTTCACGTTGAATCAGTCGGAGGCCGCGCTCGAATTAGCCAGCGGTGTCGGTCTCATCAACTAGCCTTGGGCGTATGAACCAGAATCCAGATCAACAAGCCTTCGATTTCGAACCAGTGGCCTTCCCAGATTGGGCCAAGCGCATCGTTGTTTTTGACACCGAAACCACCGGACTAGACCTTCGCGAGGCTCGCATTGTCACAGCCTGTGTAGTTGAACTTGACGAGACTGGCGCCATCGTTGGAAAGAACGAAGAATGGCTTGCAAATCCTGAGATTGAGATTCCAGTTCAGGCGTCCAATGTGCACGGCGTGACCACCGAACATGCTCAGCAAAACGGCAGGTTGGCCAAGGAAGTGGTTTCCGAGATTCTCGAAGCTCTCCGTGGCTACCTGGAATCGGGCGTACCCGTGGTTGCATACAACGCGCCCTACGACTTCACCATCTTGCACTTTGAGGCGCTTCGTCACGGACTCGAGCCGCTAAAGGACCCTCGTCCGGTTCTAGACCCATTGGTGCTAGACAAGTGGGCAGATAAATACCGCAAGGGCAAGCGCAAATTGGAGGTAACCGCAGAGGTTTACGGCGTTGCCCTGGACGACGCGCACAACGCAACGGCAGACGCCGTTGCTTCGGGTCGGGTGCTTCAGGCTATTGTCCGTAAGTTTCCTCAGTTGTTCAACGTTTCCATCGATGAGTTGCACCAACTGCAGATCTCGCAGAGCAAGAACCAGGAAGCTGATTTTGCCGATTACATGCGCCGCAGCGTGAACCCCGACTTCCAGCCAAACTATGGTTGGCCGCTCAAGCTCAACTAACCGCTAACTCGGTTAAAGCAAAACCCCCAGCCTTGCGACTGGGGGTTTTCAAGTTCTGGGTGCTTACGCGCCGAGCCACACGTGTAATCCGTGGATTACGCGGAGACTAACGTGTGTAATCCGTGGATTACGCGCCGAAACCCTTGTAACGAGCGTTGAAGCGCTCCACGCGGCCTGCAGCATCCATGATGCGCTGCTTTCCGGTGTAGAACGGGTGCGAAGCGGAAGAAATTTCAACGTCGAACACTGGATAAGTGTTGCCGTCTTCCCACTCGATGGTCTTGTTGCTGGTTACGGTGGAGCGAGTCAAAAACGCTTCGCCCGACGCAAGGTCACGGAAAACGATTGCCTCGTACTTTGGGTGAATGTCAGCCTTCATGACGAAACTTCCTTTATAACTAAATCTTTGGGGTTGAGTGCGATTGGCACTAAGGGAAAACTATACCAGAACTAGTTACTGGAATCCAGAACCAAACCTAAGTCTGAACCAGGCGTGGCGCCGGTGGCTTGGTCTGAAACTAGCAAGCTTGGTGTTTTACTAGTGAGAACGCGCCTTGGCACGGAAACGTCCGTCCACGAAATCCACGTCTAGCGGGAGGCCAAAGGCTTCGCTAAGTTTCTCGCTGGTAAGTGTGCTGTGAATCTCGCCCGCCGCAAAAACATTGCCGTCTACCACCACGAGTGCGTGGGTGAAGCCAGCAGGGATCTCTTCCAGGTGGTGAGTAACCATCACCAACGCGGGCGCGTAAGGGCTAGTGGCGTACTCCCCCAAAAGTTTCACGGTGTGCTCGCGTGCAGCTAAGTCCAAGCTGGCAACGGGCTCGTCGAGTAGCAACATCTCTGGGTCTGGCATCACTGCACGTGCAATCTGTGCGCGCTTGCGTTCGCCGTCGCTTAGCGTTCCAAATGCTCGGTCAGCGTAGTTTGCCAACTGCCATTCGCCCAAAACTCGGCGTGCGCGGCGCTCATCGATGTCCTCGTATTTCTCGTTCCATCGACCGGTAATTCCATAGGTTGCGGTCATCACAACGTCTAGAACGGTCTCCGAGTTAGGAATGTGTCCAGCAAGCGCGTTGCTTGCAAAGCCCAAACGGGTGCGGAGTTCAAAGATGTTGATCTCGCCCAGGGTTTGACCAAGCACCTCTGCGGTTCCGCTGGTTGGGTGGGTCTGCGCGCCTGCTATGCGCAGCAGCGAGGTCTTGCCAGCGCCGTTTGGACCGATGATAACCCAACGCTGGTTGCTTTCAACCTGCCAATCAACGTTGTTGAGAATGGTCTTGCCGTCGCGTACGAAGGAAACGTTGTTGAAGTTGATCACGTTGGACATGAATACGAGCCTAAAGGTTGAATCGGTTTAGTTGGCTTAGCGACCCTCGATGGCCTTTTTGTAGACATCGATGGTGGTCTCGGCGATGGAGTCCCAGCTGAAGTGGTTTTCAACTCTGGTGCGACCCGCAGCGCCGAAGGCAGCCAAATCACGGTGGTCAAGTGCGGTGTTTAGAGCGGCGGCCAAATCAGCAACAAACTTAGCTTCGTCCAGTGGCTTGCCGCTTCCATCGAGAACCTGTTCGATTGGAACCAAAAGGCCTGTCTGTTCGTGCTTCACAACCTCAGGAATTCCTCCGGTTGCGGTGGCTACCACTGGCGTGCCACAGGCCATCGCCTCTAGGTTCACGATTCCCAGCGGCTCGTAAATGCTTGGGCAGGCAAACACGGTTGCCGCGCTAAGCATTGCGATGAGCTCTGCGCGACTCAAGTGCTTTTCCACCCAAATCACGTTGTCGCGGACCTTGCGAAGTTCAGTCACCAGGTCCGTCACAGTCTGCAAGATTTCGGGGGTGTCGGGCGCGCCGGCGCAAAGCACAAGTTGCACGTCGCTCGGAAGTTCGCGGGCCGCCTTCAAAAGGTATGGAAGTCCCTTCTGTTGGGCGATGCGCCCAACAAAAACCACGCTGCGCTTGTCTGGGTCTACGCCGTTGGCGCGAACCAGATCAGGGTTGTCGGCTGCCTGGAAGGCATCTAGGTCGATTCCGTTATGAACCACAGAGACCTTTGCGGGGTCAATCTGCGGGTAGGCGCGAAGGATGTCCGCACGCATTCCGGCACTTACGGCGATGATGCCAGTAGCGCCCTCGTAGGCGGTGCGTTCAACCCAACTGCTCAGGCGGTAACCGCCGCCCAGCTGGTCGATTTTCCAAGGGCGCAGTGGCTCGAGGCTGTGCGCGGTGATCAGATGGGGAATGCCGTGAAGCTCCCCCGCAACCTGGCCGGCAAAGTTTGCGTACCAGGTGTGAGAGTGCACCAAGTCTGCTCCGGCGATGTCCGAAACCATAGCAAGATCGGTGGCCATGGTCTGCAAGGCAGGGTTTACCCCGTCAAACTCGCTCGAGTGGCGGTATGCCTTTGTATCGGTTTCATTACGTTCTTCACCGAACGCCAGAACCCTGACATCGATGTGTTTCCGCAGAACTCTCACTAATTCCGCCACATGTACGCCCGCGCCACCGTAGATGAAAGGCGGGTATTCCTTGGTAATAAGGTCAACTCTCATACGAGTGATGTTAGTGGCTGTAACCAAAGTCCAATAACATTCGTGATATGAGTACGCCACGCATATTTGGAATGGTTCTCGCCGGGGGCGAGGGCAAGCGCTTGATGCCACTAACGGCAGACAGAGCAAAGCCCGCAGTTCCCTTTGGTGGTCCTTACCGACTTATCGACTTTGCGCTTTCCAACCTGATCAACTCCGGTCTGCGCCGAATCGTTGTTCTGACCCAATACAAATCGCACTCTCTTGACCGACACATATCAATGCTTTGGCGCATGTCGCCACTTCTTGGTTCGTATGTTGCTTCGGTGCCTGCACAGCAGCGCTTGGGCGCCCGCTGGTTCAGCGGAAGTGCCGATGCCATTCTTCAGAGTATGAACCTACTCAGCGATGAGAAACCGGACATTGTTGTTGTAGTTGGTGCGGACCACATTTACCGCATGGACTTCGACCAAATGATTCAGGACCACATCAAGAGCGGCCGCGGCGTGACAGTGGCTGCAATTCGCCAACCAAAGAGCATTGCCAACCAGTTTGGTGTGGTCGAGGTTGATTCTAAGGACCAAACCAAGATTGCCGCTTTCCGTGAGAAGCCAAGCGATCCCCAGGGTTTGCCTGACTCCCCAGACGAAGTCCTTTGTTCAATGGGTAACTATGTATTCAGTGCCAAAGCACTGGTGGAGGCAATTGAACAAGACGGCGAACGGGCTGACTCCAAGCACGACATGGGTGGCGACATCGTTCCCTACTTTGTTGGCAAGGGCGACGCCGGAGTTTACGACTTCACCAAGAACGAGATTCCTGGCGCCACCGAGCGCGACCACGCTTACTGGCGCGATGTGGGAACTATCGATAGCTACTACGACAGCCACATGGATTTGATCTCTGTGATGCCTATCTTCAACCTCTACAACTCGGAGTGGCCAATCCACACGCAGCAGGTCAACCTGCCTCCTGCTAAGTTTGTGCACGATTCCGAGGGCAACCAGGGCCGCACCAACGATTCGATTGTTTCGCTCGGTGTTGTAGTCACTGGCGGCATCGTGGAGCGCAGCGTGCTGTCGCCAAATGTTCGAGTTTCCTCACGTTCGCTGATCACCGATTCGGTAATCATGGATAACGTGAACATCGGACGCGACTGCACCATTCGCAAGGCAATCCTCGACAAAGACGTAAAGGTCTGCGACGGAGCCGCCATCGGTGTGGACAAGGAACGGGACATTTTGCGCGGTTTCACCGTGACTGACTCCGGAATCACAGTGGTTCCAAAGGGTGTTGAAGTTCGTCCTTAGTTCCGTAGAGTTTATGGAAAGGCCCTCGCTTTGGTGAGGGTCTTTCGGCTTTTCGGGCAGAATTACAGGGTGAGTAAATTCCTAGTTGTTTTTGACGTAGATTCCACCCTCATCCAAGACGAGGTGATCGAGTTGCTTGCCGAGGTGGCAGGCAAACGTGCCGAGGTGGCTGAGGTTACCGAACGCGCTATGCGCGGCGAACTGGACTTCTCACAGAGCCTCATCCAGCGTGTTCAGGCGCTAACAGGTCTTCCCGAGTCCGTGTTCGCGGACGTGTATCAGCGCATCACACCAACCACGGGTGTTCAGGAGACCATCGATGCAATTCACGCCGCGGGTGGCCTGGTTGGCGCCGTGTCGGGAGGGTTCACTCAGGTGCTCGCTCCCCTGGCTGCCAAGCTGGGATTGGATTTCGCTCGTGCCAATGATCTTGAAGTGATCGATGGAAAACTTACCGGCAAGGTGATTGGCCGAATTGTGGACAAGACCGTGAAAGCCGAATCGCTTCGTGAATGGGCGGAACTCTGCGGGATTTCGATTGCTCAGACTATTGCCGTTGGTGACGGCGCTAACGATCTTGAGATGATGGCCGCCGCAGCACTAGGTGTTGCTTTCAATGCAAAGCCGATTGTGCGAGCTCAGGCCGATGTTGTGATTGACAATCTGGACCTGCGCGAGCTGTTGCCGCTGCTTGGCATCTAGAGACCTGTCGTCCAGACGCTAGGCACCTATGGGCTAGTGACCCATTCCTAGGCCACCGTCAACCGGAATAACCGCGCCGCTGATGTAGGCTGCTTCATCGCTGGCCAACCAGGCAACAACCTTGGCCACCTCTTCCGGCTGAGCAAAACGTCCTGCAGGAATTTTGCGCTTGTAGTCCGCGATCTGTTCCTCGGGCAAAGCCGCGGTCATGTCTGTGTCGATGAATCCAGGAGCCACCACGTTAGCGGTGATTCCTCGTGCCCCAAGCTCACGAGTGATGGAGCGTGCCATACCAACCAGGGCAGCCTTAGCCGCCGAGTAGTTGACCTGACCGGCAGATCCAAGCAAGGCAACAACGCTGCCGATGAAGATTACTCGTCCGTACTTGGCCTTGATCATGCCCTTGGTGGCTCGACGTAGAACCCGGAATGCACCAGAAAGGTTTGTGTCTACAACCTGTTCAAACTCTTCGTCGGTCATGCGCATCAGAAGTGTGTCGCGAGTGATTCCTGCGTTGGCAACCAAAATCTCTACCGGACCCAGTTTCTCTTCAATGGTGGCAAAGGCCGCATCCAGGGATTCAGGGTTTGTAACGTCTGCAACAACGCTCAAGGTGCCAGCAGGGCCCTCGCCGCTTCGCACGGTCACTGCAACTCTGTGCCCCTTGGCAACGAACTCCTCGGCAATGGCGCGGCCGATGCCACGGTTTCCGCCGGTAACTAGAACGGTTCTTGGAGTGGTCATGGATTTGGCTTTCAGTTGACGATTGCGGGAAGGAAACAAGGGCTAAACGGGGTTTGAAGCAGAGGGTTTGGAACAAATGAATTCTAGCCCTAGCCTTGTATTCGAGCAGTTATTTCAAAGGAGCCATCTTGGCTAAAGCAGCGCAGAGCGTTACCTCAGTTGACGTTTCGCCAGACGAAGATCGTAGGGGCCGCATACTGCGTTACACCGTTGCCATGTCAATCAGATTTGTCTGCGTAATTTTGGCAGTCCTGGTTCACGGCTGGTTGATGTGGGTTTTCTTCGCAGGCGCAATCCTGCTCCCCTATTTCGCCGTTGTTATCGCCAACGCCCAGGGTTCAGGCAGCAAAAACAAGACCTCTCACACGGCAGTGGTTGCCAAACCGCTAACCATCGATGCATCTGCATTTGTGGACGCCGCAAATAATCAGGGTTCAACTGAGTGATGCCGTTATCCAGTGGTGAAGTCTTCAGTGGCATAAAGTGCTCCCGTGCTGGGTGCTCGGAGAGTGCTGCGTTCACCGTTGTTTGGCGCAACCCCAAAATTCACACCGATGGCAGGGTTAAGAACTGGTTGGCGTGCTCGCAACACGTTGAGTATTTGCGTGAATACCTAGACGCACGGGGCATGTTTCTAGAAGTGAGAGAACTTTGAGTTCCTTCAACTTGAAACGTTGGATTCGCTGGATCGCACTCGCGATAGTTTTTTCCGTTGCGTGTGGATTTTTAGCCAACTGGCAGCTGAACCGCCGCGAGCAAGTGGTGAAGGTAATTCAGCGGGTGGAGCGTAACTATGACCACCAGCGCGTGCGCCTTTCGGTGATGGTGCCTCAGCCAACAGAGTTCAAGCTAAGCCGGGAATATCGCCGAGTTTGGGCGGCCGGCAGTTACGTTCCCACACCACCAATCCTCATTCGCAATCGTCCTCTCGACGGGGTTCAAGGTTTTGAGCAGTTAATGGCGTTCCGTTTGGACAATGGCCGCGTGATTTACGTGGATCGTGGCTGGCTGGCCACGGGAGACAACCCATCGGTGCCGGCAAAAATGCCGTTGCCTTCAGCTGGACACATGCTTTTGGTTGGTCGATTGAAGCAGGCCGAGCCGTTAGATTCGCGATCTGCCCCTACCAATCAGGCCCAAAGCATCACACCTTCCGCGCTTGCTGAGCAGGCCCGATTGCAGACTCCCGCCAAGTATGGAAGTGCTGGCGTTTATCTTGCAAGTTATTTGCTTCTTGAGCAGGAGTCGATGAAGGGTCCCACTGGAACTCTGACCACCAAGCCAAGCCTCGATGAGGGTAACCATCTGTCTTACGCATTCCAGTGGGTGATCTTTGCAATCATGGCGTTTGCGGCAATCGGCTGGGGAATCCGGCAGGAAAAATTGCAGGCTCGTGCCGCTGCCGACCCAACACTTGTGATCAAAAAGCGCAGACGCGTTGGCGATGCAGACAAGGCCGCCGAAGACGCACTGTTGGGCGACTGATTCGTGTTTGAGTAGCCGCAAGCGGCTCAATTTCTTCTAAGAAAGTGCGATTAGGTCCGCGTATTCCTGACTCCAGAGATCTTCCTGGCCATCTGGCAGGATTAGCACTCGTTCAGGGTTCAACGCCTCGACCGCTCCAACGTCGTGCGATACCAAAACTACGGCTCCCTTGAACGAGTCAAGCGCGCGCAGGATTTCCAGGCGGCTCGCTGGATCGAGGTTATTGGTTGGCTCATCGAGCAGCAGAACGTTGGCACTAGAAACCACGAGCGATGCCAGCGCCAAACGAGTCTTTTCGCCACCTGACAGAACTCCTGCGGGCTTGCTTACGTCGTCGCCGCTAAACAGGAACGAACCAAGAACCTTGCGGGCATCGGTGTCCGCAAGATGCGGGGCATTAATCTGCATGTTCTGCAACACGGTTTTGGAAACATCTAGGGTTTCGTGTTCCTGAGCGAAGTATCCGATTTTGAGTCCGTGGCCAGGTTCGATTGAACCGGTATCTGGTTTGTCTAGACCTGCCAGCATGCGCAAAAGTGTGGTCTTACCGGCACCGTTTAGTCCGATGATGACTACCTTGGATCCCTTGTCGATCGCTAGGTCAACCGCTGTGAAAATCTCAAGTGAGCCGTAAGACTTACTCAGGTTGCTGGCCATCAATGGAGTGCGCCCGCAAGGTGCTGGGTCTGGGAATTTGATGTGCGCAACTTTGTCCGACTCGCGAACGTCCTCAAGATTGTTGAGCATCTGCTCGGCGCGGCGAACCATCTGCTTTGCGGCAACAGCCTTGGATGCCTTTGCGCCGAACTTGGCCGCCTGAAGCTGCAGCACTGCCGCCTTCTTCTCGGCACCGGCTCGTTCGCGCTTGCGACGCTCTTGGTCTTGCTCGCGTTGCTTTTGGTAAGCCTTCCAACCCATGTTGTAAATGTCGATTACCTGACGGTTTGCATCTAGGTAGAAGACACGGTTCACGGTCTCTTCAACAAGTTCAACGTCGTGGCTAATCACGATTAGCCCGCCCTGGTAGTTCTTCAGGAACTCGCGCAGCCAGACCACGGAGTCGGCATCGAGGTGGTTGGTTGGTTCGTCTAGGAGCATGGTTTCAGCAGCCGAGAACAGGATGCGAGCCAGCTCGATACGACGACGCTGACCACCACTGAGGGTTTTTAGGGTCTGGTTAAGGATGTGCTCCTTGATGCCAAGGTTGCTGGCGATGGCGGCGGCCTCCGCTTCGGCGGCGTAGCCACCGGCCGCTAGGAATTCCTCCTCGGCGCGAGCGTAGCGCTTCATTGCGGATTCATAGACTGCTTCATCTGTGGAGCCCATGTCTAGAGTGGCTTTCTCCATTCGAGCCACAATGTCGCCCATCCCGCGAGCATTCAAAATGCGGGTGCGGCACAACTCCTCTGGGTCTCCACTGCGTGGATCCTGAGGTAGGTAACCAATCTCACCGATGGTGTCCACAAATCCGGAAGTTGGCTGACCGTCGCCTGCGAGAATCTTGGTGAGCGTGGTCTTACCAGCACCGTTGCGGCCTACAAGACCAACCTTGTCGCCCTTTTCAACCCGGAAGTTGACCTCAGACATGAGCGTGCGAGCGCCAATGGTGATCTCTAAATCGCGTACGCCGATCATGCCATTTGCTCCAGAAAAAGTAATTGTTTTGAGTGAAATCGGGGCTAGACCGCCCAGTACCCAAAAGTCCTAGTTTACAATCGTTACATTACGAATTTCCGCCAAACAAGGGAGACTCCATGTCGCTTACCCTCGCAGTGAAGCCAACACTGGTTGACCGCATCGTTCCTAGCAGCTTGGCTGCAGACATCGCACTGGTTGTTGCAGGCGTTGCGTTTACCGCTATCGCAGCTCAGCTACAGTTCTCCGTTCCTGGAGTTCCAGTTCCGTTCACCTTCCAGACCCTAGCGGTTTTGCTTACTGGTGCGGCTCTTGGTTCAACTCGTGGCGCTCTCTCCATGGCGCTTTACGCGCTTGTCGGCCTAGTTCTTCCAGTATTCAGCGGTGGAAGCCAGGGTGCTTCTGTACTTTTCGGGGCAACTGGTGGCTACATCTTCGGCTTCATCTTGGCTTCGTACCTAGTTGGTTACCTCGCAGAGCGTAACTTCAGCAACAAGTTCTTAAAGATGGCACTTGCCTATCTAATCGGTTCTGCCGCGATTTACGCTGTTGGTGTTCCAGTGCTCGCACAGGTTGCTTTCAAGGGAAACCTGGGTCTTGCAGTTCAGTTCGGCTTGGTTCCGTTCCTAATCTGGGATGCCGCCAAGGCGATCGTTGCCGGAGGACTGCTTCCTGGAGCTTGGGCTCTAGTTCGCAAGGTAAAGGGCAACTAGTTCAAACTTCAAAACCCCCGACCGCTGGTCGGGGGTTTTGCTTTAACTTAAACTTAGATTTTTAGATCTAGATACTGAAGCCGATGGCCCGCATCTGCTCGCGGCCGTCTTCGGTTATCTTCTCAGGGCCCCAAGGTGGCATCCATACCCAGTTGATGCGGAACGCGTCAACAACGCCGTCTAGTGCGTCTGCGGTCTGCTCTTCCAGAACATCGGTGAGTGGGCAGCCTGCGGAAGTTAGGGTCATGTTTATAAGCAGTGCATCATCATCGATGGACTTCTGCAGACCGTAAATGAGCCCGAGGTCTACGATGTTTACGCCGATCTCAGGGTCAATTACGTCCTTTAGAGCCTCGATAACTTCGTCGTACTTTGCTGGCTCAAGCTCGCCCAACTCCCCCGTTTCGGCCGTTTGGCCGGCCTCTTTCAGCGGGTTGTATTCGATGTCTGACATTTGAACCTACTGAGCGGCAGCGGTCACGTACTTGTCGTAACCTTCTGCTTCTAGTTGGTCTGCAAGCTCCGGACCGCCCTCTTCTGCAACCTTGCCGGCCACGAAGACGTGTACGAAGTCAGGCTTGATGTACTTGAGGATTCGGGTGTAGTGAGTGATTAGAAGCACACCCATGTCGGTGTTGCTTTTGGAGCGATTTACACCCTCGGAAACAATTTTCAGCGCGTCAACGTCTAGACCGGAATCAGTTTCATCAAGAACTGCAAACTTTGGCTTGAGAAGCTCAAGCTGAAGGATTTCGTGGCGCTTCTTCTCGCCACCGCTGAAGCCTTCGTTTACGTTGCGCTCGGTGAAACTCTTGTCCATCTTGAGCGCGTCCATAGATTCGCGAACTTCCTTTACCCAACCGCGAAGTGCAGGAGCCTCGCCATCGATGGCAGTTTTTGCGGTGCGCAGGAAGTTGCTAACGGATACACCAGGGATCTCAACCGGATACTGCATGGCTAGGAACAGGCCTGCACGGGCACGCTCGTCAACGCTCATCTCAAGAACGTTCTCGCCGTCCAGGAGGATTTCACCCTGAGTCACGGTGTACTTGGGGTGACCAGCGATGCTGTAGGCCAGCGTGCTTTTGCCCGAGCCGTTAGGGCCCATGATGGCGTGAGTCTCGCCACTGCGAATCACTAGGTCTACGCCGCGAAGAATTTCCTTCTCACCCTGATCGGTGTTCACCGAAACGTGGAGGTTCTTGATTTCTAGTACAGACATTGCATGCTCTCTTTGGAGGTGAAGATGTGGTTGTGAAGTTGGGTATTTAGCGGTTGGCTAACCCTCTGGGTCGTAGTCCAGGAAGATTGTGCCGTCCTCGATGATTACGGGGTAAACCTCAACAGGTTCAAACGCTGGCAGAGTAAGTGCCTCACCGGTATCCAGCGAGAACTTTGCACCGTGTGCCCAGCACTCGATGGTGTTGTCGTCTACGAATCCTTCGCTTAGCGAGATCTCGCCGTGCGAGCACTTATCGTTGATAGCCTTCACGTCGCCAGATTCGGTGCGAACAATGGCAATCGCCTCATCGCCCAACTTGATGCGGATCGCCTTGCCCTTTGGGATGTCGTCTACTGCACAGATTCGAAGTGCCATTAGGAGTTGCTCCTCACGAGTTCGTTTTCGATTGCAAGGTTGAGTCGTGACTCAACTTCATCGTTGCCTATTTGCTGAATGATTTCGTTCAAGAATCCACGGACCACAAGGCGACGAGCCTCGTTTTCGTTGATGCCGCGTGCCTGTAGGTAGAAAAGCTGGTCGTCGTCGAAACGGCCACTCGCGCTGGCGTGACCCGCACCCTCGATCTGGCCAGTCTCAATTTCTAGGTTCGGAACAGAGTCGGCTCGTGCGTTGTCGGTGAGCAACAGGTTGCGGTTTAGCTCGTAGGTGTCGGTTCCCTCCGCTGCAGCGCGAATCAGCACGTCGCCCACCCAGATGGTGTGCGCGTTCTTACCCTGGAGCGCTCCCTTGTAAGTTACGCGGCTCTTGCAGTTTGGCACGGCGTGGTCCACAAACAGGCGGTGTTCCATTTGCTGACCGGCGTCTGCAAAGTAAAGACCCAAAAGCTCCACTGATGATCCAGGCGCACTAAAAACGGCGTTCGGGGTTACGCGAACCACCTTGCCACCGAGAGTGACCACAACGTGCTTTAGTGTTGCGTTGCGTCCAAGCTTTGCGTACTGCGCGCTGGTGTGAACCGAGGTGTGCTTCTGGTCTGAATCCCAGTCCTGAATGCTCACCACTGTGAGATGTGCATTGTCGCCTACGATGATTTCAACGTTCTCGGCCAACGCGGCAGTTCCCTTGTGGTCAAGGATTACGGTGCCTTCGGAGCCCTGCTTGGCATCGATGATTACGTGCAGCGCGCTCGGGGTTGCGTCGTGTGAGGTGAGGGTTACTTGGGCCTCGCAGCTCAACTTCTGGTCCGCAGCCAGGGTTATTAGATACGCCTGCTCCGCGGCTTCCCAAGCGGCCGCGGAAACGCGATCTTCTGGAATGCCCGCCGCACCGAATGCGGCGTTGTCCGCGCCGACCCAAGAGGTTGTCGCTTGCTCAGGTAGCTTGGTTTCGATGTCACCTAGGAACTCTGATAGAACGTCATCATCGCCAGGCAGGTCAAGGCCGGCAAGCTGTTCGCTCGAAGTGTACTTCCACTGCTCTTCGCGCTTAGAAATCTGGGCAAAATCCGCCAGCTTTGTGCCGCGAACCCGCTCAGAACGAGTCTGAAGTGGGACTTCTGATCCGGCGCCATGCGCGTGCGCAACGGAACCAGGCTGGACCTTCTCGCCCAGCAGTTCTTGGGTTGTCATTTAGCCGACAGCCCCTTCCATCTGCATTTCAATAAGTTTGTTGAGCTCCAATGCGTATTCCATTGGCAGCTCCTTTGCGATTGGCTCGATGAATCCTCGAACGATCATTGCCATGGCTTCGTCCTCGGCCATTCCGCGGGACTGAAGGTAAAACAACTGCTCTTCGCTTACGCGGGAAACGGTTGCCTCATGACCCATGCTCACGTTGTCTTCACGAACGTCAACAGTTGGGTAGGTGTCTGAGCGAGAGATGGTGTCCACCAGCAGAGCGTCACAGCGCACAGTGTTTGCGGAGTGGTGCGCTCCAGGGTTCACGCGAACCTCGCCACGGTAGGAAGTGCGGCCACCGCCACGGGCGATTGACTTGCTCACAATTGAAGAGCTGGTGTAGGGCGCAAGGTGAATCATTTTGGCCCCGGCGTCTTGGTGCTGACCTTCGCCAGCGAAGGCTACCGAGAGAGTCTCGCCCCTGGCGTGCTCGCCAGCGAGAATCACCGCTGGGTACTTCATGGTGACCTTGGAGCCGATGTTTCCATCGATCCATTCCATGGTTGCGCCTTCGTAAGCGATTGCGCGCTTAGTAACTAGGTTGTAAACGTTGTTCGACCAGTTCTGAATAGTGGTGTATCGAACTCGCGCACCCTTCTTCACAATGATTTCCACCACTGCGGAGTGCAACGAGTCGGAGTTGTAAATAGGAGCGGTGCAACCCTCGATGTAGTGCACGTAGCTGTCTTCATCGGCAATGATCAGTGTTCGCTCGAACTGCCCCATGTTCTCGGTGTTGATACGGAAGTAGGCCTGAAGAGGAATCTCAACGTGTACGCCCTTTGGAACGTAAACAAACGAGCCACCCGACCAAACTGCGGTGTTCAAAGCAGCAAACTTGTTGTCTCCGGCGGGGATAACGGTGCCGAAGTACTCCTTAAAGATCTCTGGGTGTTCCTTCAGGGCGGTGTCAGTGTCCAGGAAGATAACTCCCTGAGCCTCTAGGTCTTCGCGAATCTGGTGGTAAACCACTTCGGATTCGTACTGTGCCGCAACTCCGGCAACTAGGCGCTTACGCTCTGCCTCAGGGATGCCAAGACGCTCGTAAGTGTTCTTGATGTCGTCCGGCAGGTCCTCCCAACTGGTGGCCTGCTTCTCGGTGGAACGCACAAAGTACTTGATGTTGTCAAAGTCGATACCGGAAAGGTCTGAACCCCACGATGGCATTGGCTTCTGCGTGAAGTACTTGTAACCCTTCAGGCGGTTCTGCAGCATCCAGTCGGGTTCTGACTTCTTACCGGAGATGTCTGCAACCACTGCGTCATTGATTCCACGACGAGCATTGGTGCCTGCGGAGTCGGAGTCTGACCAGCCAAATTCGTAAACGCCTAGTCCGTCGAGTTCGGGCCTATCGATGATGGTGTCTGACACGCAGAGCCTCCTGGTTGGGATTGAATCATTGACAGTCTGGAGCGGAAAAACCAATCTGCCGAAGCAAGAAGTCAAACCCTGCACCGCCGAGATTCATTCCCTGCGAGGCCAGTTAGGGCCTTGAATGTGGCCATTTTTGCGTGAGTTTCGCAAAGCCAAAACATGTAAGACTTAAGTCAGAAGATTTGTGGCAACGCTGCCCAGACTAACCTCTCGATTTTACCCGAGAGCGTGCTTGGGCGGTAGCCCCGTGGCGTAAGAAAGGGCAAGAAACTTGCTTAAAACTGCAGTAGCTTTGCTGAAATCCTTGGTTTCGAGCACTCGGTTGCCCTTGTATTCGTGGCTTTCGCTCATTTCTCAAGTGTTGATCGTTGTCACAGGCGGTCTCGTGCGCCTCACCGCCTCTGGTCTGGGATGTCCAACTTGGCCTAAGTGCACTGCAGATTCTCTGACCACCGTTCCGGCTCAGGGTTATCACGGCGTCATAGAATTCGGCAACCGCCTATTGACCTTCGCCCTCCTGGTAATTGCTGTTCTCACTTTGATTTCTGTGCTGCGATTTTCGGCTCGAAAGCAGCTTCGTTTGACCAGCCCATCGGTGATTCTGTTCCTAGGGATTCCAGCCCAGGCAATCCTCGGAGGATTCACAGTGCTTACCCACCTGAACCCTTGGTTGGTTGGCTCGCACTTTGTGCTCAGCGGTGTCATGATCGCGTTTGCCAGTGTTCTGGTTTGGCGTGTGAAGCAGGTTGAGCCACAGGTGGTGCCACAAACCGTGTATTCACTCTCCCCCGCATTGACCGTATTCGGTGCGATTGCGGTGGTGGTAGGGGTACTGGTTACCGGCGCAGGTCCGCACTCTGGCGATGCCAGCAGTATTCGTAACGGACTTAATCTGGATGTTTGGCAGCACTATCACTCGTATCCCGCCTATGCCATGTTGGCTCTGATCGTGGTGCAGTTGGTGCTACTAGTACGCGCAAAGGTTTCTCCCAGCACGCAGGTATTACGTGTAACTGTGCTGTTCCTTGCGGTTACCGTTGTGCAGGCTGTAATCGGTGTAGTTCAGGCGCGTCTGGGCGTACCTCCGTTACTGGTTGGATTGCACATGGCCGGGGCAGCATCGCTTTGTTCGCTGATCACCTTCAATTACCTGGCAACCAGGGCTAAGTAACTCAACATGACCACAGCATTCTGGTTCAACCGTGATCACCGCCTGCAAGACAACGTTGCCCTGAAGTCGGCGGTGGATTCCGCCATCAGCAGCGGCACGAAACGCGTTGTTGCAATCGCTGTCATCGATGAGTCACATTTCCATGAACTTGAGGGAATTCGACAGCATTCTCTCGTGGCGTCCCTCCGGGCTCTTGATTTGTCACTTAGTGGCCGGTTGAATACGCTCCGCGTGGCCAGTGAGGTCGACTACGCGGATTCACTTGCCAAAGTATTGAAAGCAACGGGGGTCTCGCGCGTCTTTGGGACTCGCGCCTTTGACCCGTCCGCCGTTCGCCTGCAAAAACACGTTGGCGAGGCGTTGGCCGGTCGAGGCATTGACCTGTTCCTGTTGGACAGCTATTACGCCGTAAAGCCGGGCTCGGTTTGCAAGCCCGATGGAACCCCTTACCGCGTCTACACCCCGTTCTTTAAGAACTGGTTGCAGTTGGGATGGGACGCTCCAGTTTCACTTGATCCTTCATCGGTTGAATGGGTGAAGTTGGCCCCGGCGATTGCGAATCTAAGTGAAACCAACTCGATTACTGCACAATTGGGATTGCCAGCACCAAGCAAGGAATCGCCGTTTGCAGTCCGCGCCGGCGAGACATTCGCTCTCGAAACTTTCAGCAGGTTTAGAGATCGGGCGTTGGATAAGTACGACGAAATGCGCAATCGTGCCGACTTGAGCGGAACCAGTCACCTAAGTCACGCTCTTGCATTTGGTGAGGTTCACCCCCGCACGCTTTTGCGCGAACTTGCTGACTCTCCAGCTCAAACAGTGTTTATGAAGGAAATCGCCTGGCGCGAGTTCTACGCGGACGTGCTCTGGCACAACCCTACTTCGCAGACCGATTACCTTGAGCCGCGTTTCGCATCGATGCGTTATGACACCGGCGACCTAGCTGACGCTCGTTTTGAAGCCTGGAAACAGGGTAAGACCGGCTATCCAATGGTTGATGCGGGCATGCGCCAACTACTTCAGACCGGTTGGATGCACAACCGCGTGCGCATGATCGTGGCCTCGTTCCTGGTGAAAGATCTGCATCTGGAATGGCAGCAGGGTGCAGAGTGGTTTGAGCGCAATCTTTCCGACTTTGACCCAGCCAGCAACGCACACGGTTGGCAGTGGACTGCCGGTTGTGGAACAGATGCCAGCCCCTATTACCGCGTTTTCAACCCGGTGCTTCAGGGCCTCAAGTTTGATCCGGACGGAAACTACGTTCGCAAGTATGTTGCCGAACTGGCTCACGTTCCTGGCTCATCTGTTCACGAACCCTGGTTGCTTCCTGAGATCCTGGTATCCAACTACCCCACCAGAATCGTTGATCATGCTACTGAGCGCGACGAGTCGCTGGCGAGGCTGAAGGAAATCAAGGCGTGAACGCGGCAATAGCCGGTTTCACCGCAGGTCTCGGCCTCATCGTTGCCATTGGCGCGCAAAATGCATTCGTGATTCGCCAGGGGCTGGCCAAGAGCCACGTATTTCTGGTAGTGCTTATCTGCGCTGCTTCCGACACCGCGCTAATCCTTGCTGGAGTGGGAGGTCTCGGAGCGTTGATTCAGGCGCTCCCCTGGCTCTTGCTGGTCTTCAAGGTCTTTGGCTCGGGCTATTTGGTGTGGTTCGGCGTGAAATCAATTCGCACCGCGATTAAGGGCGAGTACTTGGAGGTGCAAACCGCTGGCCAGTCGCTTTCGGCGATGAAAGTGGCTACAACCTGCCTCATGTTCACCTGGTTGAATCCCCATGTGTACCTTGACACGGTCATTTTCCTTGGCGGCATTGCCAATCAGTTTCCATCGCAGCGATGGTGGTTCGCGCTAGGTGCCGCATTGGCAAGCTGGCTCTGGTTTGCGGGAATCGGTTTTGGCGCTCAGGTAGCTTCAAAGTGGATGTCAAAGCCCATATTCTGGCGAGTGTTGGACTCTCTAATTGCTGCGTTGATGTTTACGCTGGCAGCCGTTCTCGTATTCAGCTAACGGCAGTTCAGCCGAAGAGCGGCAGGTGAATCAACGGGTCGAGTGCCACCGCAATGAACAAAACCGTTAGGTAGGTGATGCTGCCGTGGAACAGTCGCATCGGGTTCTTTGGTTCACCCTTTAGGCCTTCGCCATAAAGTACGTAGGACTCCCACATGAACCAAACGCCAGTTACAAGAGCCGTGCCCGAATAAATCCAACCCATGTCGCCGGCTGGAATCAACATGAAAGACGAAACCACAAGGGCCCACGAGTACAGAATGATCTGTACAGCAACAGTCTTGGAGCCGCGAACTACCGGCAGCATTGGTACGCCTGCGGTTGCGTAGTCCTCGCGATAACGCATGCTCAGCGGCCAGTAGTGCGGCGGAGTCCAGAGGAATAGCAGTAGCGCCAACACCCAGGCTGCAGGCGAAAGTGAGTCTGTTACCGCTGCCCAACCGATGAGGATAGGCATTGAACCAGCTGCGCCACCCCAAACTATGTTCTGCGGGGTGCGACGTTTGAGGAGCAATGAGTAAACCACAACGTAAAAAAGGATGGCACCCAGAGACAAGAGAGCAGAGAGCAAGTTGATAAAAATCCAGAGCCAGACAACCGAGATGATTCCAATGGTGTACGCGAAAATCAATGCTTGGCGCTTGGTGAGCTCACCGGTTACCAGTGGGCGACCTTTGGTGCGACCCATGAGTTTGTCTATGTCAGCGTCTATGTAGCAGTTGAAGGCACCGGCTGACCCGGCACTAAGTGCCCCACCGATGAGGGTTCCAAGCACTCGCCAAAGGTTTGGGATGCCGTTTTGGGCCAAAATCATGGTTGGCACTGTGGAGATTAGGAGCAGCTCAATCACACGTGGTTTTGTGAGTGCAATGTATGCCTTGAGTTTGGCAACAAACCCAGACGCAGCGGGCGCAGAAAAGGGTTTGGTTGCTTTGCTCATTTGGTCAATTCTAAGCCACGAAATGCCGCGGCTATTCCTGCCGGGGCAAGGAGCTCTGGGTATAAACTTAAAGAAGGGAATGTTTTAGTCAATGGGTGGTTTACTTAAATCACCACCGACGTCCCAACTGGCAACGGCGCCAATTTGAACATCCGCGTTTTCATGTTCACATCACTACTGAATAGTAAGGAGCTGCCTTGTCAGCATTCCACTGGACCGACCTCGATTCCAAGGCCGTAGACACCGCCCGCGTTCTAGCTGCAGATGCGGTTGAAAAGGTTGGTAACGGCCACCCCGGAACCGCCATCAGCTTGGCACCTGTTGCCTACCTTTTGTTCAATAAGGTGATGCGTCACGACCCGCGCGAAGACCGCTGGCTGGGCCGCGACCGATTCATTCTTAGCGTGGGCCACTCGTCCTTGACCATCTACAGCCAGCTCTTTCTACATGGCTACGGTCTTGAGCTTGACGACCTAAAGGCGCTTCGCACCTGGGGTTCGGCAACTCCCGGTCACCCAGAGTATGGACACACCAAGGGTGTGGAAATCACCACGGGTCCGCTTGGTCAGGGCCTAGCATCTGCAACCGGTTTTGCTTACGCCGCTCGTTACGAGCGCGGCATGTTTGACCCTCAGGCTCCAGAGGGAACCAGTCCGTTCGATCACTTCGTTTACGTCATCGCAGGTGATGGCGACATGCAAGAGGGTGTGACCGCAGAGGCCGCATCACTTGCCGGTCACCAGAAGCTTGGAAACCTCGTTGTCATTTACGACAGCAACCAGATCTCTATCGAGGACGACACCAACATCGCGTTCACCGAAGACCTCACCGCTCGCTACGAGTCATACGGTTGGCACACCCAGACAGTCGACTGGAAGAAGACTGGCAACTACGTTGAAGACGTAGAAGAGCTTTACAACGCAATTCAGAAGGCAAAGGCTGTTTCCGACAAGCCTTCGCTGATCACCTTGCGCACAATCATCGGTTGGCCTTCACCAAAGAAGCAGGGGTCGGGCAAGATTCACGGCTCGGCGCTTGGTGCGGAGGAACTAGCAGGTCTAAAGGTTGCACTTGGCTTTGACCCTGAGCAGACCTTCCAAGTTGACCCTGAGGTCTTGGCTCATACCCGCAACGCCACTCGCTTCGATGCTGAACGCGCCGCCTGGGAAGCATCGTTTGACGCTTGGGCTTCTGAGAACGCAGACAAGAAAAAGGAACTCGACCGAATCGTTTCGGGTGCCGTTCCTGCCGGTCTTGAATCCGCTCTCCCAGTTTTTGAGGCCGGAAGCTCGGTTTCCACTCGTGTTGCCTCGGGCAAGGTAATCAACGCCATCGCTGCGGTTATGCCTGAGCTTTGGGGTGGCTCGGCCGACCTAGCCGACTCAAACATGACCACCATCACCGGTGCCAAGTCATTCGTGCCATCCGAGTGGACCACTCACGAGTGGACCGGAGACAAGTACGGTCGTGTTCTCCACTTTGGTATCCGAGAGCACGCAATGGGTTCGATCCTCAACGGAATCGTGCTGCACGGTAACACTCGCGCATTCGGTGGAACCTTCCTAATCTTCAGCGACTACATGCGTCCAGCTGTTCGTCTGGCTGCATTGATGGGCATCCCTTCGATCTTTGTTTGGACCCACGACTCAGTTGCTCTGGGCGAAGATGGACCTACCCACCAGCCAATCGAGCAGCTCGCTACCCTGCGTGCCATTCCAAACCTGGACATGGTTCGCCCGGCAGACGGCAATGAGACCGCTTTTGCATGGAAGACCGTTCTAGAGCGTCGTCAGGGTCCAGCTGGTTTGGCACTAAGCCGCCAGAACCTACCTGTTTACGCGCGTGGCGAGAAGGACGAGACCGGTGTTGCCTACGCTGGTGCCGAGAACACCGTAAAGGGCGCCTACACCCTGTTGGAGGCCTCCAACGGTAAGCCAGAAGTGGTAATCATTGCTACCGGTTCAGAGGTAGAGATTGCAGTTGCGGCTCGCCTTCAGCTTGAGGCCAACGGCGTTGCAACTCGTGTGGTTTCGGCTCCTTGCCTCGAGTGGTTCGATGAGCAGACCGAGGCGTACCGCGAGAGCGTGCTTCCTGCAGCGGTAAAGGCAAAGGTTTCTGTCGAAGCCGGTTTGAGCCTTGGCTGGAACAAGTACGTGGGTCCATTTGGCAAGAGCGTGTCGATTGAGCACTTTGGTGCCTCGGCAGATGCCAAGACTCTCTACCGAGAGTTCGGCGTAACCGCCGAGGCCGTTGTAGCCGCAGCAAACGAAGCTCGTAAGAGCAACTAACCCAAACTTTTCAACACCGATTTTCTTAGAAGAGAGAAAACAATGACCACTTCCCCACTGGCACAGCTAGCAGCAAACGGCGTTAGCATCTGGCTAGACGACCTCTCCCGCACCCGCATTCGCTCGGGAGCTTTGCGCGACCTAATTACAAACCGCAGTGTCTCGGGCGTCACCACCAACCCGAGCATCTTTGCCGCTTCGATTGGCAAGGGAGATGGCTACGGCGAGCAGGTTCGCGAATTGGCTGCCGCTGGCGCAGACGCAGCCAAGGCAATTTTCGAAATCACCACCCAGGACGTTGCAGAGGCCTGCGACATCTTCAGCGGCGTATACGAGTCTTCCAAGGGCTTCGATGGCCGCGTTTCCATCGAGGTTGAGCCAGGATTGGCAAACGACACCGAAGGCACCATTGCTCAGGCGAAGGAGCTTTTTGCCAAGGTAAACCGCGAGAACGTGATGATTAAGATTCCTGCCACCAAGGCCGGTCTCGGAGCAATCACCGCTGTTATCGGTGAGGGTATCTCCGTTAACGTGACCCTGATCTTCTCCCTAGCGCGCTACCACGAAGTGATCGCGGCTTACATCGCAGGTGTAAAGCTTGCTAAGGCAAACGGCCACGACATCAGCAAGATCCACTCGGTTGCTTCGTTCTTCGTTTCGCGCGTAGACCTAGAGATTGACAAGCGTCTAACCGCAGTTGGTACCGCTGAGGCGCTAGCGCTGAAGAGCCAGGCCGCTCTTGCGAATGCTCGCCTTGCCTACCAGGTGTTCGAGCAGGACTTTGACAACGCCGACTGGGCAGCACTTGAGGCCGCAGGCGCAAACAAGCAGCGCCCGCTAATGGCATCCACTGGCGTGAAGGACCCAACTCTTTCGGACACCCTTTATGTAACAGAGTTGGTTGCACCTGCACTTGTGAACACCATGCCTGAGAAGACAATGGAAGCCGTGTTCGACCACGGAATCGTTCCCTCCAACAGCATCACCCAGCACTACGCGGACAGCAAGGCAGTTCTTGATGCTGTTGCTGCGGTTGGCGTTTCCTATGATGACGTAACCTCACAGCTTGAGGACGAGGGCGTTGAGAAGTTCATCGTCTCTTGGAACGAACTTATCGAAAGCGTTGCTGCTGCACTAGAAGGCGCAAAGTAATCATGAGCCTCAAGATTGCGGTTTCCGGTAAAGCTGCTCAGGCTGCCGCCGAGTTTGTACCGGTGCTTGTTGCAGACCAGGTTGCAAGCCGAGTGCACGCAAAGGATTTCACCCTTTGGGGCAAGGACGCGGAAGCTGAATCGTCCATCCGTCTGGGTTGGGTAAACAGCGCAGTTGACTCCGCTCCCCTAGTTTCAGAAATTTTGGAACTTCGCGAGTGGTTTGCTGCTCAGGGAGTTAACCGATTCGTGCTTTGTGGAATGGGTGGATCATCGTTGGCACCAGAGGTTATCACTCTCACCGCCGGCGTTGAACTTGTTGTTCTCGACAGCACCGACCCTGACCAGGTCAATAACGCTCTTAGCGGAGACCTGGCGCGCACCGCAATCGTGGTTTCAAGCAAGAGTGGTTCTACTGTGGAGACCGACTCGCAGAAGCGCGTGTTTGAAAAGGCATTTGCGGAAGCTGGGATTCCCGTGGCAGAACGCGTTGTTATTGTTACCGACCCGGGTTCCCCAATGGAGGCAGCTGCCACCGCAGATGGCTACCGCATCTTCAACGCGGATCCAACAGTTGGTGGTCGCTACAGCGCGCTCACCGCTTTTGGAATCGTTCCATCAGGCCTTGCTGGCGTGGACGTTGCCACGCTGCTCGCAGATGCACACGAGGTTTCTGACTTGCTCTCGAGCGATTCTCCTGAGAACCCGGCTCTTATTCTGGGAGCCGCTTTGGCTCGAAAGGCTTCCGTAAAAGGTTACGCCGACAAGGTTGGTGTAGTTGTTGACGGTTCTCCAATCGTAGGTTTTGGCGACTGGGCAGAGCAGCTCATCGCCGAGAGCACCGGAAAACTTGGCAAGGGTGTTCTGCCGGTAGTTCTGGCTCCTAACAGCCCAGAAGTAGCGGCTGCACATGACGACGTGGTTTTGGTTCGCGTTGTTGCTGATGCGGTAAGCGCTTCAGGCGACGAGGTTGCAGTTTCTGGTTCGCTTGGAGCGCAGTTCCTGCTTTGGGAGTACGCCACCGTTATCGCCAGCCGTTTGATCGGCATCAACCCATTCGATCAGCCAGACGTTGAAAGCGCCAAGGTAGCTGCACGTGCAATGCTCAACGAGCGCGCGGCTATCGCCGCACCAGCGTTTGTAGACGGCAAGGTTGAGGTGCGGGCTCAGAGCCTAGACCTGTCTTCGGTTTCAACCGTGAAACAGGCCATCGATGCTTTGTTGGGCGAACTCGGGCCTGACGGATACGTGTCTGTGCAGGCATACCTGGACCGCACCGAGGTTCCTCAGGCATACGAACTTCGTGATGCATTCGCGAGCCGTTCGGGCAGGCCTACCACCTTCGGTTGGGCACCACGTTTCTTGCACTCAACCGGTCAGTATCACAAGGGTGGACCGAAGCAGGGCGTTTACTTGCAGCTTGTTGCAAAGGGAGAGGCAGACCTTGCGGTTCCTGGTCGGGACTTTACCTTTGGCGAATTGATTGCCTCGCAGGCCGCCGGTGACGCTTCGGTGCTTGGCGCTCTTCCCCGACCAGTGCTTACTCTTACCTTGAACGATGTTGTGGCTGACTTGGCCACCATCAAGGCGGCTCTGGCTTAGGCCAATTTTCTCGATTCGGCATTTGTCCGTGTCTTCCACGAAGGAGTAGCTCAGATATGAGCCCAGCAGAAATCGGCTTCGGCGTTAACCCGCTGAGAGATCCTGAAGATCGCCGCCTCAACCGCATTGCCGGTCCGAGCGGTTTGGTGATCTTTGGTGTTACCGGAGACCTTTCACGCAAAAAACTGATGCCAGCGGTTTACGACCTAGCCAACCGTGGTCTTTTGCCACCGGGCTTCAGCCTGGTTGGCTTTGCTCGCCGTGAATGGGAAGACCAGGACTTTGCCAAGGTGGTGCACGATAGCGTTCGTGAGTACGCTCGCACCCCGTTCAGCGAAGAAGTTTGGCAGCAGTTGCTTCACGGAATCCGCTTTGTTCAGGGTGAGTTTGACGACGCGGATGCGTTTGATCGCCTAAAGGAAACCATCGATGCGCTTGATAAAGAGCGTGGCACCGATGGCAATTTTGCGTTTTATCTGTCTATCCCACCAAAAGCGTTCCCGCTGGTTACCGAGCAGTTGTCGCGCAGTGGACTGGCCAAGCCCACCGGCAATCAGTTCCGCCGCGTGGTTATTGAAAAGCCTTTCGGAAGCGACCTCCAGACCGCGCGTGAGCTAAACGCCGTAGTTGAAGCCGTTTTCCCTCCTGACGCGGTGTTCCGAATTGATCACTACCTGGGTAAGGAAACTGTTCAGAACATCTTGGCGCTGCGTTTTGCCAACATGCTGTTCGAGCCGCTGTGGAACAGTAACTACATCGATCACGTTCAGATCACCATGGCCGAGGACATCGGTGTGGGTGGTCGCGCAGGTTACTATGACGGCATTGGAGCCGCTCGAGACGTGATTCAGAATCACCTGCTTCAGCTACTTGCGCTAACTGCTATGGAAGAGCCGGTGTCGTTCGACGCAGCCGACTTGCGTGCTGAAAAAGAGAAGGTTCTCAAGGCGGTTACCCTTCCAGTAGATTTGGGCAAACACACCGCTCGTGGTCAGTACTCAGGTGGATGGCAGGGTGGCGAGAAGGTCACCGGATTCCTCGATGAAGACGGCATGAACCCTGAGAGCGTTACAGAAACCTACGCTGCAATGCGTTTGGACATCAATACCCGTCGTTGGGCGGGAGTGCCTTTCTACTTGCGTGCGGGCAAGCGACTTGGCCGTCGTGTTACAGAGATTGCGCTGGTATTCAAGCGTGCACCTCAGGCACTTTTTGCTGCCGACCAGACCAGTGCTCTAGGTGAGAACGCACTGGTTATTCGGGTGCAGCCAGACGAGGGTGTGACCATTCGTTTTGGTTCCAAAGTTCCTGGTGTTGGTATGAACGTGCGCGATGTAACCATGGATTTCGGTTACGGTCACGCATTTACCGAGGCGAGCCCAGAGGCATACGAGCGTCTGATTCTGGACGTACTTCTAGGCGACCCACCGCTATTCCCTCGTCACGAGGAGGTTGAACTTTCTTGGAAGATTCTCGACCCAATCGAAGAGTTCTGGGAGAAGTCAGGTCAGCCTGAGCAGTACCGCCCTGGCACCTGGGGACCTGAATCCGCCGACCGCATGATGGCCGAAGACGGCCGCGCTTGGAGACGACCATGATCGTAGAAATGCCAAACACCACCATCAGCAAGGTTTCTAAGAATCTTGTGAACCTTCGCGATGAAGGCGGCGCAGTTGCGCTTGGTCGGGTGCTCACTTTGGTGATTGAGACCGACTTTGCCGGTATCGAGGAGGCCATTGCGGCCGCCAACGAGGCTTCTCGCGCTCACCCGAGTCGTGTGATTGTGCTTGCAGACGACAACGAGCAAACCGCTCAGGCTGACCGACTCGACGCACAGATTCGCCTCGGTGGCGACGCCGGTGCATCGGAGGTAATCGTGCTTCGCGCCTACGGTGAGGCCGCTAGCGACCCTGAAAGCTTGGTGACCGGCCTGTTGCTGCCAGACGCTCCCGTTGTTGCCTGGTGGCCGCACGAGGCGCCAAAGCACGCCGCCTCGAGTTCGATTGGTCGCATCGCTGGTCGCCGCATCACCGATGCTGCGGCTCAGGACGATCCTTACGCCCACCTCCTCAACCTGTCTAAGACCTACACGCCGGGCGACAGCGACTTCACTTGGACTCGTTTAACCTTGTGGCGGGCGCAGCTGGCAGTGATTTTGGACCAGCCACCTTACGACGCGGTTACCGCTGCCGAAGTTACCGGTGCAGTGAACTCGCCTAGTACCGAACTGATGGCCGCTTGGTTGGAGCTAAAGTTGCAGGTTCCAGTTACCATGCACCGAACCGAGCGAGTTGCCGGCGTGCATGGCCTGCAAAGCGTGAAGCTGCACCGCACCAGTGGCGTGGTGGAAATAGTTCGCACCAGCGCCGACGTTGCCACCTTGGTTCAACCCGGTCAGCCAACCCGTGAGATCACCCTGGCCCGCAGAAACCTGCGCGACTGCCTGATCGAGGACCTTCGTCGACTGGACTCTGATGACCTCTTTGGTGAGGTAATCACCAAGAGTTTCGGAAGCAACGTAAACGCACCAACAATTACGGGCCCTGAGGGTCAGTTTCGTAGCAAGTCTTAGTGCCATGCGCGAGATCTTGAAATACGCCGATGGTCCTGCTGTAGCTTCGGCTGCAGCAAACGCACTGCTTACCCACATTGCGGATTTGCTAACCAGTAAACAATTCGTTCACATCTCCATTACCGGCGGAACCGTGGGCATTCTCACCCTTGTGAAGATTGCCGAACACGCGGACCGCGATTCAGTGGACTGGAAGCGGGTGCACATTTGGTGGGGCGATGACCGCTTTGTTGCGCCAGATGATGCCGACAGTAACGCGCTTCAAGCTCGAGATGCGCTTCTTTCACAGCTCAACCTTGACGCTGCGCTTGTGCATGAGTTTCCCAAAATTGACGCTAAAAGTTCAGTTTCCATCGATGAGCAACTCGATGCCGCTGCAGTTAAATTCGCAACTTCGGTTTCCGCACTCTCCAACCCTGAAAGCGGTTTTATCGACTTCGACGTGACCCTTCTTGGCATGGGGCCAGACGGCCATATCGCCTCGCTGTTCCCCGGACACGCAATACCGGAAGCTGGAGTTAGCATCATCGCGGAGCACAGCTCTCCGAAGCCTCCTCCTCAGCGCCTCAGCTTCACATACGAAGCAATCAACCACTCCAAGGAGATTTGGTTCGTGGTTGCCGGTGCAGACAAAGCCGAAGCGGTTAGCGTTGCATTTAGTTCCGCTCAAACCCGCCTGCCGGTTGGCCGCGTCGCGGGGATCCACAAAACATTGTGGTTCATTGATGAAGCTGCCGCAGAAGGAATCGTCTAGCAATTTCCCAAACAGCTGTAGGCCAATCTGTCGTCCCGGTTATTCTGCGGGTCTGATGATTTCGGTCCCCGGTAAATGTGTAACCCCACTCAGTCGAGTGGGGTTACAAAGTTTTTGACCGCTTTTAGTACTAAGCGTTTACCGCTGCAGCTTCTGCAAGTCGGATGCGACGGTCGCGAACTGCAGCAACAGCCTCTTCGAGAAGCGCATCTGCCTCTTCTTGGGTGCGACGCTCTTTCACGTAAGCCAAGTGGGTCTTGTATGGCTCGTGCTTGGCGATTACTGGAGGGTTGTCCTTGTCCTGACCAGAAGGAAGGCCACAGTTTGGGCAGTCGAGTTGCTCAGGAATCTCCGCAGCGTCTACGGTTGCAGCGAAGGAAACGTGGTTAACGTGCCCGTTGATGCAGTAGTAAGTGAGGTCTACGCGGTCTGCTTTGAAGCCGCGGTCTTGCTCCCCCATTGGGCCTGCGCCGATGCGCGAGCCACGAATAGCACTTCCACCGGTACTCATTTAGGGAACCAGGTTGAATTTAGTGAACAAGCCCAGGGTGATGATCACAGCCACCCAAACCAACGCCAAGATGATGGTGATGCGGTTTAGGTTGCGCTCGGCAACACCACTTGAACCAACCGACGACGAAAGCCCGCCACCGAACATGTCGGATAGTCCGCCACCGCGTCCCTTGTGAAGCAGGATTAGCAGGGTTAGCAGCAAGCTAGTGATTGCAAGTAGCACGTAAAGAGCAGCTTGGATAGCGGCCATGATGTTGATTCCTTTGCGTCATCGGGTTTTGAATAAACCCAAAATCAAATTATAGAACTTTTAGAGGGCAAGGTGCTTCTGGAAACGAGCGATACCGCTGAACTCCTCGGCGTCTAAGCTGGCGCCACCAACCAAAACTCCGTCTACCTCTGGGCTACGCAGGAAGCCAGCAACGTTGTTTGCCTTGACCGAACCGCCGTAAAGAATCCGAGTTGCAGCGGCGATAGTTTCGCCGTGCTCCGCAGCAATGGCCTCACGAATTTTGCCGCAAACACTTGCAGCCTCTTCAGGTGTGGCAACCTTTCCGGTACCGATGGCCCAAACTGGCTCGTAGGCGATAACGAAGTCACTCAAAGTTGCGTGACCCGCAAGTGCTGCAAGAGTCTGGCGAACTGGAACGGCGGCTTGGCCTTCGGATTCGAGCTCCTCAAGAGTCTCGCCAACGCAAATCACTGGAACAAGTCCGTGCTTGAATGCCGCGGCGGTCTTGGCCTGAACCACTTCATCGTTCTCAGAGTGGTAGGTGCGACGCTCGCTGTGACCAATCAAAACGTAGTCAACGTCAAGCTTCTTCAAAAACGCACCAGAGATTTCTCCGGTGTAAGCGCCAGAATCAAACTTGCTCAGATCCTGTGCACCCAGTCCCAATTCAAACTTGTCAGCATCGATGAGGTTCTGAACTGAACGCAGGTCGGTGAATGGCGGGAACACAACAACCTCAGCGGTGGCGTAGTCGTGACCGGCGTCCTTAAGGCTCCAAGCCAACTTCTGCACCAGGGCGATTGCCTGCTGGTGGTCCAGGTTCATCTTCCAGTTTCCAGCGATGAGTGGAACGCGTGCGGTCATGATTTTCTCCGTTAGTGTTGCGCGCTTAGGCGTGCTCGCCCAAGCCAAGGGTTTTTGTGGTGATGCTTAGTTAAGAACTTCGAGCCCAGGAAGCTTCTTGCCTTCAAGGAACTCTAGGCTTGCTCCACCGCCGGTGGAGATGTGACCAAACTGGTCATCGCTGAAACCTAGAATACGAACCGCGGCGGCGGAATCGCCGCCACCAACAACACTGAGTCCTGGAACTTCGGTTAGGGCTTTGGCAACTGCACGAGTTCCGCCCGCGAACTTATCGATCTCGAAAACGCCCATTGGTCCATTCCAGAACACGGTCTTGGAATTCTTGATGTGCTCGGCAAAAGCCGCGGCAGAGTCAGGACCAATGTCAAGCCCGAGTCCGGTTGCGCCAAATGGGCTGCTCTCGATGGCGTCTGCTGAGGTGATTGCCACTTCCGCGTCGGCGCCAAACTTGCTTGCAACCACGATATCGGTTGGCAAGATGACCTCAACTCCAAGCTCGGCAGCGCGCTTGAGGTAATTCTGGCAAGTTTCGATTTGGTCCTTCTCAAGGAGGCTCGCACCAACCTTGTGACCCTGGGCCGCTAGGAATGTGAAGACCATTCCGCCGCCAACCAGAAGCTTGTTCACAGTTGGAAGCAAGTGGTCGATAACCCCGAGCTTGTCGGAAACCTTCGAACCGCCGAGAACCACGGCGTAAGGACGCTCCGGAGTTTCGGTAAGCCGAGTCAGAACGTCTAGTTCCTTCTCAATTAGTAGGCCTGCGGCGCTTGGAAGCGCTTTGGCTAGCTCGTAAACGCTGGCTTGCTTGCGGTGCACAACACCGAAGCCATCGCTCACGAAGAAATCGCCCAACTCCGCGAGCTGAGCAGCAAAAGCTTCGCGCTCTCCCGCATCCTTGCTGGTTTCAGCAGCGTTGAAACGGAGGTTCTCAAGAACCGCCACTCCTCCGCTTGCCAAAGCCTTAACAGCGCCTTGAGCCTCAACACCAACGGTGTCGGTGGCAAAAGCAACCGGCTGACCCAACAGCTCACCCAAACGGGTGGCTGCTGGTTCAAGCGAGTACTTGGCGTCTGGAGTTCCATCTGGACGACCCAGGTGCGAAATCACGATTACCTTGGCACCAAGACCGGTTAGGTGCTTGATGGTCGGAACCGAGGCCACAATGCGGCCGTCATCGGTGATTTTGCTGCCGTCTAGAGGAACGTTTAGGTCACAGCGGATGATAACCCGCTTGCCGTCAAGGTTTGGCAAGGATGCGAGAGTGCGCAAAATAAGCCTTTACTTAGGGGTGAAGACTAGAGCTTTGCAGCTACTAGAACGGTTAGGTCTACTAGACGGTTGCTGTAGCCCCACTCGTTGTCGTACCAAGAGCTGATCTTCACCAGGTTGCCATCGATAACCTTTACCAGGCCTGCGTCGAAGATCGACGAGTGTGGGTCGGTAACGATGTCAGACGAAACGATCTCGTCCTCGGTGTAAAGCAAGATGCCCTTTAGAGGTCCCTCGGCGGCAGCAGCCTTGTAGGCGGCCTTGATCTCATCGATGGTCACGTCGGTGTTGGACACCAGGGTTAGGTCGGTAATCGAACCGGTTGGAACTGGAACGCGAAGTGCGTACCCATCTAGCTTGCCCTTTAGCTCTGGCAGAACTAGACCGATTGCCTTAGCAGCACCGGTGCTCGAAGGAACGATGTTTACGGCAGCTGCGCGAGCGCGGCGTAGGTCGCTGTGAGGACCGTCCTGCAGGTTCTGGTCTGCGGTGTAAGCGTGAACGGTGGTCATTAGACCGTGCTTGATGCCGAACTTGTCGTTGAATACCTTTGCCAGCGGAGCCAAGCAGTTGGTAGTGCAAGAAGCATTGCTGATGATGTGGTGGTTAGCAGGGTCGTATAGGTGCTCGTTTACGCCGATAACGAAGGTTGCGTCCTCACCGGTTGCCGGTGCAGAGATGAGTACCTTCTTGGCACCTGCCTCGATGTGCTTCTTGGCGTCTTCGGCGTTGGTGAAACGACCGGTGGACTCGATAACGATGTCAACGCCTAGCTTGCCCCAACCAAGGTTGGCTGGATCGCGCTCTGCCAAAACCTTGATGGTCTGGCTGCCAACGATGATGGTGTCGCCCTCAACGCGAACGTCCTGTGGAAGGCGGCCGGTTACGGAGTCGTACTTTAGAAGGTGTGCGAGTCCCTTAGGGTCGCTGAGGTCGTTTACCGCAACGATCTCTAGGTCTGCGCCGCTTGCTAGCAGTGCACGCAGGTAGTTACGACCGATACGACCGAAACCGTTGATTCCAACACGAGTAGCCACTTGATTCTCCCGATTTGATTAGTGCGTCAGGAAACGACGCGGGTTTTTTATTGCAAAATTTTGGAAAAATGTGCCACGCGTCTTTGGGTGGAAAACACTCCTATTAGATTACCAGCAGACCACCAGTATTGGCGCGAGCCGCCTCGAAACGCTTCTGAACGTCTGGCCAGGAAATGATGTTCCAGTATGCCTTTACGTAGTCAACCTTCACGTTCTGGTAGTCCAGGTAGAAAGCGTGCTCCCACATGTCGAGCATGAGAAGAGGGATCGAAGCGGGAGCGAGGTTACCCTGGTGGTCGTAAAGCTGCTCAATGATGAGTTTCTGGCCTAGCGAGTCCCAGGCCAAGATGTTCCAACCGGAACCCTGAATTCCCATTGCCGAAGCGTTGAAGTGAGCCACGAACTTGTCGTAGGAACCAAAGAATTCATCGATGGCCGCCGCAAGCTCACCAGTTGGCTTGTCGCCGCCCTCTGGGGATAGGTTTAGCCAGAACACGCCGTGATTGATGTGGCCGGCAAGGTTGAAGGCGAGGTCCTTCTGAAGCTTGTTGATGTTGGTTAGGTTCTCGCTGTCGCGAGCAGCCTCCATAGCCTCTAGTGCGGCGTTTGCGCCATTCACGTAAGCTGCGTGGTGCTTGTCGTGGTGAAGCTCCATGATTTTGCCAGAAATGAACGGCTCCAGGGCTCCGTAGTCGTAAGTGAGGTCTGGAAGGGTGTACTTGCTCATTTTGTGCTCCTTTTTCAGGGATTTGCTTCTAACCAAATCCTAAGTTATTCAGGTGAAACTTGGTGGGTTCCCGAGTGGGGTTTTCCCAGAATTTGCCTATTCGGGTAGGTCGTCAGGTATGAAGGCGTCGGTAGCAGGTATTCCCAGGTCTGAAGCCTTCTTGTCGGCCATAGCCAAGAGTCGGCGAATCCTACCCGCAACGGCGTCTTTGGTCATTGGTGGGTCGGCGAGGTGACCCAGTTCGTCGAGGCTGGCCTGCTTGTGTTCCAAGCGAAGTCGGCCCGCGTAAAGCAGGTGGTCCGGGATGTCCTCCCCCAAGATTTCCAGTGCGCGAGCCACACGTGCGCCGGCGGCAACTGCCGCTTGTGCGGAACGTCGCAGGTTTGCGTCGTCAAAGTTGGCCAGCCGGTTTGCTGTGGCACGAACTTCGCGACGAAGCCTCAACTCCTCCCACTTCAAAACCTGAGTGTGGGCACCCATTTGAGTAAGCATTGCGGCGATGGCTTCGCCCTCACGAATTACAACGCGGAATAAATCACGAACCTCGCGCGCCTTTGCAACTACTCCGAGCCGCCGAGCGATTCCAACAAGTGCCATGGCTGCTTCGTTGCCGGGAGCCGTGACCTCCATCGATGCGGATCTTCCAGGGTCAGTTAGCGAACCGCGGGATAGAAACGCGCCACGCCAAACTGCCTGCGCTTCGGCCAGTGAACCGCTGACCAGGTGTGCAGGAAGCCCGCGAACCGGTCGGCCCTTCGGGTCGATTAGTCCGGTCTGGCGAGCAAGCACGTCGGCCTGCTGCAGAACTCGAACCTGGTAACGGGCAGCTCGGCGGATTCCTGAAGGCGAAACCACGGAAATCTCGGAGTCGATTCCGAATACCTCAGCTAGGTCTTTCTTAACTCTGCGCGCTAGCTGAGCGGTGTCGAGATCAACTTCGATGGCGATCTTTCCGGCTACCAGGTGAAGCCCGCCGGCAAAACGAAGGATTGCAGAAAGTTCCGCTACGCGGACCGAATTCTTGGTCACATCGATGCGAGCTAACTCGTCCTTAACTTCGCTGGTTAATGCCATTCTTACTCCCTACCTAAATCTCTGTGGCGAACGCTCACGGTCACTTCGGGCAACTCGGCCAGCATGGCGGAGATTGCGCGAACCAGAGCAACTGACCTGTGTTTGCCACCGGTGCAACCTATGGCAATAGTTGCGTATCGCTTGTTCTCCTGAAGATACCCCTTGAGAACCGGCTTTAGAGCCGAGACATATCCTGCCACGAAATCAGACACGCCGTTCTGGCTCAGGACATATTCGGAAACCTGTTGATCTTCACCGGTGAATGGGCGAAGCTCCTCAATCCAGAACGGGTTTGGAATGAAACGGGCGTCGGCTACCATGTCTGCGTCGCTCGGCAGCCCGTATTTGAAACCGAATGACATCACGGTCAGTTGCAACTTGGCTGTGTTCTCAACGCCGAAGCCTTCTGCAATGCGATTGCTCAATTGGTGAATGTTGAGGTCTGAGGTGTCCGTGATCACATCGGCGTTTTCGCGGATGCTGAGAAGCGCCTGTCGCTCTGCGGCGATTCCGTCGAGTATAGTGCCGTTTGCCTGAAGTGGGTGAGGCCGACGAACGCTTTCAAAGCGTTTTACCAGTGCTTGATCCGAAGCTTCCAAGAAGAGTACTCGAACGTTGAGGTTGCGGCTTCTCAGCGCGCTCAGGTTTTCTTGGAAGTCGTAGAAGAACTCACGACCGCGAACATCTATGACAACGGCGATGCGTTGCAGCGGTACTCGGGTGAGCGTGAACAGGTCGGCGATGGGTCCGAGCATCTGAGGTGGAAGGTTGTCAACCACGTACCAACCTAAGTCTTCTAGCGCGTTTCCTACCGTGCTTCGACCAGCACCGGACATGCCGGTGACAATCAATAGCTGCGGTTGTTCGGCCAAGAGTCCTCCATGGTTGTACAACGAGTCTAAACCCGTGCGACACGCCGAGGATACGAATTGGGAAACTCGTAATAAAGGCTTTATCTAGGCGGAATCCAGCAGTAAATAGAACTGGAACTACTCTCCGATTTGCTCAACGATTTGCTGAGCCAAAACGGGCCCAATTCCAGCAACCTCAGAAATCTCATCGATGGTGGCTTTGCGCAATCGGGTTGCTGAGCCGAACCGCTTCAGCAGCGCCGTGACCCGCTTCTCCCCCAGACCTGGAATGTCCGACAACTGGCTTGCAATGCTGCCGCTGCGCTTCTTGCGCTGAAGCGTGATTGCGAAGCGGTGAGCTTCGTCACGCAGTCGCTGAACCAGAAACAGTTCGTCCGCGCCGCGGGGCAAGATTACAGGAAACGGGTTATTTGGTAGCCATAGTTCCTCTAGGCGTTTTGCGATACCAACCACGGCTAGGTCTGTCACTCCGCTTTCGGCTAAGGCACGCGCGGCAGCGTTGACCTGGGGCTGCCCGCCATCAACTATGAGCAAATTTGGACGGTAGGCAAACCTTGCTGGTGCATCGCCCGCAACCGGCTTTTCCGGATCCTTTAGGTACTTGAGTCGGCGCATGAGCACTTGATAAATAGAGTCTGTGTCGTCAGTGGTTTCATCGATGCCGAACTGGCGATACTGGTCCTTCTTTGGAAGCCCGTCTTCGAAAACCACCATTGAAGCGACCACATTGGTGCCCCCTAGATGCGAGATGTCGAAACACTCGATGCGAAGTGGCGCTTCGGCAAGTCCGAGTGCGCGCTGGATAGCGGCCAGAGCGTCGGCGCGGGCGGTGAAGTCTGCGGTGCGGCGGGTTTTGTAAAGCATTAGGGAATGTTTGGCGTTGGTCAGTGCTGTCTTCGCCAGTGCCGCCTTATCTCCGCGCTGTGGCACTCGGAGGTCCACCTTGGCTCCGCGCAGTTTGCCTAGCCACTTGGCAAGCTCGGGTGCGTCTTCCGGCAACTCGGGGATCAGCACCTCTCGCGGCACTTCAATTGGTTCGGCTCCTGCTGGACTCTCGTAAACGTTCTGAAGCACGTATTCAACCAGTTCAGGAAGCGAGCGTTCGAGTTCCTTGTCTACTACCCAACCACGAACACCGCGGATGCGGCCGCCTCGAACAATGAACTGCGATACTGCTGCGGCTAAATCGTCGTGGGCAATGCCGAAAAGATCTGCGTCGGTTTGATCGGTGAAAACCACGGTGCTCTTTTCAAGTACCGTTTCGAGTGCTTGCAGGTCGTCACGCAGCATCCCAGCCAACTCGTATTGCTGTGTGTCGCTTGCCTCGATCATCCGTTTTCTCAGGTCGGCTACCACCCTGGTGTCACCGCCGCCCATGAAATCTATGAACCCTCGTGCAATTGCTTTGTGTTCATCGGTGGTGACTCGTCCAACACAAGGCGCGGCGCACTTTCCTATGTCACCCAAAAGGCAAGGACGTGAGTTTCGTTTGGCGGTTTCATAGGTCCCCTTTGTGCAGGAACGAACCGGGTAGACCTTTAGGAGGGTGTCCAATGTCTCGCGAACGGCCCATGCCTGTGTGTACGGGCCGAAGTACTTCACGCCCTTCAGTTCGCGATTTCGCGTGATGAAGGCGCGGGGCACGTCATCGCCGAGTGAGATGGCTAGGTACGGGTAAGACTTGTCATCTTTGAAGCGAACATTGAAAGGTGGGTCGAACTGCTTGATCCACATGAACTCCAGTTGGAGCGCCTCGAACTCAGTTTTTACAATGACCCATTTAACGTCGGCAGCACTTGTGACCATTCGTCTGGTGCGCTCGTGCAGACTATCAAGCGGGCCAAAATAATTGGTTAGACGAGCACGCAGATTCTTGGCTTTGCCAACATAAAGAACGCGACCGCCCGCGTCCAAGAAGCGATAGACGCCAGGGTCTGTGGGAATCTCGCTGGTCTTGGGGCGAAAGTGGAGTTCTTGTGCCACGCTGGCTCTTTTACTTGGTCTTGCTCTTGGAAGTAGTTTGGCCTACAGCGGGCAAAAGTTCCTTTAAGAACGAACCGGTGAAGCTAGCAGGATTAGCGGCAACGGTCTCCGGAGTTCCTTCGGCAAGAATGTTGCCACCGCGGGATCCACCCTCAGGACCCAGATCTATGATCCAGTCTGCACACTTGATGACATCCAGGTTGTGCTCGATTACCAAAACGGTGTTTCCCTTGTCTACCAAACCGTTCAAAACCAGCAGCAGTTTTCGCACGTCTTCAAAGTGCAGGCCGGTGGTTGGCTCATCCAAAACGTAAATACTGCGGCCGTAACTGCGACGTTGGAGTTCGGTAGCCAACTTCACGCGCTGCGCCTCGCCACCGCTAAGTGTGGTGGCACTCTGGCCCAGACGAACATACCCAAGACCCACGTCTACCAGGGTTTCCAGGTAACGGGCAATGGCTGTTATTGCGGCAAAGAACTCAGCGGCCTCCGCGATCGGCATTTCCAATACCTCGGCGATGTTCTTGCCCTTATAAAGCACCTGCAGGGTCTCTCGGTTGTAGCGTGCCCCGTGGCATACCTCGCAGGCAACATAAACATCCGGAAGGAAGTTCATCTCGATCTTTAGCGTTCCGTCACCCGAGCAGGCCTCGCAACGGCCACCCTTAACATTGAAGCTAAAGCGACCCTGCTGATAGCCGCGAGCTTTGCTTTCTTGGGTGTCAGCGAAAAGTTTGCGAATGTGATCGAACACACCGGTGTAGGTAGCAGGATTTGAGCGCGGTGTGCGCCCAATCGGATTCTGGTCTACGTGCACAACCTTGTCTAGCTGATCAATTCCATCGATGCGTTTATGTTTTCCTGCAACACCCTTGGCGCCGTTCAACTTGTTAGCCAGCACCTCATAGAGCACGTCGTTTACCAACGATGACTTACCGGAGCCACTAACACCGGTAACGGCGGTGAGCGTACCCAGTGGGAAATCCACGGTTACGTCTTTAAGGTTGTTCTCGCGTGCTCCAACCACAGTAATCTTTCGATTCGGGTCGATTGGGCGGCGTTTTGCCGGTACGGCGATTGACTCGCGACCGCTGAGGAAGGCTCCGGTCATGGAGTTCTCGTTCTTTAGAAGCGCTTCGTATGGACCGGAATGTACAACTGTGCCACCGTTCACACCTGCACCGGGGCCGATGTCTACCACCCAGTCGCTGGCCTTGATGGTGTCTTCGTCGTGCTCAACAACAATGAGGGTGTTTCCCAGCTCGCGAAGTTTGATGAGGGTGTCGATAAGTCGGCGATTGTCTCGCTGGTGGAGGCCGATGGAAGGCTCGTCTAGAACGTATAGCACGCCGGTCAACCCTGAACCGATTTGGGTGGCCAGTCGGATTCGCTGGGCCTCGCCACCAGAGAGGGAACCGGCCGCACGCTCCAACGAAAGGTAGTCCAGACCAACTGCCATGAGGAAGTCGAGACGCGCACGGATCTCTCTTAGGACTTGGGCGGCAATTTTCACGTCGCGTTCATCGAGGCTTATGGTCTCAAAGAATGCCACGCACTCCCCCAGGCTCATTGCCGCCACAGCCGCAATGCTCTGGCCAGCCACCTTAACGGCCAAAACTTCTGGTTTCAGGCGCTGTCCATTGCAGTCAGGGCATGGGATTTCCCGAAGGAAACCGGCCCAACGGCCACGTGTGAAGTCATTCTCGCTTTCGAGCCACTTGCGTTCGATGTAGGCGAGGACGCCTTCAAATCCGCTGGTGTAACGAAGCTCGCGGCCGTACTTGTTCTTGAACTTCACGCGAACATCGAAGTTGTTGCCAAAGAGGATTGCCTGCTGGATGTCTTCGCTCAACTCAACCCAGGGCTGATCTAGATTGAACTCCATTTCGGCGGCCAAACCCTCAAGCATGCGCTGGAAGTACTGGAACAGGCCCTTACCCTGTGTGCTCCAAGGAAGGATCACACCTTCGTTTATGCTGGCGTCAACGTCACCAATGACCAGTTCTGGGTCAACGGACATCTTGGTGCCAAGGCCGCTACAAGTTGGGCAGGCTCCAAAAGGTGCGTTGAAACTGAATGTACGAGGTTCAATCTCTGTGAGGCTCAGAACATGTTCGTTTGGGCAGGACATCTTTTCGCTGAACACGCGGGTTCGGCCATTTGAGTCTGCTGGCTCATCGATGAAATCAATCAGTATTCGGCCACCACTGAGTTTGAGAGCGGTTTCAACTGAGTCGGTGAGGCGACCGATAATGTCGGCTTTTGCTACCAGACGGTCCACCACAACAGAGATATCGTGCTTAAAGGTTTTCTTTAGCGGCTGAGCCTCGGCTAGCTGCACCACTTCGCCGTCAACCACTGCGCGCGCGTAACCCTGAGCGAGCAATTCCTTGAAAAGGTCTACGAACTCACCCTTTTTCTGGTCCACGATTGGCGCAAGAACCTGGTACTTGGTGCCGTCGTTCAGTTCGAGAAGTTGGTCCACAATCTGTTGGGGAGTTTGCTTCACGATTTTCTCGCCACACTCTGCACAGTAGGGCACACCGATTCGGGCCCAGAGTAGACGAAGGTAATCGTGAATCTCGGTGATTGTGCCAACCGTACTTCTCGGGTTGCGATTGGTTGACTTCTGGTCAATAGAGACAGCTGGGCTAAGGCCCTCAATGAAATCCACGTCTGGTCGGTCAACCTGACCCAAGAACTGACGGGCGTAGGCGGAAAGGCTCTCTACGTAACGGCGCTGACCCTCGGCAAAGATGGTGTCAAATGCCAGCGATGATTTACCCGATCCGCTCAAACCGGTGAAAACCACGAGGGAGTCACGCGGAATTTCAACGCTCAAATTTTTGAGGTTGTGAACGCGGGCACCCTTTACGGTGAGGGTGTTGGAGTGAGGGACCTTGGTTATAGACACACTTTAGTTTAAGCGAGTCCTCTCGCTAGTAAGTCCTATGCGTGACCGGCTTTTTCAATCTGCCTGAGCTCGTATTTCAACTCAGAGATCTCGTCTCGCAATCGGGCAGCGAGTTCGAAGTTGAGTTCGGTTGCGGCTAGTCGCATTTGTTCGTCTAGTTCGATGACAACCTTGAGAATCTCGTCATGCGCCATTGCGCCGATGCCTGCCCTGCCACGAGTTGGAAGCACGAGTTTGGAGTCGCGTTTCGCTGCAGCACCCGCAACGTTTCCGATGATCTCCTGATGACTTTGGCCTTGCTTCCCGGCCTTGGAACGAGCACTTGGCTTTCCAGCCGAGCCGCCACTTGAACCGCGCTTGCTCTTATAGCTTTCAACCAACTCGGCAGTGTCTTGTTCTTCGCGCAAAATCTGATCGGTTATGTCAGCAATCTTCTTGCGAAGCGGCTGCGGGTCAACTCCGTGTGCCAGGTTATGAGCAACCTGCTTCTCTCTTCGTCGGTTTGTTTCATCGATGGCACGAATCATGGAGTCGGTCATTTTGTCCGCATACATGTGCACCTGGCCATTGATGTTTCGAGCCGCGCGCCCGATGGTCTGAATTAGGCTGGTTGTGCTGCGGAGGAAGCCTTCCTTGTCGGCGTCCAAGATGCTAACTAGCGATACCTCAGGCAAGTCCAGACCCTCGCGGAGCAGGTTGATGCCAACTAGAACGTCGTAGAGGCCCTGACGCAGTTCGCGAAGCAGCTCTACGCGTCGCAGAGTATCTACGTCGCTGTGCAGGTAACGAACTCGAACGCCAGCTTCGGTTAGGAAGTCGGTAAGCTCCTCCGCCATCTTCTTGGTTAACGTGGTCACAAGTACGCGTTCGTCACGCTCCGCCCTGCTCCGGATCTCCTCGAGCAGGTCGTCGATTTGCCCCTTAGTTGGCTTAATCACAATTTCCGGATCGATTAGCCCAGTTGGACGAATGATCTGCTCCACAACACCGGCACCCAGGCCCATCTCGTACTTGCCGGGGGTTGCAGATAGGTAGACGGTTTGGCCAACTCGCTCCTGGAACTCAGAAAACTTGAGAGGTCGGTTGTCTAGCGCGCTTGGAAGGCGGAATCCGTGCTCAACCAGCGTGCGTTTGCGGCTGGAGTCGCCCTCGAACATTGCGCCGATTTGAGGAACCGTAACGTGCGACTCATCGATGACGGTTAGGAAATCGTCTGGGAAGTAGTCAAGCAGGCAGCTGGGAGCGCTTCCTGGCTCTCTCCCATCGATGTGAAGCGAATAGTTCTCTATGCCGCTGCAAAATCCGAGTTCTCGAATCATCTCCAGGTCAAAGGTGGTGCGCATTTTTAGGCGCTGTGCCTCGAGCAGCTTTCCTTGACTTTCAAGTTCGCGAAGTCGAACCGCCAGCTCGTTTTCGATGTTCTCTATAGCCACACCCATAGCCTCGGGAGTCGCCACGTAGTAACTGGCTGGAAAGATGGCCACTGTATCCATCTGATTAATGGTCTCGCCGGTGAGTGGGTGCAGTGCGTAAAGCGCTTCGATCTCATCGCCGAACATTTCGATGCGAATTGCCGTCTCGTCATAAACGGGGATAATCTCGATTGTGTCGCCCTTAACGCGGAAATTGCCGCGCGAAAAATCTATGTCATTTCGCTGGTACTGCATTGCAACGAACTTGCGAATGAGATCGTCTCGGTCAATCTTTTGACCCACCTGAATGGGCATGCTCTGGTCGAGATACTCCTTTGGCGCACCCAGGCCATAAATGCAGGAGACAGTGCTGACCACAACAACGTCCCGGCGACTCAGCAGGCTCATAGTGGCCTTGTAACGAAGGCGTTCAACTTCGCTGTTGATGCTCGAATCCTTCTCAATGAAGGTGTCAGTCTGAGGAACGTAAGCTTCTGGCTGGTAATAGTCGTAGTAAGAAACGAAATACTCAACCGAGTTGTTAGGAAGCAACTCCCGAAACTCGTTAACTAGCTGCGCCGCAAGCGTCTTGTTGTGAGCAAGCACAAGGGTGGGACGCTGAACTGCCTCGATGAGCCAAGCGGTTGTTGCGCTCTTTCCGGTTCCGGTTGCGCCCAGGAGCACAACATCGGTTTCGCCATTTTTGATTCGTGTTGCGAGGTCTGCAATCGCAGTCGGCTGATCACCGCTTGGTGTGTATTCGCTGATAACCTCGAACGGTTTGAAACTGCGAGTGGTTTCCATTACTTGGTGCCGCTTTCCATGGTTCGCTTTGCCTCGGCCTCGCGCTCAAACTGCAGCCAGAGTTTTCCTGCATCTTTTAGCAGCAACCCTATGTCCTGATTGGAATTGAGAATGTAGTCGGCTCGATTAGCCCTCTGTGCTGGACTTGCTTGACTCTTTATTCGAGACATGGCTTCGCTTACAGTCATGCCGCGGATTTGGGTGAGTCGCTTTACCTGGTCATCGATGGGTGCCTCAACGGTAACTACCCGATCAAAAGGCAATTCCACTTCTGCTTCAACCAGTAGTGGAACGTTGTAAACCACGATTGCGTCCGCGGGCTGCGCGGCTAGTTGAGATCTGGTTTCCGCCTGAATCAACGGGTGGAGAATGCTTTCCAATTTTGTGCGGAGTCCGGGTTCGGCAAAAACCATTGCTCCAAGAGCCTTGCGATTTAGGCTGCCATCCTCCGATAGCACTTCGGGTCCAAAAGCTGCAGTTACTTTGAGTAGACCTGGCGTTCCGAGTTCAACTACCTGTCGAGCCAATTGGTCTGCATCAATCTCCACGGCCCCCAGAGATACCCAGTGTTGGGCGACTGTGGATTTGCCAGCAGCAATGCCGCCTGTTAGACCGATGAGGAACATGATTCAAGCCTAAAGGGTAAGCAAAAGGCCCACCCCCCGAAGGGATGGGCCTTTTGAAGTGAAAAGTTGTTGTTACTTCTCTGCGCTTAGCTTGTCGCGAAGAGCCGCTAGCGACTCATCCGAGGCCAAGGTGCCAGCCGAAGAAGACTCCGAGCTGTAAGAGCTTGACTCAGAAGCCGAGGCAGGAGCAGCGGTGTCTGGAAGAGTTGCGGCTAGCTCGTTAGCTGCTGCAACCTGCTTCTTGTGAGCTTCCCAACGGCTGTGAGCCTCGGTCCACTCCTTCTCCCACTTGGTGCGAGCCTCCTCGAAGCCAGGCTTCCACTCGTTGGTAGTGGCGTCGAAGCCCTCAGGGTACTTGTACTGACCCTTCTCGTCGAAGTCGGCAGCCATTCCGTAAAGAGCTGGGTTGAAGTCGGTGCCCTCTGGGTCAACCTCTTCAATAGCCTGCTTCAGCGATAGCGAGATACGACGACGGTCTAGATCGATGTCGATTACCTTCACGAATACGTCCTGGTTAACCGATACAACCTGCTCAGCTAGGTCGATGTGCTTGCTGGATAGCTCGCTGATGTGAACTAGACCCTCGATGCCGTCTGCAACGCGAACGAACGCACCGAAAGGAACCAACTTGGTGACCTTACCCGGTGCGTACTGACCGATTGCGTGGGTGCGAGCGAATACCTGCCATGGGTCTTCCTGGGTGGCCTTGAGCGATAGCGATACTCGCTCGCGGTCCTGGTCAACCTCAAGAACCTCAACGGTTACTTCCTGGCCAATCTCAACAACTTCGCTGGCGTGCTCAATGTGCTTCCAGCTCAGCTCGGAAACGTGAACTAGTCCGTCAACGCCACCTAGGTCGATGAAGGCACCGAAGTTAACGATGCTCGAAACAACACCGGTGCGGATCTGGCCCTTGGCAAGGTCTGCGAGGAAGGTGCTGCGGCTTGCCGACTGGCTCTCTTCGAGGAGTGCACGGCGGGAAAGAACTACGTTGTTGCGGTTCTTGTCTAGCTCAAGAATCTTGGCTTCAACTTTCTGGCCAAGGTAAGGAGCTAGGTCGCGTACGCGACGAAGTTCGATAAGCGACGCTGGAAGGAATCCGCGTAGACCGATGTCCACGATCAGACCACCCTTAACAACCTCGATGACAACACCAGTAACAACGCCGTCGGCTTCCTTAACCTTCTCAACGTCGCCCCATGCACGCTCGTACTGAGCACGCTTCTTGGAAAGGATGAGACGACCTTCCTTGTCTTCCTTCTGAAGAACAAGAGCCTCAACCGAGTCGCCCACTGCAACAATCTCGCTTGGGTCTGCGTCGTGGCGAATCGAAAGCTCGCGCGATGGGATTACACCCTCGGTCTTGTAACCAACGTCGAGTAGAACCTCGTCGCGGTCAATCTTTACAACGGTTCCTTCGATGAGGTCTCCGTCGTTGAAGAACTTTAGGGTCTTTTCGACTGCTGCTAGGAAATCCTCTTCAGAGCCGATGTCGTTTACGGCTACCTGCTTGGCTGCCTTATTGGTGGTCATGTAATGAATGCCTTATTGGTTTGTATTCAGGTCGCGGCAAAACCTTACCCAAATCAAAAAATGCTTCTTGAAAAGAGAAAGTTGATGCTTAACCGCAACGATGGACGGTGTGTGCACAAATCGTGCCCTCTAAGTCTAAGGGGCAAACCGCTCTAGAACAAGGATTTCAGAGCAGCGAGTAGTGCTTGCGCGTTTTCTCCACGCACGCTGATTTCCAGTTGCTCCCCAAACTTAAGACCTAGAGTCAACAAAGTGAGCACGGAGTCTCCCCGAACGGGATTGTGGCCCAGTCTTGAAACCGTTACCTCGAGACCAGATTCTTGCACCAGAGCAACGAATTCGCTTGCCGGACGAGCGTGCCAGCCATCGCTCTGGCGAACACTTACAACAGCGCTGATACTTGGTTCGGACATTAGTGCCCAGCCGCGTCCCAGTTTGGACCGATGCCAAGGTGCACTTCTAGCGGGACTGAGAGTTCAACAGCTGTTGCCATGCGCTCTGACACTAGGTTCTTGAGTGTTTCCAGCTCACCCGGTGCAACTTCAAACACCAACTCATCGTGGACCTGCAATAGCATTCGGCTCTTTAGGCCGGCTGATTGCATGTCTGCTGCGATGGTATTCATGGCCAACTTCATGATGTCGGCAGCGGTACCCTGGATTGGCGCGTTTAGCGCGGCACGACGGGCGTTCTCACGTAACTGGAAGATTTTGCTGTTTAGGTCATCAAACGGTCGACGTCTGCCAAAGGTGGTCTTGGTAAAACCCTCTGTTTTTGCAATGTCCACAACTTCGGCCAAATAACGGCGCACTCCTCCGAACCTTGCAAAGTAGTCGCTCATCAGTTGTTTGGCTTCCGCGTTGGAGATTCGGAGCTGTTTCGCTAGCCCGTATTCGCTGAGGCCATAAACGAGACCGTAGCTCATCGCTTTCACCTTGGAACGCATGGCGGTAGTCACTTCGGCCGGCGCGACACCAAAGATTCTGGAGCCAACAAACCTGTGCAGGTCCTCGCCAGTCTTGAACGCCTCAATGAGCCCTTCGTCTTCGCTCAGGTGCGCCATGATACGCATTTCAATCTGCGAGTAGTCGGCGGTCAACAATGTCTCGAAACCAGCACCAACAGTGAAGGCCTCGCGGATCTGGCGCCCACGCTCGCTCTTGATTGGAATGTTCTGAAGGTTCGGGTTCTCCGATGAGAGGCGGCCGGTGCTGGTTCCGGTTTGACCATAACTGGTGTGGACTCGCCCGTTTTCACCGATTGCTTTGAGGACGGTCTCAACCATCTGCCGAATTTTGGTGGATTCGCGGTGCGCCAGCAACTTCTCCAGGAATGGGTGCTGGGTTTGCTCAAATAGTTCGTTCAGCGCCGCTGCGTTGGTGCTAAAACCTGTCTTAACAGCCTTAGTTCCAGTCATGCCAAGTTCATCAAACAGCACGGTCTGCAACTGTTTTGGTGATGCCAGGTTGGTTTCGTGTCCAATGATGGCGTACGCCTCTTGGGCTATCGCAGCAACTTCCAAACCGAGAGCCTCAAACTGTGCTTCCAGTTTGGCGCGATCCACAGCGATGCCTGTATGTTCCATCTGCGCAAGCACACCGCTGCTGGGCAGTTCTACCTTGGTGTAAACGGTTAGTTGTTCCTGCGCGGTCACTTCACGGTGCAGGCGCTCGGCAAGCTGAAGCGACAACCAAGCATCGATGGAAGCATTACCTGCATCATCTTGAATCAATGCACTCGGATCGGCTCGCTCAACTGTGAGTCCAAGGTATTCCGCCGCAAGGTCGTCGAGGGAATATCCTCGTCGTACCGGATTCAGAAGGTAGCTGAGAAGTAGCGGGTCGTAATTGAACCCGTTTGCAATCTCGGAAGTGAAATCGCGACTAGAAGAACCGAGCAGTCTGCGCAGAACGTTCTTTGAGTCGTAAACGGCCTTGGAAATCGAGCCGTCTATTAGCCAGGCACCAAGAATTTCAAATACCTGGGTGTTTGATTTGGGGTTCCAGAGATATCGGTTCTCATCGGTGGCGAAACCAACCGTGGCAATTTGGCTTGCCTCAGGGTTTTCCCCAACAAATTCAAAAGAGAGTCCGATGGTGCTCTTGGTTTCCTCCAGAAGTTGCAGCAACTGGGATTCGTCGAGGGTTTGTGACTGTTCCGGAAGGTTCACCAGCGGGAGAGCCGCAACCGAGTCCTGAAGCGAGCCATCGGTGTCTTGCTGGTTGGCCTCAATGGATTCTGCAGTGGCAGTCTGCGTGCCGTTTGCTCCGCGGAGTCTCAATACGCGTTCAGTGAGGCTCTTAAAGTGGAGCCTTGAGAACAGCTCGCGAATCTGAGCCTCATTCACAGCACCCAACTCGAGCTGCTCAAAGGTGAAGTCAAAATCCAGGTCGCGAACCAGGTGGTTTAGGCGTCGGTTCCTAACAGCCAGTCCCTGGTGCTCGCGCAGGCTCTCCCCCACCTTGCCAGTGATGTCGGCGGCCGCGCTCAGGACTCCATCTAGGTTTCCATAGGCCTGGAGCCACTTGGCGGCGGTCTTTGGCCCAACGCCTGGCACTCCTGGCAGATTGTCGCTGGTCTCGCCGACCAGAGCTGCCAAGTCCGGGTATTGCTTGGCATGAACGCCATACTTTTCGTAAACGGCGGCATCATCCATACGAGCCAGGTTAAGAACACCCTTGACGGGGTAAAGAATGGTGGTTTCGGGGCGAATGAGCTGGAACGTATCGCGGTCACCGCTAACCACGTAAACCTGGAATCCCGCATCTGCGCCTTGATCGGCCAGACTGGCAATGATATCGTCGGCTTCGAAATTTGGTCGAGTTATGGTTCGAATGTTCATTGCGGCGAGGGCTTCGGTGAGCAATTCGGTTTGGCCGTTGAACTCGGGTGGAGTTTCGCCTCGAGTTCCCTTGTATTCCGGATACTCCTCCGTTCGAAACGAACTGCGGGAAAGATCGAAAGCAACTGCTAGGTGGGTGGGTCGTTCGGCCTGAAGAATGTTGAGCAACATGCTGATGAAACCGTGCACCGCATTGGTGTGCTGACCGTCTGGTGTCTTGAAAGAGTCGGGGCTGAGTGCGTAGAACGCACGGAACGCTAGTGAGTGGCCATCGATGAGCAGAAGAGTAGGCTTTTGCGTAGCGTTCATGCAGGAAAGCCTAGCCTGAACCCCCGTCATTATTTGGAGCCCAACCCATGACCGACCCGATTCTGAGCCCTCAAGCTGCTGAACTTTGGAACGACCGCCAGCTTGGCGCACTCGCCGACTCAATGGGCATCAAGTTGGTTGAACTCAGTGCAGAGCGGGCGGTTGCAACCATGCCCGTTGAAGGCAACACCCAGCCACTCGGATTGGTTCACGGCGGTGCCTACGTGGTGTTGGCTGAGAGTTTGGGATCTTTCGCGGCCAACGTTTGGGCCGCGCCAAATGGCTATGCCGTTGGCATCGAAGTTAACGCCTCACACTCGGGTTCCGCTAAGTCTGGAATGGTCAAGGGCGTCTGCACCGCCATTTCGCTGGGGAAGACTTTGACAGTTCACGAGATCGTTGTCACCGATGAGGCTGGGCGTAGGCTCTCAACCGTGCGTATTACAAACCTGATTCGCGCCAGAAACTAATATTTCGAGGCTATTTAGGCTTCGGTTGCGTCGGTCGCGGAGCCGGCGGAAGGCTTGCTTTCAGCTTTTGCCGCGCCAAGCTGCTCGATGATGGTGTTGGCAACCTCGGCCATCGTGAGTCTGCGGTCCATCGATGCCTTTTGAATCCAGCGGAAAGCCTCAGGCTCCGACAGGTTCATCTTTTCGTTCAAAAGGCCCTTTGCCCGGTCAATAAGTTTGCGGGTTTCAAAGCGTTCGTTAAGGTCACCAATTTCCGCCTCAAGTGCCGAAATCTGGTCGAATCGGCTGAGAGCGATTTCAATTGCCGGCAACAAATCGCTTGGAGTGAACGGCTTCACGATGTAGGCCATTGCCCCAGCCTCACTGGCACGAGTAACCAGTTCCTTTTGGCTAAACGCGGTGAGCAGAACAACTGGAATCTTCAGTTCAGAAATCTTCTCGGCTGCCGAAATGCCGTCTAGCTTTGGCATTTTGACGTCCATGATACAGATATCGGGCTTGTGCTGAGTTGCCAGCGCAACAGCCTCTTCCCCATCGCCAGCCTGCGCCACAACTTCGTAGCCAAACTCAGTTAGTGACTCAACAATGTCCATGCGGATCAAAGCTTCGTCTTCGGCTACCAACACTCTGCGTGGAACGGATTCTTGCGACATGCGCATTACTTTATTAGAAAACACCCATCGATGGAGTGCATTCGGGGACTTAGGTGCATCCGATGCGATAAAGTTAACTGGTTGTGCCGAGCCGAAGTGGCGAAATGGCAGACGCGGAGCACTCAAAATGCTTTTCCGAAAGGAGTGTGGGTTCGACTCCCACCTTCGGCACAAATAGAACAAACCCCGTCAGGATCTCTCCTGACGGGGTTTTGCTTTACTCGTGCTTCGAGTTACTTCTTGGTTGCGTAACCGGCCACTACACCGTTCACTGCGTCACCAACGCGGTGTACACGCAGCGAGTTGGTGGATCCTGGGATCCCAGGAGGAGTACCAGCCACAACAACAACTTCTTCGCCAACCTTGGCAAGCCCGTTGGAAAGCAGTAGTTCGTCTACCTGGTGCATCATTTCATCGGTGTGGGTAACCGGCGAGACTAGGAAGCTGCGAGCTCCCCACGAAAGTGCCAAACGGTTGCGCACGGTCTCGCTTGGGGTGAATGCCAACAGTGGAACGCTGGTGCGGAGACGGGAAACGCGACGGAACGAGTCGCCAGACTCGGTGAAAACGCATACTGCCTTGCAGCCAAGAAGTTCGGCAATCTCAACCGCGGCCAGCGAAACAGCGCCAGCGTGAGTGTGAGGGCGAGTACCAAGAGCAGGAATTCGGTCAATGCCGTTTTCCTCGGTACTCTCGATGATCTTTGCCATGGTCTCAACGGTGATTACTGGCCAGGCACCAACAGACGTTTCGCCCGAGAGCATTACTGCATCTGCACCATCGAGGATTGCGTTTGCAACGTCGCTGGCTTCAGCGCGGGTAGGGCGTGGCGACTCGATCATGCTCTCAAGCATCTGAGTTGCAACGATAACGGGCTTAGCCCAACGGCGGCTCAGTTCAACGGCTCGCTTCTGAACCAGAGGAACCTGCTCAAGTGGAAGCTCAACACCTAGGTCGCCACGGGCAACCATGATGGCGTCGAATGCATCGATGATCTCCTCAAGCGCTTCAACTGCCTGAGGCTTCTCAATCTTTGCGATGGTTGGAACGAATACGCCCTCTTCCTTCATGATCTCGTGCACGCGGTCGATGTCGGCAGCGTTACGGACGAACGAAAGCGCGATCATGTCAACGCCAAGCTTTAGAGCCCAGCGAAGGTCCGCTTCGTCTTTCTCGGAAAGAGCAGGAACGTTTACGGCAACGCCAGGAAGGTTGATGCCCTTGTTGTTGCTCACGTTTCCAGGGATTTCAACAACGGTCGTGACGGTGTCCTCGGTCACTTCGGTGGCCTTTAGGGTTACCTTGCCATCATCGATGAGAAGCAGGTCGCCCACGTTTACATCGCCGCAAAGACCCTTGAAAGTTGTTCCACAGATGTCCTTGGTACCTTCAACGTCCTTGATAGTGATCTTAAAAACGTCACCCTTGTCTAGGTAGTGAGGTCCGTTGGCAAACTTTGCAAGACGAATCTTTGGGCCCTGTAGGTCCACAAACACACCAACAGCCTTGCCGGCGTCTGCCGCAGCCTTGCGGACGTTGTGGTAGATCTCCTCGTGCACGTCATAGCTGCCGTGGCTGAGGTTCATGCGGGCCACATCTACGCCGGCTTCAATGATTTCGCGAAGCTTTTCATAGGTGTTTACTGCTGGGCCGAGTGTCGCAACAATCTTTGCGCGTCTCATTTTTCCTTCTTCCGGAATCGGGCAATCTGCCCGGCTCCTTGGTTGATTTGTCTTGCTAGCTGTGATTCTGGTTTGCTCGTGTGTTTACGAGTAAACCGAGATTGGTCGGTCGGTTGGCTTCACTGGGAACGGAAGTTCAGTGGTGCCTTCTAGGTACTCATCGATGGCTGCCGCGGCGGCACGACCCTCGGCGATTGCCCAAACGATAAGGCTCTGGCCTCGTCCAGCGTCGCCAGCAACAAACACGCCATCTACATTGCTGGTGTATTTGCCATCGCGATTGACATTTCCGCGTGAGTCGAGCTCAGTTCCGGTTTGAGCGGCAAGGCCATCGTCTGCAACACCGGTGAAGCCGAGCGCCAAAAGCACTAGATCCGCCGGAAGCACGGTTTCAGTACCGGCCTTTGGGACGCGCTTGCCTTCAACGAACTCGGTTTCGGCAACCTTTATACCGGTTACCTTGCCGTTCTCTCCAACGAACTCAACGGTGCTGGCTAGGTACTTACGCTCGCCAAACTCTTCGTGCGCCGAAGCGACCTCAAAAAGACTTGGAAAGGTTGGCCACGGCTGACCGGTAGGACGCTCACTAGGTGGCTGCTTGCCAATGGCGAGTGTTGTAACGCTGATTGCACCCTGACGGGTAGCGGTACCCAAACAGTCTGCTCCGGTATCGCCACCGCCGAGGATGACAACGTTCTTCCCGTGGGCAATGATCTGGTCGGCTACCGAATCGCCGGCAACAACCTTGTTCCCCTGGGTGAGGTACTCCATTGCAAAGTGAACTCCAGCAAGTTCGCGTCCTGGAATAGTCAAATCTCGAGGCTTGGTGGCACCTGTTGCAACCAAAACGGCGTCGTAACGACTGCGCAGGTCTTCCCAACTAATGTCCACACCGATGTTCACGCCCGCGCGGAAACGAACGCCCTCGGCTTCTAGCTGTGCAAGACGGCGATCGATGTGCTGCTTCTCCATCTTGAAGTCAGGAATTCCGTATCGAAGCAAACCACCGATTCGATCATCGCGCTCATAGACGGCAACGGTGTGACCTGCGCGAGCTAGTTGCTGTGCCGCAGCTAATCCCGCCGGACCAGAACCAACAACGGCAACGGTCTTACCCGTCATGCGTTCAGGCGCGTGCGGGGTAACCATGCCCTTGTCGAAGGCCTCATCGATGATGGAAACTTCGATTTCCTTGATGGTTACTGCTGGTTGATTGATGCCAAGAACACATGCACTCTCGCAAGGAGCTGGGCAAAGGCGACCGGTGAACTCAGGGAAGTTATTAGTGGCGTGCAGGCGCTCGATGGCAGCCTTACCCTGGTCGCGCCAGGTTAAGTCGTTCCATTCCGGAATCAGGTTGCCGAGTGGGCAACCCTGGTGACAGAAAGGAATGCCGCAGTCCATGCAACGGCCAGCCTGCTGCTTTACAACACTCTGATCGCGCTTTTCGTAAACTTCTTTCCAGTCCTGGATGCGAATGTCAACAGGACGTCGCTTAGCGGTTTCACGCTGAGTGACCTTCAGGAATCCTCTTGGATCAGCCACGGGTAACCTCCAAAATCTGCTCCCAAACGGCTTCGCTGTCTGGGTCTACTCCCCCAGCGATTGCCTTTTCACGGATGCTGAGCACCGCGGCATAGTCGCTTGGAAGAACTCGTACAAAATGAGCCAACTCAGTTTCCCAATTTGCAAGGATGCGGGCAGCAACCGCCGAATCAGTTTCGGCGACATGCCTTTCTAGCATTGCCTTGAGCTCATTGGCGTCTGCGGCCTCGAGCGGACCAAGGTGAAGTTCGCCTGCGGAGAGTGCCTCTGGGTTAACGCGGTCTGCGCGCAACTTGTAAACGTAGGCCACACCGCCCGACATACCTGCGCCTAGGTTGCGGCCGGTGCGTCCGAGGATAACCGCCACACCACCGGTCATGTACTCGAGTGCGTGATCTCCAACACCTTCAACAACGGCCTTCACGCCGGAGTTGCGCACCAGGAAGCGTTCGCCGACGATGCCGCGGAGGTTTAGGAAACCGCTCGTTGCGCCGTAGCCGATTACGTTTCCTGCGATGATGTTCTCTTCGGCAAGGAACGAAACGTTCGCGCTTGGCTTTACAACGATTGAGCCACCGGAAAGACCCTTGCCAACGTAGTCGTTGGAGTCTCCGGTTAGTACCAACTTAATTCCCTTTGGAACGAATGCACCAAAGGACTGGCCAGCAGCACCGCTTAGGTTCACGGTGATGGTGCCCTCTGGAAGAGCCTCAACACCAAATTTCTTGGTGAGCTCGTTGCCCAGCATGGTTCCAACAGCCTGGTCAACGTTTGTGATTGGTAGGTCGATGGTTACGGCCTTACCGGTCTCAAGCGCGTCCTGTGCGGCCGAAATTAACTTGTGGTCGAAGTGCTTCTCTAGCTCGTGGTCTTGAACAGTGAATCTACGACGGTTCTCGTTTTCCGCAAATACCGGTCCGGCAAGAATCGGGCTTAGGTCCAGACCGTCTGCCTTCCAGTGACTGATAGCACGGTTCATGTCGAGCATCTCGGCGCGGCCGATTGCCTCGTCTAGGCTCTTGAAACCAAGGGCGGCGAGGTACTCGCGCACTTCCTGGGCTAGGAACTCGAAGAAGTTCACAACGTGGTCTGCCTGACCGCTGAAACGCGACCGGAGTACAGGGTTCTGTGTTGCAACGCCAACCGGGCAGGTATCTAGGTGGCACACTCGCATCATGACGCAGCCTTCAACTACCAGCGGAGCGGTTGCAAATCCGTATTCCTCAGCACCCAAAAGTGCAGCGATGATTACGTCGCGTCCGGTCTTCATTTGACCATCCACCTGAACGGAAACACGGTCACGCAAGCCGTTCAGCATTAGGGTCTGCTGAGCCTCGGCCAAACCGAGCTCCCAAGGAGTTCCGGCGTGCTTGAGTGAGTTCAACGGGCTAGCACCGGTTCCGCCATCAAATCCGGAAACCAGAATCACGTCTGCCTTGGCCTTGGCCACACCGGCAGCAACGGTTCCGATACCAACCTGCGATACCAGCTTCACGTGTACACGAGCGGCGCGGTTGGCGCGCTTCACATCGAAGATCAGCTGCTTGAGGTCCTCAATCGAGTAAATGTCGTGGTGCGGAGGCGGCGAAATCAGGCCAACACCGGCGGTTGCGTGACGCGTGCGCGCGATCCACGGGTAAACCTTGTTAGGCGGAAGCTGGCCACCTTCACCAGGCTTGGCTCCCTGAGCCATCTTGATCTGGATGTCGTCGGCGTGAGTCAGATACATGCTGGTCACACCAAAACGGCCAGAGGCAACCTGCTTGATTGCCGAGCGGCGGGTTGGGTCCAGAAGACGTTCAACGTCCTCTCCACCCTCACCGGTGTTGCTCTTGGCGCCTAGGCGGTTCATGGCAATGGCGAGCGTTTCGTGAGCTTCCTTGCTAATGGAGCCATAAGACATCGCGCCGGTGCTGAATCGCTTAACGATCTCGGAGACCGGTTCTACCTCATCGATTGAAACAGCTGGACGAACGCCTTCTCGAAGCGTAAACAAGCCGCGAAGGGTCTTCAGGTCCTCAGCCTGCTCGTCTACCAGCTTGGTGTACTCGCGGAAAATCTCCATGCTCTTGGTTCGAGTGGAGTGCTGGAGTTTGAACACGGTTTCTGGGTTGAATAGGTGGCTCGGGCCTTCGCGGCGCCACTGGTACTCGCCACCAACCTCAAGCTCTTCATGCACATTAGTGACTTCATCGATGGGGTAAGCGCTCTTGTGACGTGCAGCGTTTTCCTCGTGGATTACCTCTAGGCCAATTCCACCAAGCTGTGATGTGGTACCAGTGAAGTAGGTGTCTACGAATTCTTGGCTGAGGCCAATGGCCTCAAAAACCTGCGCACCAGAGTAGGAAGATACGGTGCTAATGCCCATCTTGGACATGATCTTGAGCACACCCTTGCCGAGACCCTTTATGAGGTTCTTGGAAGCCTTCTCAATGGTGACCCCGGCGATGATGCCGTCCTTCACCATTTGCTCGCAAGATTCCATGGCTAGGTATGGGTTCACAGCCGCGGCACCGTAGCCGATTAGAGCGGCAACGTGGTGCACCTCGCGAACGTCTCCAGCCTCAACCACTAGACCAACGCGAGTGCGACGGCCGGTGCGGATGAGGTGATGATGAACAGCGCTGGTAAGCAGAAGCGAAGGAATCGGAGCAAGCTCGCGGTTGCTGTCACGATCGCTGAGAATCAGGTACTTGGCGTCTTCATCGATGGCATTGTCCACCTCGTCGAAGATTTCACGGATGCGAGCAGCAAGCGCGTCTACGCCACCATCAACTCGATAAAGTCCCTCAACGGTGAAAGCGCGGCCCGCGCCTGGCTTTTCATCGATGTGCTTGATCTTGGCAACTTCGTCATTATTCAATACTGGGAAGTGCAGGCTGATCTGCTTGGCGTGTTCCGGAGTTGCAGTTAGCAGATTGCGCTCTGGACCGATTGAAGTTCCCAGCGAAGTAACTACCTCTTCACGGATGCTGTCCAGCGGCGGGTTAGTCACCTGTGCAAACTGCTGTACGAAGTAGTCGAAAAGTAAACGAGGACGCGCAGAAATAGCAGCGATTGGGGTGTCGGAACCCATGGCTCCCAAAGGTTCAGCGCCGGTACGAGCCATCGGAGCCAACAGGATGCGAAGTTCTTCCTGGGTGTAACCGAATGTGCGCTGGCGGCGGTTTACGCTGCTGGCCGTGTAGGCAATGTGCTCGCGCTCCGGTAGGTCTTCGAGCTTGATGCGGTTGGCCTCAAGCCACTCGCCCCAAGGCTCCTGTGCTGCAATCTCGGCTTTGATTTCGTCGTCATCGATGAGACGACCTGAAACCGTGTCAGCAATGAACATGCGACCGGGCTGCAGACGACCCTTGCGAACGATCTTGGCAGGGTCAATGTCTACAACACCGATTTCCGAGGCCAGCACAACCAAACCGTCATCGGTGATCACGTAGCGCCCTGGGCGAAGTCCGTTTCGGTCTAGGGTGGCGCCAACGAGCGAGCCATCGGTGAAGATAACGGCAGCTGGGCCATCCCAGGGCTCCATCATCATGGAGTGGTAGTCGTAAAAGTTCTTTCGTGCCTGCTCGATGTCGCTCTGCTTTTCCCAGGCCTCGGGAATCATCATCATCATGGCGTGAGGAAGGCTGCGTCCGGCTAGGTGAAGCAGTTCTACAACCTCGTCGAATGAGGCTGAGTCAGAGCCACCCGGGGTGATAATCGGGCTCAACTGAGTGAGGTCGCCGAGAACTTCACTGCTCAGCTGGCTCTCGCGGGCGCGCATCCAGTTGCGGTTTCCCTTAACGGTGTTGATTTCACCGTTGTGAGCGATCATGCGGAAAGGGTGTGCCAACGGCCACGATGGGAAGGTGTTGGTGCTGAAGCGAGAATGAACTAAGGCGAGCGTAGATGCGAAACGCTCGTCGCTAAGGTCTGGGTAGAACGGCTCCAGCTGAAGCGTGGTAACCATGCCCTTGTAAACGATGGTTCGGGAAGAAAGCGATGGGTGGTACAGGCCAAGGGAACGCTCAGAACGCTTGCGCAAACGAAACAGGCGTCGCTCAAGCTCAAGTCCGGTAGCCGCATCGGCGGAACTAACAAATACCTGCTCGATGGTTGGCTGAGCAGCGCGTGCGAGGTCTCCAAGAACTTCCGGACGAATAGGAACTTCGCGCCACCCAAGAACTTCGAGATCCTCTTCCTTTGCCAGGTTCTCAAAACCGGCCTTGCCGTTGGCGGCATCGGTTGAGTCCGTTGGAAGGAAAACTAGTCCGGCGCCATAGAGGCCTGCGGCAGGTAGCTTTACGCCGGCAACATCGCGCAAAAATGCGTCAGGAATCTGGGTGAGAATGCCTGCACCGTCTCCGGTGCCAGCATCTGAACCAACAGCACCGCGGTGCTCAAGGTTCGTTAGTGCGGTTAGTGCGGTGTCGATGATGTCGTGCCCTGCATAGCCACGAAGCGTTGCAACCATGGCCAAACCACAAGCGTCCTTGTCAAAAGCTGGGTTGTACAGGCCAGCCGCAGCGGGCGCAGTTGAGAAGCGCTCGAAGGGGGACAAAACAGACATGCCGAATCCAATCAAAAACTAGGTGAAGACTGGGGACATCATTGGCCCGGAACATCCGCGAAATCGCGGTACTTTTGCAGACCAGCGCTTTTGGCGACTACTAAGGTCTGGGTATAAATCTAACCCGTTTGGAGGTTACTTTATGAGACTTTAAGTCTACTTTACGCGCACGCCAAAGGGTGGCTAAACCGCAAGTGAAACTAGGCGGTTTCCACTTCTTCAGATTCCTGGTCTGCGGCCACAGCATCCGCCTGTTCCACAGCTACCTTTGGTTCGCGACCCAAGATGTAGGGATTCTGCTCGATTCCGGTGTGCTTGCGCGACTGACGGTAGAACAGAACTGCACCGATGATGAGACCAACGATGGCGGACCAAACGTTGGTACGGAGGCCAAGGATGATGTAGGCGGGGTCGATTCGGATGGACTCGATGAAGATTCGACCGAACGAGTAAAACATGAGGTAGGTGGCGAAGGTCTTACCCCACTGAAGTTTGAACTTGCGCTCGATGAAAAGTACTACTCCAACGCCAAGAAGGCTCCAGATCATTTCATACAGAAAAGTTGGGTGGAACAGCAGACCCTGGGGCAAACCAACGGGGTACGCTTCGTTTCCTGGCTGAATTTCTAGTCCCCAAGGAAGCGTTGTTGGAACTCCAAACAACTCGTTGTTGAAATAGTTTCCAAGACGTCCAATTGCCTGAGCAATGAGTAGCCCAGGAACTAGGGCGTCTGCGTAAGCCAGAAAGCGGATTCCCGCCTGACGAGCGCCAATCCAAGCACCCAACGCACCAAATAGCAGTCCACCAAAAATGGCAAGGCCACCATTCCAGATGTACAGCGCGGTCATCGGGTCCTTACCGGCACCGAAGTAATCGCTGAAGTGTGTGATCACGTGGTAAAAACGTGCACCCACGATTCCGAAGGGCACCGTCCAGATTGCAATGTCAACCGCGGCACCGGCACTACCACCGCGTTGCTTCAAACGCAAAGCCGAGATGCTGATAGCAATCACGATGCCAATGATGATGAACAATGCGTAGTAACGCACGGTTACGTTGCCTATGGTGAGGTCATTCACCGATGGGCTTGGAATGCTGTTGAGGATGTGATTCACAGTTTCTCCTGAAGATTACCGAACTAGTTTTGATGAAAGTTCGGAGACTTTTGACTTTAGTGCCTCGATGCCGCCTTCGGCATACGCACGAACAAACGCGGAACCAACTATGGCACCATCTGAGTACTCGTTTACTTCTGCAACCTGTTCGGCAGTTGAAATTCCAATTCCCACGCAGGTGTTTTGATTCGAATCTGCTTGACGCACGCCGGCAACCACTTGCTTTGCAAGGGCATCAAGCTCTTTTCGGGCGCCGGTGATTCCCATTGTGGAAACCGCGTAAACAAACCCTCGGCTCAAATCCGTGGCGTTTTGAACGCGGGACGCGCTTGAGGTTGGTGCAGATAGGAAAACGCGATCCAAATCGTATTTATCGCTCGCCAGTAGCCAGTCAGCACCCTCATCTGGAATTAAATCGGGAGTAATCAGGCCAGCTCCCCCGGCAGCCGCCAGGTCTCGTGCGAAATTCTCAACACCGTACTGAATTACCGGGTTCCAATAAGTCATGACCAAAACCGGTGTTTCCACCTTCGCGGTGATCGCTGCAACTGCCTCAAAAACCTGCTTCAGCTTGAAACCATTCTCCAAAGCGGTGAGAGTTGCTTCTTGAATTACAGGACCATCCATAACAGGGTCAGAGTAAGGAACACCAAGTTCAAGAACGTCTACACCGCTCTGGCACATGGCCACGGCTGCGTCGATTGATTCCTGAAGGGTTGGGAATCCGGCTGGAAAATATCCAACCAGGGAACCTTTGCCCTGTGACTTACGAGCCTTAAGAACTTGAGAAGTCTTGGACATCAGTTGTTGCCTCCAGCGGACTCGCTAGGAAGGAAACCGAAGTATCTGGCGGCGGTTTCCATGTCTTTGTCGCCGCGACCCGAAAGGTTGATGAGAATCGAGGATCCTGCGGGTAGCTCTTTAGCAAGCTTTAACGCTCCGGCTAGGGCGTGCGAAGACTCAATCGCAGGAATTATTCCTTCGGTGCGGCTAAGCAAAAGCATTGCGTCCATCGCCTCGGCATCGCTGATGCCACGGTACTGGGCGCGGCCCAGGTCCTTGAGCCAGGAGTGCTCGGGCCCTACGCCCGGATAATCAAGGCCAGCAGAAATAGAGTGGCTCTCCATTGTCTGCCCGTCTTCGTCCTGGAGCATGTAGCTCTTGGCACCGTGCAAAACTCCAGTTTTACCGTAGGTCAGGGTTGCGGCATGACGTGGGGTGTCTAGGCCATCGCCGGCGGCCTCGAAGCCGAAGAGATCCACTTCATTGTCATCAAGGAAAGCGTGGAAAATTCCGATGGCGTTTGATCCACCACCAACGCAGGCGGCCACGGCAGTTGGCAAGAAGCCAAACTCGTCGAGCATTTGCTGACGAGCTTCCGTGCCAATAACGCTATGGAAATCACGAACCATCGTTGGGAACGGGTGCGGTCCGGCAACTGTGCCAAGCAGGTAGTGGGTGGTGTCAACGTTTGCAACCCAGTCGCGAAGTGCCTCGTTGATCGCGTCCTTTAAGGTTCGGCTTCCAGTTTTCACGGGAATTACTTCTGCCCCAAGTAGTCGCATACGAGCCACGTTGAGAGCCTGACGTTCGGTATCAACCTCCCCCATGTACACGGTGCATTCCAGACCGAAGAGTGCAGCCGCAGTGGCGCTTGCAACTCCGTGCTGACCCGCACCCGTCTCGGCAATGATTCGAGTCTTGCCCATCCGCTTAGTCACTAGAGCTTGGCCTAAAACATTGTTGATCTTGTGGGAACCTGTGTGGTTCAGATCTTCTCGCTTAAGGAAAATGCGTACGTCTGGGTTCGCTGTTGCCGCGAACTTCTTGGCTTCGGTAATGATTGAAGGCCGGCCAGTGTAAGAACGGTGCAATTCAGCAAGTTCGAGCGCGAACTCAGGGTCGTGTCTTGCCTCCTGGTAAACGGAGTCCAGCTGGTCGAGTGCCGCGATGAGCGACTCAGGGACAAATCGGCCACCGAACTCGCCAAAGTAAGGACCAACTTGATCGCGCAGGTTGGCGCCGGACTGCTGAGTGCTTGTCATGGATTAACCCTAAGTGTTAGGCCTGCAGGAAAGTTTTGAGCATTGCTGACGGATCATTAGTAACAAGTGCCTCGCCAACCAGCACCACATCGGCGCCAGCTTCGCGGTAATGAGCAACGTCGTCAGCGTTACGCACCGCGGATTCGGCTACCTTGATAACCCCGTTCGGTATGTTTCCAACGAGAGTGCCAAAAAGGTTTCTGTCGGTTTCGAACGTGCTCAGGTCCCGTGCGTTTACCCCAACGAGCTTGACCTCTGCCTCAAGAGCACGGTCAAGCTCCCCTGCATCGTGAGTTTCTATGAACGCGGTCATGCCCAATTCCTCGGTGAACTTCTTGAGGCGCAGAATCTCACTTTGCTGTAGACCTGCAACGATGAGGAGCACGATATCAGCCCCAGCTGCGCGGGCTTCAAGAATCTGATACTCGTTTGCGATGAAGTCTTTACGCAGAAGCGGTACGGCAACGTTGGCGCGAACGGCACGAAGATCAGCCAGAGAACCCTTGAATTTCCTCTGCTCGGTGAGCACGCTAATTGCAGATGCGCCATTGTTGGCATACAGTCCGGCGAGGTATGCGGGGTCTGGAATCTCGGCAAGGTCGCCTCGGGACGGCGATGCTCGTTTAACCTCGGCGAGAACCTTAATGTGATCCGCAGGCGCCAGAAATGAGAGCGCGTCCAAAGCAGGGGTATTTGCTAGTGCCAGTTTCTCAACTTGGGATAAAGACAGTTCTTGCTGTCTAGCCTGGGCGTCTGCAATGGAACCCGCGTAGAGTTCCTGAAGCACTAGTGGCTCTTGGTCTTGCTGCCGCCTACGCCGTAGCCAGCCTTCTTCAGAATCCAGCCAACAACTAGGGCTGCAACCGCGAGACCTGCAGACGCGTAAACCAACTCAGGCTTGTTGTCCCAGAAGAACCAGGTGCCAGTGGTGAACGCAACCATGATGATGATCACGGTGGTCCAGGAGGCTACCGAGTTTCCGTGGCCTGGGTCGTTGCTGTTTGACATGATTGCCTTTCTGATGCGCTGAAAAAAATCTTATCAATCTATGAGGCCTAGATTCCTCCACCAGCCCGTGTGAGTTGATTAGCGCTGCGAATCCCAAAGGGAGATTGGGTCCAATGCTTCAGGTGCCGTCTGGGCATCGCTGAAGCTGGATTTGGTTACATCGATGTCTGCCACATCAACTGAGCCACTCGACCTGGCAGCTCGTTGGTATTTATCAGAGGACTTGGTTTTGGCCCAAGAAAACGAGGCGATGGCCACCGCTATCAGAACCACAAAGAGCACTAATCCGAGGGCAAGAAATGCCTCGGGCAACGGACTAGCGGCGATACTGCGGATCGCTTCACTAGCGGAGCCGGGCTCTCCCCCAGCGATGCCGGTTGCTTTCTCAATTTGAGTGCCGAGTGTTGGTGGCAGTGCCTCACGAAATGCCGAGAGTAGGGTTACTGAAACTGGAACGGTGATAGCCGCAACCAAAGAAATAACCGTGGAGCGCAACCAACCGCGCAAAACAAGGGTTGCGAGAAATCCGATTCCCCAGAGTGACAACGCACCTGACACCAGTGGCCAAGCTGCTAAACCACTGCTCTGCAGGGTCTTCAACTGGGTTCCAAATACATAGTGCACCGCGTACCAGTTCTGACTTGCCACAAGCGTTTCAGCAGCCAAAAGCACTAACCAGAAGGCAAGTAGATATCTCTTACTAAACAGCTTGTTCACTAGAGTTTGCGCATTCCGTTAGCAGCTGTGACCGCGCGGGACGGTGCGCCAGCCTTATTCACGGTTTCCTGATATTCAGTTTCAGGCACGCTATCTAGAACCACACCCGCACCTGCCTGAACTCTCGCAATCCCGTCGCGAATAAACGCTGTGCGAATGGCTATGGCCAAATCTGCATTGCCGGCGAAATCGAAGTAACCAACAACGCCACCGTAAACACCACGGGCAGATTCTTCAAGTTCATCGATGATTTCAAGGGCACGAGGCTTAGGAGCTCCGCTAAGTGTTCCCGCCGGGAAGGTGGCCTTGAAAACGTCCACAGGAGTTTGATCCTTTCGAACCTCACCCTCAACGGTGCTAACCAGGTGCATGATGTGGCTGAAGCGATGCACCTGCATGAACTCGGTAACGGAAACGGAATTAGGTTCGCAGACCTTCAGCAGATCATTACGAGCCAAATCCACAAGCATTAGGTGCTCGGCACGCTCCTTAGCATCTGCGAGAAGGTCATTTGCTAGGTCTTGGTCTTCGTCGAAGCCTGTACCTCGGGGCCGGGAGCCAGCAATTGGGTGCGTTATAGCTCGACCGTTCTGAACCTTTACAAGGGCTTCAGGTGAGGAACCCACAACCGCGTAGTCTCCCGCCTCATCCTCGAAGTTGAGCAGGTACATATAAGGACTTGGGTTCAAGGCCCGAAGTACCTTATATACCTCGAGAGGACTGGCATTTACTTCGATGTCGAAACGCTGAGATAGCACAACCTGAAATACGTCCCCGATGCGAACGAAGTGCTTTGATGCTTCAACAGCATCTAGGAAACTCTGCTTTTCAACACGCGGCTTGGACTGAATGTCGCCATTCAGATCAAGTTCGGCAAGCTGTCCAGGCAGGGGCTTTAAAATATCTTCGCGAAGTTTGCCAATTCGGTCTACAGCCTCCGAATACGCCTCATCGATGTCTCTGTTCTGGGTGATGAAGATATTGCTAACCAGAAGAAGGTTGCTGGTTAGGTGGTCAACAATCACGAGGTCTTGAAACATCGCGAACGCCATGGCGGGTGCCACGAAGTCAGCCTTTGGGCCGTTAGGTAGGTTCTCAATCTGGCGAACCATATCCCAGCCAACTAGCCCTACCAGGCCGCTGGTTAGCGGTGGAATGCCATCGATGGCGGCACTTGTCCACGCCTGCTGAAGTTGAGAAAGTGCCTCTAGTGGTTTGCTAGACAGTTCTCCCCCGTTTGGCAGGGCCGAGGCATCACTTTGCGATTGCCAAACAGGTGTTGCGTCGGCCTTGCCCGATACATTGCTTTGGGTAAGTGTTCCTCGATTGTTAACGCCTACGAACGAATACCGCGACCAAACACCCTGCTCGGCGGATTCTAGAAGGAAGGAACCCTGCTTACCGGCGGCGAGTTTTTCAAATAGCGAAAGCGGCGTTTCGGATCCCGAAAACAGGGTTTGGATCACAGGAACCACACGGTGCTTCTGAGCGAGATCCCTGGCCTGTTCAAGGCTGATGTTCAAAACCATAGCTACTCCCCCACCTCGACATCGTCATTCATTGCCGGCAAATCCTGGGCAGCAAAAAGCTCATGGGTATCGAAGCAAGATTCGGTGCCGTTGTGGCACGCCGGACCAGCCTCGTCAACAAAAACTAACAGTGTGTCACCATCGCAGTCGGCTTGAATGCCCTTAACGCGCTGCACATTACCGCTGGTTGCACCCTTGTGCCACAGTTCCGAGCGACTGCGAGACCAGAAAACAGTTTCACCTAGCTCGATGGTTTGCTTCAAAGATTCGGCGTTCATCCAAGCCACCATTAGTACACGCTTTGTTGTCGCGCTTTGTACCACCGTGGTAATCAGACCGGCGGAATCAAACTTGAGATTGCTGAAAAGCGAGTTCATGCTGTCTCCTAACGAACCGAATACCCTGCGGCGGCGAGTTCAGCCTTTGCCTGAGAAATGGAAACCGAACCCTCGTGGAAAATTGATGCTGCAAGGATTGCGTCGGCACCGGCTTTGGCAGCTACCGGGAAGTCAGACGCCTTGCCAGCGCCTCCGGATGCGATAACTGGCACGTTGCTGATAGCGCGAACAGCCTCCAGCATCTCCGAATCGAATCCAGCACGAGTGCCATCCGCATCGATGGAATTCACTAGAAGTTCTCCGGCACCGAGTTCGATAGTTCGCTTAACCCACGCCAGCGCGTCAAGGTTGGTTTCGTTTCTACCACCATGTGTGGTGACCACGTAACCAGATTCTGTGTTGGGCGAACGCTTTAGATCTAGCGAGATAACCAAGACCTGATTTCCAAATCGCTCTGCTATACCAGCGAGCAATTCGGGAGTGGCGATGCCTGCGGAACCCACGGAAATCTTGTCAGCACCAGCGCCTAGCAAACGGGCAACGTCTTCTACCTGCCGAATGCCGCCGCCCACAGTCAAGGGAATGAACACTTGCTCTGCGCACTTGGTTACCAGGTCGTACATGGTGGACCGGTTATCTACGGTTGCGTGCACGTCCAAAAAAGTTAGTTCGTCGGCGCCATCAACGTAGTAACGGGCGGCCAACTCGATTGGGTCACCCGCGTCACGAAGATTCAGAAAATTAACGCCCTTGACAACGCGGCCGTCAGCCACGTCTAAACACGGGATTACACGAACTGAGAGAGCCATGAGGTTAGATGCGCGCGGCGTGGATTGCGCTCACCAGGATTGCGCGAGCACCGAGTTCGTAGAGCGCGTCCATTTTCACATTGGTCTCACTGCTCTTCACAAGGGCCCTTACCGCAACCCAATCGGCCTCGCGGAGTGGAGAAATGGTAGGAGACTCGATACCAGGGGTGAGTGCAGTAGCAGCATCGATGAGGTGGGTTGGGCAGTCGTAGTCGAAAATCACGTATTCGCGGGCAACCAGAACACCTTGCATGCGACGTAACAGGGTTTCACTCTTAGCCGCGGCATCGGGAGCGGCGATCAGCTGCGCTGACGAATCCAAAATAATCGGACCAAAAATCTCAAGTCCGGCTTGGCGAAGGGTGTTTCCAGTGGAAACCACGTCTGCCACGGCATCTGCAACACCAAGGCGGACGGCAACCTCCACTGCCCCATCTAGCGGAACCAACTCAACCGAAACCCCCTCGCGCGTTAGGAAATCCTCGACCAAACTTGGGTACGCAGTGGCAACGCGTTTTCCAGCAAGGTCCTTCAACGAGCTGAACTTACCAACTTGGCCCGCAAACCGGAACGTGCTTCCGCCGAATCCGAGGTCGGCAACAGAACTGGCCTTTGAACGGCTGTCTAGCAGTAGGTCAAGCCCGGTGAAACCCGCGTCTAAGCTTCCGGAGCCAACATAGGTTGCGATGTCACGAGGTCGTAGATAAAAAAATTCGATGTTGTTTACATTGTCAACAACGTGCAAATCCTTTGGGTCACGGCGCGTGGTGTAGCCAGCCTCTTTGAGCATGGCGATTGCTGATTCGCTGAGGATGCCCTTGTTAGGCACTGCTACACGCAGCATCTGGCTGTTGTTCTGCTTGTTTTCTGACATCGAAGTCCTATCTTGAGCCAACCTGTGACTCGCAAAATCCTGGTGAAACTAGTTCTATGAGTTGAATTCGCTTGCTTCGAAGCTGAAATCGGAAGTAGTAGGTGGGGCCTAGAAGTTTTTTTCTAAGTCTTGAAGTGAAATGCCCTTGGCGGTCATCAAAACTTGAAGATGGTAGATGAGTTGGCTGATCTCCTCGGCGGTACGCTCGTTCCCCTCGTACTCGGCGGCCATCCAAACCTCGGCGGCTTCTTCAACAATCTTTTTGCCGATTGTGTGCACTCCGGCGTCCAACCACTTCACGGTATGAGATTCCGCTGGGCGTTCGGCGGCCTTCTGGCCGATCTCGGCAAAGAGCTGTTCGAAGGATTTCATGCCTCTAGGTTACAAGACATCGGGCCTCTAGCGCCCGTGGGAACAGCCTTTTACTGCGCTATTACGCAGAGTTTCTATTTGAAGTGATCGATCCTGAGCCTTGAAAACGGCGCTGCCGGCAACAAACGTATCCGCACCTAAACGCGCAACTCGCTCAATGTTGCTCTCATCGATGCCGCCGTCTACCTGCAACCACACGTCAAGTTTCTCTGAATCAATCCGTCTACGCGCTTTGGCAACCTTCTCCAAAGTGGCCTCGATAAGCGCTTGCCCTCCAAAACCGGGTTCAACCGTCATCACAAGCAACTGATCAAATTCGGACAGCACTTCAAGAAACGGTTCCACATTTGTGCCTGGCTTCAATGCAATGCCGGCCCGTGCGCCAATAGCGCGAAGCCTTCTGGCCAAAGCTATGGGATCCGCGCTAGCTTCTGCGTGGAAAGTCACACTAAATGCTCCCGCTTCCGCGTAACCAGGAGCCCAGCGTTCAGGATCTTCTATCATCAGGTGGACATCGAGCGGCTTTGGCGTGATTTGCTGCATCCGCTGCACCATTGGTAAACCGAAGGTTAGGTTCGGCACAAAGTGGTTGTCCATGACGTCCACATGAATCAAATCGGCATTGGCAAGACTGGCAAACTCGGTTTGAAAGTTTGCAAAATCTGCCGACAAGATGCTCGGGTTGATTCGGATAGCCATGTCTAAATCCTAGGGCTAGGCAGTTTTGGTCAGAAGGGCAATAAACATCGCATCGGTCTCTTGACGCTGCGGCCAGAGCTGAACTGTCTTGCGTCCGGCGCTCAATGCGATGTGCTCGTTAGTTTTTAACTCCGGATTCAACTCCTGAAGAAGTGCAGTGGCATCGATGAGCTGTAATGTGCCTGCATACTTTTTCTCTGCCCAGTCAACAATCGCGGTCGTTTCTGCAGGATGTGGCGAACAGGTAACGTAAGCGAGCACGCCGCCTATTTTCAAACCAGCCCATGCGCTGGCGAATAGTTCACGCTGTAGTTTGGCCAGCTCCGCCACGTCGGCCTGCTTCTTGCGGTAACGACTCTCTGGACGGCGGCGTAGCGCACCCAAACCGGTGCATGGCGCATCTAGCAGGATTCGATCGAAACTCTCTGGCGCATCTGCACCAAGGTCGCGTCCGTCGCCAACCCGAACGTAAATTTGCGGATTAATCGGCTTAAGCGCTTGCTCAACCAGCTTTGCCCGATGAGGTTGCAGCTCGTTGCAAACCAGTTCTGCTTTGTTTTGCTTGGCAAAAGCAGCCAGAAGCGCGGCTTTGCCTCCCGGGCCGGCGCATAGGTCAAGCCATTCTTCAGAACTGTCATGGGCCGCGACGGGAGCGTTCAATAACGCCAATGCCGCCAACTGAGACCCTTGATCCTGAACCCGCACCACACCCCTTCGAATTTCGTCGATGTTTGCGGGGTCGCCGTCTGGAAGAATGCCGCCCAGCGGGCTTACCCCACCGAGAGCAGCGCCTAGGTCCAGAAGGGTGTCCTGTGAACTCAGCCCAGGTAGAGCGGCAAGATTCACAAGCGGCGGTTGGTTGTTAGCTATTAGAAGAGATTCGAGTTCGGCCTCGCGACCATCCACTCGAAGCGAATCCTGCATCGCACGAATAACCCACTCTGGGTGAGAATAACGAATGGAGAATTCCGCCACCTGATTAGGGGCGTCTTTCAGGAGAATAGCCAGCCATTCATCGCGAGATTTCTCTGAAACGCGCCTAAGAACGCCATTGACAAAACCAACAAGATTTGGGCGTAAAACCCGCTTGGCAAGTTCCACGGTTTCGCTCAGGGCCGCGTGACTGGGGACTCGCATTGCTAGTAGTTGGTGGCTACCCAGTTCAAGCAGCGTGAGCACATCTATGTCAATCTCGGACACATCACGACCCGCACATCGGGCAGCGATTGCCTGATAAAACAACTGGTTTCGTATGGTCCCGAAGGCCAACTCCGTGGCGAACCCTGCATCTCGAGTATCCAGTCCAGCCTCGTTCAAGAGTTTCGGCAGCAAAAGGTTTGCGTAGGAATCCTGCGTGGCTACTGAAAGCAAAAGGTCATAGGCAACACCACGGGCGGTTTTGGGAATTTTTGAACTTGCGCCGAACGCCGCGCCGGATCTACCGCTCATTGATTTTTGCCTGACTGATTAGGGACGAAGGTGTTTCTGAAGCATTGTTCTGAAAAATCGGGGAATCAGCCGCGTTTCCGCGAGCCCAGTCCGACGCCGCGAGTTGGTTCTTGCCAGCCGGCTGAACAATTAGGAGTTCTAGAGCAGTTCCAGATCCGCAGGCAACCAAGACCCTATTGTTATCGACGTGCAACGTGCCAGCCGGCAGGTCTGCGACCCGTGCACTTGCGAGTACCGCCCGAGCGTCAATCACCCGAAATGGCTGATCTTTTAGAAAAGTGTGGGCCATCGGCTCTGGATTAAGAGCGAGAACTAGGTTCTCAATTTCGCCTGCAGGTTTGTTCCAGTCCACCAGCGCATCTTGGCGAAAAAGCTTCACGGCTTGGCGGATGGGCCCAGTGGTTGGCTGCGGAACCGGTTTGACCAATCCGGCATCGATGAGCGGAAGAGTTTCCCCGAGCAAAGAGTTACCCAAATCAGTGAGGCGCTCGAGCAACCGACCGGCATTTTCACCTGGATTAATTGTGGTTGAAACCGAGCTTAGAACTGGACCGGTGTCCATTCCCTCATCAAGTTGAAAGAGCGTAACTCCGGTCTCTCGGTCTCCGTGCAGGATCGAGTTCTGAACGGGCGCTGCCCCGCGCCAATCAGGCAACAGGCTGTAGTGCAGATTAACCCAACCTAGGGGTAATGCCTGAAGCGCAAACCGCTTGAGGAGAGCACCGTAGGCCACGACTACACCCAATTGAGCTCCGGTTTGGGCAATCTCAGCCGCAATAGCCTCATCAACCTTGGTGGCTTTTATCACTGGAATTCCTGCATCTTCAGCTAGCTGGGCAACTGGTGAAGGTGTGACCACACGCTTACGCCCAATCGGTGCGTCCGGGCGAGTGAGCACAGTCACCACCTCATGACCAGATGCCAACAACCATCGAAGGGTTACTGCGGCATTGGCTGGCGTACCAGCAAAAATCAACTTCAAAGCTTGAACGCCTTTCCGGTTCTAGATTACTTCGGAGTCATCCATCTTGATCCGAACGGCTCGGCTAGACCTTCCGGACTTTGCGTTGACGCTCTTGTTTCCGGCATTGACTTTTAGGCCTCGAGCTTTGAGCTCCGAAGCCAACGCCTCACCAAGTGAGTAATCGAAGCGAATTAGGTACCGCCACAGTTGATCAGGGACCTGCACAGGATTTCTAGCCGCGCCTGGCTCAGTTTCGATTTGTAAGGGTCCAAGGACTTCGAGCGACCCAGCCCTTGCAGCCGACACTTTGTCGGTTAGTTCAGAGACCACTGCATCTATCAGCGGCCTTGGACCGGTTATCGAGGCCAAACGGTGATGAGGTGGAAAGTTGAGTTCTTTGCGGTGGGCCAATTCTTCAGCTGCTAAGCCTTGCTGATCCCAGAGAGCAAACTTCTGCCCAATGGGTGAAGCCAAACCCACACCCACGGCCTGACCTTTTGGCGCTAACAGACTCACAGCATTGCTCCAAAGGTCAATTGCCTGTTCAGTGGCTCGAAGGGTATCGCGAGCCAACAGTTTCTGACCATCAAGAAGAATCACGGCGTTGTAGCCACCATCCACCACAGGCTCCGCGCCAGGTGTAGCCACAACCATTCGCTTGCCAGCTGCTAGTTGAGTTACTCGTTTGGCAAACGTTGCCTCAACTACCGCAACCCCTGGGAAAGACTTTGCCAGTTCGGACGCAGTTCTAGTTGAACCCGCCGCACCCTGACGCAACTTGCTAGAACCACAGGCAACGCAACGTGAGTTCAGATTCAAAGCTGAACACCATCGGCATCTGGGGGTTCCCTTGTCATCGATGAATAGCGGCCCGTGGCAGGTGCCACACTGCGAACGCTCTCCGCAGTCAGCGCAGTACGTGCTTACGGATGTTCCCGTGGCAGCCACCTGAACTAAGACAGAACCACCAGCATCCAGCGCTGATTTCACGACTTGATAGGAGGTGCTGTCTACCCGCAAACCGGGCTCGGTAACGGCAATTCGTGGTGGCGCAAAACGAGCAGACGTGTCTGTCAAGTAGCCGATTTCCAGCAGACGCTGGACTTCGGCGCTTCTGGTGTGACCCGCCAACAGGAGATCACACGTGCTCATTTGCTGTCGAAGTAGCGCCACTTCACGAGCGTGAATGTAAGGAGCCGTGGGTTCGTGCAAGCTTTGATCCACGTCGTCCCAAACCAATATTGCTCCAAGGTTCGCAATTGGAGCGTAAATGGCAGAACGCGAACCAATTACAACACTGGGCTCGTCGTTGAGGCAACGAAGATAACTCGCGTACCTAGCGGAGCCCACTTGGTCGGTGGCGTAATCGGTAACAACTGCGCCAATGCCGAGTTGTCCGAATGCATTACGTATACGTTCCTGATCTCTGAAATCCGGAACAACAATAATGGTGGATTTACCTTGGGATAACTTTTCTAAGGCTGCCGAAACGAATAGAGCAATCCACCCTTGCAACTGCAGCTGCTGGTTGAGAGCAACTGTTTCGCCTTGGAACGAACAGGCGATAAGTCGGGGTTCGGCAAGAGCAGTGAGACGCCCGGTAAACGATTCCGGCTTGCCGGGGAATGAAAGTGCCTGAGTGAAGCGGGGCAAAGCGCCAGATGGCCGACTTAGCCAGACTTTCTCAACTCGAACAGAGCGCTTAGGCACTGCCAACTTGAAAAGTTCGCCCAGTGTGCCAGCTTGACGATCCGCAACAGCGCGCAAGAACTTATAGTGCGATGGCGGTAAAACCGGCGCACTTGAAATCACCTCAGCTAAATCGGCTGCCGCAAAATCACTTGCATCGATAATCTCGATAACGAATCCATCGTGAAGTGTTCCACCCTTGCCGAAGGGAACACGCACCCTTACGCCAACCGTGCAGGAATCTGCTAAATCTGCGGGAATCCGGTAATCGAAGAGCCGGTCGAGCTGCGGCAGCGGTGACTCGATTGCCACCTTCGCAAATTTGCCGGTCATTATGCCTAAAAAAGTTGGGCTAGAGAGCCGCTTGTAGCTCGGCTACGCGGTTGGTTAGCTCCCAGGTGAAGTCAGGCAGCTCGCGCCCAAAGTGACCATAGGCTGCAGTCTGAGCATAAATCGGACGAAGCAAATCCAGTTCCTCGATGATTGCACGTGGTCGCAAATCGAAAACGGTAGAAATAGCTTTCTCGATGGCTTCCTGAGGGACCTTTCCAGTTCCAAAGGTCTCAACGTAGACGGCAACAGGTTTGGCAACACCGATGGCGTAGGCAACCTGTACCTCCGCCCGATCTGCTAGACCAGCAGCTACAACATTTTTAGCAACCCAGCGCATGGCGTAGGCCGCTGAACGGTCTACCTTCGACGGGTCCTTACCGCTAAAAGCACCGCCACCGTGGCGGCTCGCTCCACCGTAGGTGTCCACGATGATTTTGCGGCCGGTCAGGCCCGCGTCACCCATCGGTCCACCGATTTCAAACCGACCGGTTGGGTTAATGAAGAACTGAGTATCTGAAAGGTCGAGTCCGGTCTGCTCCAGCACCGGAAGAATTACCTGGGACTTCATCTGGGCACGAAGTTCTTCTAGCGACACACCTGGATTGTGCTGGGTGGAGAGCACGACCGCGGAAACAATCTTTGCCACATGACCCTCGTAACCGATGGTGACCTGGGTTTTTCCATCGGGGCGAAGGAATCCCAACTGCTGAGACTTTCGAACTTCAGAAAGCTTCTCTGCCAGACGATGAGCCGTGTGAATTGCGGTTGGCATAAGAGTTGGCGTTTCGTTGGTTGCGTACCCGAACATCAAACCCTGGTCGCCGGCGCCTTGAGAATCGAAGCGGTCGCTAGATCCACCCTCGCGCGTCTCATAGCCGCTGTCTACTCCCTGAGCGATGTCTGGGGACTGCTGACCGATGCTTACTGAAACACCGCAGGAGTCTCCATCGAAGCCGATCTGACTGGACGTGTAACCGATTTCTTTGATCTTCGAGCGAACCAACTGAGGAATCTCAACGTAACCATCGGTGGTTACCTCACCAGCGATATGAACCAATCCAGTTGTGACCATGGTTTCGACCGCAACACGCGCAGCCGCGTCCTGGGCCAACATGGCGTCAAGGATGGTGTCACTAATTTGGTCGCAGATCTTGTCTGGGTGACCTTCGGTAACTGATTCGGAAGTGAAGAAACGTAGATTGCTCATTGCAACTAGTATATCGCGGCCTACCGACAACGTCAGGGCGGAAGTTAGACAAGGGCTATCGATTAGGAAATAGAGGCTATGAAGCCGACGATATCAACCGCAACGTCTATCTTGGAACCCGAAGAATGTCTGTGCTCTCCAGACCTGCTGAGCATGTACACGGAGTTGTGATCCTGCCCAAATACCGCACCATCAGCTACATCGTTTGCAATCAGCGCGTCACAGTTCTTAGACTCCAACTTCACGGCCGCAAGTGCTGCAAGCCTTTCGTGATTGCCCGCGGTTTCCGCAGCGAAACCAACCACCGTTACAGGCAGACCCAAAGAAGCAACCTTTGACGCGGCTCCCTGCAAGATGTCTGGATTGGAAACCAACTTGAGTTCAAGCTCAGGGCCCACTTCAGAGCGCTTAATCTTCTCGGCTATCGGATGCTCCACACGGAAATCGCTCACAGCCGCGGCCATAATCAACACATCGATGGATTCCAGGCGCGCCTCAACCTGCTGTTGCAGCTGCGCTGCGGTCTGGACAGGCACGAACTCATCGATGCCAGAGACCGACGGGTTAGCCGAACTCCCAACAATAGATTCCGACAAATTTGCACCGATTAGAGTGACTCGAGCACCTGCTGCCTTGGCAGCATGAGCGAGCGCCAACCCCTGCTTACCGCTGGAATGATTGCCGATGAATCGAACCGCGTCGATTGGCTCCTGGGTGCCACCCGCGGTGATGAGCACACGTTTGTCTTGCATGGCACCTTGGAGCGACGCGAAGTCTTTGCTGGTCTTGGCCACGGCAAGTGAGGTGGACACGATTGCGGATGCCTCCGGCAATCGCCCAGGGCCGGAATCGGAACCGGTCAAACGTCCAGAATCGGGTTCCATAACGTAAACGCCGCGAGCACGCAAAGTGGCAACGTTTTGTTTCGTTGCCGGGTGCTCCCACATCTCGGTGTGCATTGCCGGAACAACCACAACTGGAGCGTTGGTAACCAAAAGCGTGTTCAGCAGGAGGTCGTCCGCTACTCCCCCGGCGAATCTTGCAAGGAAAGCCGCGGTGGCAGGTGCAACAATCACCAGATCAGCTTCTTGCCCAAGTGCTACGTGCTTCACGCTGTCCACATCGGTGAATAGGTCCGGGTCAACGGAATTGTGACTCAACGCTTCTAGCGTGGTTGAGCCTATAAAACGCAAGGCGTTTTGCGTAGGAATAACCCTTACGGCGTGACCAGACTCGGTGAGGGCACGGATAACACCGGTTGCCTTATATGCAGAAATACCACCGGTGATGCCTAGCAAGACATTCAACACGGTGGCATTCCTTTACAGGTGTAACTCTGCGGATTCAAAGTGCCGAAACGACTCTTTGAAAGCCGCTCTATTCTTCGTTACGAGTTAGGACTAGCTTGTCCTGGTCGATCTCGTGCATCGCAATGGTGAGCGGCTTTTCCTCGATGGTGGTCTCAACCAGTGGGCCAACGTTGTTGAAAAGGCTTCCCTCGTGAAGAGCCGAGTAGTAGTCGTTAATCTGACGAGCGCGCTTAGAAGCGAAAATTACCAACTCGTACTTGCTGTTTACCTTGCTAAGCAGGTTGTCGATTGACGGGCTAACAATGCCCTGGAGCTTCTCTGACATGCGTCTACTTTCGATTGTTTTGGAAAAATGCGAACTTCAAACCGCTGTTCGCTAAGCCTGAAGCAATTCTACGATGCGTTTGGCACATTCAGCCACTGAATCGTTGATAACCACGTGATCAAATTCGCTCTTGGCGGCAAGCTCTAGCTTGGCTGTCTCAAGTCGCTTGGCCTGTTCTTCAGCGGATTCGGTACCGCGCCCCTTGAGCCGACTAACCAATTCCTCCCAGCTGGGAGGGGCGATGAAGATTAAGTTTGCCTCCGGCATCGCCTTTTTCACCTGTCGCGCACCTTGAATGTCGATTTCAAGAATCATTTGCTTGCCGCGGGCGATTGCATCTTCCACTGGGCCGCGCAAGGTTCCGTATTTGTTTACGCCATGAACCACCGCATACTCCAACATCTGCCCATTGGCAATGTTGCTGTCAAACTGATCCATGGTTAGGAAGTGATAAGAAACACCGTCTACTTCGCCCGGCCTTGGAGCACGAGTGGTAGCGGAAACCGAAAGTTGCACCTGAGGATAGTGCTCGAGAATGTACTTGATAACGGTTCCTTTGCCAACGGCTGTGGGACCCGCGATAACGGTAAGTCGCGTCATGTCCTCAGGCTAGTCCTTCTGCAAGTTCGGCAACCGCTGCATCGATTGAATCATCGATGCCCAGTGCACCGGCCGACAATACGCTGCGCGAGACTGAAGCGATAACCTGATGGCTAGACGCCCCAAAAAGCCTTCCAGCGTCAGCCAGACGTGCTCCCTGAGCTCCGAATCCAGGAGCCAAAATTGGTGTGGCAATTGACTGAGTGGTTGTGGTTACGGAACCGAGACCGAACTTGTTCAGATTCAGAGTTGCACCCAAAACCGCGCCAAAACTGCCCAATCGCTCCCCCGCGCCACTGGTGATTGAGTTCACAGATTCCAGAGAGTTCCAAACGGACGCTGCAACCGACAAACCTGACTCTGAGATCGACTGCTGTAAAGAAGCCCCTTCAGGATTGCTGGTGGCCGATAGAACGAAAATACCCTTGCCGCGTTCGGTGGAGTTTGCCATGAGTGGCTTGAGGGAGTCGAAGCCAAGGTAAGGCGAGACTGTGATTGCGTCACAAATGAACGGAGCGCTTTTTCCCAGCCAGGCGTCAAAGTAGGCCTCCATGGTGCTACCTATATCTCCACGCTTTATGTCCATGATCACTAGGAGCCCGGCATCAGTGGCCTTGGAACAGATGTCCTCAAGCACAGCAAAACCCTTGGACCCAAAGCGCTCGAAGAACGAGACCTGCGGCTTAATCAAGCCAACGCGACCAACTGCCGCATCGATGACCGTGTTGGCAAACTGCTTCAATCCGGAAACATCGTCGCTCAGACCCCAGTCCTCAAGCAGTGCCGCGTGTGGGTCTACGCCAACGCAAAGTTGACCGTGGGCGTCGAATGCCGCGCCAAGGCGAGTGCCGAAACTAGATGGCAAGTGCTGCCTTTCTGTCGATGGCGTGCTCCTGCAAGCTCTTCACACCGAACGGTCCAGCGATTACGGTCTCAAACGACCCGATGGCAGCGCTCAACTGTGCGATTGTGGTGAAGATTGCCTTGTCTGCGGCGGTTGTGGCGGCGCGAATCTCGTAGCCGTCCTTCACTGCGCTCGAACCGGATGGCGTGTTTACAACCACGTCAACCTCACCGGCGGTAATCAAGTCCACAATACTTGGGCTAGTTGCCCCTGTACCGTCTGGGAAAGTTTCATCCGATGCCTTCCGAACCACGGTGGTCTGAATGCCGTGACGCTTAAGAATTTGCGCGGTTCCGTAGGTTGCGAGGATCTTGTAGCCAAGTTGCTGCAAACGACGAACCGGCAGAATCACCTGTGGCTTGTCGCGGTCTGCAACCGAGATGAAAATGCTACCGCTGGTTGGCAGAGGGCTACCTGCGGCTGATTGACTCTTTGCAAACGCAGTTGGGAAGTCCACATCCATGCCCATAACCTCTCCGGTAGAGCGCATTTCTGGGCTCAATAGGCTGTCAACAAAGCGGCCATCCTTGGTGGCAAATCGCTTGAACGGAAGCACCGCTTCCTTCACGGCGATTGGCGAGTTCACAGGAATGTACGTTCCATCTAGCTCAGGAAGGTGCCCCTCTTCAATGAGACTCTTGATACTCTTGCCCACCATTACCAAAGACGCAGCCTTGGCAAGGGTAATTCCCAGTGCCTTGGAAACAAAAGGCACGGTGCGACTAGCGCGAGGATTTGCCTCGAGCACGTACAGCACGTCGTTGGCAAGTGCAAACTGCACATTCAACAAGCCACGCACGCCTACACCCTTGGCGATCGCCAAAGTGGCGTCCCGAACTCTGTCGATCTGACCCTGGCTCAAAGTGATTGGAGGAAGGGTGCAACTGGAGTCACCGGAGTGAATACCAGCGGCTTCGATGTGCTCCATTACTCCGCCAACGTAGAGCCGCTCACCGTCGTAGAGCGCATCAATGTCAATTTCGATTGCGTCGTCTAGGAAACGGTCTACCAACAGTGGGTGGTTTGGTCCAACCAGTCCAAATTCCTCGATACGCGAGAAGTAATCATCGATGGATGGTTCGTCGTAGACGATCTCCATGCCACGACCACCCAGGACAAACGAAGGGCGAACTAGAACCGGGTAACCAATTCGAGCGGCGATTTCCTTCGCTTCCTCAAGATTTGTGGCGGTTCCGTTTGCCGGCGCCAAGAGGTTTCCCTCGTCGAGAATCTTGCTGAAGAGGCCACGCTCCTCGGCAAGGTCGATTGCCTCAGGTGTGGTTCCCAGAATTGGGATTCCAGCATCCTTGAGACCCTTGGCAAGACCAAGTGCTGTCTGTCCGCCTAGCTGGACCACAACGCCAACAAGTTCACCACTAGCCTGCTCGGCGTGAATTACCTCAAGCACGTCTTCGAGTGTGAGCGGCTCAAAGTAGAGTCGGTCGCTGGTGTCGTAGTCGGTGCTCACGGTCTCTGGGTTGCAGTTGATCATGATGGTTTCGTAACCGGCGTCCGAAAGCGCAAATGATGCGTGCACGCAGCTGTAGTCGAACTCAACACCCTGACCGATACGGTTTGGGCCGGAACCCAAAATAACCACCTTCTTGCGGTCACTTGGAGTCACCTCAGTCTCCTGCTCGTAGGTGCTGTAGTGGTAAGGAGTCTCGGCAGGGAACTCACCGGCACAGGTGTCAACGGTCTTGAACACCGGACGCAGACCGAGGTCGTGACGCATCAGGCGCACCTCGGCCTCGGAGATTCCGCGGAGCTGCGCAATCTGGGCGTCACTGAAACCGTGTTCCTTGGCTTCCTTGATCACATCGGCGTTTAGGTGCGGTGCCGCAGCGGTTGCGTCTGCAACTTCGTTAATGAGAACCATCTGGTCAATGAACCATGGGTCAATCTTGGTGCTCTCAAATACCTGCTCAGCGGTTGCGCCTGCACGAAGCGCCTGCTGCACCTGAACTATGCGCCCATCGGTGGGAACCTTGATTAGTTCAAGCAGTTCTTCTGCGGTACCAGGAAGTGCGCCCCAGTGGAAACTGGAACCCTTCTTCTCGAGCGAACGCAGTGCCTTCTGTAGAGCCTGGGTGTAGTTTCGGCCAATAGCCATCGCTTCACCAACCGACTTCATAGTGGTGGTTAGAACTGGGTTAGCCGCAGGGAACTTTTCAAAGTTGAAGCGCGGCACCTTCACAACGATGTAGTCAAGCGTTGGCTCGAATGAGGCTGGTGTCACCTTGGTGATGTCGTTCGGAATCTCGTCAAGCGTGTAACCAATGGCTAATTTGGCAGCTATCTTGGCAATTGGGAATCCGGTCGCCTTCGATGCAAGTGCCGAGGAACGGCTGACACGTGGGTTCATCTCGATGACAACCACGCGACCATTTTCAGGGTTGACTGCAAACTGAATGTTGCAACCACCGGTATCCACGCCAACGGCACGGATGATGTCGATGCTGATGTCTCGTAGATTCTGGTACTCACGGTCAGTGAGGGTGAGCGCTGGTGCCACGGTAATTGAGTCACCGGTGTGAACACCAACAGGGTCAACGTTCTCGATGGAACAAACCACAACGCAGTTGTCGTTCTTATCGCGCATCAGCTCAAGTTCGTATTCCTTCCAGCCCAAGATGGACTCGGAAAGGAGAACTTGGGTAACCGGGCTGGCTTGTAGACCAGAACCCACGATTCGAATCAGTTCCTCTTCGTTGTAGGCAAATCCCGAACCTAGACCACCCATAGTGAACGAAGGTTGAACCATAACCGGATATTTGAGGTCGACAACGGCTGCGAGAGCCTCATCGAGGGTGCCACAAATCACAGACTTAGCAACATCTGCTCCGGCGTCTAGCACCAACTGCTTGAAGATCTGACGATCCTCACCCTTCTTGATCGCATCCACCTTTGCACCGATGAGCTCAACGTTGTATTTGTCGAGGATTCCCATTTCGTGAAGCGACATGGCCGCGTTTAGCGCGGTCTGTCCACCCAAGGTTGGCAGGATTGCGTCAGGCTTTTCCTTGATGATGATTGCCTCGATGACCTCCGGGGTGATCGGCTCAACATAGGTGGCGTCGGCAAAATCAGGGTCGGTCATGATGGTGGCCGGGTTGCTGTTGACCAAGATCACTCGGATGCCTTCTTCGCGAAGGATGCGGCAGGCCTGAGTGCCCGAGTAGTCGAACTCACAAGCCTGCCCAATCACAATCGGGCCGGAACCAATTACGAGTACCGAGTTAATGTCTGAACGCTTTGGCATTAGTTGCTCTCCTTGGCGGCCTTGTTTGCAGAGATGATCTCAATAAGGCGGTCGAATAAGTAGTTAGAGTCGTGTGGGCCGGCAGCGGCCTCAGGGTGGTACTGAACACTGAAAGCGGGAATATCGAAGCACTCTAGGCCCTCAACGCAGTTGTCATTGAGGCTAACGTGGCTCACTCGAACCTTGCCAAAACCGGCAGGAGATTCCACTGTCTCGCCGTTCTCTCCCCCAGGTACGCGAACAGCGAATCCGTGGTTGTGGGCGGTAACCTCAACCTTGCCGGTCTTACGGTCTAGCACCGGCTGGTTTATGCCGCGGTGACCAAAGGTGAGCTTATAGGTGTCGAACCCGAGTGCACGGCCAAGCAGCTGGTTGCCAAAGCAAATGCCGAAGAACGGAATTCTGTGGGTTAGCACCTCGCGAAGCACGGCAACTTGGCCGTCGCTGGCTTCTGGGTCACCAGGACCATTGCTGAAGAAAACTGCGTCTGGGTGATATTCCAATAGGGCCTTGGAATCAACCTTGGCCGGGAAAACCTTTACCTCTAAACCACGAGCAACCATGTGCTCGATGGTGCTTCGCTTGATTCCCAGATCAACGATGGCCACACGTCCAAAGAACGCACCTTCATGAGGCACGGTGTATGGCTCTGCCGTGGTCACTACATCGCTAAGCGAGAGACCTTGCATTTTCACCGCTGACTTCACTGTTGCAAGCAATTCCTCGATGGGACGCTCTGCCTCTGGCCCGCTAAATACGCCGGCGCGCATTGACCCCGATGAACGAAGGTGGCGAGTGAGCGCACGAGTGTCCACACCGCTGATTCCAACCACTTCGAACTTCTCTAGCTCACTTGGAAGTGAGTTCTCAGACCGGAAGTTGGAGACCATGCGAGATGGGTCGCGCACCACATAACCGGCGACCCAAACCTTGCCGCTCTCCTCGTCGCGAGAGTTGACACCCGTGTTGCCGATGTGGGGAGCAGTCTGAACTACGATCTGGCCGGCGTAGGAAGGGTCGGTTAGGGTCTCCTGGTAGCCCGTCATTCCAGTTGCAAAAACCAGCTCGCCGAGGCTGCTACCGGTCTTGCCGTAGGCCTTCCCGTGGAAAACTTTGCCGTCTTCAAGCACTAGAACCGCTTTATGAGTCATTAGTTCTGCTCCTTTGTGGTGATTAGTTCGAGTTGTTCAAAAATTTGTTTGCGGTCTTCGTTGTTGCGGGCACGAAGGAAAGTACTCAAGCCGAAGCCATCCTGAGTCCAGTTGATCTGAATCAGACCGTCGGTCTCAACGCCTCGGTCGATGGTTGCGGTAGCCTTCTCGGCGGAAACAACTTGAGCTGCGGGAATACCGATTGCACGCTCACCGTTGCGTTCGATTAGCAAGCCATCAATGCTGATGGTTACCTTTCCAAAACCGCGAGATCCCATTCCGTGAGCGGTAACCCGATTCAACGGCTCTCCGGCCACGGTGGTGGCAACATACTGAACTGCAGTCCACTGGCGACCACCAGATGGGTGTTCCAACCACTCGAGCGGGGCGCTAAATACGTTCTCCTGCTGTGCGGCACGCGAGCGCCAGGCGCGGAATGCAACAATCACAAGAAAGGCGATGAGAGCGGTTACTAGAACCGCCATGATTGGGTAACGAGCTGGCATTAAATGCGACCTTCCGATGCGAGTTGGCCATTAGTAACGGTCTGGTACCCGCGGTAGATGGTGTGAACCACTGAGCCTGGCAGCGTGAGGCCACTGTAAGGGTTGTTCTGGCTCTTACTGTGGCTGGTTTCTATGACGCGCTTCGCCGCTGGGTCGATCAGCACCAAGTTTGCGATCGAACCGGCTGCAATTTCTTGGCCCTGTTGTTCAAGTCGGCCAATCCGTGCTGGATTCTGGCTCAGCACCTGAGCAACGCGCTCCCAGCTAGCTAAGCCACTCTCAATCAGAACCTCCTGAGCAACCGACGCGGCAATCTCTAGTCCGAGCATTCCAAATGCGGCAGCCTGCCACTCGCAATCCTTTGCCTCAATCGGGTGCGGAGCGTGGTCGGTGGCAATTATGTCGATGGTTCCGTCAACCAGGGCGGCACGAAGTGCAAGCACATCTTCGTGGGTGCGAAGGGGCGGATTCACCTTGTAAACGGCGTCATAGCTGCGAGCCAACTCATCGGTGAGAAGCAAGTGGTGCGGGGTTACTTCGGCGGTCACGTTGATTCCGCGGCTCTTGGCCCAGCGAACAATTTCAACGGAACCTGCGGTTGATAGGTGGCAAATGTGCACGCGAGAGCCAACGTGCTCTGCTAGCAAAACGTCTCGAGCGATTATGGACTCTTCGGCAACCGCTGGCCAACCAGTTAGGCCTAACTCGGCACTAACCTTGCCTTCGTTCATTTGCGCCCCCTCGGTCAATCGAGGCTCCTGGGCATGTTGGGCAACCACACCGTCGAACGCTTTCACGTACTCAAGTGCGCGGCGCATCAACACTGGGTCGTGCACACACTTGCCGTCATCGCTGAAAACCCGAACTCGCGCCTTTGAAGATGCCATAGCGTTCAGCTCTGCAAGCTGTTTGCCGTCTAACCCAACGGTAACCGCGCCTACAGGGACCACGTCAACGTAGCCAGCCGCCAAGCCGAGTGCTCGAACCTGTTCAACTACACCGGCGGTGTCTTGAACCGGCCAAGTGTTAGCCATGGCGTGCACGGCGGTAAACCCACCCGCAGCCGCACTCTGGCTTCCGGTCAAAATGGTTTCGCTCTGTTCAAAACCTGGCTCGCGAAGGTGTGTGTGCAGGTCTACGAAACCAGGAAGAGCAACCAATCCGGTTGCGTCAATCTCGCTGGCACCTTCTGCTGCTGGTTCGCCGGCGACGTTGGTACCAACTGCAACGATTTGCTCACCAGAGATGAGAATGTCACTCTTACTACCGCTAGGTAAAGTGGCGTTTTTGATGAGGATATTAGGCATCGATGGTGGTCCTTTCACCTGAAAGTAGCTGATAGAGCACTGCCATGCGAACGGAAACACCGTTTGCTACCTGCTCCAAAACTGTGGAGTTCTTTGAATCCGCTGCAACAGCGGTAATTTCGAGGCCGCGATTCATCGGACCCGGGTGCATCAACAGAGCGTCAGGCTTGAGCATTGCAAGTCGATCCGCGTTCATTCCCCAGACTCGGCTGTACTCGCGCTCACTCGGGAAGTAACTTGCGTTCATGCGCTCGGCCTGTACGCGCAGCATCATCACTGCGTCAGGCTTCACCTCGTTCAATACCTGGTCGAAGTCGAAGTGGATTTTTGCCTGCCAGTCGCCCGAATTGGCGGGAACTAGGGTTGGAGGGGCAACAAGGTGAACCTCGGCACCGAGAGTGTTTAACAGTAGGAGGTTGCTGCGAGCAACGCGGCTGTGCAGCACGTCGCCAACGATGGCAATCTTTAGGCCGTCGAGACCTTTACCCTTACTACCGCCAATCGAACCACCATGAATGCGGCGGCGAATAGTGAAAGCGTCAAGAAGCGCCTGGGTCGGGTGTTCGTGGGTGCCGTCACCGGCATTGATGATCGCACCGTTGATCCAGCCACTGTGAGCCAAAACGTTCGCTGCGCCCGAGGCGTGGTGGCGAATAACCACTGCGTCGGCTCCCATTGCCTCAAGAGTCTGCGCGGTGTCTTTTAGGCTCTCACCCTTGGACACACTGGAACCCTTGGCACTGAAATTGATTACGTCTGCACTCAAGCGTTTCTCGGCCAGTTCAAAACTGATCCGCGTGCGGGTGCTGTCCTCAAAGAACAGGTTCACCACGGTCTTGCCGCGCAGGGTTGGCAGCTTCTTGATGTCACGGTTGTTTACTCCAGACATCTCCTCCGCCACGTCAAGAATCTCAATCGCGGCTTCGCGACTCAGATCCGACGAACTTAAAAGGTGCTTCAACTGGCTCATGATTCAATCACCACGCTAGTCTCTCCATCATTCTCAGTAAGTTGCACGTTGATTCGCTCATCGCGGGAAGTAGGCAGGTTCTTGCCCACAAAGTCGGCTCGGATCGGGAGTTCGCGGTGTCCTCTGTCCACCAAAACTGCAAGACGAACAACCGATGGGCGGCCAAGGTCGTTCAATGCGTCAAGTGCGGCGCGGATCGTGCGCCCGCTGTAGAGAACGTCGTCCACCAAGACAACCACAGAGTTCTCGATTCCGGAACTTGGAATTTCGGTTGGCGAAATAGTGCGTGTGGGATTCTTGGCCAGGTCGTCTCGATACATTGTGATGTCTAGCCGGCCAACGCTGGTTGCCGCAGAGAACTCCGGATAAAATCGCTGGATTTGGGCCGCTATACGTTCCGCGAGCAATGCACCACGTGTGGGAATACCCAGCAGAATAAGGTTTTGTGTTCCGTGGTTAGATTCCACGATTTCGTGCGCGATACGGGTAATTGCCCGATCTATGTCGCCACTACTCAAGACGGTGCGTGCAGACACGCCCACCTCCTTCTTAGCCTCGCAGGACCAAAGTTAAAGGATGTTTGAATAAATACTAACAGCCGAGACCGGCTATTTAGCGTTGCGGGTAGACGAGATTTTGCTTAGAAGCCCATTCACGAATGCACCAGAGTCATCGGTGGAATACTCCTTGGCAAGCTCTACTGCTTCATTGATGGCAACACCGTGTGGCACCTCTGGGTTGTACAAAATCTCCCAAACGGCAACACGCAAAATGGCCCGATCCAGAACTGGCATGCGGTCAATCGACCACTCATTGGAATAGGTTTCCAAGAGATCATCAATCTCTGCGTGGTGTTCTACAACACCCGTAACCAATTGCTTGGCATAACTGAAGATTTCATCCTGATTTTGGCGATCGGCAGCCAACTCGGCGGTGGTTTCCAGAAGAGACTCCGGACTCACCTTGCGGATGTCGGATGCAAAAACGGCGTCAACCGCACGTTTACGAGCCTTTGTTCTTGCGCTCACTAGTTGAGGCTAGCCAAGACTAGAGACGGCCCAGGTAGTCACCGGTGCGGGTGTCTACCTTAACCTTGGTGCCCTGCTCAACGAACAGAGGTACCTGAATGGTGCGGCCGGTCTCTAGCGTTGCAGGCTTGGTGCCACCGGTCGAGCGGTCGCCCTGAAGGCCTGGCTCGGTGAAGGTGATTTCAAGTACAACCGAAGCAGGTAGCTCTACATAAAGTGCTTCACCCTCGTTTAGTGCAACGATGGCGTTCTGGTTTTCCAACATGAAGTCGGCTGCATCTCCAACCTGTGCAGGGTTCAGAGTGATCTGGTCATAGGTGTCAAGGTCCATGAACACGAAGCCTTCACCATCGTTGTAAAGGAACTGCATTTCGCGCTTATCCACGTTTGCGGTCTCTACCTTTACGCCAGCGTTGAAGGTCTTGTCCACAACCTTGCCGCTCATCACGTTCTTCAGCTTGGTGCGAACAAAGGCTGGGCCCTTGCCAGGCTTTACGTGCTGAAACTCAACAACGGACCAAAGCTGGCCATCGATGTTCAGAACCATACCGTTCTTTAGGTCGTTTGAAGTTGCCATGGTGATACACACTCATTCCATTGATTTAGGCATAAAAAAGCCGGCGTGAGCCGCCGAGACGCTGAACTAAGTTTAGCGTGCCAGTTGCGAAAGTGCGAGGAGGTAGGAGTCCACTCCAAACCCAGCGATCACACCAGTTGCAACGCCAGTGATTACGCTCTTGTGGCGGAACTCTTCTCGGGTGTGCGGATTGCTTAGGTGAACCTCGATGAGCTTTTTGCCGCTCTTGGTCACCTGAACTGCGGCGTCCGCAACCGCGTAAGAGTAATGGGTGAATGCGGCCGGGTTCAAAACCACGTTCGCTCCCCTGTCCACAGCCTCGTGAAGCCATCCGATCAAGTCTGATTCTGAATCGGTTTGGCGAATCTCAGCCGTTAGGCCAAGTTCGGTGGCCTTGGCGAAAACCTGCGACACCAAACCGGCGTAATCAACCGATCCATAGATGTCGGGCTCGCGAGAACCGAGACGCCCGAGGTTTGGGCCGCTTAGAACTAATACCAATGACATGGCTTCAGAATACTTTCTTTACAGGTGAATCGCACGGTTATAACCCTGGTCGCGACTATTCGCAGATCTCTTGGTAGCTGGCAAAAAGCAGTTCAGCGGGTGGTGCGGTCATTATGGTTGGCTTGCCAATTGCATCCAGCACCACAAATCGAAGCTGCCCTGCGCGACTCTTCTTGTCTTTCTGCATCGTGGCCAGTAACTGCTCCCATTTGTCCGCGGCGTAACTGGTTGGCAAACCAAGCAAACCGAAAACGTGGCGGTGGCGTTCAACGGCTTCATCGTCTAGGCGACCAGCCAACCTTGCCAGCTCCGCAACGAAGACCATACCAATTGCAATGGCCGCGCCGTGACGCCACTTATAGCGCTCGGCGTTCTCGATTGCGTGTCCGAGGGTGTGACCATAGTTGAGAATCTCGCGCTGGCCGGCTTCTTTGAAGTCAGAACCAACTACGCGTGCCTTGATGGCAATGCATCGTTCGATGATTTCCCGGAACTCATCACTGTTTGGATCGGTTGCCAAATCAACGTTGGCTTCGATGAGCTCCAAGATGCGAACATCATCGATGAATCCGTATTTTGCCACCTCACCGAAACCGGCGAGAATCTCGTTTTTGGGCAGAGTTGCCAAGGTATCTAGGTCGCATATAACGGCCGACGGAGCGTAGAAGACACCGACCAGGTTCTTACCCTCGGCGGTGTTGATAGCGGTTTTTCCACCCACGGCGGCATCAACCATTCCCAACAGGGTTGTTGGCACCTGAATCAGCTTTACGCCGCGTAACCACGTGGCGGCTACGAAGCCTGCCAAGTCAGTGGTGCTGCCACCACCAAAGCCGATGATTGCGTCGGTACGGGTGTAATCTTTTTGCCCCATAACACCCCAGCAGAATGCGGCGACCTCAACGCGCTTTGCATCTTCGCCGTTGGAAACAGCCACGCTGTCAGCCTGGAATCCCTGAGCGATCAGCTCTTCGCGAAGCACGTCGGCGCTAACGGTTAGCGCCTCGGGATGAATGATCAGTACCTTCTGCACGCCCGTGTCAAGTGCGGCTCCAACTTCGCCCAACAAGGCGCGACCAACGATTACGTTGTATGGGCTGTCACCGGCAACGGTTATTGAAGTGATGTCGTTCACGCTATTCCTAGGTTCTGCTTAATCTCTGAAACGGTCACTCCAAGTGAGTGCCCAGAAGTGTCAACGGTTATGTCGGCCACCGATTCATAAATCGATTTCCGTTCCGCGTAAATCCGCTGCCAATCCTCAAAGCCGTTCTTCACCAAGGGACGTTTGTTGCCTTTGAGTCGACCCTTGATATGCCGACCGTCTGTTGCCAAGTAAATCACCGTAACCGCCTTCAAGCGGTCTCGGGTGAGTTGACTGAGCACTGCTCCCCCACCCGTGGCAACAACGGCCGGCGAGGCTATTGCAGCCTCAACTGCAGATTCCTCAAAGCCGCGAAATACGGGTTCGCCCTGCTCCTCGAAAATCTTCGAGATGTCGCCATGTTGGGCTACCACAAGTGCGTCGGTGTCCACAAAAGGAACCTTCAGTGCGCGTGCCAGTTTCTTGCCAACGGTGGTTTTGCCAACCCCCATTGGGCCAATCAGCACGATTACCGAATCCCTGGCCATAACTAGGCGTCGAAGCTGGTGAGAACCGCCGGAATGTTTGCCAAGTAGGACTCAAGGTTTCGCTTTGTCTCGGCAACGGAGTCGCCACCAAACTTTTCCAAAACCGAATTCGCTAGCACTAGCGCCACCATTGCTTCCGCCACAACTCCGGCTGCCGGAACCGCACAAACATCGGAACGCTGGTGGTGGGCCTTGGCAGGCTCCCCAGTTGCCACATCGATGGTTGCAAGCGCGCGAGGAACCGTTGAGATTGGTTTCATTGCCGCTCGAACTCGAAGAATTTCTCCATTGCTCATGCCACCCTCGATACCGCCAGCGCGGTCGGTTAGTCGACGAACGATTCCGTTACCATCGCGTTCAATCTCGTCATGCGCAACCGAACCGCGGCGGCGCGCGGTCTCAAAACCGTCTCCAACCTCTACACCTTTGATGGCCTGAATGCCCATCAAAGCGGCGGCAAGCTGTGAGTCTAGACGACGATCCCAGTGAACGTAGGTGCCTAGTCCTGGAGGTAGGTTGTAAACCAAAGTTTCTACAACACCACCAAGGGTATCTCCGTCTGCGTGACAGGCGTCTACCTCGGCAACCATAGCTTTGCTGGTCTCGGCATCAAAGCAGCGCATGGGATCTTCATCTAGAGCAGCCACATCGCTTGGAAGCGGGAGTGCTCCATCGCGCGGCGCTTCGATTGGGCCAATACCCACAGTGTGGGTCACAAGTTGAATGCCAAGCTCGTTTAGGAACGAACTGGCCACTGCACCGAGGGCGACTCGTGCCGCTGTCTCACGGGCGCTTGCGCGTTCTAAAACTGGGCGAGAGTCTAGGAATCCGTACTTCTGCATGCCGGTGAAGTCGGCGTGCCCAGGGCGTGGTCTGGTTAGAGCGGCTGCGCGGGCACCGGTCATGGCATCTGAATCAACCGGATCTGCGCTCATTACCTCTTGCCACTTAGGCCATTCAGTGTTTGCAACGCAGATTGCAACAGGCCCACCCTGGGAAAGACCATGGCGAACACCGCCGGCAAGTGTGACTTCGTCTTGTTCAAACTTCATTCGTGCACCGCGACCATAGCCAAGGCGGCGACGTGCGAGTGCGTCTTGCACATCACTCGTGGTGATTGGCACGCCAGCAGGCAAACCCTCTAGTACGGCAACAAGTTCTGGGCCGTGCGATTCCCCGGCAGTGATCCAACGTAGCATTATGCAATTCTGCCATACCGCCGCCTGCTAGTTGCTCTAAAAGGTAGTTAGGAGCTCTAAAAGAGCGGTTGCTTACACGAACAGAGTAGATTGCGGCTCGAATTAGCAGGTCAGGACAAGTTTTCCAAAGCGTGACGAACAGCCTCAACTACAGCAACTTCATTTGGAAGCGGAGTTTCGGCATCACCTTGGGTGAAAATTCGCAGCTGGGCAATTGCCTGCCACATCAGCATGTCCAAACCGCTTATGGTTGGCTTTCCAGCATCGCTCCAGTGTGCGGCGAATACACTCGGCCAGGGAGAATAGGCCACGTCAAGAACGGAACCCCGAGGATTGAAACCGAACCCGCGCCTGAGCTTGCTGGAAATAGCATCTAGCGCACCTCCCGGCAAAGTGGAAATCACTAAATCTGCACGTTGAGCAGACGACTTTAGAGATCTGACTGAACGAGCCTGCAAGCCAATGGAACCTGCAAATTTGACTAGTGCCGCCCGCGCTTTAGCATTTCGGGCAAAGATTGAAATCTTCGCATCTAGCGCCAGTTCACGAACGGCAACCACAGAACTCGTGGCGGTTGCACCCGAACCGATGATCAACACGGTTTCCAACTGTCCGATACCAGCAGTTCGAACCGCCTGAACAATCCCAAAAACATCTGTGTTGTATCCTGCCCAACCAGTTTGGCTGCGAGCCAAGGTGTTGACTGCGCCGGTGAGTTCGGCAGCCTCGTTCTTGGAGTCCACAAAGCGGAAAGCTTCTTCCTTGAGTGGCATAGTCACACTGAACCCAGACCACGCTGCATCGAGCTCGCTAATGAATTTTCGAAGTCCGGCTCTTGGAACCTCGAATTTTTCATATGACCAATCGAGCCCCAACACGCCGTAGGCAGTGTTGTGTATCAGTGGCGATTTTGAGTGCTCGATTGGCGATCCCAAAACCGCGAAACGCTTAGTTACCATTCCATCCCGGATTCGCTCGGATCCAAGCCTGGAACTTCAAAACCGCTGCTGAATGCTGGGCTTGAGTTGTGCTGAAGACGGTCTCTCCGGTTGCAAGATTTATGGCACAGAAATACAACCAAGTTCCGTCCGCAGGGTGCAATGTAGCGTCGATTGCCAAGTGACCCGCTCCGCCAATGGGGCCGATTGGCAAACCATCGCGGACATAGGTGTTGTATCCGTTCTTGGCGGCACGCTCCGCATCGGTGGTGGTCACGGTGGTTCCACCCGACCCGTAACTAACGGTGGCGTCGCTCTGCAACTTCATGCCAATCTTGAGCCGGTTCGCAAAGACTCGGGAAACCTTGTAGAAGTCTTGGGTCTGTCTGGCTTCCTTCTGCACTATGGAAGCAAAGGTGAGCACGCGGTGTCGGTCGGCTTTTGTCACACCAAATGAGTCAAGTTCCTGATAGGTGCGGTCAACCATCGTCTTCAGAATCTGAGTGGCATTCATGCTCGGATCAAAGTCGTAGGTGGCTGGAAAGAGATAGCCATCGATGTTGTACAAACCGACTGGAACACCAACTGCGGCGTGGTTCTGAGCCGCGTGAACGAAACTCTGAACAGGGATTCCGGTGGCGTCACTCAACTGCTGAAGCACCGTGCCGATACGAAGCCCCTCTTTGATGGTCACCCTGTTCACAACGTGTGACTTAGTGTCAGTAAGCAATGCCAGTGCAGCGCTAGAACTCATCTTTTTGTGGAGGGTGTAGGTACCTGGGAAGAAAACGGTGTTTTGTGAGGCAATGAGTCGGTAAACGATGTCCGAGTTCTTCACTACGCCAAGGGATTCCAAGTTTGCGGCAACGTCAACGCCAGTTTCACCGGCCTTGATCACCATTGTTACCGAACCAGATCCATCGCCAATGTAGTCTCGACCCATCACGCCGTCATAAAAAGTGCGTAACTGAGCCCGTTGAACGTAAGCAACGCTCAGCAAAATGACCAGCGTCAGCCCAACCGCCACTAGAGAGCGCCGTAGCTTGTACTTATTCATTGATGGACTCCTGTTGGGTTTCCAATGAGTGACCGGGTTGAGTGCCGGACAGTTTCTCCCCCGCCAAAGCCTGTTCCAAGATTATTGCCGCGGCTTCTTGATCGATTACGCCACGCGAGTTTTTTGAATTCTTGCCAGCAAGTCGCAAGTGTGCGCTGGCAGATACTGTGGTGAGTCGCTCGTCGATAAATCTGACTTCAATTCCTAGTTCACGGCTAAGCGCAAACGCAAAATCGATCGCATCTTGCGTGGATGGCGTTGACCCGCCAGAAAGAGAAACCGGTAAACCAACATAAGCCTCGATGAACGAGTAGTCATCGATTGCCGCAGCAACAGCCGAAACCGAGTCATGAAGAGTGTCCTCACGGCTCACGGTGGAAAAAGGTGATGCCAAAATGCCATCCTGATCAGAAATTGCCAGGCCAACGCGGGCTTTACCCACGTCAACGGCTAGGCGTCGCCCTTTGCGCATAAGCGTTAGAGCGCAGCCTTTACTGCCGAGATGGCTTCGTTGATCTTGTTCACGTCTGAGCCACCGCCCTGAGCGATGTCGTCCTTACCGCCACCGCCACCGCCAAGAATCGCACTGGCAGCGCGCACAAGTGCACCAGCCTTTGCCCCGGCACTCTGAGCGGCCTTAGAGGTGGCAACTACAACCATCGGCTTATCTGAAACTACACCGAAGATTGCCGCAACGGCACTCTGGTCTCCAAAGCGATCGCGCACCTGCGTTGCCAACGAACGCAGTTCGTCAACCGAATCCAGCTGACCAAAGTTCTCGGCCACTATCTTGTATGAACCGACTGTCTCGGCTCCGGAAACTAACGCTGGAACCTTGGTTGCCAGCTCAGCCGCCTGCAGTTGCGCCAACTTACGCTGCGCTGCCTTCAAATCATCGATGGTCGCGGACAGACGTTCCTCTAGAGAATCCTTTGGAGACTTGAGCAGGTCACCCAAACGAGCCACAAGGGCGCGCTCAGTTGCAAGTGAACGGAAAGCATCGATGCCGACTAGAGCCTCGAGTCGCCTTGAACCACTGCCAACGGACGCTTCGTTGATAAGGGAAACCAAACCAATCTGTGACGAACGAGAAACGTGCGTGCCTCCGCAAAGTTCGCGAGACCAAGGTCCGCCAACCTGAATTACGCGTACGCTCTCGTCGTAGGTTTCACCGAAAAGTGCGACGGCTCCCCACTCGCGAGCGTCCGGCAGGCTCATGAACTGAGCACTTACAGCCAAGTCACTGCGGATAGCTAGGTTGGTGACTTCTTCGATCTCACTCTTGGTAGCGGTACTTAGTGCCTGAGCCCAGGAAAAGTCCAAACGAAGGTAACCAGGCTTGTTGTAAGAACCGCTCTGGAGCGCGGTTGGACCCAGCACCTGACGAAGAGCCGCGTGCACAACGTGAGTACCTGAGTGAGCCTGACAAGCTCCAAGACGCCAGTCAGCGTCCACGCTGGTTACGGCCGATGTACCTAGTTCGACCTCGCCCTTGCGAACCAAAACCTTGTGGCTAACTAGACCCTTGACTGGTTTCTGTACATCGAGAACCTCGAGTTCGAATCCGTCGCCGGTAATAAACCCTGCGTCGCTGTCTTGACCGCCCGATTCAGCATAGAAACTGGTCTCGTCCAGGATGACTTCGGCAACCTGACCCTGGCCGATCTTGTTGCTCTGTGCACCGTCTGCAATAAGTCCGATTACTTTACCTTCGGTCTGCAGAGACTCGTAACCGGTGAACTTGGTGACGCCCTTGGCACGGAAATCACCGTAAACAGAAAGGTCAGTGCCGCCCAGCTTCTTCTCACGGGCGTCGGCCTTGGCGCGGTCGCGCTGTTCCGCCATAAGCGCCTTGAAGCCGTCGCGATCAACGGTTAGGCCCTGTTCTTCAGCTATTTCCAGGGTTAGGTCAATTGGGAAGCCGTAGGTGTCGTGCAAGAGGAATGCTGCATCGCCCTTGAGTTGCTTGCCGCCACCATTCTTAACCGCATCGATTGCCTCATCGAGGTAAACGGTTCCGCTAACGAGAGTTCGCAGGAATGCCTCTTCTTCGGCAACTGCAGAAGTCAGGATGCGTTTGAAGTCGGTTTCCAGCTCAGGGTAGGCAGCCTTCATTGCGTCCTTAGACGCGGTGAATAGCTCAGTGAAAACTGGAGCCTCAACTCCGAGCAGTCGCATTGCGCGAACTGTGCGGCGCAGCAAACGTCGCAATACGTAACCACGACCGTCGTTGCCCGGAGACACGCCATCTGAAATCAACATCAAAGCCGAGCGAACGTGGTCTGCAATTACGCGCAAACGAACATCGTCTTCGGTGCTAGCGCCGTAAGTCTTGCCAGTCAGTTTTGCGGCGAGGTCTAGAACGGGTCGAACCTGGTCGATTTCGTAAAGATTCTCCACACCCTGAAGCAAGAACGCAACGCGCTCCAATCCCATACCGGTGTCGATGTTTTTCTTAGGCAATTCGCCAAGTATTTCGAAGCTGTCTTTACCGGTTCCCTGACCGCGCTCGTATTGCATGAATACGAGGTTCCAGATTTCGATGTAGCGATCTTCATCTGCTGCCGGACCGCCATCGCGACCGTAAGCGGGGCCACGGTCGTAGTAAATTTCGCTGCAAGGTCCCGCAGGGCCTGGCTGGCCCGTGCTCCAGTAGTTGTCTTTCATTCCCATGCGCTGGATGCGCTCCATAGGGATATCGGCAACTTCTCGCCAAATGCCGATGGCCTCATCGTCGTCCTGAAAAACGGTTACCCAGAGAAGCTGTGGATCAATGCCCAAGCAACCGGAATCGCGTGAGCCAGTTAGGAACTCCCAAGCGAAAGCGATTGCTTCCTTCTTGAAGTAGTCGCCAAATGAGAAGTTTCCATTCATCTGAAAGAAGGTGCCGTGACGAGTGGTCTTTCCAACTTCTTCGATGTCAAGAGTACGGATGCACTTCTGAACGCTTGTGGCGCGAGGGAAAGGCGCAGGGACCAGTCCGGTCATGTAGGGAATGAAAGGAACCATACCCGCAACTGTGAACAGCAACGATGGGTCATCGGTGATCAAAGATGCGGAAGGAACTACGGTGTGGCCGTTGCGCTCAAAAAAGTCGAGCCAACGCCGGCGAATCTCGGCGGTTTGCACTTGGGGGACGTCCTACTTGGTAGATGTTTGGTTCTTGGCGGCCAGTTCGGCCTCGCGCTCGCGGAAGCCTTCGCTAACTGCGGCACCAAAGTCTTTGGCGCGACGAGTCACGTCTGCTGCCAGTTCTTGAGCCTTAGGGTTCTCGCTGAGTTGCTTGGTAGCAGCCAAACCAAGTGAAATTCCGGCAATGAACCAGAGAAACTTCTTCATAAGTAAGACCCCTACTTCTTGCTCTTGCCCAGCAGAACCGAGCGTAGTCCTGAGGTAAGGCCTGCAATCTTTACGAGAGGCGACCCCAGGGTGGATGCAAACACGGCTACGAGTGCACTGATGTTTCCGGTTACTTCGGAAACATTTTCGGTAATTACGTCTACCTTGGCCAACTGTTTGTTGGTGGCCTGAACGGTTTCAGTGAGTTCGGAGAGCAGCGGAGTAACCTCTTCGCCAACCGATCGAATCGATTCGCGAGTCTCATCGAGTACACGACCCAACTTGACCAGAGGCACAGCAATGAACACGACCAACAGTGCAAACGCACTGGCCGCAATGATTGCTGCGATTTCTCCGCCGCTCATCCGAACTCCTAACTATTCGTTAGTTAGAAACTACTAGCGAGCTGCGTAGTACTCAACCACAAGCTGAACTTCACAAGTGACTGGTACTTCGGCACGCAATGGGCGACGGGTCAGAACAGCGGTTAGCTTGTCTAGCTGAACGTCTAGGTAACCAGGCACTGGAGGAAGAACCTCTGCGTGTCCACCGGCTGCGGCAACCTGGAAAGGCTCGGTGCCTTCAGACTTTGCGTGCACGTGAATCTGCTGACCTGGCTTTACGCGGAACGATGGGCGGTCTACGCGCTCACCGTTTACGAGAATGTGACGGTGTACAACCATCTGGCGAGCCTGCGCGATGGTGCGGGCGAAACCTGCACGTAGCACGAGTGCGTCTAGACGCATCTCTAGAAGCTCAACTAGGTTTTCACCGGTTAGACCCTCGGCACGCTTGGCTTCCTGGAAAGTCTTACGAAGCTGAGCCTCGCGGATGCCGTACTGAGCGCGAAGACGCTGCTTCTCGCGTAGACGTACAGCAAAGTCGCTGTCTGCCTTCTTGCGGGTGCGGCCGTGCTGACCAGGAGCGTATGGACGCTTCTCAAGGTACTTGGCGGCCTTCGGGGTTAGGGCTAGGCCCAGTGCGCGTGACTTGCGAGTCATGCTGCGGGTACGCGTTGTCTTAGACACGTGTTCCTTTCATTGGATCCCTGAAGGATCGATAGCGGTTGTTCACAAAAAAGAACAATCAACTAGAGCTGATGAATGTTCTAATCGCCACGGACCGTCTGGCTATTTAGACAGTCGCACCGTTGGGCCCCGCGCAGCCGTTGCGGGTTACCCTAGTCGGCAACCTCACAAGTCTAGCAGGGAGGGCCGCCGCAACAAAGCCTATTTCTAGGCTATTTTTGGGCCTTTCGGCCTCGGATGATGGCCTTCAGTTTGCTCCAACGCTCACCCAGCTCGCGCTCAAACCCAACCGCCTTCGGCTTGTAGTACTCACGACTCAATACTTTGCTCTCCGCATACGCTTGCTCGACAACAGCGGCATCAGAGTCGTGAGGATATTCGTAGCCAACACCGTTACCTCGCGAACGAGCACCGGCGTAGTTGCTCGACCTGAGCGGATTTGGAACCTTAGGCTGCATGCCATTGCGCACATCCTCGAGCGCTGAATTAATTGCGTTGTAGGCGGCGTTGCTCTTCGGTGCCAAAGCCAGGTAAATAGTGGCCTGAGCCAAAGGAATTCGGCCCTCAGGCATACCGATTTGCTGAACTGTCTCAAAAGCGGCAACCGCCAGAGGCAGGGCTTGCGGATCGGCAAGGCCAATGTCTTCAGCCGCCAAAATCATGAGACGCCTAGCAATAAACCGCGGGTCTTCACCTCCCTCAATCATTCTGGCCAACCAATGTATCGCCGCATCAGCGTCGGAACCGCGAACGCTCTTGATGAACGCGCTGATGATGTCATAGTGCTGGTCACCATCTCGGTCGTAACGAACCAACGCGCGGTCCAAAGCGGATTCGATCGACTCGCGGGTGATCGCAACCGGACCAACGCCATCGGTGGCAACGGCTTTTGCGTTTCCGGCCGCAGCCTCTAGAACGGTTAGCGCGCGGCGAGCATCGCCGCCGGAAAGTTGAACAATACGATCGCGCATTTCACCATCGATGGAAAACTCGGAGTTCAAACCCCGAGCGTCTGAAACGGCCCTGTCAACTAGCAAAGCAATGTCAGACTCGTCCAATGGTTCGAGCGTTAGCAGGAGCGATCGACTCAGCAGTGGTGCAATCACACTGAACGAGGGATTCTCGGTGGTAGCCGCAATGAGTACAACCCATCCCGCTTCCACTCCTGGGAGCAGGGCATCTTGCTGCGCCTTGGAAAACCTGTGAATTTCATCTAGAAAAAGAAGTGTGCCAGTACCGTAAGCATCGCGTTCCTTGCGGGCCTGAACCATGACGTCGCGCACATCTTTGACTCCAGCCGTGATTGCGCTCAGCTCGATGAATCGTCGCCCAGAAGACCTGGCCACTACCTGCGCGAGCGTAGTCTTACCTGTGCCAGGAGGCCCCCAGAGGAGGAGTGATGTAGTTGCGGCACTCTTGGCATCCGCTACCGGTGCGGCAAGTTGGAGCAATGGCGAACCCGCGCGCAACAAGTGGCTTTGCCCAACAACCTCATCGATGGCCCTTGGACGCATGCGGGCTGCCAGCGGCGCCGCCGTTGCAAACATTCCATCGTCCGAGGTCATGCCTTCAGGATGCCATAAAATCGCTAGTAGAGATTCCAACCAAGGAGAACCAGTGGCTAAGTCAAAGAACAATGCAGAACTTCAAGCAAGACTTCGTTCCTACGAGGAAAAGCAAAAGGTTTCGGGCCAAAAGGCGCAGAAGCGAGCCGCAGACACCAAACTGGCTCTGACTATTGCCGGCGGTTCGGTACTCCTCACCTTGGTTGCCACCCTGATTCACGGCGTGGCATTCCCAACACCTACCAGCACCGCAAGTGCCACCACGGCCGCGAACAGCAGCGCTACTCCTTCGGCATCTCCAAGTGCTTCTGTCACAAATAGTGCTCTAGTACCAAATCCTTCAGTGGCAGAAAACCGCACCTGGACTGGAACTATGACGTTGAATGGAAGCGATTTGGGGCTTTCACTAGATGGCAAGGCAGCACCTCAAGCAGTTGCCAACTTTGTGACCCTCGCAAAGAAGGGCTTCTACAACAATGTTTCATGTCACCGACTAACCACTGCAGGTATCTTCGTGTTGCAGTGTGGCGACCCTAAGGGTGATGGAACCGGCGGACCTGGTTACAGTTTCGGGCCAATCGAGAACGCTCCTGCTGGTGACCTCTACAAAACTGGTTATCTAGCCATGGCTCGTCAGGGTGGCAACGGTTCGAGCATGGGCTCGCAGTTCTTCATCGTTTACAAAGATTCCACAATTGGTAGTGACGCAGCTGGCGGCTACACCGTTTTCGGGAAGATCACTTCAGGACTTAACGTGGTAACCGCCATCGCTGCAAAGGGTTCGGACAACTCCAATCAGCAGGGTGACGGTCACCCTAAGGTCGCCACCACCATCGGCTCCATCAAACTAAACTAAAGACACGTCTATCAAGGGTTCGGCTACCCCGAATCAACAAACACAGGAGCACAAAGTGGCAAACAGCACTTCATTCGGTCGCGTTGACGCAGACAACAACGTATTTGTTATCGACGGCGGTGTTGAACGCCAGGTTGGCCAGTACCCGGATAAGTCCGCGGAAGAAGCTCTGGCTTACTTCGAGCGCAAGTTTGCAGACCTAGAAGCGAGTGTTCGCATTCTTGAGCAGCGCGTGAAGGCCAAGGCCGACGTTCACTCGATTAAGAAGAACCTGCACTCCCTAACCCAGGAACTTGTCGCTCCAAACGTTGTTGGCGACATCGAGTCACTGCGCAAGCGTGTTGCAGCGGTTTCGGAGGGGATTGGTGCATTGGCTGCCGAGAAGACTGAGGCGAACAAGGAAGTTGTCGCTGAGGCAATTGCGGCGCGCACCAAGATTGCTGAGGCTGCTGAGGCCATTGCAAACCAGGACGTTGCCAAGACCCAGTGGAAGAATTCCTCCGCTCAGATGACAGCACTCTTTGAGCAGTGGCAGGCTTCCCAGAAGACTGGTCCAAAGCTTTCCAAGACCGATGCCGACGCCATCTGGAAGCGTTTCAGTGCGGCTCGCACCAAGTTTGATGCAAACAAGCGCACCTACTTTGCAGGCCTCGATGCAAGCAACAAAGCCGCCAAGCAGAAGAAGTCAGCAATCGTTGCTGCTGCTGAAGCATTAGTAGCGAAGGGTGCCGACGCAGTTGTTGAGTACCGCAAACTACTCGATGAGTGGAAGGCTTCTGGCCGTTCACAGGGCAAGGTAGACGACGAACTTTGGGCCCGTTTCAAGGCCGCCGGAGACAGCATTTACGCTGCAAAGGGCGAGCAGATTCAGGTGGAGAACACTGAGTATGCTGCAAACCTGAAGGCGAAGCTTGAACTGCTCACCGAGGCTGAGAAGACCGTGAAGCCTGAGAAGGACCTAGCAGAAGCCAAGCGTGTGCTACAGAGCATTCAAGCACGTTGGGAAAAGGCTGGGAAGGTACCTCGCGAAAAGGTCCGCGAAGTTGAAGACCGCATGAAGGCAGTCGAGTCCAAGGTTCGTAAGGCCGAGGAAGAGCACTGGCGAAAGACCGACCCAGCAGCCATTGATCGCACAAACTCTGTTCTTTCCCAGTTGGAAGACTCGATTGCCAAGCTTGAGGCCGACCTCAAGACCGCTAAGGCCGGCAAGGACACCAAGAAGGTGGCAGCGGCAACCGAGGCACTCGAAGCTCGCAAGGCTTGGCTAAAGGTGGTCAAGGACAGTAGCAAATAGTTTTTGATCCAATTCAAAAGATTTGGTAATGAAAATGGGAGCCCACGGGCTCCCATTTTTAGTTGCAACGCAGATTCAGCGTTTAGACACGAGTGAACTACTGAGTTACCCGGTAGACGTCGTATACGGCATCGATGCGACGCACTGCTGCCAATAAGTGATCCAGAGTTGCTGGATCTCCAATCTCAAATACAAATCGACTCAAAGCGATTCGGTCGGACCTTGTTGAGACACTCGCACTCAAGATATTCACGTGATGCTCCGAAAGGACACGGGTCACATCGGAAAGAAGACCGTTCCGGTCAAGAGCCTCAATCTGAATCTGAACGAGGAACTGACCGCGGGAGGTACCTGCCCAGCTGACATCCATGATTCGTTCTGGCTGGTTAGTGAGATTGGCAATGTTGTTGCAGTCGGTGCGGTGCACCGAAACACCGCTTCCACGAGTCACGAAACCGATTATCTCGTCGCCTGGCACCGGAGTGCAGCAACGTGCCAGCTTAACCATGACATCTGCATCGCCACGAACCAGAACACCAACGTTATTTCGACCCTCGGTTGCACTGCGCTGCTTAGTTGGTAGTTCGAATACCGCGTCGTCGGAATCCTGTTCGATATGGATCATCGAGACGATCTTCTCCACCACAGACTGGGCGGAGATGTGGTTCTCCCCCACTGCGGCATAGAGTGCCGACACGTCGGCGTAGTGCATCTCAGACGACAGCTGAACTATCAAATCGCCCGCAAGCAAACTCTTGAGCGGGAGATTCGCCTTTCGCATCGCTTTGGCTATTGCTTCACGACCGGTTTCAACCGCGTCTTCTCTTCTTCCAGCGGCCAACCACTGCTTGATCTTGGCGCGAGCACGTTGACTCTTTACAAAGTTGAGCCAGTCCTGACTCGGGTGCGCGTCCTGACTTTTTGAGGTGAAAATTTCCACAACGTCGCCTGATTGGAGTTCGCTTTCAAGCGGAACCAATCTTCCATTTACTTTGGCGCCCATTGTGCGATGGCCCACCTCGGTATGAACTGCGTACGCGAAGTCCACTGGGGTTGCACCGGAAGGAAGTCCGATAACCCTGCCCTTTGGCGTGAATACGTAAACCTCTTTGGCACCGATTTCGAAACGCAGCGCGTCGAGGAACTCTCCAGGGTCTTGGGTTTCGGCCTGCCAATCACTTAGGTGCTTCAGCCAAGCCAAGTCTTCCTCAGCAGAACTGCTGTCCTTACCAATCTGCTGCTTGTACTTCCAGTGCGCGGCAACACCGAACTCTGCACGTTTGTGCATTTCATCGGTACGAATTTGGATTTCAATCGACCGCCCGGCTGGACCAATCACCGTGGTGTGGAGTGACTGATAAAGGTTGAACTTGGGCATGGCGATATAGTCCTTGAATCGTCCCGGCACTGGGCTCCAACGTGCGTGAATTGCACCAAGAATTGCATAGCAATCTCGAACTTCGGCAACGATGACGCGAATGCCCACCAGGTCATAGATGTCGTCGAACTCACGCCCACGCACCACCATCTTCTGGTAGATGCTGTAGTACTGTTTTGGCCTGCCGGCAACGCGACCCTTGATGCGGTTTTCACGCAAATCGTCATCGATGGATGCAATCACCGAATCAATGAACTCTTCGCGCTTTGGACTGCGCTGGCGAACCAGATTGATGATCTCTTCATAGACCTTTGGATAGAGCACGCTGAACGAAATGTCCTCAAGCTCGCTCTTGATTGCGCTGATTCCCAAACGGTGCGCGAGCGGAGCGTAAATCTCAAGAGTCTCTTGCGCCTTTCGGCGGGCACTCTCCTCAGGCACAAACTTCCAAGTGCGTGCGTTGTGCAGGCGGTCTGCAAGCTTGATAACAAGCACGCGGATATCTTTGGACATTGCCACAACCATTTTGCGAACGGTTTCGGCCTGGGCGTTCTCTCCAAACTTCACCTTGTCAAGCTTGGTCACACCGTCTACCAGCATGGCAACTTCCGCGCCAAAGTCACGGGTCAGTTGGTCGAGTGTATAAGGCGTATCCTCAACGGTGTCGTGCAGCAAGGCAGCAGCCAAGCTGGTCACTCCAATGCCAAGGTCAGCGAGAATCTTGGTGACAGCGAGTGGATGTGTGATGTAAGGCTCACCACTCTTGCGGGTTTGCCCTCGATGAGCTTCCTCCGCCACTTCAAAGGCGCGCTCGAGAATAGTGAGATCGGCCTTAGGGTGGTTGGCCTTGGCAGTGCGAAGGATGTCCCCTAACTCCTCAGAGTAGGGGCCACCCTTGCCAAAAATGCCTTGGAGCCGCGAGCGAAGCGAACTTATGCTTCCGGTTGGCGTTGGATCGCTCACGAGCTACATCTACCTAGCGGTTAGCTAGCACCTTTGCGGCAGCTGCCGCATACTTTGGCTCCTTCTCGCGGAACAGCGAGTAAAGAGGCGAAGCGATAAAGATGGTGCTGTAAGTACCAACCACGATACCGATGAACAGTGCCAGCGAAATGTCGCGAAGGGTTCCTGCTCCGAGAAGTAAGGTGCCAATGAACAAGATGGCAGCAACCGGAAGTACGGCGACAATCGAAGTGTTGATGGAGCGAACCAGAGTCTGGTTGATGGCCAGGTTCACGCGCTCACGGAAGGTGGCGGTTGCACTGTGCTCAACCTCAAAGGTGTTCTCGCGAATCTTGTCGAACACAACAACGGTGTCGTACAGCGAGTAACCGAGGATGGTTAGGAATCCGATCACAGCCGCTGGAGTCACTTCAAAACCAAGCGAACCATATACGGCAGCGGTGATTACCAAGTCGTGTGCCAGAGCAATCATCGCTGCGGCACTCATCTTGATGGTGCGCGAGTAAAGTGCGATTGCGATGGACGCCAAAAGCAAGAACCATAGCAAACCGCTAACGGCCTTTCCTGTGATCTCTCCACCCCAGTTTGCACCGATGAACGAAGATGCAACCTGGTTGCCCTGAACGCCGAATGCAGTAGCAAGTGCTTGACGAACGCGCTCTGAGGTGTTTCCGTCCAGCTTTTCGGTCTGAATACGAATGCCGTCGGTTCCAACGGTGGTCACGTTTACCTGGGCGTTATTGCCAAGAATGCGGTGTACAACGTTGGCTGCAGTGGATTCCGCGGTCTTGCTCACACTGGTGACGCGGTACTCCGCACCACCCTTGAACTCGATACCGAAGTTGAAGCCACCGCGAAGTGAAGTGATGGAAACAGCAAGAATGATCATGATTGCGGAAGCAATCAACGCAATCTTGCGGCGACCAACGATGTCGAAGGACTTCTCACCCGAGTAGAGGGCGTTACCAAAATCATTGAAGCGTGACATTAGTTTGCCTCTCCCTTGTTCTCAACTTCAGCCTTGCGCTCGGCAATGGTCTGACGCTTTATTGCTTCTTTTGAAGCCTTGGCAGCCTTACCGGCTGCTAGTCCTGGAGCCACGCGGAACTGACCACGGCCGGCGTATGCCACCGCTGCCATGTTCTTGATGTCAAAACCACTCCACTTGTGGCCAGAAGAGAAGAACTTGAGTCCGGCCAGCAGTTGAAGCATCGGGTGGGTAAATAGAACTACCACTGCCACGTCGATGATGGTGGTTAGACCTAGTGTGTAAGCGAATCCGCGAACGCTACCAACGGTGAGTGTGTAGAGAACCACGGCTGCTAGCAGGTTAATGCCATCCGAAACCAAAATGGTGCGAATTGCGCGCTTCCAGCCAATGTCTACGGCCGCGGAAAGGCTTCTGCCTTCACGAAGCTCGTCTCGGACACGTTCGAAGTAAACGATGAACGAGTCGGCCGTAATACCGATGGACACAATCAAACCTGTTACACCCGCAAGCGACAGGCGGTAGCCCTGACGCCAACTGAGCAGCGACACGAGGATGTAGGTAAGAACTCCGGCGATGATCAACGATCCGATGGTAACAAGTGCAAGACCTCGGTACTGGAACACCGAGTACAGAATCACGAAGAACAAACCAATGGCACCCGCAATCAAACCACTAGTCAACTGAGCGGAACCTAGGGTTGCGCTGATGTTTTCGTTGCTCTGAACGGTGAATCCGATAGGCAATGAACCATACTTCAGCTGGTCGGCAAGGCTCTTGGAGCTGGTCGCGGTAAACGAACCAGTGATTTGAGCGTTTCCGTTCGTGATAACAGCGTTGGTAGTTGGAGCAGTGATAACCAAACCGTCCAGGGTCACAGCAAACTGGTTGCGTGGCTGAGTGAGCGGGTAGAGACGCTGCGTAACACTGGCGAACTGCTTGGTTCCAGCGTCGTTGAACTTTAGGTTTACAGCCCAGGTGCTGGTGGAGGCTCCGGTGCTGGTGGTGGTGGTGCCGTTGGAGGCATCGCTGATGTCAGAACCCTGAACCTCTACCGGACCCAAAATGTACTTGAAGTAGCCAGAAGTGTCACAGGTAACAATTGGCTCGTTGTCCGGGTCAACCTGACCTGGCGCGCGGAACTGCTTGCTGCAATCGAGAGCGTCGTAGGCAGCCTGTACCTTGGCGCTAACCCAGTTAAGGTCACTGCCATCGGTAGGAGCCGCACTGCTTGTGGCTAGTGGAGCGGTTTTGATGGAGACTGGGCTCGACGCACTCGGCGAATTACTAGAACCAGTGTTGGCGCCTCCAACCGAAACGGTTGAGTTCTGCGAGGTTGCTAGAACCGGGCGGAACTGAAGCTTTGCGCTGGACTCAATCAATTTGAGGGTGTTATCGTCTGGAACACCAGGGATGGAAACAACGATGTTGTTATTGCCCTGAGTAGTGATGCTGGCTTCAGAAACACCAGTGCCGTCAACTCGCTGACGAATGATGGACACTGCCTGGTTCAACTGACCAGGTGTTACCTTCTGTCCGGTGGTCAGCTGTGGGGTCAGAATAATCTGAGTTCCACCCTGAAGGTCAAGCGCAAGCTGCGGGGTGAAGGTTGCCTTAGGGCCGGTTGGGGTGTTGTAAAGGGTACCCAAGCCGATGATGCCAACCAGACCAAGTGCCAATACGGCAAGCCAGATGAGGCGCTTGCGGGCTGATTTTACGATGCCAGATGCTGCCACGATAAGTCCGTTTCTACTTCTTGGTGGAGTCGCTCTGCTTCTTTGCAGCAGGCTTAGTGGTGGTCTTGGTAGCGGTTGCTACTTTCTTTGCGGTTGCCGCCTTTGCAGCAGGCTTACTAGCCGGTGCCTTTTCCAGGTTGACGGTTTCAGCGGCCTCGTCCGCAACTGCGGTGCGGATTGCGCCACGCAGGATTTCAAGTTTGCTACCGGAGCTGGTGATAACTACCTTGTCACCATCGATGGAAACGATCTGGCCAACAATGCCACTCAATAGGACAACCTTCGCACCAGGAACTACCTGCTCCTGCAGTTGCTGAGCAGCGGCCTTGCGCTTGCGGCTATTGAAGAACATCATTACGAGCATTGCTGCAAGCAAGACATACAAAAAGAGGTCTGGCATGAAAGAAACCTATCGGCTAGTTAAAACAGATGGCGCGAGGGCGCCTTATGAATTATAGGCGAACAACCGCGAGCTATGCCTCAGGCTGAGGTGCGGGAATGCCGAGGTGTCTGTAAGCGAGTTCTGAGGCCTGCCGACCTCGTGGAGTACGAAGAATTAATCCGAGACGAACCAGGAATGGCTCGACTACAGATTCAATGGTGTCCTGCTCTTCGCCAACTGCAACGGCAAGGGTAGAAAGTCCAACCGGCTTACCTTTGAAACGTTCAGTGAGAAGCACCAAAATGGCGCGATCGAGCCTGTCTAAACCCAACTCGTCGACTTCATATAAAACAAGAGCCGCCTTGGCTTCGTTCACCGAAATCTGATGAATTCCTGCAACCAGTGCGAAATCGCGCACCCTTCGCAGAAGTCGGTTGGCGATACGTGGGGTACCGCGGCTTCGCATTGCAATCTCGTCTACAGCCTCAGCACTGATTTCAATTGCCAACCGCTTTGCTGCGCGGGCAATAACCTGGGCGAGTTCATCGTTGCTGTAGAACTCAAGATGCGCGGTGAAACCAAAGCGGTCGCGAAGTGGATTCGGAAGCATGCCGCTTCTGGTGGTTGCTCCAACCAGAGTAAATGGCGCCAGTTCAAGCGGAATGCTTGTTGCGCCTGGGCCCTTACCAACCATCACATCAACTCGGAAATCCTCCATGGCAAGGTAGAGCATTTCCTCGGCGGGTCTGGCCATTCTGTGAATCTCATCGATGAAGAGAATTTCACCGGGGGCTAGAGAAGAAAGCACAGCAGCGAGATCCCCAGCGTGCTGAATAGTGGGTCCGCTGGTGAGTCGGAGCGGATGACCACTCTCGTGGGCAACGATCATTGCCAGAGTGGTCTTGCCAAGTCCCGGGGGTCCAGCCAAAAGAATGTGGTCGCTGGTTCTGCCTTGGAGTTTTGCTGCGTCCAGCAAGAGGCTCAGTTGCTTACGGATCTTGTGCTGCCCAACAAACTCGTCCAGACTCTTTGGCCGCAGGGCAGACTCGAATGCTAGTTCGTTGCCTTCTGGTTCCGGGCTCGTTAGATCACTCATGCGCTAACCGACTTTGACGAACCGAGCTGTGCCAGCGCCGCTTTAAGTAGCGCATCTGCACCAGCCCGTGGCCCAAGTTCTGCTGCAACAGCACGCACCGCATCGGAAGCCTGACGCTCGTTCCAACCCAGGCCCTGCAGCGCGGCTATCAGATTGGTGAGGTCAACCGCAGGAACGGAACCTCCAGCCCTTGAAGGCGCTGCTGCCGGGAGACCAGCCAACTTACCTGCGAGGGTTACAGTGATCAACTTTGCAGTCTTGGGTCCAATTCCAGAAACCCTCTTGAAAGCGGCATCGTCCTCGGAAATAACTGCCACCCTGATGGCGTCAGAACTCATGCTGGCCAGTATTCCCAAGGCTGATTTTGGCCCGACACCGGTCACGGAGCGAAGTAGATCAAACATTTCGAGTTCTTCCACCGTGGGAAAACCAAAAAGCGTGAAGGCATCCTCACGAACGATTAGCGCAGTGTGGAGGCGCACACCTTCACCAATTTTGAGCGCAAGGCTGGTTTCTGGAGTGATGAAAACCTGGTAGCCAACACCGGAGACATCGATGATTGCTTGCTGCTGATTCAGCGCAAGAACAGTTCCGGATAAAGAGGCGATCACGAGAGTAAGACTAACTAACCCTCGCGCTTAGCGGCAGCAGCTCGCTCTGCGGCGTGCCAAGCCCGCTGGGCAGCAGTGAGAGTGGCGCCACTCCCCTGCGCACCTGCTCCGTTTGAACCGGCAGTGGCGCCGGCTCCGCGCCAACCATGACAGATTGCAATCGCGAGCGAGTCTGCGGCGTCCGCTGGTTTCGGAACTTCGGCAAGCCCAAGAATCTTTGCCACCATGTTACCCACCTGCTCCTTGTTGGCGCGACCGCTTCCGGTAACCGCGGCCTTGACCTCTGTTGGGGTGTGCATCGCGATAGGGATACCGTGGCGGTTAGCCAGCAAAAGAACAACGCCAGAAATCTGCGCGGTTCCCATCACCGAACGTACGTTGACATCCGCGTAAACACGTTCGAGTGCGATTACTTCTGGTTTGGCTTCCAGAATCAGCTGCTCGATTCGGTCGCCGATAGAACCAATGCGCTGATCTAGTGGCAAGGTTGGCTCGGTTCGATACACGTCCACGGATACCAAAGAAACCTTGCGTCCAACTCCAAGATCTACAACACCAACGCCACACCTGGTAAGGCCTGGGTCAACGCCAAGAATTCGCAGGTTATTGACTTTTGGTTGAATCGTGCGCGGTTGTTCGTCCATTGGTTTGCTCACCACGCGACAGAATCGCTGCTAGTCGTTCTCGAGTTCGGCCAAGACCTCGGCCGACATGTCAACATTGCTGTAAACGTTTTGAACGTCATCGCTGTCTTCGAGAGCATCGATGAGCTTGATTACCTTGCGAGCGGCTTCAGCGTCAACCGGAACCATCATCGATGATACGAATTCGGAGTCGGCCGATTCGTAGTCGATTCCGGCTTCCTGCAGGGCAACACGAGCGGCAACCATTGCCGATGGCTCGGTGGTGATTACAAACTGCTCGCCGCGGTCTTCAACGTCCTCGGCGCCGTGGTCAAGCACCACTTCGAGAATTGAATCCTCGGTCATGCCAACGGTTTTGTTTACAACGATGATGCCCTTGCGGCTGAATAGGTAAGAAACGCTACCGGGGTCGGCCATGGAGCCACCGTTCTTGGTAACTGCAAGGCGAACTTCGGCGGCAGCTCGGTTCTTGTTGTCAGTTAGACACTCGATCAAAACAGCGGTACCGGCAGGTCCGCGACCCTCGTACATGATGGTCATGTACTCAACAGCATCTGCACCAACACCGGCACCACGCTTGATTGCACGTTCGATGTTGTCGTTTGGGAGCGAGCTCTTGCGACCCTTCTGAACTGCATCGTAAAGGGTTGGGTTTCCGTCTAGGTCAGGCCCACCGAGTCGCGCTGCAACTTCGATGTTCTTGATCAGCTTGGCAAACAGCTTGGCGCGGCGCCCATCGATGAGTGCCTTCTTGTGCTTAGTTGTTGCCCATTTAGAGTGCCCAGACATAGTTCTCCCAAATAAAGATTCTTGGTTTGTTCAAGTTTACGGGCTAAGCCAGCGCAAGCTTGGCAAAAAGCCGATGGATACGGTCTTCGCCGGTGACTTCCGGGTGGAATGAGATTCCGAGCAGGTTATCTTGAAGAACGCCTACTACACCACCGGAGTGGCTGCTGCCATCTTCCGGCAACTGCGCCACAACGCTAGACTTTGGTCCAACTCGGGTGATTAGCGGGGCGCGAATGAATGCGGCGTGAACCGGTCCGTCATCGATGCCAGCGAAATCAAGGTCGATCTCAAACGAGTCGGTCTGATGGCCAAAGGCGTTGCGCCTCACTTCAACATCCAGCCCGCCAAAGGTTTCCTGGCCAACAATTCCATCGATAATGGTGTCACTGAGCATGATGAGTCCGGCGCAGGTACCAAACACCGGCAACCCAGCTTGGATTTTCTGCCGGATCGGCTCGAACAATCCGTAAGTTACGGAGAGTTTATGCATCACGGTTGATTCACCACCGGGGATGATCAACCCCGAAACCGAGTTGAGTTCTTGAACTGTGCGGACCTTTAAAGAGTCAACGCCGATGCGAGCGAGCGCAGCGGCGTGTTCCCTAAAGTCTCCCTGCAGCGCTAAAACGCCAATGGGAAGTGTCATTGTTACCAGCCGCGCTCCGCGAGACGGTGTGGGGTTGGCAGGTCTGCAACGTTGATGCCAACCATGGCCTCGCCCAGTCCGCGACTAACCTCGGTGATTACCTCCGGGTTGTCAAAGAAAGTGGTTGCCTTCACGATTGCGGCAGCTCGGGCAGCAGGGTTGCCGCTCTTAAAGATGCCGGAACCAACGAACACGCCGTCTGCTCCAAGCTGCATCATCATTGCAGCATCAGCTGGAGTTGCAACGCCACCGGCTACGAACATAACCACAGGCAACTTGCCGGTACGGGCAACCTCAAGAACCAATTCGTAAGGTGCCTGAAGTTCCTTAGCAGCAACGTAAATCTCGTCCTCGGTTTTAGCCGCCAGCGCGCGAATCTCACCGGAGATGGTGCGGATGTGCTTGGTGGCCTCGGAAACGTCGCCGGTGCCTGCTTCACCCTTTGAGCGGATCATGGCAGCGCCCTCGGTGATGCGGCGCAGCGCCTCTCCAAGGTTTGTTGCACCACAAACAAAAGGAACGTTGAACTTCCACTTGTCGATGTGGTTCACGTAGTCGGCAGGGCTAAGCACCTCAGACTCATCGATGTAGTCAACTTTAAGGGACTGTAGAATCTGTGCCTCCACAAAGTGACCAATGCGAGCCTTTGCCATTACTGGAATGGAAACCGCATCGATAATTCCCTGAATCATGTCTGGGTCGCTCATGCGAGCCAAACCACCCTGTGCGCGGATGTCGGCCGGAACACGCTCTAGTGCCATAACTGCCACGGCGCCAGCGTCCTCGGCAATCTTTGCCTGGTCTGGGGTGACAACATCCATGATTACGCCGCCCTTGAGCATTTCTGCCAGGCCGCGCTTTACAAGTGAACTACCGGTGGTTGGTTTTGCGTCAGTCATGTACTCAAGTCTAAACCTCAGGCGCAGGGCATTTGAGGTGGTTACGTCGATTTGCAACCGAAGCGGCTTTAACCGCAGCGATGGTTTTTACTCGGTTGTTGTCCAGGCGGACGCAATGTCGTTGCGCACGTCACCCAAGAGGCGAGGCAATGCCTTGGTTTCGGCAATGATCGGGAAGAAGTTGGCGTCGTTTCGCCAGCGAGGAACAATGTGCTGGTGCAAATGTTCGGCGATTCCAGCACCTGCAACCTCACCCTGGTTCATGCCGATGTTGAATCCGTGTGTGCCGCTGATTCTTTTGAGAACGCGCATTGCTTTTTGAGTAATGGCACCGATCTCTGCAACTTCTTCAACCGAAGCTTCGTCATAAGTGCTGATGTGGCGATATGGACAAACCAAAAGGTGACCCGAGTTGTACGGGTACAAATTAAGCAGAGCAAAAGCTGTCTTGCCTCTGTAAACAATCAACGCATCGGCGTCGGACATGTCAGGCCCAAGGCAGAAAGGGCACTCGTGCTTTGGGGGTTGAGTACCCTTCTGGATGTAAACCAAACGATGCGGTGTCCAAAGGCGCTGAAAATGGTCAGGCGTTCCTGGCATCTCCCAGTTGGGAACCGCCGAGAAGTCGCCTATTTCAGACATTTGAACTAAACCTGAACCTTGTCTTTGATCGCAGTGAGGATTCTCTCGATGGCCTCGGAAACTGGAATTCCGTTCTCCTGGGTGCCGTCACGGAAACGGAACGAAACCGCGTTGTTGTCTCGATCTTGTCCGCCGGCAATCAGCTGGAACGGAACCTTTGCAAGTGTGTGGTTACGAATCTTCTTCTGCATGCGCTCATCGGAGTCATCAACCTGCACGCGAACACCGTGCTTGCGCAGTTCGGCAGCAACGCCGTGTAGGTAGTCGCTGAACTCGTCGGCAATCGGGATTCCCATCACCTGAACCGGAGCCAACCAAGGTGGGAAATGACCCGCGTAGTGCTCGGTGAGAACACCGAAGAAGCGCTCGATTGAACCGAACAGGGCACGGTGGATCATAACCGGGCGCTGCTTAGTGCCGTCAGGGGCGGTGTACTCAAGGTCAAACCGCTCAGGAAGGTTGAAGTCCAACTGAACGGTACTCATCTGCCAGGTTCGTCCGATTGCATCTCTTGCCTGCACTGAGATTTTCGGACCGTAGAAGGCCGCGCCACCAGGATCTGGAACCAGTTCCAGACCGGAAGCAAGGGCAACTCGCTCCAAGGTTGCGGTTGCGGTGTCCCAGATTTCATCGCTGCCAACAAACTTTGGGTTCTCTGGATCGCGGGTGCTGAGCTCCAGGTAGAAGTCGTTGAGACCGTAGTCCTTGAGAAGCCCAAGAACGAAGTTGAGAACATTGGTAAGTTCAACTTCCATGTTGTCGGGTGTAACAAACAGGTGAGCGTCATCCTGAGTCATGCCTCGCACGCGAGTCAAACCGTGTAGCACACCCGACTTCTCATAGCGGTAAACGCTACCGAACTCAAACATGCGAAGCGGCAAATCACGGTAGGAACGTGCCTGACTCTTGAAAACCAAGATGTGGAACGGGCAGTTCATTGGCTTCAGGTAGTAGTCCTGACCCTGCTTTCGCACAACGCCGTTCTCGTCTACCTCTTCGTCCATGCGCATCGGAGGGAACATTCCATCTGCATACCAAGCAAGGTGACCACTGGTTTCAAAAAGGTTGCTCTTGGTGATGTGTGGACTGTAAACAAACTCGTAGCCGGATTCCTCGTGACGCTTGCGGCTGTAGTCCTCCATCACGCGGCGCATGATGCCGCCCTTTGGGTGGAACACGGCAAGACCAGAACCGATTTCCTCTGGGAAGGAGAACAGGTCTAGTTCCGCGCCTAGGCGACGGTGATCGCGCTTGGCAGCCTCTTCCAGACGCTCTTGGTAAGCGCGAAGTTCATCTTTTGTAGGCCAGGCGGTTCCGTAAACACGCTGCAGCTGTTTGTTGTTCTCGTTACCTCGCCAGTAGGCACTAGCCACGCGAGTCAGCGCGTAGCCGTTACCGATCATGCGGGTGTTGGGAAGGTGTGGTCCACGACAAAGGTCGAACCAAACCGTCTCCCCACTCTTTGGATCCACGTTGTCGTAAATTGTGAGTTCGCCAGCGCCAACTTCAGCGCTTCCCTCGCCCAGGTCTGAGCCCTTGAGTCCGATTAGCTCCAACTTATAAGGCTCGTTGGAGAGTTCCTTGCGGGCGTCGCTGTCGTTGGTAACTCGACGCATGAACCGCTGACCAGCTTGAACAATGCGGTTCATTTCCTTTTCAAGGGCGCGCATGTCTTCAGGGTTGAAGGGTGTCGCAACATCAAAGTCGTAGTAGAAGCCATCTGTGATTGGAGGGCCAATGCCCAACTTCGCCTCTGGATTTATGTTCTGTACCGCCTGGGCCAAAACGTGTGCGGTGGAGTGGCGAAGAATGTTAAGCCCGTCAGGAGAACCGATTTCAACGCCCTCGATGACGTCGCCTTGGGCCACCTTATGAGCGAGATCACGGAGTTCACCGTTTACTCGCTGGGCCACAATGGAGCGGCTTGTGAACAGTTTGAAACCGTCTGATCCTGGTTCAACCTCAGCAGGTTGACCATCGACGGAAATTTTCAACAAATCAGAAGACACATGAGCTCCAAAGCAACGAATGGGTTACCTAAATCTTAGCCAGACAGCCTCACCATGACTGACTTAGGCGAACCTTGCTAGAAATCCATCAAGGAAATCGGTTTGATTAACGCATGACCAAGCCAGCAATAGTTGCCCAAGATGAAGCTTTAATCGCATCAACCGAGTTCCAGAAGTCCGCCATGGCAGCAAAGCTGAACTGGCTGCGCGCAGGAGTACTTGGTGCCAACGATGGAATCATGTCCACCTCCGGCCTCCTAATGGGTATCGCTGGTGCGACTACTGACTCGGCAGTGATTCTTTTTTCGGGTGTGGCGGCTGTAGTTGCCGGATCAATCTCGATGGCCGGTGGCGAGTACACCTCGGTTTCTGCTCAGCGCGATAGCGAGATGGCCGCGCTCGATACCGAGCGCAAGGAACTTGCAGAGCAACCAGAACTCGAACTTCGTGAACTAACTTGGTTTTACGAGCAAAAGGGTCTGGACTACGACTTAGCACGAAAAGTGGCAGAGTCGCTTACTGAGAAGGACGCACTCAAGGCCCATGCGGAAGCCGAACTTGGTATCGAGCTAGGCTCGCATGCATCTCCCACTGCCGCGGCACTTTCATCTTTTGTGGCGTTTGCCGCAGGTGGAATCTTGCCGCTACTTGCGGTTACCGGTCCTTGGGTTTCAGTTCGCATTCCGGTCACGATTGTTGCCGTAGTTATCAGTCTTGTTGTAACCGGTTTCGTAGGAGCCAAAATTGGTGGGGCCAAGGCCACCAAACCAATCCTTCGAAATGTATTGATCAGCTTGGCAACTATGGGCATCACCTATGGCATCGGCGTGCTGGTGGGTCACCCGATCGCCTAACATCAGTCAAAACTCCCTCATTAGCAGAGGGAGGCTGGCTTTGCGCGGTTAGACTTTTACGGTGAAAACACAGAAGTTTGATGTAGTCCTCATTGGTGGCGGAATCATGAGCGCCACTCTGGGCACCTTGCTGAAGCAAGCCAACCCGGATTTCAAAATCCAAGTCTTTGAGCGCCTCAGCGCTGTTGCAGAAGAGTCCAGCAACCCTTGGAACAATGCAGGAACCGGCCACGCCGCGCTTTGCGAGCTCAACTACATGCCCGATTCCAAGGATGGCTCGCTTCCTGACGCCACTAAAGCAATCGCTATCAACGAGCAGTTCCAGCTGAGTCGTCAGTTCTGGGCCTGGGGCGTATCAAATGGAATCCTCCAGGACCCTTCCACTTTTATCTCATCAACGCCACACATGACCTTCGTGCGCGGTACCAAAGATGTTGATTATCTAAACCGCCGTTACCAGGCGCTAAAAGACCAGCCACTCTTCAACGGTCTGGAGTTCTCCACAGATCCTGCACAAATTGCCAAGTGGGCGCCGCTTCTCATCGATGGGCGACTTGGCGACGAACCGATTGCAGCCACCAGAATCACATCTGGCACCGACGTTGACTTTGGAGCGGTGACGCGTCAGTTGTTCGCTCACCTGCAGTCAGACGGCGTGCAGATTCAAACCAAGGCAGAAGTTAAACACCTGAATAAGCAACCGGACGGCACCTGGAACGTCGTCACCCAAACTGCCAACGGCGCCGTGGTTGTGAACGCCAAATTTGTGTTTGTAGGCGCAGGTGGTTGGGCACTCAAGATGCTACAACGCTCTGGCATTCCTGAAGCTCGAGGCTACGGAACCTTCCCAGTTGGCGGCCAGTGGTTGCGCACCAGCAACCCAGAGATTGTTGCCAAGCACAAGGCCAAGGTTTACAGCCAAGCTTCGGTTGGCGCTCCCCCAATGTCGGTACCGCACCTCGATACCCGAGTGGTGGATGGAAAGACGAGTTTGCTGTTTGGCCCTTACGCCACCTCCAACCCGAAGTTCTTGAAGCAGGGTTCAATCCTGGACCTGCCACTTTCAATTCGCCCAGCCAATGTGATTCCTTATCTTGCAGTTGCCTTTAGTAACTTCGGTCTGATCAAGTACTTGGTTGGCGAGCTACTCAAGTCCAAGAGCCGCAAATTCGAGTCATTACAAGAGTTCATGCCCAGCGCCGTTCAGAGCGATTGGGAACTCCTTAACGCCGGCCAGCGTGCGCAGATCATCAAGAAGGACAAAGCCAAGGGTGGAGTTCTTCAATTCGGAACTGAAATCATCACGTCTGCCGACGGCAGCATTTCAGGCTTGTTAGGGGCTTCCCCAGGGGCCTCGACTGCCGTTTATGCAATGTTGGAAGTTATTAAGAAATCTTTCCCGGCCGAGTACCCATCTTGGGAAAATAAGTTCAAGTCGGCTATTCCAGCACTGGGCGAAGGCTTGAACCAAGACGCCAAGGCGGCAGCCAGTGCACTTGCTGAAACCGCCAAAACGCTAAAACTAAACGGCTAAAGCTAGCCCTCATTCACTCCAAGAACCTTGGTTCGTGCCTGCGTGCCTGCAAAAAACAGCATGCCCGCTGTTACCACCAGGGCATAAGGCAACGTTAAAAGGTTAGCCAACTGACCAAGGACTCCTGGCCCAAGAACGAACGCCAAACTGACCAGCGAGAAAAACCTTGGTAAGGCAATGGCAATGTTGAAAGGCCCATCGCTTATAGCTGAGATAAAAACGGGCCAAATTGGACCAACGCCCCAGCCGCCAGCGGCGAAACCTACCAATGTCACTGCCAAAGTGATCGAAGGTGACGAATGCCCAACTATGGCTCCCACAATTAGCGAAATAGCCCAAACCACCGCTGCCGAACAAGTCGACCAGCGAACAAATCTTGAAATACCGTGTTTGGCGCCAAGTTTGTTTGTGGCGAATCTGGCAGAAACAACACCGGCTTGAAAGACCACAAACGGAAGCAAATAGTATGGCGCCGCAATCCCAAACGAATCGCGCGCCAAGATGGCACCCCAGTCACTCACCGAAAACTCGGCAGTTGTGCTGGCAAATACTGCCAGAACCATAATCCAGAAAATACCGGTGCCCTTGCCAAACCAGGGCATCTTGGAGCTTGAGGACGGTGAAGAAGATTCAATCATGTGACTGTCAACTCGGCTCAACTGCAGGGCTCCAAGCACCAAACCGACACTCGCCACGGTTGAAAGACCAATGATGTAAGCCACCGGAGGAATGACAGTCAGAAACGCCGCGCCAACCAGCATGGCAACCAAAGCACCGATGTTAGCTACGGCTGACATATTGGCTTGAGGATCAACTCCAAAGGTGGCCTTGTAGTTGTTTCCCTGGGTAATAGAAGCCGTATTGATGATGAAAATGGCCAAGGAGCAGAGCGCTAGACCGATTAGAAACTGAGCAAGGTTATTTGACGTTGCTACCAAAATGTTTCCCACCACACCTGTTGGTGCAGCCACAAAAATCATCTTCCGTGAACCGAAATTGAGTAGCAACCAGGAGTTCAATTTGGACGTCAAAAGTCCAACCAACCCCACGACCATAAAAACTTGGCCGAGCTGTGCAACCGATAGGTCAAGGTGGTCTTTGAGCTCCGGAAGCCGAGGAGCCCAAGTAAACGAGGACACGGCCAAGGCAAAACTCACCACACGTACCCGGTTGAGGAGACTTTTCTTGGCTTGCTGCATCAAATAACTCTACGTGAAGACTCAATTGAGTTAGGTGAATGGCAGGCTAGCAGTGAGAAATGAAGCTGTATCGATTGCAAGTTGCACGTTTGTTGCACGACACAGAGTTAAAAGAAGATAACCCCTGATAAATCAAGGGTTATTAGAGTGGTCGATACTGGGATCGAACCAGTGACCCCTTCCATGTCAAGGAAGTGCGCTACCGCTGCGCCAATCGACCATCATATTTCAAATGTTCTTGGGTGACTTGGAGGTGAAGACGGGATTTGAACCCGTGTAGACGGCTTTGCAGGCCGCTGCCTCGCCTCTCGGCCACTCCACCATGTGAGTGGGCTTTCGCCTACTACGAGCGGATGACGAGATTCGAACTCGCGACCCTCACCTTGGCAAGGTGATGCTCTACCACTGAGCCACATCCGCGTTGCACTCATTGCTGAGCACTCGTTATACATTACCCGAATTTGGGTGGTTACGCAAACCGGCGCAACGTAAAGTTGTAATCGTGAATGTCACCGTTGGTAGAGGCTCCCCCATCGATTTCGTATTGGCCTACGGGTTCGGCGTGTTGATTTTCGTGATGCTTTTAGGTGCTCTTGGCGTTGGCCTTTGGTGGATTATTGCAGGCGTGAAGGATCGAATCATCGCACGCAAAGGACGTGCACGCGTAAAATACATCATCGGCACGGCAGTAATCACCATACTTTTCCTGGGAGCCGTTTGGATTACCACGCACCCACTCAAGTAACTGATTTACCAGGTTACTAACTACCTGTCGTTGCGGCCCCAGCTCCAACGTGGATCGCTTTCGCTATACGCACTCTCACCGTGCACAACGTTATCCACGCCCGCAATTTCATCGGTGCTCGCGATACGGAAGCCAATGGTCTTTTGAAGTGCCCAACCGATGGCGTAGGACATAACGAACGCATACACACCAACGCTTAAAGCTCCGATGGCTTGCTTACCCAACTGCTCAGGCCCGAAACCGAGGAAGAGCCCTACCCCCCTGCCGAAGAGACCGATGTACAGGGTGCCAATCAAACCGGCAACTAGGTGAATGCCAACAACGTCGAGGGAATCATCGAAACCGAGAACCCACTTGAGCTCGATTGCTAGTCCACAAACCACTCCAACCACGAGACCTAGCACAAGTGCCCAAATTGGGTCTAGGTAGGCGCAGGAAGGCGTAATCGCCACCATACCCGCAACAGCACCGGAGGCAGCTCCTACAGCGGTTGCCTTTCCCACCGCAATGCGCTCGTATAGAGCCCAGGCGAGCAATCCTCCAACCCCCGCAACAAGAGTATTCAGGAAAGCGATAGCGGCGGTGCCGTCTGCAATCAACTCAGAACCGGCGTTGAAACCGAACCAACCGAACCAAAGAATTCCCGCACCGATGAGCACAAGTGGAATGCTGTGAGGTGCATGCATGCCCTTCATAAATCCGAAACGTTTGCCCACCACCAGAGAGAGAGCGAGCGCGGAAGCACCGGAAGCGATTTCAACCACGGTTCCTCCGGCGAAATCAAGCACTCCAACGTTGTGAACTAGCCAGCCGCCATCGATAACTTTGCCATCTTTCACAGTGAAGTTAAAGATCCAACTGGCAACTGGGAAGTAAACCAGAGCAGCCCATATCGCGGCGTAAATCATCCAGGAGCCGAACTTTGCGCGGTCCGCGATTGCACCCGAAATCAATGCCACGGTGATTATGGCAAAGGTGCCTTGGAAGCCGGCGAAGGCCATGGCCGACCCGTCTCCCGCTAGGGCAAGTTTGGTGACATCCCCCAAGAACATTTTGTTGAGGTCAATTCCAAAGACGCCGTCCCAGCCAATGAAGTCACCCGTTCCAGCGTTGCCAAAACTCATGGCGTAGCCGAAAATCACCCACATCACGCCGATGAGGCCCAGCGAACCGAAGCTCATCATCATCATGCTAACCACGGAGGAAGCGCGAACGAGGCCTCCGTAGAAGAAGGCCAAGCCCGGAGTCATGAACAAAACGAGCGCGCTACAGATGATGAGGAACATGGTTGAGTCGGAATTCACTGCTGTCTCCATTAGATCTCTTATTCACGCCAAAAAGTGAGGTCCTTTCGGACCCCACTCATTGGGCACTACTTTATTAGGTTTTTGTTTAGCGGTCTGCACCGAATGCATAGGCTTCTTCACCGTGAACCACGGTGTCGATTCCTGCGATTTCGTCCTCGGCCTTCACACGGAAGCCCATGGTCTTCTCGATGATGAAACCGATTATTAGGGCACCAACAAAGCTGTAGGCCAGAACGGCTCCTGCTCCAAGGGCCTGCATTAGGAACTGATGCCAACCGTGTCCGAACGCTGCGCCAACGCCACGGCCGAAGATACCGATGTAAAGGGTTCCAACAATTCCGCCAACCAAGTGGATTCCCACAACATCGAGGGAGTCGTCGAATCCGGCAGCAAACTTCAGGTCAACTGCAAGTGCACAAAGCGCGCCAGCGATGAGGCCAAGTAGCATTCCCCAAACCGGATCAAGGATTGCACAGGCTGGGGTGATTGCAACAAGACCTGCAACTGCACCGGATGCGGCACCGATGGAGGTGGCCTTGCCGTGCTTGAACTTCTCGATGAGGATCCACCCGAGCATGGCTGCAGCTGGTGCGCTCAAGGTATTCATGAACGCGATTGAAGCGAAACCATCCGCCGCAAGCTCGGAGCCTGCATTGAAGCCGAACCATCCGAACCAGAGCAACGCGGTTCCCAGAAGGGTAAGTGGAACGTTGTGTGGCTGGCTCATGCCCTTGGCAAAACCGAAGCGCTTACCAAGGATGATTGCAAGTGCAAGACCAGCTGCACCTGCGTTGATGTGAACCGCTGTACCACCTGCAAAGTCGATTACGCCTAGACCGTAAACGATCCAACCGCCGTCAACCATCTTGCCGTCTACAACGGTGAAGTTGAACACCCAGTTAGCAACTGGGAAGTAGATAAGGGTTGCCCAAACACCGGCGAACACCATCCAGGCACCAAATTTGGCACGGTCCGCGATTGCTCCCGAAATCAAAGCTACGGTGATGATTGCGAAGGTAGCTTGGAAGGCTACGAAGCCGAGGGTTGGGTAGGCACCGGTAGGCGCAAGCGCATCCTTTACCTGGGCCGTGAGTCCAATAAAGTCGGTGTCAATGCCCCATACGCCGTCAATACCGATGAAGGTCTTGGTTCCTCCGTTTGAGAACGCGATGGCGTATCCGTAAAGCACCCAAAGCACGCCGATTAGACCTAGCGAGCCGAAGCTCAGCATCATCATGCTGACTACGCTCTTGGCCTTCACCATGCCGCCGTAGAAGAACGCCAAACCAGGCGTCATCAAAAGTACAAGCGCCGAACTGATCAGAACAAACGCGGTATTACCTTGATCCAAAGACATTTGTTTACCTCTCTCTAAATAAACAAGCGGCGCTGTATTCCAACGCAACAAGTAAACAATCCCAAAGTTGTATTTCGGGAGTTGACCCCAAATGTTTCGTGTTTGTAAAACAAATGCGACCAAGATTGAGACGTGAACTTCTTCAAGGTGGAAAGAAATCTAGCTGTTTTGCTACTTTTGGCATCGATGGCTGGCCTGGCGATTGCAAATCTTGGCGGATTGCAAGGCCTTGAAGCGTTCGAAACAATCAACCTTGGATTTCCTGGACTAAACCTTACGCTCCAGGGCTGGATCTACAACTTTGGTATCCCAGCGTTCTTCGCACTCATCGGCCTAGAGCTGCGTCGCGAATTTCACTCGGGGGTTTTCCAGGACAGAAAAGCAACACTGGCACCTGTTTTAGCCGCAGTTTTTGGCGTTGTCGTTCCCGCCGGAATGTATTTAGCCGTCACAGGCGCAAATAGCCCAGAATCCGCAGGCTGGCCAATTCCAACGGCCACAGACGTGACTTTCGCGCTAGCCGTTTACATGCTGTTCGGAAAGAAGTTACCTCGATCCGCTCGCGTATTCCTTCTGGCATTCGCAATCATCGACGACGTGATTGGCATCTTGATAATCACGTGCCTGTACTCTGGAGCAATTTCACTAGGCCCTGCTTTGCTAGCACTCTCGCTATTGTTGGCATTCGCAGGGCTCGGCATCGTTCTTAATCGGGATGGAAACGCAAAAAGGCGCGCATTGGTTGGCGCAGTGATGGTGTGTGTTGCCGTCCTAACGATTTACCAAACACTTGCGGCTGGAATTCAACCCACGATTGCAGGTGTGCTACTTGGCCTTCTAGTGCCGGTAAAGATTGGCACTCGCATTGAAAGCGCAATGCATCCATGGATAGCTGGCCTTGTGCTTCCCACATTTGCCTTAATGGCAGCGGGCGTGCCACTTGTGTTCAGTTCGGCATTGCAAGAACCGGTGTTCTGGGCGATCCTCACTCGACCGATTGGAAAAGTCTTGGGCATCACGCTGGGTGCATACATCGCTTACAGAGCAGTTGGACCCATCAAGGATTTGCCACTGAAAACCGTGTTTAGAGTTTCGTTCCTTGGCGGAATCGGTTTCACCGTGTCGCTACTGTTTTGCCAAATTAGCTTCACCTTGCAACCTGTGGTCCGTTCGGCGGCCACTGCTGCAACGCTATTGGCAGCTGTGATATCGGCCACAGCTGGTGCAATTGCGCTGAGGTTACAAATGCGGGATAACGAGGTTACTGACCGCACATAGCGCCGAGGCGTGATACAGCGCGCAGGTATTTCTTTCGGTAGGCGCCACCCAGCATTTCGTCGCTGAACAAACTCGTAAGCGAATGACCTGAATTCCTTATCGCAATCTGAGATTCGTACATACGATCCACCAAGGCAACAAAGCGCAGTGCGGATACCTGATCGTAAAGCTGCTCAACATTCTCCAGAGCCAAACAATCCAAGCCCTTCAACAACTGCAAGTACTTGCTTGGGTGCAGAGTTGCCAGATGTTTCAGGAGCGCATTGAAATCATCGATGGCCACAGTCTTACCCGCCTTGGCGTTGTCGGTGGCCCAATCCTTGAGTTCCTGAGGCGAAATGGAGGTAGAGCTGTTGTCCACTGGTCGGTGCCTGTAGTCCTCACCATCAATGGTGACCATCTGAAAACGGTTGGCCATGGCACTAATTTCACGAGCGAAATCGGCTGCAGCAAACCTTCCCTGACCGAGGGCGTTTGGCGGAGTGTTCGACGTGGCCGCAAACTTAACGCCCTTGGCATCCAATTCGGTAAGAAGCCGGGACATCATCATGGTGTCACCCGGATCATCTAGCTCGAACTCATCGATGCAAATCAACTGGAAGGAAGCGAGATGCTTTACCGCATTGGCAAAACCGAGAACACCGATTAGCCCAGTGAAAGCCAAGAACGAACCAAACGCCTTCTTGCCCTTAAACTCGTGCCAAATGCTAGCAAGTAGATGGGTCTTTCCAACGCCGAAACCGCCGTCCAGATAGAGCCCAGCAGGAAGTTCAACCCTTTTGGCGAAGAGCCCGCCACCCTGCTTGCCACCGTGGGCAAAAACCTGACCGATGTTCACGGCTTTGGCCTGCGAGTCAAATGCCGAATCTGGAATGTAAGTGGCGAAACGCGCGTTTGAAAATTCACGAGGTGGAACAAGTTGCGCAAGTAGTTCCTCGGTAGAGACCTGAGGATTCAGACTGGTTATGCTGGCGAAATTCGCGGAATGGGTTGCCAATTATTACCTTGCTGGTGGTGGCGGCTGTTGACCTGGAATATCCTTGTACTAAGACGCACCTAGTCTAACCAACGAGCGAAAGCGAAGAACTAACATGTCTGTGCCATTTGACCCAGCGGCAGCACTTACCGAATACGCACATCCAGAAGCGTTGGTGACCACCGAATGGTTGGCCGAGAACCTTGGCACTTCAGGCCTAGTTGTTCTGGAGAGCGACGAGGATGTTCTGCTTTACCAGACCGGACACATTCCTACCGCGGTGAAGATTGACTGGTTCACGGAGCTGAACGATGACACTCTGCGCGACTACCTCGACGGCGAGAAGTTCGCGGCGCTGCTCTCGGAAAAAGGTGTTAAACGCACCGACACCGTTGTGATCTATGGCGATAAGAGCAACTGGTGGGCTTCCTACGCACTCTGGGTGTTCAAGCTATTTGGTCACCCAGATGTTCGCTTGCTAAACGGCGGCCGCGATAAGTGGATCGCCGAGGGACGCGAGTTGACTCGCGAGATTCCTAACGTTGAAGCCACCGAGTATCCGGTTGTAGAGCGCAACGACGCTCCGATTCGCGCCTTCCGCGAAGACGTTTTGAAGCACTTTGGCAACCCACTGATCGATGTCCGTTCCCCACAGGAGTATTCGGGTGAGCGCACCCACATGCCGGACTATCCGGAAGAAGGCGCTCTTCGGGGTGGCCACATTCCTTCGGCAGCCTCTGTACCTTGGGCCAAGGCGGCAAACGAAGACAAGACTTTCAAGAGTCTGGCGGATCTCAAGGCACTCTACCTTGACGAGGCTGGCTTGAAGGCTGGCGACGATGTGATCGCTTATTGCCGCATTGGCGAGCGAAGCAGCCACACTTGGTTCGTGCTCAAGTACCTTCTCGGTTTTGAGAATGTGCGCAACTACGACGGCTCGTGGACCGAGTGGGGTTCGTCTGTAGCCGTTCCAATCGTGAAGGGTACCGAGCCAGGCGTTGCACCGGCTCCTCGCCGCTAAATGACTACTCACCCAGAATCCATCGATGCCCTAATCGAAGACTTCACTTCGCTTCCGGTGAAAGAGCGCCTGACACTCCTTTTGGAATTCAGCGACAACCTTCCAGAACTTCCAGACCGCTACAAAGACCACCCCGATCTTTTGGAACGCGTGGAAGAGTGCCAATCTCATATTTATCTTTTTGTTGAGGTAGACGAAGACAAGAACGCCCAACTGTTCTTTAGTGCGCCACCCGAAGCTCCAACCACTCGCGGTTTTGCGTCTGTGCTGCATGAGGCTTTGAACGGATTGCCAGCGACCGCGGTTCTAGAGGTTGATCCATCCTTTCCCGATCAGTTGGGTCTAACCGAAGCGGTCTCGCCTTTGCGAATGAACGGGATGCGCGCCATGCTCGCGAGAATAAAGCGCCAAATCAGAGAGAAACTCACTTGATTCTAGAGTTTCTTTCACCCCGAGGCCAGAGCAAAGTTCTGGGCGGGTTACAGGACCTTCGTGCCCACTTTGCGCAGCAAGAATGGTCTGCTCCCAGTGTTTTGATCAACTTTGTAACCAACTCAAAAGGTGAGTTTGTTGGACCAAACGGATCAAGCCGAGAAATCAGCAACGAACTCGACTATCAGGCACTTATTGGATACCGACAAGCAGCGGATGGGATCCTAACCACTGCTAAAACGGCGCGAATTGAAAAATACGGTCGAAGCAGGTTCGCTCCCCTGGCTCTGGTGAGTCAGAGTGGAAACTTCAATGGGATTCCCGCCGTGGATTCAGAAAACGCGGGACCAACGAACTCGGAAGTATTTCTACTAGTACCAAGCAAAATCTTTCGCGAAACAAGAAAGACTTACACCAAACCGTGGGTGCGTGTTTCGAAAATAGGCAAGGCTGGCACGCTTCGTTTGTCTTTGGCGCTCACACGCTTGGGTTGGCGCAGGATATTGGTAGAGGCAGGTGCGGCTTACAGTCGTTTCTTGATTTCAAACCACGCGGCCAAATTTCTTACTCTCACTATTACCGATGCCGGAGAAGCATCGCCACTGACTGCCTGCAAGCCAGCCCTTGATGCGCTCGGCATCTCCGGAGCTGTGCTGGACTGGGCCGAGCGAGTAGACGGCACACTTTTCACCTGCTGGACAGAATTATCACCCCAATAACAGCCACAATGCGCATTGCAACGGCGTGGCAACGGGTGTGGGGGCGCACTGGCAATAGCCTAAAAAGGTGATTGAAATTGGCGTTGAAACCGACTCCGCAGTCTTTTCGGCGGCGGTACAGAGCCTCTCCCTTGCTGAGGGAAGAGCAGAGCTCACGCTAACTCAAATTGCCGCCCCTGCGAAGTTGGCACAGCACGCGATTGCATTTGCTGCTGATGTAGCAGACGAACACATTTCAGAGCACTCGGACGCGGGAACTGGCCGCTTTGTGCTGCTTCACGATGACAAGCCAAATGAGCAGTGGGGATCGAATTATCGCATCGTGGCTTTTGCCAAGAGCCCACTTGAAACACTCATCGGTGCAGATGAAATGATTAGCGACGTTGCATGGGCTTGGCTCATGGAGGCACTGCATAACCGTGGCGCAAAGTTCACCAACGAAGCTGGCACCACTACACGCATCATCAGCAGCGGGTACGGAATGCTGAGCAATCAGAGCGATCACGCCGAGCTTGAAATGCGCCTATCCTGGTCTCCTGAAGGGGATTTCGCGCGCCACCTAGAAGCTTGGCAAGACCTGATCTGCATGATGTCTGGCTACCCGTTGCTACCTTCTCAGGTAAGCCCATTGAGAATTCGCAAGCACTGATGACTGTGGAAAACGTCCCGGCACAGGAAATACTTGAGGCCGTTGAAGCGGCCCCTGTTCTGCCGCTATTGGAGTTTCCCAGGAACCCCAACGTTGTTTTGGTCACCAGCGTGGATGCGCTTGCGGAAGCGGTTGCCGAGTTAGCCGCCAACGATGGTCCCATCGCCTTAGACGCCGAACGAGCCAGCGGCTTCAAGTACAGCGCTCGCGCATACCTAGTTCAGGTTGCTCGTGGGCAATCCCCCATCTACTTGATAGATCCATTTGCCATTGCGCCAGAAGTTGACGCGTCGCTTTTTGCCGATTTGGCAGCCGTTTTAGCCACTGACGTCTGGATTCTGCACGCGGCAACCCAAGACTTGGCATGCCTAGCAGAACTAGGATTACGGCCAACCAGGCTTTTCGACACAGAGCTGGGTGGCCGCCTAGCTAACATCCCTCGCGTAGGCCTCGGAACCATGTGCGAGAGCTTGCTTGGCTTCAGACTAGCCAAAGAACATTCGGCTGTGGACTGGAGCACTCGGCCGCTTCAAGACGACTGGCTGAACTACGCAGCACTGGACATCGATGTGCTTTTTGAACTGATGGATGCCGTAAGTCTGCAGCTTGAATCACAGGGCAAACAGGCTTTTGCTCAAGAAGAGTTTGAATACCTGATCAACTGGCACCCAAAGGGTCCAAAGATTGACAAGTGGCGTGGAATGAGCGGACTTCACGAGGTGAAGGACCAACGAAAGTTAGCCGTTGCGCGTGAGCTGTGGAGCGCCCGAGAAGCTCTTGCCCAAAAGCTTGATGTATCCCCCGGTCGCTTGATTCCAGACGCCTCGATTGTGTCTGTAGTGAAGGACACCGCTCGCTCCAGGAGTGAGTTGGCTAGCAGGCGTGATTTCCATGGCCGAGCGAGCCGCACTTACCTCGACACCTGGTGGCGGGCAGTGGAGGTCGGCATGAACACCTTGGACTTGCCTCCAGTGAAGATTGCGCACGTGGGGATTCCAAACCACCGTAATTGGGCTAACAGGTTCCCAGAAGCTGACGCACGTTTGAACAGGTTAAAGCCGGTTATGGCCAGTATTGCGCAGGCCGCACAGATGCCCGCGGAGAATGTACTAACGCCAGACTTCTTGAGACAGTTGGCTTGGGAACCTCCAGTTGAAGTTAGCGCAGTCACCGTAGCTGAAAAACTCATATCGGTAGGGGCCAGGAATTGGCAGGCGCAGTTATGCGCAGAAGGATTTGCCGCTGCGCTAGCAGCGGAAGCCCCAAACTCTTAAATCTCGAGAGAGATTTCGTTCGGCAGCTGCCTAGCGTGCGGAACTCGAGCACCAAGAACTTGAGCGGTAATGTCCCGTGCTATCGTCTGAGGATTTACGCCAACTCTGTCTAATATCTGCTGTCTTGTGGCGTGCTCCAAAAACTCATCTGGTAGGCCAATTTCGGTCACCGCTGTATCGATTTGTGCTTCGCGCAGGTCTTGACGCACTCGCGTGCCAACGCCACCAACCTTTACACCATCTTCGATGGTCACAACCAGACGGTGTTCAGCCGCCAAATCAATCACTGAGCGTGGCACCGGTACCACCCAACGAGGGTCTACAACTGTGGCACCGATACCTTGAGCGGCTAGAAGTTTTGCCACCTCCACGGCGGTATGCGCCATAGTGCCCACTCCAACGAGAAGTACGTCCTTGGAGGATGATTCAAAGATCACGTCTACGCCATCGCCAAGACGCTTGATAGCTGGCAGATCCGCGCTCACCGAGCCCCTAGGGAAACGAATCAGGGTTGGCGCGTCATTTACTAGCACAGCCTCGCCAAGCTCCTCACGAAGCGTTGAGGCGTCTCTAGGAGCAGCAATACGAATACCTGGTACAACCTGAAAAACGGCGAGGTCCCACATTCCGTGGTGACTGGCTCCATCTGGACCGGTAACGCCGGCTCGGTCTAATACAAAAGTGACGCCTGCCTTGTGAAGCGCAACGTCCATCATCACCTGATCAAACGCGCGGTTCATAAAAGTGGCATAAACGGCCACCACAGGGTGCAAACCGCCAAAGGCCATGCCAGCCGCTGAGGTAACAGCGTGCTGTTCGGCGATGCCCACATCGAACACGCGGTGAGGGAACTTTTTGGCAAACTCGGCGAGACCAACCGGGTGCAGCATCGCCGCCGTGATACCTACCAGGTTGTCGTGCTCGGCAGCAAGTGATGCCACCTCGGAACTGAAAATGGAGGTCCAACCAGTACCAGACTTGGACTCTAGAGACTCGCCCGTAGTTGGATCGATCTGGCCAACGGCGTGGAACTGGTCCTCGTCGTTTAACATGGCGGGGTCGAAACCGTGACCTTTTTGGGTGATTGCGTGCACGATTACCGGGTACGAGTAGTTCTTGGCCTGCTCGAGTGCTTGCTCCATGGCCTCAATGTTGTGGCCGTCTACTGGACCGATGTACTTGATATCCAAGTTTGGGAACAACCCAACCGGCGCAAAAGTACCCAGCATTCCCTTACCCGCACCGCGTACCGCGGAGTAGGCCAACTTACCTAATAGACCAAAGCTCTCAAAGAACTTGCGACTTGCACGATAGGCCTTGCGGTAACCACTCTGGGTGCGAATTCCGTTGAGGTAACGTGCCAAGCCACCGATGGTAGGTGCGTAGGAACGACCGTTGTCGTTGAACACAATCACAAGCTTGCGATCGTTGTCATCGCTGATGTTGTTTAGGGCTTCCCAGGTCATGCCGCCGGTTAGAGCACCATCCCCAACAACAGCTACCACGTAGCGGTCTGTCTGCCCAGTTGCCTTGAACGCTTTAGCAATGCCGTCTGCCCAAGACAACGATGACGAAGCGTGCGAGGACTCAACCACGTCGTGCACAGATTCGGAGCGCTGTGGATAGCCCGCAAGGCCGTCTCGCTGACGAAGGTGGCTGAAGTCCTGACGACCGGTTAGAAGTTTGTGCACGTATGACTGGTGACCGGTGTCGAAAATGATTGGGTCGTTTGGTGAGTTGAATACGCGATGAATTGCAACCGTGGTTTCAACAACACCTAGGTTCGGTCCCAAGTGACCACCGGTCTGAGAAACCTCTTTCACCAGGAAGGTTCTGATTTCGGAACAGAGTTGGACCAACTCAACCCCCGAGAGACCGTCTAGGTCTCTGGGGGTGGAGATGTTCTCAAGTAGTCCCATGATTAGGCGAACCAGCTTCTAGCTGTTGCTATTCCTAATCTCGCTTAGGCAACCAGGCTACGAAGCACGTACTGAAGAATTCCACCGTTGCGGTAGTAGTCTGCTTCTCCCGGTGTGTCGATTCGAACCACGGCGTCAAACTCGACAGCTGACTTGCCGGCTGGCGAGTTTGCGGTTGGAGTTGCCACCACCTTCACGGTCTTTGGAGTCACACCTTCGTTGAGCTTCTCGATACCGGTGATGCTGAACACCTCGGTGCCGTCTAGTCCTAGCGAATCAGCGGACTGACCTGCTGGGAACTGTAGCGGAACTACACCCATACCAATCAGGTTGCTGCGGTGGATGCGCTCGAACGACTCAACGATAACGGCGCGAACACCCAAGAGGCTGGTGCCCTTTGCAGCCCAGTCGCGAGATGACCCCGAACCGTACTCCTTGCCACCGAGAATCACTAGCGGAGTTCCCTGGGCCTGGTAGTTTGCGGAGGCGTCGTAAATGAACGACTGGGGTGCGTCCGGCTGTGTGAAATCGCGAGTGTAACCACCCTCAACGTTATCCAGAAGCTGATTGCGCAAACGAATGTTGGCGAAGGTTCCACGAATCATTACCTCGTGGTTGCCGCGACGCGAGCCGTAAGAGTTGAAGTCAACGCGCGATACACCATGCTCGGTGAGATACTTGCCGGCTGGCGAGTCTGCCTTGATGGAACCTGCAGGGCTGATGTGGTCGGTGGTAACCGAGTCGCCCAGCTTGGCTAGCACACGAGCACCGTTGATGTCTGTAACGGCGTCTGGGGTGCGCTTCATGCCCTCAAAGTAAGGCGCCTTGCGAACGTAGGTAGAGTTCTCATCCCATGTGAAAGTTGCACCTTCAGGAGTTGGAAGTGACTTCCAACGCGCGTCGCCCTCAAAAACACCCGCGTACTGAGTCTTGAACATCTCGCTGTTGATCGACTCATCGATGGTCTTCTGAACTTCCTCCGCGGAAGGCCAGATGTCCTTTAGGAAAACGTCGTTTCCATTGGTGTCCTGACCAAGTGCGTCGTTCTCAAAGTCAAAGTCCATGGTTCCGGCAAGCGAGTACGCAATAACCAGAGGAGGCGAAGCCAGGTAGTTCATCTTCACATCCGGGTTGATTCGCCCTTCGAAGTTGCGGTTACCCGATAGAACAGCGGTAACTGCAAGGTCGTTGGCGTTGATCGCATCGGTGATTTCCTGGTCCAGCGGACCGGAGTTACCAATACAGGTTGCACAACCATAGCCAACCAGCTGGAAGCCAAGAGCATCTAGCGAATCGGTGAGTCCGGCCTTGTGGTAGTACTCGGTAACAACCTTTGAACCAGGAGCCAACGAAGTCTTTACCCAAGGCTTAGCCTTTAGGCCCTTGGCCACAGCCTTTTGCGCCAAAAGACCGGCAGCCAACATCACCGATGGATTCGAGGTGTTGGTGCAAGAGGTGATGGAAGCGATGGTGACGTAACCGTTGTCGATGGTGTAATCGCTGCCAGCAACCGCGGCAGGCTTGGAAGCCTCTGCACTGTAAGAAGGAAGCACCTTTGCGAACGACTCTTTGGCGTCGCTCAGCTGGATGCGGTCCTGTGGACGCTTCGGTCCGGCAATGCTCGGCACCACGGTGCTCAGGTCTAGTTCTAGGTACTCGCTGAAGCGAGGTTCGATGCTTGGGTCATGCCAGAGCCCCTGCGCCTTGGTGTACGCCTCAACTAGCGCGATCTCCTCTGGCGTGCGGCCAGTAACACTTAGGTAATCAAGGGTCACCTGGTCGATTGGGAAGATTGCACAGGTGGAACCGAACTCTGGGCTCATGTTGCCGATGGTTGCACGGTTCGCAAGTGGAACCGAGGTTACACCCTCACCGTAGAACTCAACGAACTTGCCAACCACGCCGTGCTTGCGAAGCAGGTCGGTGATGGTTAGAACAACGTCTGTAGCGGTAACACCCATCGGGATGCTGCCAAGTAGCTTGAAACCAACCACCTTTGGAATCAGCATGGAAACTGGCTGGCCAAGCATTGCGGCCTCGGCTTCGATACCGCCAACACCCCAACCTAGAACTCCAAGACCGTTCACCATGGTGGTGTGCGAGTCGGTTCCCACGCAGCTATCCGGGTAGGCCTGAAGCTCACCGTTGACATTGCGAGTCATCACGGTACGGGCAAGATACTCGATGTTTACCTGGTGCACGATTCCGGTGCCTGGAGGCACAACCTTGAAGTCGTCGAACGCGGTCTGGCCCCAACGCAAGAACTGGTAGCGCTCGCCGTTGCGGGCGTATTCGAACTCAACGTTCTTTTCAAAGGCATCGGCAGAGCCGGCTACATCGATGACAACGGAGTGATCGATAACCATTTCGGCAGGTGCAAGAGGATTGATTCGCTTTGGGTCTCCGCCGAGTTCAGCAACGGCCTCGCGCATGGTTGCTAGGTCAACGATGCAAGGCACACCAGTGAAGTCCTGCATGATCACACGAGCAGGAGTGAACTGAATTTCGGTGTCTGGTTCCACTGATGGATCCCAGTTGACCAAGGCATCGATGTGTTCCTTGGTTATGTTTGCACCGTCTTCGGTGCGGAGCAGGTTCTCAAGCAGCACCTTGAGGCTGAATGGAAGAGTCTTTGCATCAACCGATTTGAGGTTGAAGTAGCGGTACGACTTGTCGCCTACCTTGAGCTGATCGGCCGAGCCGAAACTATTTACCTTGGACAAAAGGGTAACTCCTTACCGTGGGGCGACTATGCAATACAAAAATACCACTACGACTTGGTCAGAATTACGCTTCTAAGCGATAACCAAGAGAACCAAAGCACTATTGCGTAGGCCGGCTCGCTAAGAATCAGTTTGGTGATTCCCAGTAACTGCAGGTTGTTGGCAAAGTACATCGGAAGTTCAATGATGAGGCGGGTGGCAAACAGGCCAACCCAGAGCCCAGTAACTAGGTCGAAACGGGTTAGCAGAGCGCGGTCCTTGCGCCACTTCACACCCCAACCCTTGAAGAAGCCAACCAAAAGGCCGATTACCGGCCAGCGGGCGAGGATGGAAATCAAGAGCACAGTCCCATAGATTCCATTGGTGAAGAATCCAGTGATGTAGTAGTCCTTGGGCTGACCGCGAAGCGCCAACCAGGCGGAAATAGCAATCAGCGCCGCACCGGCGATGGCCTGGCTAAGTGCCTTTCGAGTGATGACCTGCTTCACCAGCGAAATAGCGGAGAGTGATCCTGCAATGGTCACTGCCATAAGCACATTGAGAGTTATTGAATAGACAACCAAAAAAGCGGTAGGTGGAATTGTGGACTCGACGATGCCCCACCAACCACCCAAGGAGTTGAGGAGACTCTTGATATCAAACACCGCAGTGCCCTCATCGATGCGAATTCCGAGGCGAGATGCGGCCGCTGCTGGATCTAATGCGGCTAGTTTTGGATCAAAGCTAGTTATTTCGTCTTCGGCTGGGGACTGATTCTCATTCAAGCTAGCGCCCCACGTGGCGGGGCAACAACGCCGTCAGGAACTTGCAGTGTTAGTAGTTCGCGTGGAGGAATCGGCTCGGCACCTCGGTCTACGGCCACCGAACGGTAAAGTGCCTCCACGCGGGACGCAGCCGCTGGGTCAGTCATTGCCGCACCGGCAATGAGGCCACGGAGGAACCATCTAGGTCCGTCAACTCCGATGAAGCGACCATTACGGCTTCCAACGTTTACGCCATTTTCAACAATTGGTAGCTTCACGAAAAGTTCTGCCCCAAATGATCCAAGGCGCTCTTCGGCAACTCCTCCCTGAGAAACGATGGATGCCGCCAGCTGACCGCGAACGTCGTTCCAGACACCCTCGTTCTTGGGTGCTGCAAATGCCTGGAGCTGTAGGGTGGACTGATCCAACTCGAGTGTCACTGCAACCACTCGCTGGGATGCTTCCTCAACTTCGAGCCGAATCTCCACGCCTTCGATTGGTAACACCTTGATGGCACCGAAATCCAAGCTATTTTCGAGCCCGACCACTTCGGACACGTCGAATGGACCGGTTGACGCACGATTGATTGGGGCGGATTTTGGAACTGGTTGATTCATTTGAAAACTACTTTCTATTTGACCCCGGTGGAGCCAAAGCCACTGTCACCGCGATGAGTTTCGGGTAACGACGACACGGAAACGAACTGAGCCTGTTCCACGGCTTGAATAACAAGTTGAGCGATGCGGTCACCCACGTTCACCTCGAATGCTTCCGTCCCAGTGTTTAGCAGAGTAACGGCGATTTCACCGCGATAACCCGCATCAACAGTGCCGGGGGCATTCAAGACGGTGATGCCATGCTTGGCCGCAAGGCCGGACCTTGGGTGAACCAAACCAACGTATCCGCTTGGAAGGGCGATTGAAACACCGGTCTTCACGGTAGCTCGAGAGTTTGGTGAAATGGTGAGTGCTTGAGAGGAGCGCAAATCGGCTCCCGCGTCTCCGGGGTGCGCATAAGTTGGCACGAATTCTGGTTCAGCAACAATCAACACGGGCACTTTGCTCATTCTTAGAGCGTAATCTAGGCATGTGTCTAAAGCCGATATCGCCACTCAGAATTCTGGAGAACCAAACCGCAAGGGCTCGATCACAGCGGGCGGATCCGGTATTCGCTATCGCGAGCGAGTACTGCCAAGTACCGCATCGATGATTCCGTTGCTACTAATTTTCCCGACCATGTATTTGATGCTGCTATTGATCAGCACCCAGGCCGGAGTACTGCTTGGCTTGAGCGTGACGATTGCTGCTCTGGTAAGCATTTGGTTTGCAGCACCGGTAATCGAAATCTCCGATTTAACCTTCAGTGTTGGCGATGCCGAGCTGCCCATCGATGTGATTTCTAAAGTGACTGTGATTGGACCCAATGACGGGTTTGCGGAGCGCGGAGTGAAACTCAGCCCTGCCGCTTTCACCAGATTCCAGGTCTCGGTAAAGCAAATGGTTAAGTTGGAGATTTCAGACGAGGCAGACCCCACGCCTTACTGGTTGATTGCTACGCGCAAGCCAGAAGAGATTGCCCGCATTCTTGGCGCTGCTAAAAAGTAGTTCTTGCTAAAAGAGCAGGCAACCTTAGTGAGTGCTAGTTAACCGGCACACTCGGCGCAGGTGTTCTTTGAGCCCGCAGCCAACTGGCTTCTGTGCTTCACAATGAAGCACTCCATGCAGGTGAACTCATCCTCTTGCTTAGGCACAACAACGACCTCAAGGTCCTCGTGTACGGCCTCGGCAATTTCAAAGTGGCCGTCGCCCTCATCCATGTCGTCTGAGGCGCGCGGCGTTGGCGCAGCACCCTCCTTGATTTCCTCAAGTGAGGTGGTGTCGTCATCGTTTTTACGCGGTGCGTCGTAGTCAGTAGCCAACTGCTAGTGCCTTCCGATCGGGTCAATGGAGCGTGCATAGTCTGCAACACCTTTTCACATTTGGCAACCTCAAACACGCCAAAATGCTAAAAAAGATTTCTTTTTCATAAATGCGATAGCGGCACGGGGCTAAAAACGAACGTTTTATAGCGGTTCAATGGCAAACTAACCGTGAGAGGCGGTTTATCTAAGATGTCCGAATTGCGTTACCTGAGCACCGATGGCGATTACCTTTTGCTTGAGGCATCCGACGGCACCCAGTACCGACTCCTGATTGACGAGAGTGTGCGCAAGGCCGCTCGCCGCGAAGTGGTGTCCGAGGGTGACGCCGCCAAAATTTCTCCACGCGACATTCAGCTTGAAGTTCGTTCTGGAGTTTCGGTTGAAGACCTGGCTGCAAAAACTGGTGCTTCCCTCGAATACGTGCAAAAGTTCGCCGCACCAGTCATCGATGAATTGGCTCATGTGGTTTCCAGTGCACTTAGTGTTCGAATCACCATGGCTGGCGATCGATACAGCGAGACTACCCAGGTTGAGTTTGGCGAGGTAATCGCTAATCGTCTCGCTGCAACCGGCGTGGTTCAGTATGTTTGGACCGCTCGAAAAACCGACAATGGTGGCTGGCAGCTTCAGTGCAAGTTTGGCGACACACTCGCCAACTGGGCTTTTGACCCGCGCAAACTAGCTTTGGCACCAGAGAACGAAGTTGCCGTTCAACTATCCACCCAACAGAGCCTCACAGATGGGCCGCTACCAAAACTAAGACCTGTGGCCGACAACACAGGGGCGAGTGACTTACCCGCAGCCGTTTCAAGCCGCGCTCCTGAGGCTACTGTTGCTGCCGCATCTAGTACTTCAGCACCGTTGGCGCCGGTTACCCAAACTTCCACGCCAGTTGCCACCACTATTTCCGAGCCGGACTCACCTGCAACCGTTGCCAACCCAGTTGTGCGACTAACCTCAGTTGAGAGTTCTTCGCAGAGCATCACCGAAGATTTGGGTTCAACCGCAGAGTTTGACGGCGTGGTTCCATTCGGCAGAACCGGTGCACCAGCTCCCGCTTCCGAACCAGCAGACCTGGCAAACACTGCCGACTTGCTAGACGCGCTTCGTAAGCGTCGCCTGTCGCGAGAAGAAGACCTATCCAAGGACGATTCCGAGTCCGCGCCAGATCGTGGAGCCACTCAGGCCATTGAACTTCCAACTTTCACGCCGGCAACGAAAACGGTTGAAGAGGTTGCTGAACAAGCCGAGAGTTTTGGGCAGGAAACCGAAACCGCAGCAGAAGAAGACATAAGGACTGCGCCGAAGCGCGGTCGCTCATCGATGCCATCTTGGGATGAAATCGTCTTCAGCACTAAGACTGACGACGAAGACTGACCAGCCAAGCTGGCTCGGCACTAAATGGAGCTGAAGGCTCCCCAACCCAGCAGTGGGATTGTCATCTCTTGAGGCGTTAGAGCGCCGTGCTGCCCAATCATCTGCAAGCTCTTGGCTGGTGCGTATTCGCGGTGATAGAGCGCAACCTTCTTGACTGCCAGGGCGAAGATATCCGGCAGTCGTTCCATCGCCACCACTGCCGGTTCAGAGCCATACAGTCCGTGCGCAACTGCCTCAGCCTTGTTGAAAACAGAAACCGAATCGCCTAGTTGCGCCTGAAGTTGCATTTGAATCTCTGCTGTCTGGCTGGATTCGTGCAGGTAAATAAAGTTGACACGTGGGTCTCCGCCAACACTCGCCACTCGATTCCAGTCAACTTTCACTTCGTCTAGCAAGATGTGTGCGTGGGCGGGTACATCAACAATTCCGTGATCTGCTGTAAGCAAAAGTGCATCGCCTTTACCCAAAGCGCCAGAGAGCCTCTTGGCGGCGGCGTCTACAGACTCCAAACCGGCCAGCCACCTGGCGGACTCCACTCCAGAGGCGTGGGCAATTTGGTCGAGTTCCGGGATGTACAGGTAGACCAGAATTTCGCCCTTGTTCTCACGCAGCAGCTGGGTGGCAACATCGATTCGGTCATCAATAGTTTTGCCTGGCACATACTTGGCACCCCGCATTGTTGCTTGGGTGAATCCGCTACCGTCATAGGCTTTTGGGCCAATCACAAAAGCCTGAACGCCACCAGAAATGGCAAGTTCTGAGACTGTTTGATTTGGCTGCCACTCCAGTGGATCCTGGTCCGCACCCCAACCGGTTAGAAGGTTGGCAGCACGTCCATCGTTGCTGATGCCCGAACCACGGCCGGGGCGTTCAAACACCTTGTAGCCAACTAAGCCGTGTTGGCCTGCTGAGAGCCCGGTGGCAAAGCTTGTGATACTTGTGGCAGTTGTGCTGGGAAAACCGCAGGCCGCAGGTTTAGCAACTGCTAAGGCTGCGTTCAAGAACGGAGCGTGCCCGCCAGCGGCCTTTAGGTTCTGAGCGCCTAGACCGTCAACGAGAATTGACACAACACGCTTTGCCTTCGCAAAGCCAAGACGGTTGCCCTGCCCCGTGATTGCACCCAATGAGCTGGAGAGCACATCGGTAAGCCTCCCAAAGGTGCGCGGTAGCGCGGGTAGCATCGTATTCATCCATTCAAGTTTGGCACACCGGTAAAGAGTCATGACCCAAGAACCCGCAGCAACAGAGCGCATCCAAGACATCGACCTGCAAGATGAAATGCAGGATTCGTTTCTGGAGTACTCGTACTCGGTGATTTACGCCCGAGCGTTGCCCGATGCGCGAGACGGACTCAAGCCGGTGCAACGCCGCATCGTTTACCAAATGGGCGAAATGGGCCTTCGCCCAGACCGCGGTCACGTGAAATCAGCCCGAGTTACGGGTGAGGTAATGGGTAAGCTCCACCCTCACGGTGACGGGGCTATCTACGATGCCCTAGTTCGTATGTCCCAGCCGTTTAGCTTGCGTGTCCCGCTCATTGATGGCCATGGAAACTTTGGAAGCCTCGATGACGGACCCGCCGCGGCTCGTTACACAGAGGCACGCCTCACAGCGGCATCAATCCTAATGAACCAGGATCTCGACGAAGACGTAGTGGACTTCCGACCCAACTACGATGCTCAGTTAAGCGAACCTGAAGTTCTTCCAGCAGCCTTCCCGAACCTGTTGGTAAACGGCGCATCCGGAATTGCGGTGGGCATGGCCACCAACATGGCCCCGCATAATCTGCGCGAAGTTGTCAACGCCGCCATTCACCTGTTGAACAACCCACATTGCACCATCGATGATTTGATGGAACACATCCCCGGTCCCGACCTACCTACCGGTGGAATCATCGTTGGTTTGGAGGGAGTTCGCGAGGCGTACGAAACCGGTCGTGGAAGTTTCAAGACTCGTGCCCGAGTTTCCATTGAAAGTGTCAGTCCGCGCAAGCAAGGAATTGTTGTCACCGAGCTCCCCTACCTCGTTGGCCCGGAGAAGGTCATCGAGAAAATCAAGGACGGCGTCAACAACAAGAAGCTCCAGGGCATTTCAGACGTGACTGATCTGACCGATCGCAACCATGGTTTGCGCCTGGTGATTGAGCTCAAGACAGGCTTTGACCCGCAAAGCGTTCTTGAACTGCTTTACCGTTACACGCCAATGGAAGACTCGTTCTCCATAAACAACGTGGCGCTGGTGAACGGCCGCCCTGCAACCCTTGGCCTGCGAGACCTACTTGGCGTTTATTTGGCACACCGCATCGTGGTTACCCGCCGCCGCAGCGCCAACCGACTTGGTAAGAAACAAGCGCGTCTGCACCTTGTTGAAGGCCTACTCAAGGCCATCCTAAACATCGATCAGATCATTTCAATCATTAGAAACAGCGATGAAGTCGATGAGGCTCGCAAGGGCCTAATGAGCACGTTCAGCCTGAGCGAACTGCAGGCAGAGTACATCCTCGAACTTAGACTTCGACGCCTCACAAAATTCTCCAAGGTTGAGTTGGACGCGGAAGCGGACTTACTCAAGGGTGAGATAGCTGCACTGCAGACCCTGTTGGCAGATGATGCGGCATTGCGGTCCTTGGTAGCTCAGGAACTCCTCGATGTTGCCGAACGTGCTGGAGACGACCGCCGCACCACCTTGATCAATGACGCCAATCAGGTGGTGCCTACCGCCTCCAAGAAGGTTGTGAGCGCCGAAATGGCGGACATCCCCTGCACCGTTGTGCTCACCGCATCTGGGATGCTGGCCCGCAGTGGAGTTGCCACCGAGTCCGCTGGCCCGGAAAAGCGCAAGAAGCACGATGCCATCGTTGCCTCTTTCGCGACCACAACTCGTAGCGATGTTGGATTTGTGACCAGCAAGGGCCGAATGCTCAGAATCCACGTTGGCGACATCCCAAGTTCTGGCGAGGCATTCGAACCGGGTCTAGCGGCTCCCGCGAAGGCTTTCTTAGGCTTACCAAAGGACGAAAACGTTCTCACCGTGATTGAGCTGACAGAGGCCAACTCGCTAGCTCTGGGAACCAAACAGGGCGTTGTGAAGCGCGTATTGGCAGAGTACCCGCCGAAGGATGACTTCGAACTAATCACCCTGAAGCCAGGCGACTCAGTGGTTGGTGCCGCACTTGCAACCGACAACGATGAGTTGGTGTTCGTCACCAACGATGCTCAACTACTTCACTTTGGCGCCGATCAGGTGAGGCCTCAAGGTCGCCCAGCCGGAGGTATGGCGGGCATAAACCTCTCGGATGAAGCGGCAGTTATCTACTTCGGAGTTGTTTCAGATAGAGAAACAGCCGTTGTAGTTACCGCTGCCAACGCCAGCGACGTGATTCCAGGCACCGATCCAGGCAGCGCTAAGGTATCCAATCTGGCGGAATTCCCCGCCAAGGGCCGTGCAACCGGCGGCGTTAGGGCTCATCGGTTTATCAGAAGTGAAGACCAGTTGTACCTAGCGTGGGCGGGATCCGATCCTGCCGCCCTTGGTGTGGACGGTCGTCCAGTTGAACTTCCAAATGAGCCGGCAAAGCGCGACGCTTCTGGAACGCTCTTGCCAAACTTCATCGGTTCGGTGGGAACACTCTAAGGCGATTTCACCTCGCGGTGCTGATCGAGGCGCCAGTGGGCTCAGTGGACAAACTTACTCGGTATTTAGCGAACTGTTTACGCGTCGATGCGATCGCGTTCGAACGTATCGGCTGAGTCGATGATGAAGTCACGGCGTGGAGCCACTTCGTTTCCCATCAGGAGTTCAAAGGTTCTTTCCGCCACCTCGGCATCTTCAACCCGAACGCGGCGCAACAGCCTATGGGATCTGTCCATAGTGGTTTCCGCCAACTGATCAGCATCCATTTCTCCCAGACCCTTGTAGCGTTGGATCGGTTCCTGGTACTTCTTGCCGGTCTTTTCTAGCTTCGCCAGAAGGTTTTCGAGTTCAGCCTGAGAATACGTGTAAACCACTTCATTCGGCTTGGAGCCAGGGTTCATGATCACAACACGATGCAGTGGAGGCACGGCGGCGTAAACCGCCCCAGCCTCCACCAGTGGGCGCATGTACTTGAAGAACAAAGTTAACAGCAGAGTACGAATGTGGGCACCATCAACATCGGCATCGCTCATCAGAATGACCTTGCCGTATCGTGCCGCTGAAAGGTCGAATGATCTACCACTGCCGGCACCGATTACTTGAATGATAGACGCGCACTCGGTATTGCTAAGCATGTCCGACACCGATGCCTTTTGTACGTTGAGAATCTTGCCTCGAATCGGCAACAGTGCCTGATACTCACTATTTCGAGCCAACTTGGCCGTGCCAAGTGCGCTGTCACCCTCAACGATAAACAACTCGGAGACCTCGGTTTCCTGGGTGCGACAATCCACCAACTTGGTCGGCAGCGAGGAGCTCTCGAGTGCGTTTTTGCGACGCTGGGTTTCTTTATGGGTGCGAGCCGAAACTCGCGCCTTCATCTCGGCAACGACTTTCTCAAGCAGTAACGCAGCCTGAGCCTTGTCATCACGCTTGGTGCTCTCTAAACGAGCGGTGAGTTCCTTGGTCAAAACGTTTGCCACGATGTTCTTCACGGCAGGGGTTCCAAGTACTTCCTTGGTCTGACCTTCAAACTGCGGTTCCGGCAGGCGAACCGTGATCACTGCGGTTAGACCAGCTGAGACGTCTTCCTTTTCAACCTTGTCGTTTCCAGGCTTGAGCTTTCTAGAGTTGGCATCAACTTGAGCGCGAATGACCTTGAGAAGGGCCTGCTCAAATCCAGCGAGGTGACTACCGCCCTTAGGAGTTGCGATGATGTTCACAAAGGTTTTCACGGTGGTGTCGTAGCCGCTGCCCCAGCGGATTGCAATATCAACGCCACAGGTGCGAGTAACTTCCTTAGACACCATGTTCCCCGCTTCGTCAAGCACGGGAATGGTCTCGGTGAAGTCGCCCTCGCCACTGATTCGCCAGGTGGATGTTACAGCGGTGTCTGGTGCAAGGAAGTCGGTGAATTCGGTGATTCCACCGTCGAATTTGAAATTCTGCACCGATGGTTCGTCTTGGGTTTCATCGGTGATTCCAATGGAAAGACCAGGCACCAAGAATGCAGTCTGACGGGCACGTTCCGAAAGATCCTGCGAACTAAAGTTAGCGTCCTTGATGAAGATCTGTGGGTCTGACCAGTATCGGATTCGAGTTCCAGTTACGCCCTTGGCAACCTTGCCAATTACCCGGAGTACGCTTTGATCCTCAAACGGCTTGAACGGGTTGCTCGGCGATATGCCGTTCTTGTCGTCAAACTCACCTGGCTCGCCACGTTTGAACGACATGGCATACGTTTTTCCGTCGCGGTCAACCTCAACATCAAGACGCTCGGAAAGTGCGTTTACCACCGAAGCGCCAACGCCGTGCAAACCACCCGATGCAGTGTACGAACCGGAACCAAACTTTCCACCTGCGTGAAGTTTGGTGAAGACAACCTCAACGCCGGAAAGTCCAGTCTTCGGTTCGATGTCTACCGGAATACCGCGCGCCTTGTCACGAACTTCAACGCTCGAATCAGCGTGCAGGGTGATGTCGATTGTGGACCCGTGACCCGCCAGAGCCTCGTCAACCGAGTTGTCGATGATCTCCCAGAGGCAGTGCATAAGGCCGCGAGAGTCGGTGGAACCGATGTACATGCCTGGGCGTTTACGAACGGCCTCGAGACCTTCGAGGACGCTTAGATGGCGGGCAGAGTAATCGGTATTAGGCACCACAGTATGCTACCCCGATGCCCGCATGCCAGTAGGGAGCAACGCTGCGGGAAAGGTTTATTCGCAGTTAGCGAAATACCCCCAGATAATGGCCAGAATGAACGCTGCCTGTGTTCAAATAGAGCGTAAGAGTTAGGAGCAACGCAATGACATCAATCGAGACCAACGAGCAGGTTGCAGAAGACCAGCTATCCCCTGAGGCAGAACTCACTGCCGCAGACCGTTGCGACGCATGCGGTGCTCAGGCATACGTTCGAGTTACTTTGGCCACCGGAGAACTTCTTTTCTGCTCACACCACGCCAACGAGAACAAGGCCAAGCTGGAGACCATCGCTCTCAAGTGGCACGATGAGACCGCAAAGCTACTTGCACGCTAAATCCATGGCTCGCTTAGTTCGTAAAGCCAAAGTTTTTTGAAAAGACAACCTTCGGGTTGTTTTTTCGTTTAACCTCGATGAGGTTTTTGGTTAGGTGAGGGCGGAACTAAACCAGAACCAGTGGCCTGAACTCGGCCTCGGTTTCTAGAGCCCAAATCTGGGTAGAAATCCGGTTCAATTTCTCTACCCAGGAAGATAGTGATTCGGGTGCCACTGCAGGCCAGACCAGGCCAGCGGCAGTCACGGCTGCCTTGGCAGCACGATGAAGCAAAATCGGGTTCTTTGCCAATAGTGGTCCGTGCAACATAGAGCAAATCCAGTTGCCATTGAGTTCAAGGTTTGGCAAACCGGAGTCTGTGTTGCGGTAGCCAAGTGCCGTAATGGTGCCCAACTCGCCAATCGCAAATTCCGAGGCGCGTTCCTCGCGGTTGATTTCGGATTTGGTCAAGCTAAGTCCAGCGAGGTACTCGAATCCAGATCCAATAGCCATTCCGGGCGTCGTTTGCAGCAACTGATCAAAAGCCACCACAGATAGAGCAGTGTTCAGACTGCGCATCGCCGCCATCGAACCGTGACCAAGGAACGCAAAGTGGATATCTTGGTAACCATTAGCTGCGCCGATCGAGTCAACTTGAACCTCAAAACCTGCAGCTTCAAGATACTTCTTGAGCGCTAGGAGGTTTCCCTGATCACCGTTGAGATTCAGAGCATCTGGAAAGAAGGAGCCGAGTTTGATCATCGCTCAACCTCTTCAGCACTGGTGAAGCCGAGCATTCTGCGAATCCGGCGCATGGCGTCGGCAGAAAAAATCACGGTTCGCATCGATGTTTCCGGCTCGGACAGCTGAAGCCAAGCGGTGAAAGCCGCCTCAAGATCATCGGTTGCTAGTTGCGGGGTAATGCCGTTATGGAGCAGCCAGAGTTCCGCTTCGCCAACGTTGTAGCCGGTAACAACGTCTACATGATTCAGGTTGCTCGGCTTCACGGTCCACAACCATGAAGGGTCGTGAACGTCGCGGCCAATGGCAAACATGACTCGCTCAAGGTTGGTAGGTAAGTTATCCAGATTCAACTGTGTGCTAGCTGGGTTTTGAACCAGGATGAACTCCACTTTGCGGCCCTGAATCTCAACCACTTCGCCTCTTGCAAAAACAGGAGGCAAATCGGCCAAAGTTTTGCGCGCCAGTTCAACGTTGAATCTGGAACCTAGCAGCTGGTGCGCGGTCTCAAGTGCCGCCGCAGCATCCACTGCGAAATGCAATCCACGGCTCGGCAGCTCAAACTCGATGTGCTTGCCGTGAACCGCAACATCGGCGCGCTTACCTTCCAGGCTCAGCACCTTGGTGGTGGAAATCGGAGTGGCCACAAATGGGGTGTAAGTGGGTGCGTAACCAAGTTGCTTGGCAGCATCGGTGTCTTGCAGGCCAAACCAGTGCAGTTTGTTGCGAGCAATGTCGCCGGCGAACAAAACCAGGTTCTGATCGTCAGCGTTCATAACAACGGAGTCGGTGGCGCTCATTGCAACGGTGCGAAGCTTGTCGCGAACTAGTGCAGGGTCAACAAAACGGTCCAGTTGATCCTCAACCACGTTCAAAACGGTCACGTGGTTTGGTGTCACTTCGCCAACAAGTTCGGCGGCATGGCCCTCATCCATTTCAAGAATCGCAACGGTTCCGGGTGCCCTACCCAAGACGTTCGATTTTTCCAGGATGGTGCTGTAAAAACCCTGCTTTATGTTTGCTGTGGTCGGGTTTGTGAACACATCCATGCCATGAGCGCGGGCGATGGCAACCAACATTTTTGTGGTGGTTGATTTACCCGCACTTCCGGTGACAATCACCAGGCCGTCGCGAAACGACCTAAGTGTTTTGTTGAGAATGCCTGGTGCTATTTTGCTCAGCACAAGCCCAGGAAGCGCTGAGCCTCCACCAGGCCGAACCATTCTTACGCCAGCGCGCACAAGGCGCCCCAACAGAATGGCGGGCAGATAGAACATTAGTTCTCTAGGTAGTCGCGAAGCATCTGTGAACGGGATGGGTGACGAAGCTTAGACATTGTCTTGGACTCAATCTGACGAATGCGCTCGCGGGTTACGCCAAACTCTTCACCAATCTGGTCCAGAGTCTTTTGAACACCATCTCCAAGACCAAAGCGACTGCGAATCACACCAGCCTCGCGTGGGTGCAGCGACTCAAGGATTCGTTCCAACTCGCGCTGCAACATGGTGTAGCCAACGGCCTCTGCTGGTGCAACAGCTTCGGTGTCTTCGATGAGGTCGCCAAACTCGCTGTCGCCGTCTTCACCAAGTGGAGTGGAGAGCGAAATTGGTTCGCGTCCGTACTTCTGAACCTCTACAACCTTCTCAGGCGTCATGTCCAACTCGCGGGCTAGCTCTTCTGGCGTCGGTTCGCGACCGAGGTCCTGTAGCAACTGACGCTGAACACGGGAAAGCTTATTAATTACTTCAACCATGTGTACCGGAATACGAATAGTTCGAGCTTGGTCAGCCATGGCGCGAGTGATTGCCTGACGGATCCACCAGGTTGCGTAAGTACTGAACTTGTATCCCTTGGTGTAATCGAACTTCTCAACCGCACGAATCAGACCCAAGTTACCCTCTTGGATTAGGTCAAGGAACTGCATTCCGCGACCTGTGTAGCGCTTTGCAAGGCTAACTACCAGACGAAGGTTCGCCTCAAGCAGGTGATTCTTGGCGCGCTGGCCATCTTTTACAACCCACTTGAGGTCGCGAAGCATTTCACGGCTTAGGTTGGTTTCGGTGCCCAACTTCTCCTCGGCAAACAAACCTGCTTCGATTCGCTTTGCAAGCTCAACCTCAAGCTCGGCATTTAGCAGCGCAACCTTACCAATCTGCTTCAGGTAGTCCTTTACAGGGTCAGCAGTTGCACCGCTGATGGTGGTGGTTTGCATCGGGATGTCATCATCATCCGCGTGGGAAAGCTTTAGTGCTCCGGCCGCTTCAAGCAGCTTGTCTACTTCGGACTGCTCTTCTTTTTCTTCGTGCGGCTCTTCAGTAGCGGTAACCGCGCCTGGTGTAGCAACGATTTCTTCAACGATGGTCTCTACAGCCTCAAGCTCTAGGTCTACGTCATCGAGTTCTTCTTCGTCTTCACCCTCAAGATCCGCTGCCTTCGACTTGCTGACCTTGGCCGCCTTGGCAGGCTTAACATCTGCCGCTGTAGAAGTCTTTGCGCTCTTGGCTGCTGTCTTAGCGGCGGGGGTCTTAGCGGCTGCCTTCTTAGCTGGAGCGGCATCAACAACGGTCTCGGCTGTTGCCTTCGGAGCTTTAGCCACTGTCTTACTAGGCTTCACAGTTGCTTTTTCAACTGGCTTTGCGGCTGCCTTTGCAGGAGCCTTTGAAGCTGATGCAGCCTTGGCTACTGGAGCTTTCTTGGCTGCAGGGGTTTCTGCCGATGCCGGCTTGGTCTTCTTAGCTGCGGTTTCTGCGGCTGGTTTAGCGGTAATGACTGGTTCCTTTTTTAAGTCTTGCTTTGGCTCTGGGGTGGAAGGCTGCTCAGACGAAGCACCAAAAAATTGAGCGAAGAACCCCTTCTTCTTGCTCGCTTTGTTGTCTGGTGACGCAGATTCAGCCATTACGACCTCCACAGCTAACCGAAGAGCCAACCAGGTGGGTGGCCTGTTTCGGGCATTACTAAGACCCATGTCAAATTGGCGCCGAAGCTCAATCTGGATGGGTCTTTCTGCAATTATACATCTGCGCAGGGACAATCTCTCAGCAGCGACGCCCTGACTGTGCACAATCATGCACTAAAACCCGAAAAATGCAGGAATTATTCCGAAGCGGCGGCCTCATTCACCACGTAGCGCCAAAGCCCAAAACCCACAACCGCGAAAATGCAGCAGAACGAGATTCGGAATCCATCGATGGAATACAGGGCCTCACCACTAGTGGAAACAAGGCTGTGGTGCACGTCTAGGAACAAGCCGATCAAGTACATCATTGTGAGACTGGCCACGAATCCACCGATGTTGATGAAGCCGTTGCTGGCGCCCAGCTGGCGTTTAGGAATGTATTGACGAGAGTAATCGAAAGCGATCATTGAACTCGGTGAGGCAATCGCGGTGCAAACGATGGTGGTCCAGATTGCCCAGAGTGGGGCATGTCCAGGCCAAGAAAGCAATAATGCCCAGGATCCGAGCATGAGTAACACCACAGAGAGAATCGTGCGGCGGCGGAACTGAGGGAAATGTGAGCAAATGAAGCCGTAGCAGATTCCGGCAGCCACACCGATGAAAACCGTGGAGCTCAACATTGCGAGCGCCAGATTCTTTGCCAACCCCTCCCCTTCTTCAAGAAATGGCACTCCCCAGAGGAGCACGAGCACGGTCACGGTTGACTGAGTGGAAAAGTGAGTCCAAAATGCCATTCGAGTTGATGGGAATCCCACCGACTTCCGAAGCAGGGCAAAACTCTCCTTGAAATTGGCTGGCCGATGAACGGCTTCTGGATTGGGTTCATCACGAATAACCAAATAGGAAACGACACCCACAATGAGGGCGATGGTGGCCCAAACGGTGAAAGCCTTCTGCCAACCCGAGAGGTGCAAAAGAAAGGCAAAAGGAACAGCGGATACAACTTGACCTAGTTGCCCAGCGTTGCCAAGCCACTGTTGAAGTTGCGAAGCGCGGCGCCCGTGGTACCAACCGTTGATCAATCTGATCATTGATATAAAAGTGAACGCGTCCCCGAAGCCAACTAAAAATCTACCTAGTGCGGCTTCTGGCAGGACGGAGGAGAAGGCAACCACGTATTGGCCAATACCCATAGCAACTGCGCCAAGAGCTAGCAAGCGACGTGAACCAAATCGATCGAGCAACAGACCCACTGGCACCTGCATAGCGGCATAGGCGATGATCTGGACAACAGCCAGAGAGGCAAGTTGTTGTGCATTGGTGTGGAATCGCTCGCTGGCCACAAGAGAGGCCACTCCCATGCTGCTACGTTGAGTGACAGCAGAAACATATGCAACTGCACCGAGACCTACAACGATGGGAGCTGAGCGCTTGAGCATTCATTCATTCTCGCACCCAAGCAGCACGGGCTCACGACCAAAGGCAATCATCACGGGAGCGAGGGTTGGCCTTGGACTGGAAACTGCCAAACTTCTTTTGGCACAAGGCTTCGATGTAGTCATCACGGGCAGGAACGAGCGCGCAACCAGAGATGCCGCCGATGATTTGCGGTCCACGCTAGATGATGAGCAACGAACGACTCAGACGGTCACGGGGCTGTCACTTGAGTTGGGCGACTTGGATTCCGTGAGGAATTTCGTGGGCGAGCACCTTGAAAGACTTTCTAACTGGACCCACCTGGTGAACAATGCGGGTGCCAAAATCGAAAACCCCTACAAGACCACAGCTCAGGGTTTTGAATGGCATTTTGGTGTGAACCACCTGGCGCACCACCTGCTAACTAGCCTCCTGCTACCCATCGGCGCGGAAACAAAGCGAGTTGTCACCGTGGGGTCAATCGTTGCGAGACGAGGAGATCCCCAGCACTGGGGGCTTACCGATGCGGGCATTTCGGCTGGAACTTACTATTCAGCCAGCAAACTGGCCAACGTAGCCATGATGTTGCAGTTACAAAACCGATTTTCTGGGGTAACAGCAACCAGTGCACACCCTGGCTTTGCCAAAGCAGAACCCTATGGTACCGCCATCACGCGCTTGGGTGAACACCTTCTGGCGCAGTCCGCGGGTGCTGGAGCGCTGTCAATCTTCGCAGCCGCGCTGGCTGAACCTGGTGCATACCTTGGGCCGCGAGCATTTGAGCTTTGGGGAAGGCCTAGCAACGCTGTTGTACCGCGCACACTCTCCAAGGAGTCATTGGACAAACTTTGGGAGCTATCCAATAAGTTGACCGGAGCCACTTGGCCTGCGAGGAGCAGCGAACTAGAACCTTAGTTGGCCAGAACCTTAGTTCGCTAGAACCTTAGTTAGCGGCACCCTGGTCTGGAGATCCTTCGCCTTCTCCCATGTCCCCGGCACCAAGATCTCCAGCGTCGTTGCGAAGCCGACTGGCTAGATAGTCTTCCAACTCAGCAGCAATCTCGTCGGCCGAGGGCACCTTGGGCGTTGGCTTGTGCATGGCAGATCGTCCCGGCGCATTGGAGTTGCTCTGATAGCCCTGCTCTAGCGACTGCACGATGCGCGCCAACTCAGGATTTTCATCTAGCTGCTTGTTGATCTGCTTAGAAAAGCGGGCAGACTCTTCGCGAAGCGGATCGGTTCGGAAAACCAAACCGGTGGCGGCCGAAACCTGCTGGAAGGCGGCGATGGCAGCCTCGGGGTAATCGCTGTCGCTCAGGTAGTGCGGCACCAGCAGGACAAAACCAACCATCGGAATTCCGGCCCGAGTCAGCTGGTATTCAAGAGCATGGAGAACGTTTCCAGGAACCGAAGTGGAAGGCTTCCATTCACTCACCGCATCGATGAGGTCCTGGCGATTTCCACTAACCGTGACGCCAACCGGACGCGTGTGCGGGGTTGGGAATGGGATGCTGTGGACCCAGGTAACGCTAGACACTGCGAACAGGGCAAAGATCTCTTGCACCGCAGTGACGAATGCGTCCCACTTAAAGTCTGGTTCGTACCCGGAGAGAAAAAGAAACGGATTGCCAGCTTCATCGGTAACCAAGTGAAGTGCTAGCGAAGGCGGGTCGTAGCTCACGATGTGGTCACGCTCGAAGAACATAACAGGACGGCGAGAGCGGTAATCCAAGAGTTCGTCGTTGACAAACTGAACCACTGTCTGAGACTCGAAGTTGGCAAAGATGTTGTCTGCAACCTGGCTAACTGTGCCACCGGCATCGGTGAAGCCCGAAAGGCCTGCCAACACGGGTAGGCCCAGCGGAACATCGATGGGGTTCATCTGAAGTTCGTACAAATCCGAAGGCTCAATCACGAGACAATTGTAAGCCGAACCCGCCGAATCCAAAGCGGAATGCTGTTTGGTATCGGGTTAGCATTTAGACATGTCAGCCATAAAGTTTTCCGTCTCACTAACCCCAAGCAAGAAACCAACCGCCACGGTGGTCGGTGTGCTCTCTTCAGGCAAAGACATTGCAACGATTCCTGACGTTGGGCTTAGTCAGAAAACGCTCGAGGGCCTGGGTGTAAAGAGCAAACGCGATTCCATCAGCAGAATCGTTGGAAGCGATGGCGGGATTCTGGTTCTGGCTGGTCTCGGAGCCGAGCAGCCAACCACCCACGAGTTGCGTGAAATAGGCGGTGCCATAGGCAGACTTTGCTGCGATCTATCTTCCATCGATGTGTTGCTGCCCACCACCGACGCCTATGGATTGCTTGCTCTACTTGAGGGCATCGCCCTGGGTGCCTACGAGTATCCGCGCGAAGGCAAGACCAAGATCGCGCTCAAGTCAGTTCACGCGGCCTCGGCTCACAAGGTGACCAAAGCGGAGTTAGCTGGCATAGCGGTGGTGGCCGAGGCCACCCACGCCGTTCGCAATTTGAGTGTGACTCCTGCAAACCTGCTCTACCCAGAGATTTTCGCCAAGAAGGCAGTTGCCGAGGCTGACGCGAACGGACTCAAGGTTCAGGTGTGGGACGAAAAGGCGCTTGCCAAAGATGGTTTTGGCGCAATTCTT
>Ga0228703_1000029_pt1 | contig 176112 bp, 168 predicted proteins | sample McNCre217_Aug_MG_3_FD_178020 | JGI IMG/M metagenome (GOLD analysis project Ga0228703, IMG submission 178020) | Freshwater microbial communities from McNutts Creek, Athens, Georgia, United States - 29-17_Aug_MG | ecosystem: Environmental > Aquatic > Freshwater > Creek | place: USA: Georgia... | reverse complement strand
CCAACGCGCCTGTGCGTGCTTTGTTGGATGTGCTGTTCAAGCCGCAGATGCATCAGCTGCATTTGGTGTTGCGCCTGTGTGCGGCGGTTGCGTTGGCAGTGCAGGGTGCATCGTTGCCGCTGATTGGGTTTTTGTTTGTGGGCAACTTGCTCATCCTCATCCGTTGGCGCGGTGCGTTCAACGGTGGCAGTGACTTCATGACCTTGGTGGTGCTCACAGGCTTGCTCATCTCGCAAGTGGTGGGTGCATTCGGCAATGTGGCGCTGGGTTGGCAAGCGGGCTTTTGGTACATCGCCATTCAGGCCATCACCTCGTATTTCATGTCAGGTGCGGTGAAGCTGCTGCGACGTGAATGGCGCAATGGCTCGGCCATGACCATCTTTTTGAACGGTGCCATTTACGGACCGCTGTCAACCAAACACCTGTTGCGCAACAAGTGGTTGGCTATGCTGGGTTCGTGGGGGTTTATCGTGTGGGAAATTTTGTTTCCCTTGAGCTTGCTTGACCCACGACTTGCTGCGGTGTTTTGTGCGGTGGCCGCACTGTTTCATTTCTTGGTGTTTTGGTTCTTTGGCTTGAACCGATTCTTCTGGGCGTGGCTGTGTGCGTTCCCCGCCATCATGTGGTGCAGCGCGCAGTTTTCTAAAGTGCTTTAACGGCTGACGAGACTTGCTCTTTCAGATAGGGCAGGTCGCGTTCGATTGTTTTCCAAACAACGCCCAAGTCCACCTTGTAGTAGCCGTGTGCCAATATGTTTCGCATGTCATATGCAAATGAGAGCGGTAACTCTGGATGCGCCGCAATAAACTCTGGCGCTACGCGCTCGATGTTTTTACTGGCTTCACCAATGATTTCAAAGTTGCGAATGACAGCATCTTGAATCAGGTGGTTTGACAAAAATTCAACCTCATCTACGTCTTCAAGATATTCATGAATACGTGAGATTGCTTCAAGAATATGTCCCAGATAGTCATTCAATCTAAGTGGGTCACGGCTCATACGGGAATGGCCTCATTCAGAACAATTTGACGAAAACTGTCAGGCAATGCACCGGGCGTCAATACGTCGACGGGTACACCCAAAAGATTGCGGAGTTTGTAGCGAATGGCACCAATGTCAAAAAGTGTTGTGTCTGAAGTTGGGTCAACCAGAAGGTCTAAATCACTTTCATCTGTGTCCGAACCATGTGCGACAGAGCCAAACACACGGGCATTTTGAGCCCTGTGTGCCAAAACGATTTCTCGTATTTCGCTGCGATGTTTGGCGAGTGCTTGTGAGGGTTTCATGGCTAACTCCCAACTTTAGATTAGGCGATTTTATGTCCTAGTGCTAAACCATCGCGGCTTCAATTGCATCCATTGCTTCGGTCAGTTCTAGCCAACGCCCTTCTAGCGCGGCCAACTCGTCTTCCACCGCTTTGAGGCGTTTGCCAGCTTCGGCAATCTCAGCAGGGGGCAAGGGCGTAGCCAGTTTGTCGTGCAGGGTCGTTTTTTCAGATTCGAGCGTGGCCATGTTTTTTTCTACGCCATCGAACTCTTTTTTCAACGGACGTTTCTTCTCGTTGATTTCTTTGCGCAGCTGCGCGTCTTCTTTGCGTTGATCGCGAGAAGCAATAGGCGCAGCCGCCTTCGCCGCAGGCGAATTCGTTTTCACCACGGGCGCTGCAGCTTGCTCAACAGGCGCAGCCACTTCAGCTGCAGGCTCTGCAGATTTGAGCGCCGCAGCATTGGCCGCCGCCACCGCTTCGGCACGCAAGCGTTTGCCTTCTTCCAGCAGATAGCGTTGGTAGTCGTCCAAGTCGCCGTCAAAGGGCTCCACGCCGCCGCGTGACACCATCCAGAACTCATCACACACCGCACGCAGCAACGCACGGTCATGGCTGACCAGCATCACGGTGCCTTCAAATTCGTTGAGCGCCATGCTCAGCGCTTCGCGGGTGGCGAGGTCCAAGTGGTTGGTTGGCTCGTCCATCAGCAAGAGGTTGGGGCGTTGCCACACCAACATGCACAGCACGAGGCGGGCTTTTTCGCCACCGCTCATGCTGCCCACGGCTTGCTTGACCATGTCGCCACCAAAGTTGAACTGGCCCAAAAAGCTACGCAAGTCTTGCTCGCGCGTGGCTTGGCCTGCGAGCTTGCCGTCGGCGGTGAGTTTTTTGCACAGGTCAATCATGTGCTGCAGCGGGTTGTCGGCGGGGTGCAGCACGTCGAGTTCTTGCTGCGCAAAGTAGCCGATGTTCAGGCCTTTGCCTTCGGTCATGTCGCCGCCAATGGCTTGCAAATCACGCGCAATGGTTTTCACCAGTGTGGATTTACCTTGGCCGTTGGCACCCAAGATGCCAATGCGTTGACCGGCCAGCACCGAGCGGCTGACGTTTTGCACGATGACCGTGGGGGGCGTGCCCGCAGGCGCATCGGCAGGGGCGGGGTAGCCCACGCTCACGCCTTGCATGCTCAGCATGGGGTTGGGCAAGTTGGCGGGCTCTTTGAATTCGAAGCTGAAGTCGGCATCGGCCAACAAGGGCGCAATTTTTTCCATGCGGTCCAAAGCCTTGACGCGGCTTTGCGCTTGTTTGGCTTTGCTGGCCTTGGCCTTGAAGCGTGCGATGAACTTTTGCAAATGCGCAATCTTGTCTTGCTGCTTGGCAAAGGCGTTTTGTTGCAGCTCCATTTGCTCGGCGCGCATGTCTTCAAACTTGCTGTAGTTACCGCCGTAGCGCACCAGTTTGCCGGCGTCGATGTGCAGGGTGACGTTGGTCACGGCATCCAAAAATTCGCGGTCATGGCTGATGACAACCATCGTGCCTTCGTAGCGTTTGAGCCAAGCTTCGAGCCACACCAAGGCGTCCAAGTCCAAGTGGTTGGTGGGTTCGTCGAGCAGCAACAAATCAGACGGGCACATCAGCGCACGCGCCAATTGCAAGCGCATGCGCCAACCGCCTGAGAAGCTGTTCACAGGGTTGTCGAGCTCGGTGGTTTTAAAACCCAGACCCAAGATGAGCGCTTGTGCGCGTGACTGCGCGTCGTGTTCGCCCGCGTCGTACAGCGCCATGTAGGCGTTGCCCAAACGCTCGCCATCGTCGGTGGCTTCGGCGGCTTTGACTTCAGCGCGTGCGTCATTCAACACCGTGTCGCCTTCGATCACGAACTCGGTGGCGCTTTGTTCGGTCTCGGGCATGTCTTGGGCCACCTGGCCCATGCGCCATTGCGTGGGGATGTAGAACTCGCCGGAGTCTTCTTGCAAGTTGCCGTTGAGCAAAGCAAACAGCGACGATTTGCCCGCGCCGTTGCGGCCCACCAAGCCTACTTTTTCCCCCGGGTTGAGGGTGACGGTGGCGCCTTCGAGCAACACCTTGGCACTGCGGCGCAAGGTGACATTTTTAATCGTGATCATTGTGTATTTGCGCCTTCGACAATCGCTTGGCGTGTGAGGAGTAAGACCTGGTCGTCACCAGCACTGGTCGATAGCCACACGACATCTAGGTTAGGAAAGGCTGCTTCAAAGTGATCGCGTTCGTGGCCAATTTCTAAAACCAAGACCGCGTGTTCGCGCATGTGTGCTGGGGCGTCGCGCAGCATTTGGCGAATAAAGTCCATGCCGTCGTCGCCACCGGCCAAAGCGAGCGCAGGCTCGGCTTTGAATTCAGCAGGAAGTTCGGACATGCTTTGTGCGTTCACATAGGGTGGGTTGCACAAGATGAGATCAAACACACCATCGGCCTTGGCCAAGCCATCCGATTCGGCCAACGTCATGCGGTCTTCAAGACCGTGGCGGGCGATGTTGATCTGGGCCACAGCCAGAGCTTCTTTGGACAAATCCAAGCCCTGCACCGTGATGTCGGGGAAAGCCAGCGCGGCCAAGATGCCTAGGCTGCCGTTGCCTGTGCACAGGTCCAACACACGCGTGGTGTGGGGGTCCAGCCAAGGGTCGATGTTGCCTTCGGCCAAAACTTCGGCGATGAGTGAACGCGGCACGATGGCGCGTTCATCGATGTAGAACGACACACCTTGCAACCACGCCTCGTGCGTGAGGTAAGCCGCAGGCTTGCGGCTGGCAATGCGGTGCTCGATGAAGGCTTGCACGCTGGCCACTTGTTCGGCGGGCAGTTCGAGGTTGTGCGCTTCGTCTGACACATCGGTGTCGAGGGGCAAACCCAGCTTCCACAGCACCAGCCATGCAGCTTCGTCGGCGGCGTTGGTGGTGCCGTGGCCAAAGGAGACTTTGGCTTGGGTGAGTTGTTCGGCACTTCTGCGAATGATGTCTGAAAGGTTCATATGTTTTGTTGTAGAAGGCCAGCTAAAACACCAAGGCCAATCGCTTGTACGCCGTCACCCACTGGGTAAGGCGCGCCATCGAGACCGTTGTGCACCAAAAATCGCTGTGTTGGCTGCAAGTCTTGGCATGCGGTGTAAAAACCTTTTCGGGGTTTTGCGCTGGGACTTTTTTTAATTTCTATGGCCCACAGCCCATCTCCTGGGATGTCAATGACCAAGTCAATCTCTGCGCCATTGCTGGTGCGGTAATAACCGTGCTGCATCAAGTGAGAACTGGCAGTGAGCAAGGTTTCGATGGCAAAGCCTTCCCAGCTGTTGCCCATCACAGGATGAGCGAGCAAATCGTCAAGTGTTGTCAAACCAAGTAAAGCATGCAGCAAGCCGCTGTCGCGGACGTAGACCTTGGGTGATTTGACCAAGCGTTTGCCCAGATTGCTGTGCCAAGGTAGGAGCTGACGCAACAACATCAAGTCGCTCAGCATGTCTAAATATCGATGCACAGTTTTGGCATCAATCATCAAGCCTTTGGCAAGTTGTGACACATCTAGCAAACCGCCTTGCTTATGAGCCAGCATGGTCCATAAGCGACGCAAGGTTTGCGCTGGCAAGCGCGCGCCATAGCTTGGTAAATCGCGCTCTAAATAGGTGCTGATGAGGTTTTGTCGCCATGCCAAACTCTTGGCCGCACTGGTGGCCAACAGGCTTGCCGGAAAACCGCCGCGCACCCATAACGAGCCTTGGTGTTCGGCGTCAACTTCTAGCCAATGCAAAGGGCTTAACTCTAGATAGGCCACACGTCCAGCGAGACTTTCGCCTGATTGGCGTAACAGCTCGCCACTGGCCGAACCCAAGAGTAAAAAACGACCAGCCTCTAAACCCGTGCGGCGGCCTTCATCAATCAAGCTGCGCAGCACGGGGAAGAGCTCGGGCATGTGCTGCACCTCGTCCAAGATGACAAGTTTGTCTTGGTGGAGCGACAAATAGGCTTCGGGGTCTGTGAGTTTTTGTCGATCGCTGGGGCGCTCTAGGTCAAGATAAATGCAATGGGGCTCTTTTGCATCCCCAATCTTGCGAGCCAATGTTGTCTTGCCTACTTGACGCGCACCCAAGAGCACCACAGCTGGATAGTCAGCTAGTGCGGCTTCAAGGTGAGGGGATAGATGGCGAAGAAACATCCATGTATTTTACGGAATTAATTCCGTGTTTTGCATGGTTTTACGCTATGGCTCGATTTAAATTTTCCAGCACACGGCGGTAAATGTTTTTCAGGGGATCCAAATCTGCCACGGCCACACACTCGTTGATTTTGTGGATGGTGGCATTGGGTGGGCCGAGCTCGATGACTTGCGGGCAGACTTGCGCGATGAAGCGCCCGTCGCTGGTGCCACCGGTGGTGGACAGCTCGGTGTCAATGCCAGTTTCGTCGTGGATGGCGCGTTGTACGGCGCCCACCAAATCACCGGGGGTGGTGAGGAAGGGCAACCCGCCTATGGTCCATTTCAGGTCAAAGTCCAAGCTGTGTTTTTGCAGCACAGCCGTGAGACGCTGTTGCAATTGCTCAGGCGTGGATTCGGTGCAGAAGCGAAAGTTGAAGTCGACCACGCACTCGCCTGGAATCACGTTGCTCGCGCCGGTGCCAGCGTGGATGTTGCTTACTTGCCAGCTGGTGGGCGGGAAGAAATCGTTGCCTTGGTCCCATTCAATCGCCACCAAGTCCGCCAACGCGGGGCTAAGCAAATGGATGGGGTTTTTGGCGAGTTGTGGGTAGGCGATGTGGCCTTGCACGCCTTTCACGGTGAGCTTGCCGCTCATCGTGCCGCGTCGGCCGTTTTTGATCATGTCGCCAGTGCGCTCCACCGAGGTGGGCTCGCCCACGATGCACCAGTCGAGCTTTTCGCCGCGGGCTTTTAAGGCTTCGCAGACTTTGACCGTGCCGTCGAGTGCTGGGCCTTCTTCGTCGCTGGTGAGCAAGAAGGCGATGTTGATCGATGGGTCTTTGCAGTGGTGAGCAAACTCTTCACACGCCACCACCATCGCTGCCAACGACGCTTTCATGTCGCTGGCACCACGGCCAAACAATTTGCCGTCGCGGTGGGAGGGGGTAAAGGGGTCGCTGGCCCATTGGTCCATGGGGCCGGTGGGCACCACATCGGTGTGGCCTGCGAAAACGAGGGTTTTGGCGCCTGCTTGTTTGCTGCGCTTTATCGCCCACAGGTTGCTCACGCGAAACGTGTCTGGCCCGCTGTCGATGCGCTCACACTCAAAACCGATGGGCGCAAGCCTTGCGGTGATGATGTCCAAACAGCCCGCGTCCTCGGGGGTGACCGACGGGCGCGAGATGAGTTGCTCGGTGAGCTGGAGGGTGCGAGACATCGTTAAAAAAATCAGTCGCGCAACAAGTCGTTGATGCTGGTCTTAGAGCGGGTTTGTGCGTCCACGCGTTTGACCACGATGGCGGCGTACATGCTGTAAGGCGCGCCGTTGGCTGCGACTTTAGGAATGTTGCCGCTCACGACCACAGAGCCAGAGGCTACGCGGCCGTAGCTGATTTCGCCTGTGGCGCGGTCGAAGATGGGGGTGGATTGACCGATGAACACGCCCATGCCGAGCACGGAGTTTTCTTCGATGATGACGCCTTCCACCACTTCAGAGCGTGCGCCGATGAAGCAGTTGTCTTCAATGATGGTGGGGTTGGCTTGCAAGGGCTCCAACACGCCGCCAATGCCCACGCCGCCAGACAAGTGCACGTTCTTGCCAATTTGTGCGCATGAACCCACGGTGGCCCATGTGTCGACCATGGTGCCGCTGTCCACATAGGCGCCGATGTTCACGTAAGAGGGCATCAAAATCGCGCCTGCAGCCACAAAGCTACCGCGACGTGCCACAGCTGGGGGCACCACGCGCACGCCAGCGGCTTTGAGTTCTTCCTCGGTCATGTGACCAAACTTGGTGTCCACTTTGTCGTAGAAAGCCAAGTCGCCAGACTTCATGAGGCGGTTGTCTTTCAAACGGAAGGACAACAACACGGCCTTCTTGAGCCATTGGTGCACGGTCCATTGGCCCACACCTTCACGGGTGGCCACGCGCAAGCGGCCAGCGTTCAATTCAGCAATCACGTGGTCCACGGCATCGCGCACTTCGTGTGTGGCGTTGTCGATGCTGATGTTGGCGCGGTTGTCCCAAGCGTTGTCGATGACGTGTTGGAGTTGGTGTTGAGTCATGGTTGTCTTCTCTACGTTGAAATTAAGAAAGGAATCAGGAATGGGTGTTTTTGATAAATGCCACGATGCGTTGCGCGGCTTCTAAGCACTCGGCGGTTTCGGCCACCAAGGCCATGCGAATTCGACCGGCACCGGGGTTGAAGTCCTTGGCTTCGCCAATACCGTGACCTTCACGCGCAAGGTAGCTGCCCGGCAGCACCGTCACATTGTATTGAGCCAGCAAGTCGCGGGCGAAGGCCACATCGTCTCCACCTGGCACAGCGGCCCAAAGGTAAAAACCAGCGTCGGGCAAGCGCACATCCATCACGGCTTCTAGCAGTGGGGTCACGGCCGCAAACTTTTGGCGGTATTGCTCGCGGTTGGCCACCACATGGGCTTCGTCATCCCATGCGGCAATGCTGGCCGCTTGCACCATGCCGCTCATGGCTGAGCCATGGTAGGTGCGGTAGAGCAAGAATTGTTTGAGGATGTTGGCGTCGCCCGCTACAAAACCACTGCGCATGCCCGGCACATTGCTGCGCTTGGACAAACTGGTGAAGGCCACCAGGTTTTTAAAGTCGGTACGGCCCAATTTGGCGGCGGCTTCCAAGCCGCCCAAAGGAGCCTCTTCGCGGAAATAGATTTCGCTGTAGCACTCGTCGCTGGCAATCACAAAACCGTATTTGTCGCTCAAAGCAAACAGCTTTTCCCAGTCACTCATGGGCATCACGGCGCCCGTGGGGTTGCCGGGTGAGCACACAAACAACAGCTGGGTCTTGGCCCACACGTCGGCAGGCACGCTGTCCCAGTTGACGTTGAAGTTCAGCGCCGGGTCGCTGGGCGCGTAATAAGTTTGGGCACCCGCCAACAGCGCGGCGCCTTCGTAGATTTGGTAAAACGGGTTAGGGCAGACGACCACCGCATCGCGTGTGGGATCAATCACCGTCTGGGCAAAAGCAAACAAGGCCTCGCGTGAGCCGTTCACCGGCAGCACTTGGGTGGCCGCGTCCAGCTTCAAACCATAGCGGCGCTGCATCCAGTTCACACACGATGCGCGCAAGGCTGGCAACCCAGCGGTGGCGGGGTAGGCGGCCAACTGAGCGGTGGCTTTGGCCAACGCATCGAGCACCAACTGTGGCGTGGCATGGCGTGGCTCGCCAATGCCTAGGCTGATGGGCGCATACGCGGGGTTGGGTGTGACAGTGGAGAAAAGTTGTTTCAGCCGCTCAAAAGGATAGGGCTGCAGACTCGAAAGAAGGGGGTTCATGGCTGCTATTATCCCCGCGCTCTGTGATCAATCTGAACCTTATGTCTATATCCCCCTTGCTTGACCTGACCCGTGCCAAAGAATTTGCATTCGAAGCCGATCAATTGCGCGAACTGGTGATGACATTTGAGCAAAGCTTGGCCCAAGAAATGACCCTCATCCAAGAAGGCTTGACAGCGAGCGACGCCTTGAAGGTCGAGCATTCACTCCATGCTTTGAAGGGCTTCATGCCTTTGTTTGCCACCGAATCGTTGGCCCAAGCCATGACCGACTTGTACCAAACCAGCCGCGAGAAACCGCTGGACGTGACAGCCCCCATCTTTACTGCATTAGTTCCCAGTTTGGATACCTTGCTGGTTGAAATTCGCGCGTGCCTCAGCGCTTTATGATTCAGGCTGTGTCTAGAGAGGCTTTTCAGTGCGTCTGAATTCAATCAAGTTATCGGGTTTCAAGTCATTTGCGGAACCCACCAATTTCCTGTTGCCCGGCCAATTAGTCGGTGTGGTAGGCCCCAACGGCTGCGGCAAATCCAACATCATGGATGCCGTGCGCTGGGTGCTGGGCGAGTCCAAAGCCAGCGAGCTGCGTGGCGAGTCCATGCAAGACGTCATTTTCAATGGCACGACCACCCGCAAAGCGGCCAGCCGCTCCAGCGTGGAATTGGTGTTTGACAACGCCGATCACCGGGCAGGCGGCCAATGGAGCCAGTTCCCAGAAATCGCGGTCAAGCGCGTGCTGACGCGTGATGGGGGGTCGAGCTACTACATCAACAACCAACCTGTGCGTCGCCGTGACGTGCAAGACGTGTTCTTGGGCACAGGTTTGGGTCCACGTGCCTACGCCATCATTGGCCAGGGCACCATCAGCCGCATCATTGAATCCAAGCCTGAAGAACTGCGTTTGTTCCTCGAGGAAGCTGCGGGCGTTTCTAAATACAAAGAGCGCCGCCGCGAAACGGAAAACCGCCTGAGCGACACCCGCGAGAACTTGACGCGTGTGGAAGACATCTTGCGCGAGCTGAATGCCAACCTTGAAAAGCTGGAAAAACAAGCCGAAGTGGCCCAGCGCTACCACGCGCTCAATGCCGATGTGACCTTGAAGCAGCACCAGCTGTGGTTCTTGCGCCGCGCTGAGGCCGAGGCCGACCAAGTGGGTATCAAAACCCAAGCGGACAAAGCGGTGAACGACCTTGAGTCGCGCATTGCCGACTTGCGCCACATCGAAGCCGACCTTGAAACCGTGCGCCAAGCCCACTATGCGGCGGGCGACCAAGTGAACCAAGCGCAAGGTACTTTGTACGAAGCCAGCGCCGAAGTGGGCCGCTTAGAAGCCGAGATTCGCTTTGTGGTGGAAGGCCGCCAACGCGCCGAAGCCCGCCTGATTCAAATCAAAGAGCAAACCGCACATTGGGCAGCGCAAAGTGAACAAGCGCAGCAAGAGATTGAAAACTTGGCCTCCATGGCCATGGACGGCGAAGAAAAAGCCGTCATGCTCGCCGCGCAAGTGGAAGAGCAGGCCATGCAACTGCCTGAGTTGGAAGAAGCCTTGCGCGTCGCCCAGCAACGCAGCAACGAGCAACGTGGCAGTGTGTCCCAAGTGCAGCAACAAATTCAGGTGCTGGCCGCTGACCAGCGCAACATCGAAGAACAAAGCCGCAACCTCAACGCCCGCCAAGAGCGCTTGAGTGCAGATAAAAACGCCTTGGCCGCGCCCGATGAAGTGCGTCTGAACAACCTCAAAGAACAGCTGCAAGAGGCGCAAGCCCACGCCGAAGTGACGGCGGCCCAACTCGAAGAGCTGCAAGCCAATGTGCCCGTGCTCGACGAAGCACGCCGCACGGCACAACAAGCAGTGAACGCCGAACAAACCAAGCAAGCCGATTTGTCGGCCCGTTTGGAAGCCCTCAAAACCTTGCAAGAAAAAGTGCAGACCGACGACAAGCTCAAGCCTTGGTTGGCCAAGCACGGCTTGGATGGTTTGCAAGCCTTGTGGAGCCGCATCCACATCGAAGCCGGCTGGGAAAACGCGCTCGAAGCCGCTTTGCGCGAGCGCATGGCATCGCTGGAAGTGTCTCGCTTAGACATCGTGCGTGCTTTCCAAACCGATGCGCCGCCTGCCAAATTGGCGTTCTACACAGCGCCAAGTGCCTCTGCACCTGAATCACAAGGCGGCTTGCCTCGCTTGTCTGACCTGTTGCGTCTGAACGATGCGGGCCAAAAAGCGCTGTTGACCGACTGGCTCAACGGCTGCTTCACCGCACCCAACCTCGACGAGGCCTTGGCCAAACGCAGCAGCTTGCAACCAGGCCAAGTGATTTATGTGCCGAGTGGCCACGCCATCAGCGCACACAGCGTGAGCTTTTACGCGCAAGACAATGCGCAGTCTGGCTTGTTGGCCCGTGCCCAAGAAATTGAAAACCTCGACAAGAGCAGCAAGGCCCAAGCCTTCATCGCCGATGAAGCGCGCAACACCTTGGTGCGTGCCGAGGCCGCGTACAGCGAGTCGTCACAACGTTTGGTGAGCATCCGCACAGAAGCCACTGCAGCCCAAGCCACCGCACATGAGCTGCAAGTCGAAACCTTGCGTTTGAGCCAATTGGCCGAGCAAACCCGCGCGCGCAGCGAGCAAATCAGTGGCGATTTGTCTGAGGTCGAAGCCCAATTGGCCGACTTGCAAGAACGCCGCGCCACCGCCGAAGCCCGCTTTGAAGAGCTGGACATGCAACTGGCCGACAGCCAAGAGCGCCACGCGCAATTGGACGAAGCCGTCATCAATGCCGAGCGCCGTTTGAACGACAGCCGCGAGCAACAACGCAGCTTGGAGCGTCAAGCCCAAGAAGCTCAGTTTGCCCAACGCAGCTTGGCCACCCGCGAAGCTGAACTCAAACGCATCATCGACACGGCCACACAACAAGCCGCTTCGGTGTCCACCGAAGAAGCGCGTGTACAAGAAGACCTTACACGCCTGACCGATGCTGCGGCACAAGCGGGCTTGCAAAACGCCTTGAACATCAAGATGGAGCGCGAAGCCGCTTTGGCCGCCAAACGCAGCGAGTATGACGACCTCACCACCAAGCTGCGTGCCAGCGACGAACGCCGCTTGCAGCTGGAGCGTGAGCTAGAGCCTTTGCGCCAACGCATCACCGACTTCCAACTCAAAGAGCAAGCCGCTCGTTTGGGTTTGGAGCAATACACACAACTGCTCACAGATGCCGAGGCCGATCTCGAAGCCGTGTCTGCTTCCATCCTCGCCAACAACGTGCGCTTGGGTGGTTTGCAAGGCGAGATTGACCGCTTGCACCGCGACATCACCGCCTTGGGCGCTGTGAACTTGGCCGCCTTGGAAGAGCTGGCCAGTGCCAGCGAACGCAAACTGTTCTTGGACGCGCAAACCAAAGATTTGACTGACGCGATGAACACGCTGGAAGACGCCATTCGCAAGATTGACGGTGAAACCCGCGAGCTCTTGGGCGGCACCTTCAAAATCGTTAACGAGCACTTTGGCCGCATGTTCCCTGAGTTGTTCGGTGGCGGCAATGCCAAGCTGGTGATGACCGGCGACGAAATTTTGGATGCCGGCGTGCAAGTGCTGGCTCAGCCACCTGGCAAGAAAAACCAAACCATCCATTTGCTCTCGGGCGGCGAAAAAGCGCTGACTGCGATTGCCTTGGTGTTTGCGATTTTCCAACTCAACCCAGCACCGTTTTGTTTGCTCGACGAGGTGGACGCGCCGCTGGACGACGCCAACACCGAGCGCTATGCCAAGTTGGTGTCGAGCATGTCCAAAGAAACACAATTCCTCTTCATCTCACACAACAAGATTGCAATGGAAATGGCCGAACAACTCATTGGTGTGACCATGCAAGAACAAGGCGTTTCTCGCATCGTTGCGGTGGACATGGAGTCCGCTGTGTCCATGGCTGATGCCGCTTGATTTCAAAATTAAAATGAGCACTCTTCAAATTGGTTTAGCGATTGCTGGTGGCGTGGTCCTCGCCGGCGTGGTGGCACACAGCACGTGGACGTCACGCAAAAACAAGCCACGTCAAGCCGAACCGCTGCCACAAGAAAAAAACATAGAACCAGCCGCCTATGCGCCTGACTACGGTAAGCCGCAAGAGCCATCGTTCGATACTGCACCTGGCGTGAGCTTTGACGTGCACCACGAGCCTGAAGTGATTGCGCCCGTGGCGACGCCCACGTACCAAACGACAGGCAGCCTTGACCCCGTGAACGACATGGCGCGCAGCATGATGGAAGAGGCGACAGCCCACGCCCAACGCGTGCCAGATGAAGCCGAGCTGGCTCAAATTGCCGAGAGTAAAGCCGCTGCAGCCAAAGCAGCGGCAGAGCGCGCCGCACAGCAAGCGGCGCAAGCGCCTGTGATGGCCCCCGCCGTGGCCAAAGTGATGGAATCTGCCGCATCTGACTTACCTCAGCCCGAAAAACGCCCTGCTTTGGATGCATTGATTGACGTCATCGCCGCCGTTGAAATTGACCACCCAGCCTCTGGCGATGCGGCTTTGTCGGCCATGCCCGCCACACGCCGTGTGGGCAGCAAGTTGTTCAGCTTGGAAGGCCTCAACACCGAAACCGGTTTGTGGGAACACCCACGCAACGGCCAACGCTACAGCGCGTTCCAGTCGGGTGTGCAGTTGGCCAACCGAACCGGCCCCTTGAACGAAATTGAGTTCTCTGAGTTCGTCACCAAGACACAAGCGTTTGCTGACGCCATCAATGGCGCGCCTGAGTTTCCAGACATGCTGGAAGAAGTGGCCCGCGCCCGTGAACTCGACAGCTTTGCCAGCGCCCACGATGCACAACTGAGCTTCACCCTGAAGGCCACCAAAGCCGCATGGAGCCCTGGCTATGTGCAGCAAAACGCGGCACGCTTGGGCTTCATCGCTGGCGTGTTGCCAGGCCGCATGGTGGTGCCTGCACCCACTGCGGGCTTGCCCCCCATCTTGGGGCTCACCTTTGACTCGCAAGCCGCGATGTCGGAAGACCCCACGCAATCGGCCATTTACGAGCTCACCTTGTCACTCGATGTGCCACAGGTAGACCGCAAAGAAGAGCCTTACGCCCGCATGATTCAAACCGCTTACGAACTGGCGCGTGTGATGGACGGCGCAATTTCAGACGACAACGGTCAGCCCCTGTCAGAAACCGCCATCGGCGCGATTGCCCGCGACTTGCTGGCTTTGTACGACACGCTCGACGCGCGTGACTTGTCGGCAGGCTCGCCGCAAGCGCGCCGCCTGTTCAGCTAACTCAAGGTCACGCAGCATGAGCACCGCTGACTTATTTAGCGGCTCTGCCGCTAACCCCATGAATGGCAGCGATGCCAACGCCCACAAAGATGTAGCCGCCCGTGCTGCCGAATTGCGCGCACAGCTGCACCACCACGACCACCAGTACTACGTGCTGGACGCGCCCACCATCCCCGATGCCGAATACGACCGCTTGTTCAAAGAACTGCAAGCGCTAGAAGCAGCACACACCGAACTCCTCACCCCCGATTCACCCACGCAACGCGTGGGTGGCAAGCCGCTCGACAGCTTTGCCAACGTCACACACAGGGTGCCCATGCTCAGCATCCGCACCGAGACGGACACCGAGGCCAGTGGCGCCGAAGCCTTTGACACGCGCATCCGCAAAGAGCTAGGTCTGAGCGATGCCGACCCGTTGGTGGACTACGTGGCCGAGTTGAAATTTGATGGCCTCGCCATGAGCCTGCGCTACGAACACGGGGTACTGGTACAAGCCGCCACACGTGGTGATGGTGAGACGGGCGAAGACGTCACACACAACATACGCACCATTGGCCAAATCCCTTTGAGGTTGCTGCCCCCCACGCTCACTGCTTCGCAGGGTTCGCTGCCCCCCGAGGGGGCGTGTTTCGCCTTGGGGCGGCCCGGCGGCGAAACCGTCTCTGTCGCCGTGCCTTCCGTGCTGGAAGTACGCGGCGAGGTCTACATGGCCCGTGGCGACTTTGAAGCCTTGAACGAGCGCCAACGCGCGCGCATTGCCGCAGGCGAGAAGGGTGAAAAAACCTTTGTGAACCCACGCAATGCCGCAGCGGGTGCCGTGCGTCAGCTTGACCCCAGCATTGCCGCACAACGTCCCTTGAGCTTTTTTGCCTATGGCTTGGGCGACATGACGCCAACCGAAGAAGGTGGCCCATCCTTCCAAACGCATTTCGATTTGTTGATGACGCTCAAACAATGGGGCTTCCCCGTGGCCGAGCAAACCGCATGTGTGCAAGGTGCAGCGGGCTTGGTGGCGTTCCATCAACGCATAGGTCAAGCACGTGATGCGCTGCCGTACGACATTGACGGCGTGGTCTACAAGGTCAACAGCTTGGTCGCACAGCGTCAACTCGGGTTTGTGACCCGCGAACCCCGCTGGGCTGTGGCCCACAAATACCCAGCCCAAGAGCAGCTCACCACCGTGCAAGCCATTGAAGTGCAAGTGGGCCGCACCGGCAAGCTCACCCCCGTGGCCAAACTCGCACCCGTGTTTGTGGGCGGCGTGACGGTGACCAACGCCACGCTGCACAACGAAGACGAAGCCCGTCGCAAAGACGTGCGGGTGGGCGACACCGTGGTGGTGCGTCGCGCGGGCGATGTGATTCCAGAAGTGGTGTCGGTCATCGTTGAAAAACGTTTGCATGAATCCCAAATCTTCACCATGCCGCACACCTGCCCCGTGTGCGGCAGCGCTGCCGTGCGCGAAGAGGGCGAGGCCGACTACCGTTGCTCCGGCGGGCTGTTTTGCAGCGCACAGCGCAAGCAAGCCATCCTGCATTACGCACACCGCCGCGCGGTGGAAATAGAAGACCTAGGTGACAAATTGGTTGACCAACTGGTGGACGCAGGCGTGATCAAAACCTTGCCAGACCTCTACCGCATGGGCTTCACCGCCTTGGTCACATTGGAGCGCATGGCTGAAAAATCAGCCAACAACGTGCTGGCCAGCATTGAGAAATCCAAACACACAACGTTGCCACGTTTCTTGTTTGGCCTCGGCATTCGCCATGTGGGCGAGGCCACGGCCAAAGAGTTGGCACGCCACTTCGGCAAGATGGACGCCATCATGGACGCCACGCTGGACCAACTGCTGCAAGTGGCAGACGTCGGCCCCATCGTGGCGCAAAGCCTGCGCACGTTCTTTGACCAGCCTCACAACCGCGAAGTGGTGGAGCAACTGCGTGCGTGCGGCGTCACGTGGACAGAAGGCGAGCCCACAGCAGGCGCGAGCTTGCCGCTGGCTGGCCAAACCTTTGTGTTGACCGGCACACTGCCCACGCTAAGCCGCGACCAAGCCAAAGACATGCTCGAAGCCTTGGGCGCCAAAGTTGCGGGCAGCGTGAGCAAAAAAACACACTGTGTGGTGGCCGGTGCAGAAGCGGGCAGCAAACTCGACAAGGCGCAAGAGCTGGGCATCAAGGTGTTGGACGAGGCGGGCTTGTTGGCGTTGGTCGCTGAACACGCGACTAAATAAAGGACGCACACCATGGCCGTTCGTGACATTTTGAAAATGGGGGATCAGCGCCTGCTGCGCGTGGCGCAGCCCGTGACAGCCTTCGACACCCCCGAACTACATGCGCTGCTCACAGACCTGGACGACACCATGCTGGCTGCCAATGGCGCTGGCTTGGCCGCGCCGCAAATTGGCGTGGACCTGCAAGTGGTGGTATTTGGTTCGGGCGAGGTCAACCCACGTTACCCCGACGCGCCTGTGGTGCCGTACACCGTGCTCATCAACCCTGTGCTCACACCCATTGGGGATGAGGAAGAAGAGGGTTGGGAAGGTTGTTTGTCTGTCTCAGGCTTGCGTGGTGTGGTGCCGCGTTTCAAGCATTTGCGCTATCAGGGGTTTAACGACAAAGGCCAACCAATTGACCGCACGGTCGAGGGCTTTCATGCGCGGGTGGTGCAACATGAGTGTGACCACCTGATTGGTGTGCTGTACCCCATGCGTGTGCGCGACTTCTCGCGTTTTGGTTACACCGATGTATTGTTTCCCGGGTTGGATGACGCGGATGATTAAGCGTCTAGTAGCCGTTCCATCAAATGCTGGCGGAAATCACGCATGCTTGGAATAAACATGTAAATGGTTAGGCGTTCTGCGGAGTGGTGATAAACCACGTAAGCGTTCTTGTACTGGTATTTTTTAAACCCTGAAAAACCAGTACCGTCAAGTTCGGGAATGTTGCTGCCAAGATTGGGGTCTAGCGCTAGTTTTTTGATTTTGGTTTGCCACTCACCGTTGATGGCTGTCCATGTTTGCGCCCCAAATTTATGAGTCACATAATTTTTGATTCTTCGGTAGTCTGATTGGGCAGATTGAAGAACAATCGCTTTTCTCTCGGGCCGCATGCTTAGCGCGTCATTTCTTTAAAGAACTCATCAGAATCTTTGAAATGCCCCTGAACCAATTCTTTGTTACCCATCGCAATGAGTTTCAAGAGCGCCATCGTTTCTTGTTGTTGCTCATAGGCTTGGATGTCGAGCACAACCATCTTTGCTTCACCGTTTTGCGTGATGATGAGCGGGTCAGGGTTTGTTGCGAAATCTTTGATGATTTCGGCGGCGTGTGACTTGAGATATGAGATGGGCTTGATTTGTTGAGCGAGTGACATGGCAGACCCAGAAGTAAATTTAGACCAAATATAGACTAAATTTAGTTTTTCATCAAATCAAAATCAAGCCTGCAACGCGGCGAGCAACTCAGTCTCAATCTCCAGCTGCCCTTTGTTTTGCTGCAATGCCGCACCATCAATCAAGAAAGTGTCTTCCACACGTTCGCCCAAGGTGCTGATTTTGGCCAGCAGCAGGTTGACCTTGTGGTTGGCCAGCACACACGCCACGCTGTAAAGCAAACCCACGCGGTCGCTGGCCGAGATGCTCAGCAACCACTTTTGCGCACGTTCGTCTGGCTGCAAGGTCACACGCGGTGCGATGGGGAAGCTCTTGACGCGGCGTGACACGCGGCCTTTGCCAACAGTGGGCAGCGGCTTGGCTTGCACGATGGTGTCGGTCAACCCGCTTTCCACCATGTTGATGAGGTTGCGGTAGTGCTCTTCAAAATGGCTGCTCACCACTTGGAAGGTGTCTAGCGCATAGCCGTTGGTAGCGGTGTGCACTTTGGCGTCCCAAATGCTGAAGCCCGCTTGGTCAAAGTACCCGCAGATGCGCGCAAACAAATCGGGCTGGTCGGGTGAATAGACCATCACTTGCAAGCCTTCGCCCACGGGTGACAAGCGCGCACGCACGGTCACGCCCATGGGCGTGTTTTGTGCTTTTGCAATCGACAAGCTGCGAGACAGTTGACGTGTGTGCCACGCAATGTCGGCCGCATCGTGGCGCATGAAGTAGCCCACGTCCAAGGTTTCCCACAAGTCCTTATGGGCCTCAAATGGCAGCGCGTACAGCGCGAGCATGGTGAGGGCTTCGGTTTTGCGTTGCTCCACTTCGGCATCAGCATCCGGCGCACGGCCACCTAAAGCGCGGGCGGTGTAGCGGTACAAGTCTTCCAGCAGCTTGCCTTTCCACGCGTTCCACACCTTGGGGCTGGTGCCGCGAATATCGGCCACGGTGAGCAAATACAAAGCGGTGAGGTTGCGCTCGTTGCCCACGCGTTTGGCGAAGGCTTGAATCACATCGGGGTCGCTCAAATCTTGTTTTTGCGCGACGTTGCTCATGGTCAGGTGTTCGCCTACCAAGAACTCGATGAGCTTGGCGTCTTCTTTTTCAAGGCTGTGGTCGCGTGCAAATTTGCGCACCTCGCCACGGCCCAGTTGCGAGTGATCGCCACCTCGGCCTTTGGCAATGTCGTGGAACAACGCAGCGGCGTACAAAATCCAAGGTTTGTCCCAACCTGCGGCGAGTTGTGAGCAAAACGGGTATTCGTGGGCATGCTCAGCCATGAAGAAGCGACGCACATTGCGCAGCACCATCAAGATGTGTTGGTCCACGGTGTAGACGTGGAACAGGTCATGCTGCATTTGCCCCACGATGCGGCGGAAGGGCCACAGGTAGCGGCCCAGCACCGAGGTTTGGTTCATCAAACGCACGGCGTGTGTCATGCCGCTGGGTGCTTGCAAGATGCGCATGAACATCTCGCGGTTGACTGGGTCAGCACGGAATTTGCCATCCATCAAGCTGCGCGCGTTGTAGAGCGCACGCAGCGTGCGCGCTGACAGACCGCTGATTCCCACGGTGGATTCGTACAACCAGAAGGTTTCCAAAATCGCGTGGGGGCTGTTCACATACACGTCGTCGCTGGTCACTTCGAGCATGCCGGCCTTGTCGGCAAAGCGCTCGTTGATGGAGTGCAGAACTTGGGTGTTGCCGTTCAAGCGCTCTTCGATGTTGAGCAACAAAATTTGGTTGAGCTGCGTCACCGCCTTAGCAGCCCAGTAATAGCGTTTCATCAACGCTTCGCTGGCGGCGCGTGCGTTGAGCGTGCCGTCTTCTTCCACACCAAGCCCGAGGCTTTGGGCCACGGCGTGTTGCAAGTCAAACACCAAGCGGTCTTCACGGCGTTTGGCCGCGAGGTGCAAGCGGGTGCGAATGAGCGCCAAAGCATCTTCGTTGCGTTTGAGTTGCTTGACTTCAAACTCGGTCGCCAATCCTTTGCGGCCCAAGTTTTCCCAGCTGGTACCAAGACCCGCAGCTTTGGCCACCCACAACACCACTTGCAAGTCGCGCAGACCACCGGGCGACTCTTTGCAATTGGGCTCCAGCGAGTAGGGCGTGTTTTCAAACTTGGCGTGGCGTTGACGCATCTCGGCGGTTTTGGCCACAAAGAACGCCTTGGGGTCGAGTGCCATCGCGTAGTGCTTTTGGAAGGTTTTGAACAGCTTGACGCTACCCACCAAAAAGCGAGCTTCCAACAACGAGGTTTGCACGGTGATGTCGGCAGAAGCTTCTTGCACACACTCGGTCACGGTGCGCACGCTGGAGCCGATTTCTAAGCCCGTGTCCCAACAACTGCCGATGAACTTTTCAATTTGAGCTTTGAGGGCGTCGTCCTTCTCGGGTGATGTGCCATCAGGCATGAGCAGCAGCACATCCACATCTGAGTAGGGGTACAACTCGCCACGGCCATAGCCGCCCACAGCAGCAAGGCACAAGCCATTGTCAAAACCAGCGGCATCCCACAGCGTGCGCAAGGTGTCATCGGTCATGTTGCACAGCTTGTGCAACAAAGTTTTCACACCACGTGGGGTGGTCGAGCCAGACGCAGCCAGCAGCAATGCAGCCTTGTCCTTTCGGTAAAGGTTGGCCAAGGCGTTCATCGCGGGGTGCTTAACAGCAGGTGGTGGTCACAAAGTCGGGCAGGGCGGGGCTGCCGTCTGAGAGGGTCAACACTTCGTAGCCGGTGTCGGTCACGAGGATGGTGTGTTCCCACTGGGCTGACAACGAGTGGTCACGTGTGACGATGGTCCAGCCGTCGCCCAGCTCTTTGATGTCCTTCTTACCAGCGTTGATCATGGGTTCGATGGTGAAGGTCATGCCGGCTTGCAATGTTTCGCCGGTGCCGGGCTTGCCGTAATGCAGCACTTGAGGTTCTTCATGGAAGACCTGACCAATGCCGTGACCGCAAAACTCGCGCACCACTGAAAAACCATGGCTTTCAGCAAAGCGCTGAATCGCAAAACCAATGTCGCCCAAACGTGCACCGGGCTTGACCTTCACGATGCCGTGCCACATGGCTTCGTAAGTTAGTTTGGACAAACGCTTGGCCGCGATAGACGCTTCGCCCACCAAAAACATGCGGCTGGTGTCACCGTGCCAACCATCTTTGATAACGGTGATGTCAATGTTGACTGAATCGCCCTTTTTCAGGGGCTTGTCGTTGGGAATGCCGTGACACACCTGATGGTTGATAGACGTGCAAATGGATTTTGGGTAGGGGTTGTTGCCCGATGGGTCGTAGTTCAGCGGCGCAGGGATGGCTTTTTGAACTTCGGTGATGTAGTCGTAGCAGAGCTTGTCGAGCTGGTTGGTCGTCACGCCCGGCACCACGTGCGGGGTAAGAAAGTCGAGAACTTCGGAGGCCAGTTTGCCCGCGATACGCATGCCTTGTGCGCCTTGGGCGTCTTTGATGGAAATGGTCATAAGCGCGATTATCCCATCCGTGGCAAAACACCTTCGCTTAGCTGTGAATTGTGTACAAAACGCCTTTGGTAGCCACGTAAAATCTAGCCTTTGCCGACCAGCCCCAGTCAGCGGCCCGGCTCGATTCGATTTCCGTCTTTTTCTCAAGGCCCTCCGTGTCTCTGCACATCAGTATTTTCGAAGGCGGCAACGTCCTCAGCGATTTCCGTGTTCAACAGCTCTTGCCCCGTTTGGCGGCAATCTCCCCGCAAATCCAAGGCCTGAGTGCCCGCTTTGTGCACTTGGCCGCAACAGAGGCCAAGCTGGATAGCGCGCAGCAGCAAACACTGGCCGCTTTGCTGACCTATGGCGAGCCCGCACACACCGCCCCCGCAGGCACCTTGCTGGTGGTCACGCCACGTTTTGGCACGGTGTCGCCCTGGGCATCGAAAGCGACCGACATTGCACACAACTGCGGTTTGCAGCTCAAGCGCATTGAGCGCATCACCGAGTTCCACCTTCAGCTCAAAGACGGCTTGCTGAGCAAAGCTGCGCTCACACCCGAACAGCTGGCCGCCGTGGCCGATGTGCTGCACGACCGCATGACCGAGTCTGTGATGCGCACACGCGACGAAGCGTTGGGTTTGTTCACCGAACTGCACCCCGCACCGATGGAGCAGGTCGACGTTCTCAACGGCGGCGAGGCCGCTTTGCAAGACGCCAACAAACGCTGGGGCTTGGCTTTGGCCGACGACGAGATTGCATATTTGGTAAACGCCTTTACGCAGCTCAATCGCAACCCCACCGATGTGGAACTGATGATGTTCGCGCAAGCCAACAGCGAGCACTGCCGCCACAAGATTTTCAATGCCGAGTTCACCATCGACGGCCAAACACAATCGCACAGCCTGTTCGGCATGATTCGCCATACCGAAAAAACCAGCCCGCAATACACAGTGGTGGCGTATTCGGACAACGCCTCCATCATGGAAGGCCACCAGGTTGAACGTTTCATCGCCACGAACAATGGCAAAGACCTGCCTCAGTACGAAAAAGTCTCGGCCACCAACCATGTGTTGATGAAGGTCGAAACCCACAACCATCCCACCGCTATTTCGCCATACCCCGGTGCCTCCACCGGCAATGGCGGCGAGATTCGCGATGAGGGTGCGACAGGCCGTGGCTCTAAGCCCAAGGCGGGCATGTCTGGTTTCACCGTGTCTAAGTTGTGGGACAGCAACTTAGGCCGCCCCTCGCACATGGCCAGCCCTTTGCAAATCATGACCGAAGGCCCTTTGGGTGGTGCCGCGTTTAACAACGAGTTTGGCCGTCCTAACCTGACCGGCTACTTCCGTGAGTACGAACAAGACGTGGCTGGCGTGACACGCGGCTACCACAAGCCCATCATGATTGCGGGCGGCTTGGGCGTGATTGACAGCGAACAAACCAAGAAGATTGAGTTCCCCGCAGGTAGCTTGCTGATTCAACTCGGCGGTCCAGGCATGCGCATTGGCATGGGCGGCAGCGCAGCCAGCTCGATGGCCAGCGGCACCAACGCCGCTGAACTCGACTTTGATTCGGTGCAACGCGGCAACCCCGAAATTGAACGCCGTGCGCAAGAGGTGATCAACCATTGTTGGGCGCAAGGCAAGGCCAACCCCATCCTCGCCATTCACGACGTGGGCGCAGGCGGTTTGTCCAACGCGTTCCCCGAGCTGACCAATGATGCAGGCCGTGGTGCACGTTTTGATTTGCGTGCAGTGCCTCTCGAAGAGTCGGGCTTGGCCCCCAAAGAAATTTGGTCCAACGAAAGCCAAGAGCGCTATGTCATGGCGATTGCGCCAGAGTCACTAGCCCAATTCAAAGCCTTCTGCGAGCGCGAGCGTTGCCCGTTTGCTGTGGTGGGTGTGGCGACTGAAGAACGTCACCTGACCGTGGCCAATGAAGATGTCACCGTGGCCCATCATTCAGGCGCAACAGCAGATGCTGCCGTCAACATGCCCATGAACGTGCTGCTGGGCAAACCACCCAAGATGCATCGCGACGTGACGCGCTTGGAGCGCATCAGCGCCCCCATGAATCTCACAGGCGTGAGCTTGCAAGAAGCCGTCATCAACGTACTGAGCCACCCCACCGTGGCCAGCAAACGCTTTCTCATCACCATTGGTGATCGCGCCGTGGGTGGACTGACGCACCGTGACCAAATGGTCGGCCCATGGCAAGTGCCAGTGGCCGATGTGGCCGTGACCTTGGCGGACTACCAAAGCTTTGCCGGTGAAGCCATGAGCATGGGCGAGCGCACACCGCTCGCGTCGCTCGACGCACCGGCCTCTGGCCGCATGGCTGTGGCTGAGGCCATCACCAACTTGTTGGCTGCGCCGTTTGAGTTACCCCGCGTCAAGCTCAGCGCCAACTGGATGGCCGCTTGCGGTGAGCCGGGTGAAGACGCTGCTTTGTACGACACCGTGAAAGCTGTGGGCTTGGCGCTGTGCCCCGCCTTGGGCATTTCGATTCCCGTGGGCAAAGACAGTTTGTCGATGCGCACGCAGTGGACTGAAAACGGCGAGACGAAGAAAGTCACCTCACCGGTGAGCCTCATCATCAGCGCGTTTGCGTCCATCGCCGATGTGCGCGGCACGTTGACGCCACAACTGAACAACACCGAAGACACCACCTTGGTGTTGGTGCAGTTGGGCGAGGGCCAGCGCCGCATGGCCGGTAGTATCTTGGGTCAAGTGCTGAACCAAGCCGGCGACCAAGTGCCAGACCTTGATGATGCGCAAGACTTGGTCAAGCTCGTCAACGCCGTCAACGCCCTGCGCGCGCAAGGCAAGATCTTGGCGTACCACGACCGCAGCGACGGTGGCTTGATGGCCGCGGTGTGCGAAATGGCGTTTGCAGGTCAAGTGGGCGTGGCGCTGAATGTGGACATGCTCATCACCGAGGGTGACGGCATCAGCGACAGCCGCGCCGAATACGGCGACACCAAAAACTGGGCCTCGCAGGTCAGCGCCCGTCGCGAAGAGCTGACGCTGCAAGCCTTGTTCAATGAAGAGCTGGGCGTGGTGTTGCAAGTGCGCACGTCGGAGCGCAACGAGGTGATGCAAACCCTACGCGAGCATGGCTTGTCCAAACACAGCCACTTCGTCGGCAAGACACGTCCCCAGTCGTCGACCATCGACAAAGGAAAGGGCGAAATCAGCGTGTGGCGCGACACCAAAGAAGTGTTTGTGGCCAAGCTGGCTGATCTGCACCAAGTGTGGGACAGCGTGAGCTGGAAGATTTGCCAACAGCGCGACAACCCCGCGTGTGCCGACGCCGAACACGCCGCAGCAGGCAACCCCGCCGACCCCGGCATGCATGTGCATTTGCCAGCGGGTATCACCGACAACGTAGCTGCGCCGTTCATCAACGTGGCCGCCAAACCCAAAGTGGCCGTGCTGCGCGAGCAGGGCGTCAACTCACACGTCGAAATGGCCTACGCGTTTGCAGAAGCTGGCTTTGATGCCTACGACGTGCACATGACCGACTTGCAAACCGGCCGCGCCAAACTGCAAGACTTCAAAGGCTTGGTGGCCTGCGGTGGTTTTAGCTACGGCGACACCTTGGGTGCTGGCATTGGCTGGGCACGTAGCATCACGTTCAACTCGGTGTTGTCTGAGCAAATGCAGCAGTTCTTTGCACGCACCGACACCTTCGGCTTGGGCGTGTGTAACGGTTGCCAAATGTTTGCTGAGTTGGCTGACATCATCCCCGGTGCCGAGCACTGGCCGCGTTTCACCACCAACCAAAGCGAGCGCTTTGAAGCGCGCCTCTCGATGGTGGAGGTGTTGCCGTCTCCCTCGCTGTTCTTCGCAGGCATGGCTGGTGCTCGTTTGCCAATTGCCGTGGCGCATGGCGAAGGCTTTGCCAACTTCCAAGCTCGTGGCAACGCTAGCCAAGCCATTGGCGCTATGCGTTTTGTGGACAACCACGGCCAAGCGACGATGCGGTATCCGTTCAACCCCAACGGCAGCTTGGCAGGTCTGACTGCGGTCACCACCGCAGATGGTCGCTTCACCGCCATGATGCCGCACCCCGAGCGCGTGTTCCGCAACGTGCAAATGAGCTGGACCGACTTGACCGCTTCGGGTGGCGTGGATGCGTTCAGCCCTTGGATGCGTATGTGGCGCAATGCGCGTAAGTGGGTGGGTTGACGCCAAACTTGATGAACTGGCATCTATTGGGTAATAATCGAGGTATTACCCAAAAAGAGGCTGCCATGACAACCACGGTGAAACTCACTTTTGAATTAGAAAACGCGCTGCGCCAGCGCTGTGCCAAAGAGGGCCGCAGCCTGAGCGAGGTCATGCGCGATGCATTGACGGCTTACTTGGCTCGTGAGCCAGAAGCCCAGTCAGCTTGGCATCTAGGCAAAGACGCGTTTGGCAGGTATCAGGGCCCCATCGACCTTGCACAAAACCGCAAGGCTGAATTGGCTGATGTTTGGGTGAACAAGCACCATTGAATGTGCCCTCATGGCCAGCCATTCATTACCTCTCGAAGAAGCGAGCCCCTCGTACTTGGCGGCAAGCTCTGCGCGCGAAGCGCTCATTGACAGCGGTCCTTTGCTAGCGTTGTTCAATGGCGCTGACAGCTGGCATGGAAGAGTCGTGCTATGGCTTCAAACCAACGAACAAGTTCGCTTGGTCACCACGTGGCCTGTCTTGACAGAGGTATGTGCTTTGTTGGCAAGGCGGATTCATAACCGAGCCGCGCTTGATTTCTTATCGTGGGTCGAACAAGGCGGTGTCGAGGTAGATGCGCCAAACAACTGGAGTCTGAGCAAGGTGCTTCAAATCAGTCAGCGCTTTGCAGATTTGCCTTTGGATTTGGCCGATGCATCGATCGCCGAAACGGCAGCTAGGCGCAGCATTGCCTATGTTGTGTCGATTGACAAAGACTTTGATATCTACCGAGATGCCAGTGGCAAATACTTGGTGAATTTGTTGTTAAATTCTTAGCGCGTGTGGCCAGTTTTGTAAAAAGTAATCGGTGACTCGGCCATTTCTTTGACACGTTGGTTGAGCACCGATTTTTTCATCTTGCCCACCACGTGCATTTCGCAGGGTTTGCAGTCAAAGCGCAGGGTGAGTTTTTCGCTGCCGTTGATGAGCATCAGTGGCTCGGCTTTGACCGTGCCTTGCACACCTGTGACGCCCTTGGCTTGTTTGGGGCACAGGCTCATGCTGAAACGCACGCAGTGTTTGGTGATCATCAAGCTGGCTTCGCCCAACTCTTCGTGGCTTTCATACGCAGCTTCAATCACTTTCACACCGTGCTTGGCATAGAAGTCGTGCGCCTTTTGATTGAACACATTGGCGAGGTACGTGAGCGAATCTTCGGGGTAGCTCACGGGCGGCTCAACGGCGACGGCGCGTTGGGGACGGTCGTAGGCATTGAAGCGTGCTTGCTCTAACGCCGTAACGGCATCGCGGCGCAAGGCATTGAGCGATGAGGCGGGCACAAACCAAGGCTGGCTGAGATTGATTTGCAGGTTGAGCACTTCAAACACAGTGGCGCCAAATTTGCTCAGGTGCTCGCGCAGGCTTGCGTCGTTGCGCACCGCGTCTTTAGCGAGTTCTTTGGTGCAGGCGAGGGTAGCGCTGGCCGTGTGGCCATCTTCATCTGTGAGCTTGAGCTCAAAGCCTTGCGGGGCTTCTGCAAACTCCACCCATGCGCCCATGCGACGTTCGCTGGAGTTTTTCTCTAGGCCGCGGACCCAATCCATGTCGCGGTTGCGGTTGATGACCATGCCCGCGCGCAAATCGCGAAAGCCCTCAATCGGGTCCTTGGGGAACAAGCGCCACACACCTTTTTTGGGACTGGGCTCGGCACGGTTGATGGCCACGCCCACCAGTTCTTTTTGCAGGTCGTAGTAGCAAAGGCCATCGCCGTTGTGCAGCACAGCGGCTTTGTCGTAGGGCTGCACTTCCAACCAATTCGGCCCCGTGCCCATCACTTCGCCCAACACGATGCCTGGGTTCTTGGGAGAATCAAACGCACCGATGTCTTCTTTGCGGCCTTGTACAAAGTAGTCGGTGAATTCGCGGTTGAAGTTTTGTTCGGGGTTGGGCGTGAAGTACAGCGTGGTGTTGCCACTCGATGCGCGGCTGAGTGGTGGGCGCTCAGGGTCGGCCGAGTATTGACGCGCTTCAATCAGCTCATCCATCAACACGCGGTAGTGGCCGGTGATGTTTTTCACATAGGCCATGTCTTTGTAACGGCCTTCAATTTTGAAACTGCGCACACCGGCATCGACCAAGGCTGCCAAGTTCTCGCTCTGGTTGTTGTCTTTCATCGACAGCACATGCTTGTCGTGCGCGATGAAGCGTCCTTGGGCATCGGTGACGTGGTAGGGCAGGCGGCAGGCTTGGCTGCAGTCGCCACGGTTGGCGCTGCGACCTGTGTGGGCGTGACTGATGAAGCACTGGCCGCTGTAGGCCACGCACAGCGCACCGTGCACAAAAAACTCAAGTTTGCAGCGCTCGGCATCGAGCACATCGTGAATGGCTTTGATTTGTGGCAATGTCAGCTCACGCGCCAACACGATTTGCGAGAAGCCCACGTCTTGCATGAACTTCGCTTTTTCGGGCGTACGAATGTCGGTCTGTGTGCTGGCGTGCAACTGGATGGGTGGCAAGTCCATTTCAAAAAATGCCATGTCTTGCACGATGAGCACATCGGCGCCTGCACGGTACACATCCCACGCCATTTGGCGTGCAGCTTCGAGTTCGTCGTCGCGCAAGATGGTGTTGAGGGTGATGAAGATTTTGCTATTGAAGCGATGTGCTTCTTGGCACAAGCGTTCAATGTCTTGCAGTGTATTGGTGGCGCTGGATCGCGCTCCAAAGGCGGGGGCGCCGATGTACACCGCGTCTGCGCCGTGGTGGATGGCGGCGATGCCTATGTCGGCATCACGCGCGGGGGCAAGCAGTTCGAGTTGGTGGTTGAGTAGGGACATAAGTAGATTATCTGAAAAACAAAAGCGGCCCGAAGGCCGCTGTGTGCATGAGGCAAAGGCGAATTACTCAACCTTGGCTTTGGCGCGCAGTTCTTGTTGGAAAGCGGCCATGCGTTGTTGTGTCATTTGCTGGACGATTTGTGGTTTCACGTCTTCCAGCGCTGGCAACTGGGCTTCACGCACGTCGTCCAAGCGAATGATGTGGAAACCAAATTGGCTTTGCACGGGGGCAGAGACTTGGCCTTTGTTCAAAGCGACCATCGCGTCAGAGAACTCTTTGACGTAGTTGCCAGGTGCGGCCCAGTCGAGGTCACCACCGTTGGCGCCAGAACCTGGGTCTTTGGATTGCTTCTTGGCGATGTCTTCAAACTTGCCGCCTTTTTTCAGGCTCGCGAGGATGGCTTCGGCTTGGGCTTGTGTTTCGACCAAGATGTGACGGGCACGGTACTCTTTGCCACCATTGGCTGCCACAAATTTGTCGTATTCGGCTTGCACGTCTGCATCCGTGACTGCAGAAGTTTTTTGGAATTCAGCGAACAATTCGCGAATCAAAATGGTTTGACGGGCCAGCTCGATTTGAGCTTTGTACTCGGGCGTTGCATCCAAGCCGCGTTTTTGTGCTTCTTGCATGAAGATTTCGCGAGCGATGACTTCTTCTTTGATTTGGGCTTCGACTTCAGGCGTCATGGGGCGACCCGAGCGGGCCACTTGTTGGGCCAGCGCTTCGGCGCGGCTCGTGGGCACAGCCTTGCCATTGACGATGGCGATGTTTTGCGCGTTAGCGCCCATGCTCAAGCAAGCGAATGCAGCGGCTGCAACAGCGGTCCAAATCATTTGTTTTTTCATGTCAGGTCTCAGGGGTTTCTATGACTTCAATGGCCAAGGCATGCAAGCCTTGATCTATATATGTTTGCAACGCATCATACACAAGGCGATGTCTCGCCACGCGAGTTTGACTCGTAAAAATTGGGCTTTGAATGCGTACCCGAAAATGGGTACCGAAGCCTGTCTCGTTGGCTCCAACATGGCCTGCATGGGCTGCGCTTTCGTCTAAAACTTCGAGGAAAACAGGGGTTAAGCGCTCTTGTAATCGCTGTGTCAGTGCCTGCGCGGTGATATTCACATTGGGTCCTCTGGTTGTTCTTTGATGAAGCGGCTCATGTAGACGCCTTGCGCCACGACAAACACCAACATCAGGCCCAAGCCACCAAAGAGTTTGAAGCTCACCCATGTGTCGGTGTCAAAGTGGTTGGCCACCCAAATGTTGATGCAGCCCATGACGGCAAAGAAGCATGCCCAGCTGTGCAGCAACACACCCCATGCGTGTTCGGGCAGTTCCACCTGGGCGCCCATGAGTTGCTTGAGAAAATTGCGTTTGAACACGTAGTACCCGCCCCACAAGGCACTGCCCATGAGCCAGTACAAGACGGTGGGCTTCCACTTGATAAAGGTTTCGTCTTGGGTGAGCAAGGTAGCGCCACCAAATACCACGATGACGCCAAGGCTGACCCATTGCATGGGCTCTACAAAGCCATTTTTGTAACGCAAATAGCCAATTTGAACCAAGGTGGCGGCAATGGCCACAGCCGTGGCGGCCATGATGCCCCACGCTTTGAAGGTACCAAAAAACAAGAGGATGGGAAAGAAGTCGAGCAGTAATTTCATAAACGCTTTATTTGTTAGGCACGAAGTCTAACGAAGCCGAGTTCATGCAGTAGCGCAAGCCGGTGGGGGCAGGCCCGTCGTTGAACACGTGGCCCAAGTGCGCGCCGCATTGGCTACACACGGTTTCCACACGCACCATGCCGTGGCTGGTGTCGCGGTGCTCGGCAATCGCGTCTTCGCTGGCCGCGGTGTGAAAGCTGGGCCAGCCGCAGCCTGCATCAAACTTGGTGGACGCATCGAAGAGTTTGGCGTCACAACACATGCAGTGGTAGCTGCCAGATGCCCAATGGTCTTCGTATTTGCCGGTGAAGGGGCGCTCGGTGGCGGCCTTGCGTGTGACGTCAAAAGCCACAGGCTCGGCGTTTTTGGCGGCCAGCAGGTCGCGCCATTCTTGTTCAGTTTTTTGGATCGTCATGAGGAGCAGCTGATTTCAATGGATGAAGCCCATTCTGGCGCAAGGCCTGCCCAGGCTTCGTAGGTGGGGTGTTCGTCAAAGGGCGTGTGCAGTACCTGCAACAGGTCTTGCACCATCGCAAAGTTGCCCGCTTTGGCTTGGCGAATGGCCAGCTCGCCCAAGTGATTGCGCAAAATGTATTTGGGGTTGGTGCGCAGCATGGCGTCACCTGCGGCTTGGCGGTTGGCTGAGCCCAAGCGCTCTAGGTAACGCGTGCACCACGCGTCAAACACCTCGCGATGCAGGAACAAATCGCGCACAGGCTCAAAGACGTGCGTACTGTGGGTTGACTCACGCACAGCCACGCTCAAACGTCGCCAAAACACGGTGTAGTCCACATGGTCTTGCTGCAGGGCTTGCAGCAGGTCTTCCACCAAAGTGCGGTCCCCCTCGTGTGCACCAACCAAGCCCAGCTTGTCACGCATGCCTTGGTCCATCGCGCTTGGAAAGGTTTCTTTGTAACTCTCTAGCGCAGCCAGTGCCGGGGCCTGCTCATCAATCAATGGCATCAGCGCTTGGCCTAGACAGAACAAGTTCCAGTAAGCAATTTGCGGTTGGCGCGCATAGGCATAGCGGCCTTGGTGGTCGGAATGGTTGCAAATGTGATTGGCGTCAAAACCATCTAAATACTGGAACGGGCCATAGTCGAGCGTGAGGCCGAGCACACTCATGTTGTCGGTGTTCATCACCCCGTGGCAAAAGCCCACGGCTTGCCACTGGGCCATCAAGTGGGCGGTGCGTTGGGTGACTTGGTGCAGCAGTGCCACGTAGCGCTCTGAGCCTTGTTTGTCTTGCAGCGCAGGGAAATGTGCGTCCAACACATGGTCGGCCAAGGCGCGCAGTTCATCGATTTGGCCGTTGGATGCGAAATGCTCAAAGTGGCCAAATCGCACAAAGCTTGGCGCCACGCGTGTGACCACGGCCGCAGTTTCTACCTCTTCGCGCCGCACATGGGCGGGCGAGCCTGTGACGCACAAAGCGCGTGTGGTGGAGATGCCCAAGCCATGCATGGCCTCGCTGGCTAAAAACTCACGAATGCTCGATCTCAGTACCGCACGACCATCGCCACGGCGAGAGTAGGGCGTCGGGCCTGCGCCTTTGAGTTGTAGCTCTTGCAAACCTTGGGGCGTTTGTATCGCGCCTAAATTCAAGGCTCGGCCATCGCCCAGCTGGCCAGCCCATTGGCCAAACTGGTGGCCGCTGTAGACGCTGGCGTAGCTTGAATTTTCTGCTGATACCCGATTGCCTGTGAGCAAATCCAACACTTCTTGCTGCTGCCACAGGTCGGAGGGCAAAGCCAGTTCAGCCCGCAATGCTTCGTTGCAGCCCACCCAATGGGCGGCAGGCAAAGGGGTAGGCTCCGTCGGCGTGGCGAACGCTGCCCCAAGAGAAACAAAGCCAGCCTCTGACGTGTTGAGCCACGCAAGGTTGGCAGTAGGTACGGCGTTGCGGTCAAGCATAGCCGCCATTGTCTCGGGTTATCCATAGGCTGGTTTTTTGTGGGCTTTCCCGAAAAATGCACAAACACTTGGCACAATACGCAAAAAAGCACGACCGTGCGAAAACTTAAAAACAACAAGGAGACACCATGCTAGGACTCATGCAAGACCAACCGCTGCTGATTTCAAACCTAATTGACTTTGCAGACAAACACCACAGCGATGGCGAAGTGGTGTCGCGTCGTGTGGAAGGCGACATTCATCGCTACACCTGGTCCGACGTGGCGCGCCGTTCACGCCAAGTAGCCAATGCGCTAGACGGTATGAAACTGGGTTTCAGTGACCGCGTGGCCACCATCGCATGGAACGGCTATCGCCACCTAGAGCTGTACTTTGGTGTCAGCGGCTCGGGCCGCGTGCTGCACACCATCAACCCACGCTTACATCCAGAGCAAATTGCGTGGATTGCCAACCATGCCGAAGACCAAGTGCTGTGCTTTGACATGACGTTTTTGCCCATCATCCAAGCCGTTCACAGCAAGTGCGCCACCGTCAAACATTGGGTGGCCATGTGCGATGCCGACAAACTGCCTGCCGACACCGGCATTCCCAACCTCATCAGCTACGAAGCTTGGATGGGCAACCAAAACAGCATTTACAAATGGCCTGTGTTTGACGAAAACACTGCATCGAGCATGTGCTACACCAGCGGCACCACAGGCAACCCCAAAGCCGCGCTGTACAGCCACCGTTCCACCACCTTGCATGCCTACGCAGCGGCGCTGCCTGACGTGATGTGTATTTCTGCGCGCGATGCCATCTTGCCCGTGGTGCCTATGTTCCACGTGAACGCGTGGGGCATTCCGTACAGCGCTGCGCTCACCGGCGCCAAGCTGGTATTCCCAGGCCCAGGCATGGACGGCAAATCGGTCTACGAGATGATTGAAAACGAAGGTGTCACCTACGCCGCTGGTGTGCCCACCGTGTGGCAAATGTTGCTAGGACACATGAAGCCCAATGGCTTGAAGTTCTCCACCTTGAAGCGCACCGTGATTGGCGGTTCGGCTTGCCCGCCCGCCATGATCGATGCTTTCCGTGACGACTACGGTGTGGACGTGTTGCATGCATGGGGCATGACCGAGCTCAGCCCCTTGGGCACTTTGTGCACCTTGAAAAACAAACACCTCAAGCTGCCCAAAGAACAACAGATGAAGTTGCTGCTCAAGCAGGGCCGTGCCATCTACGGCGTGGACATGAAAATCGTCAACGATGCAGGCGACGAGCAGCCTCACGATGGCAAAGCCTATGGCGACTTGTTGGTCAAAGGTCCATGGGTGGTGGCCAATTACTACAAAGGCGAGGGCGATCCGCTGGTCACCGACAAAGACGGCCAACGCTGGTTCCCCACGGGCGATGTGGCCACCATCGACGCCGATGGCTTCATGCAAATCACCGACCGCAGCAAAGACGTCATCAAGTCGGGCGGCGAGTGGATCAGCTCGATTGACATTGAAAACATCGCCGTGGCGCACCCCGCAGTGGCGATGGCCGCGTGCATTGGCGTGCCGCATCCCAAGTGGGACGAACGCCCCATCGTGGCCGTGGTCAAAAAGCCCGATGCCCACGTCAGTCGCGAAGATCTCTTGGCTTTCTACGAAGGCAAAACCGCCAAATGGCAAATCCCAGATGACGTGGTGTTTGTCGATGCCATTCCCCTGGGCGCCACCGGCAAGATGCTCAAAACCAAATTGCGCGAACAGCTCAAAGACTACAAGCTGCCAAGCGCCTAACCCACCCCATCAGTTTTCATAAGGAAGTGCAATGAGTGCAGACTACCAAGTACACGGCGATGTGGCCGTGATCACCTTGAACAACCCGCCCGTCAACGGCATGGGGCTTGAGACACGCCGCGCGTTGGTGGCAGGCATTGCGCAAGCGCAAGCCGATGCAGCCGTCAAAGCCGTGGTTATCACCGGCCACGGCAAAGCGTTTTCGGGCGGCGCTGATGTGCGTGAATTTGGTTCGCCCAAAGCCTTCCAAGAACCCAATTTGTTGAGCGTGATTTCTTGCGTAGAAAACTGCAGCAAGCCCGTGGTGGCTGCTATGCACACGGTGGTGATGGGCGGTGGCCTTGAGTTGGCACTGGGTTGCCACTACCGCGTGTGCGCACCGGGCACCAGCATCAGCATGCCCGAGGTCAAGCTCGGGCTCATTCCTGGCGCAGGCGGCACGCAACGTTTGCCACGCGCCTTGGGCGTCGAGCCTGCGCTGAACATGATCGTGAGCGGCGAAGCCATCAAGAGCGACATACTAAGCATGTTGCCAGGCCAAAAGTTGTTTGACCAAATGGCCATGTCCGCGCAGAGCCTGATGGACGAGGCCATGGCCTACGCCCGCGAAGTGGCCGATGTGCGCCCATTGCCCAAAGTGCGTGAGCTGCCATGCAAACACCCGCAAGGCGATGCGTACTTCCAGTTCGCCCGAAACATGGTCAAAGGCATGGCCAAAAACTATCCCGCCCCTCCCAAAGCGGTGGATGCGGTGGAGATGGCCACGAAGAAAAAGTTTGACGACGGCATGATGTACGAGCGCGAGCAGTTCATCAACCTCATGTGGACCCCAGAGAGCCGTGCCTTGCGCCACTTGTTTGGCGCACAACGTGCGGCCAGCAAGATAGCCGATGTGCCCAGCGACACGCCCGTGCGCGACATCCAACAAGTGGCTGTCATTGGCGCAGGCACCATGGGTGCTGGCATTGCCATGAACTTCTTGAACGCAGGCATGGCGGTCAAGATGCTGGAAACCAAGCAAGAAGCCTTGGACCGTGGCGTAGCCACTATCCAAAAAAACTACGAAGAGCGTGTCAAAAAAGGCAAGCTCAAAGAAGCCAAGATGGCCGAGCGCATGGCGCTGCTCACCACCACCCTTAGCTACGACGACATCGGCCCAGCAGACCTCGTGATTGAGGCTGTGTTTGAAGACATGGACGTCAAAGAAGCGGTGTTCAAACAGCTCGATGCGGTGATGAAGCCGGGCGCGATTTTGGCGTCCAACACCTCAACATTGGACCTGAACAAAATTGCCCACTTCACCAAGCGCCCACAAGACGTGGTGGGCTTGCACTTCTTCAGCCCCGCCAACGTGATGAAACTGCTCGAAGTGGTGCGTGGCAAAGACACCGCCAAAGACGTGCTGGCCACGGCCATGGACGTGGCCAAGAAAATCAAGAAAATTGCTGTGCTCTCAGGCGTGTGCGATGGCTTCATTGGCAACCGCATGATTGACCAATACGGCCGCCAAGCGGGCTTCTTGCTCGACGAGGGCTGCACCCCCGCGCAGATTGACCGAGCGATGGAGAAATTTGGTTGGGCGATGGGACCTTTTCGCATCAGTGACTTGGCAGGCAACGACATTGGCTGGGCCATTCGCAAACGCCAATACGCAGAGAACCCCACACGCCGCTACAGCAAAACCGCAGACCTGTTGTGCGAGCAAGGCCGCTTCGGTCAAAAAACAGGCGCAGGCTGGTACGACTACAAGCCAGGCAAACGCGATGCGATTCCGAACAAAGACGTGGAGGCCATGATTGCCAAACACCGCGAATCGCTCGGTATCAAACCTCGCAAAATCAGCGATGAAGAAATCGTGCAACGCCTGAACTTTGCGCTGGTAAATGAAGCTGCGCACATTTTGGAAGAAGGCATTGCCAGCAAAGCCAGCGACATCGACATGGTCTATATCAGTGGCTATGGCTTTCCCATCTACCGTGGCGGTCCCATGAACTACGCCGACGAGCTGGGCCTCTTCAACGTGGTGCAAGCCATGCAGCGCTTTGCCACAAACCCACACGATGACGCCGAGTTTTGGAAGCCAGCACCTTTGCTCGCCAAGCTCGCCGCCGAAGGCAAGACCTTCAACTGAAACAGAATTAAGGAACTCTCATGACCCACGCCGTCATCGTCTCTACCGCCCGCACACCGCTTGCCAAAAGCTGGAAGGGCTCTTTCAACATGACCCACGGCGCGACCTTGGGTGGTCACGTCGTCAAACACGCCATTGCGCGCGCCGGCATTGAAGCCGCAGAGGTGGACGACGTCATCATGGGCTGCGCCTTGCCCGAAGGTGCAACCGGCACCAACATTGCCCGCCAAATCGCACTCATGGCCGATTGCCCTGTGTCGGTGTCGGGCATGACCATCAATCGTTTTTGCTCGTCTGGCTTGCAAACCATTGCCACCGCCGCTCAGCGCATCATCGCGGGCGAAGGCGATGTGTATGTGGCCGGTGGCGTAGAAAGCATCTCGTGTGTGCAACAAGAGATGAACCAACACATGCTGATGGACTTGGCGCTCAACAAAAAGAAGCCCGAGATTTACTGGAACATGCTGCAAACCGCAGAGAACGTGGCCAAGCGCTACAACATTGGCCGAGAAGCCATGGACGAATACGGCGCACGCAGCCAACAACGCGCTTTTGCAGCGCAGTCTGCAGGACTGTTTGATGCCGAGATTGCCGCCATCACCGTCAAAGCCGGCATTGCCGACAAGGTGATGGGCTTGATGACCAAGCAAGTCACGGTCAGCAAAGACGAGGGCATCCGCGAAGGCTCCACCATGGAAGCCTTGGCCAACCTCAAGTCCGCCATGCCCGGTGGTTTGATTTCAGCGGGTAACGCCAGCCAGTTCTCAGACGGTGCAGGCGCTTGCGTGGTGATGAGCGAAGAACTCGCCAGCAAACGTGGCCTCAACCCCTTGGGCCGCTTTCTTGGCTTTGCTGTGGCCGGCTGCGAGCCTGACGAAATGGGCATTGGCCCTGTGTACGCTATCCCCAAAGCCCTCAACCGTTTGGGCCTGAGCGTGGGCGACATTGACTTGTGGGAGCTCAACGAAGCCTTTGCTGTGCAAGTGCTGTACTGCCGCGACAAGCTGGGCATTCCTGATGACCGCTTGAACGTCAACGGTGGTGCCATTGCCGTGGGCCACCCTTACGGCGTCAGCGGCCAACGCTTGGTAGGCCATGCCTTGATTGAAGGCAAACGCCGTGGCGCGAAACGCGTGTGCGTGACCATGTGCATTGGCGGCGGCATGGGCGCTGCTGGTATCTTCGAGGTTCTGTAACTCACTAGGAGAACATCATGCAAGAAAGCTTTGGCGCTTACATCCCGTTTGTCGATCATCTGGGTTTTGAGATGGTGTTCTTTGACGATGGTTACTCTGAGCTGCGTTACACGCCCGAGCCCGAGCACATGAATTCGTTCAATGTGACGCACGGCGGGGCCGTGATGACATTTTTAGACGTCACCCTCGCCAGTGCAGCGCGCAGCGTGGACAAGGGCATGGGCGCTGTAACCATCGAGATGAAAACCTCGTTCATGCAACCGGCAAAAGGTGAGCTCACAGGCAAGGGACGATTGATGCACCGCACGGGCAGCATGGCGTTTTGCGAGGGCACGTTGTTGGATGCGCAGGGCAATGTGTGTGCGCATGCGACGGCGACTTTCAAGTACGTCAAGCGTGATGCGGCGCCTACTGAGTTGCATGAGGTGTCTACGGACTGAGCTTGTTGCTTGCTTGAGGTGAGGTAACTTCCCCTCTTTGGCACGGGGCTGCGGTATGCCAAGACGGCTTACATCGCTGCGCGACGAATGGCGCCGCCTTGGCATACCGCAACCCCTTGTTACGTCTGAAAAACGCATACCACAACCCAGGCCAACGATGGAGAGCCTGAATTCAAGAGGAGTCCTGAGCTAAGGCAAAATTGCCCGCTTTAGCGAATTCGACTGACTGAAAACATGCAAAAAATTACCCGCCAACTGGCGGACGAAATCAAGATCTCCGAAGCTCAAGTGCGCTCTGCGGTTGAGTTGCTCGATGGTGGTGCGACCGTTCCTTTTATTGCCCGTTATCGCAAAGAAGTTACAGGCGGTTTGGACGACATTCAGCTGCGCGAACTCGAAGCGCGTCTGAGCTACCTGCGCGAGCTGGAAGACCGCCGCGCTGCCGTGATCAAGAGCATTCAAGAACAAGGCAAGCTCACGCCCGACCTGTTGGCCGCCATCGAAGCTGCGCCGACCAAGCAAGAGCTGGAAGACATTTACTTGCCTTTCAAGCCCAAGCGCCGCACCAAGGGCATGATTGCCAAAGAGGCAGGCTTAGAGCCATTGGCCGACAAGCTGTTTGCCGACCCCACGCTCAATCCGAATGTGGAAGCCGAAGCGTTCATCTTGCCTGCGGGAAAAATTGAAGGGGCCGATTTCACCACCGTCGCAGCTGTGTTGGACGGTGTGCGCGATTTGTTGAGCGAGCGCTGGGCTGAAGACGCCGCATTGATTCAAAGCTTGCGCGAATGGCTGTGGGCCGAAGGCTTGTTCCGCAGCAAGCTCGCTGCTGGCAAAGACGAAAACAACCCCGATGTGGCGAAGTTTCGTGACTACTTTGATTACGACGAGCCCGTTGGCCGCGTGCCATCACACCGCGCCTTGGCTGTGTTCCGTGGCCGCGCGCTGGAAATGCTCGATGCCAAACTGGTGCTACCCGTCGAACCCGAACCCGGCAAACCCAGCTTGGCTGAAGGCAAGATTGCCTTGCACCTCGGCTGGAGCCATTCCAACAGGGCAGGGGACGACCTGATTCGCAAATGCGTGGCGTGGACATGGCGCGTCAAGCTCAGCCTCTCCACCGAGCGCGATTTGTTCACGCGTCTGCGTGAAGAGGCCGAGAAGGTCGCCATCAAAGTGTTTGCCGACAACCTGCGCGACTTGCTGCTGGCCGCACCCGCTGGCCCACGCGTGGTGATGGGCCTCGACCCCGGCATCCGCACGGGCGTGAAAGTGGCCGTGGTCGATGCCACGGGCAAGCTGGTGGAAACGTCTACCGTTTACCCACATGAGCCCCGCAAAGATTGGGACGGCTCGCTCTACACCTTGGCCAAGCTGGCCGAGAAACATGGCGTGAACTTGATTGCCATTGGCAACGGCACTGCCAGCCGCGAGACCGACAAACTGGCGGGTGAACTCATCAAGCTCATGGCGAAACACGATGCATCCAAGCTCATCGACAAAGTGGTGGTCAGCGAAGCGGGCGCGTCGGTCTACAGCGCCAGTGAATACGCCAGCCAAGAAATGCCCGATGTGGACGTGAGCCTGCGCGGTGCGGCCAGCATTGCGCGCCGCTTGCAAGACCCCTTGGCCGAGCTGGTGAAGATCGACCCCAAATCCATCGGCGTGGGCCAGTACCAACACGATGTGAACCAAAGCGAACTCGCCCGTACCCTCGAAGCCGTGGTGGAAGACTGCGTGAACAAAGTGGGTGTGGACCTCAACACCGCCAGCGTGCCCTTACTCACCCGTGTGTCGGGCCTCTCGACCACCACCGCCAAAGCCGTGGTGCGTTGGCGCGAAGCCAATGGCGCGTTTGCCAACCGCCAGCAGTTGCTCAAGGTCACGGGCCTTGGCGCAAAAACGTTTGAGCAAAGCGCCGGTTTCTTGCGCATCCGCGACGGCGACAACCCGCTGGACATGACCGCGGTTCACCCCGAAACCTACCCTGTGGTCGAGCGCATCATGGCGCAAACCGGCAAGCCCGTGGCCGAGTTGATGGGCCGCGCTGACATGCTCAAGACCTTGAAGCCTGAACTGTTTGCCAATGACACCGTGGGCGTCATCACCGTCAAAGACATTTTGAGCGAACTCGAAAAGCCAGGCCGCGACCCGCGCCCCGATTTCAAAGTGGCCAAGTTGCAAGACGGCGTGGAAGACATCAAAGACCTCAAGGTCGACATGGTGCTCGAAGGCACGGTCAGCAACGTCGCCGCCTTTGGCGCCTTTGTCGATTTGGGTGTTCACCAAGACGGCCTGATTCATGTGAGCCAACTCAGCAACAAGTTCATCACCGACGCCCGCGAAGTGGTGAAGACCGGCGACATCATCAAGGTGAAAGTGCTGGAAGTAGACGTGGCCCGCAAACGCATCAGCCTGACCATGAAAATGGATGGCGCACCTGCCAAACGCGATGGCCCACGCGACAACCGCTTTGAACACGCAGGCCGTGACAACCGCCAGCGTGGTGGCGGTAGCTACAGCAGTGGCTACACCGCACCACCGCAAGCCGCAGCGGGCTCGGCCATGGCGAGTGCGTTTGCTAAGTTGCAAGGTTTGAAGAAGTAAGGTGCTATATCGATGTCGGTAATGACAAAAAAAGAATTCGGCGATTGGGGTGAAAAATTAGTTGCAAAAAGTTGCGTTTGTCCAAAATGTAAAAAGAAAAATACATTCAAACTACTGCCAACCAATTTCAAATGCGCGGATCTCATTTGTGATTTTTGTGGGTTTTTAGCTCAAGTTAAATCCATGAATGTCAAATCGGTTTTCTGTTTACCGAAGCAAGTGCTAGGGGCAGCATGGGGGCCACAAAAGGAACGGATGGATTCGGGAATTTACTTTCCGCTTTATCTTGTTCTTAAGACTCCAACTGAGTCATCGATCTACTATTTGCCAACCGATTTCCAGTCACAAGAATTATTTGCAGCGAGAAAACCTCTCTCATCAGAGGCTAAACGCGCTGGATGGCAAGGATTTATGTACGACCTAACTTCAGTTCCAGAGGGGGCTTTCATCAAGCTCAAATAAATAGCGCAACACTTTTATGAAAGCCCTGCACATCTACGCTGGCCCCAAAGCCTTGGCCCACATTGAGGCCAACGGTTTGAGACCTGAGCATATCGGCGTCATTCCCGCTGCGGCGGGCGGGCCCAAGGGTTTGATCCTCGGGCCACTGGACCGCTTTTTGTTTGGCGAGTGGTTGCCGCAAAGCACGCAGCCTATCGATTTGGTGGGTGCATCCATCGGCGCGTGGCGCATGGCCACAGCGTGTTTGGATAACCCCGTGCAAGGCTTTGATCGACTGTCGCACGACTACATTCACCAAGAGTACAAAGTACCCGAGGGTCAAAAGCGCCCCAGCGCCAAACAGGTGAGTGACGAGTTTAGCCAAACCCTACAAACGTTTTATGGCGGCCATGTCAGCGAAGTGCTCAACAACCCACGCTTTCGCCTGCATGTGGTGACCTCGCGTGGTAAACACATCCTGCACCACGAACACCCGCTGCTCACGCCCTTGGGCTACGCAGGTGCCTACCTGTGCAACGCCCTCAAGCGCAAAGCGATGGACGCGTGGCTAGAGCGAGTGGTGTTCTCCAGCCGTGGCGAACTGCCGTTTGATGCGTCTGACTTTGCCACCCAACACATGGCGCTGAACGAGCGCAACTTCATGGCCGCGCTGCAAGCCAGTTGTTCCATCCCGTTTGTGCTGCAAGCCGTGCACGACATTCCTGATGCACCCACGGGCGCGTATTGGGATGGCGGTATCACCGACTACCACTTGCACCTCAACTACAAGGGACTGGTGCTTTATCCGCATTTTCAACAAGCCGTGGTGCCCGGCTGGCTAGACAAAGCGCTGAAGTGGCGGCACAAAGCCACCCCGTTTTTAGACAACACCATCGTCTTGGCCCCCAATCCCGAGTGGGTCAACACCTTGCCCAACGGCAAATTGCCAGACCGCAGTGACTTTGTGACTTATGCCTCTGACTTTGAGGAGCGGGTGAAGGTTTGGAAAGAGGCAGTGCGTGCGAGTGAGCAGATGGCGCAGGAATTTGCAGACTGGGTCTCACATCTCAACATTGCTGCCGTGCAGCGTCTTTAAGGAGTCACCATGAGTCAAGCGTACGTTGTGGGTCAAATGACCGTGAAGAACGAAACGAAATGGGCCGAGTACCGCGGCCAAGTTTTAGCCACGTTGAAACCATTCGGCGGTGAGTTGGTCTTTCGCGGCAATCAGGTCAAGGCGCTGTCTGGCGAATGCCCACATGCCGACATCGTGGTGATTCGTTTTGCTTCGCTGGCCGATGCCGACGGCTGGCACAACTCGGCGGCATATCAAGCGTTGATTCCGATTCGCACAGAAGCGGCTGATGTGGTGTTGACGACTTACGAAGTCTGAGTTCAATCTCGTTACATCGCCGCGTGCAGCATCTCGCGGTATTCCTGTGCTGTTGCCAAACGCGGGTTGGTCTTGTGGCAGTGGTCAGCCATGGCGCCTTCGATGATTTTGTCAAACCATGCCGTCTCCACGCCCATCTCGGCCAATCCTTTTGGCAAACCTAAGCGGGCATTCATGGCAGTGATGGCTTGGGCAATGGCTTCGGCCGCTTCGAGCGGATGGTGTATTTCACCCAAGCCCATCGCATAGGCCATGCGTTGCATGCGACGCTCTTTTTGCACCGATTCGGCTTCGGCGTTGAAGCGCACCACCGCAGGCAAAAACATGGCGTTCAAAGTGCCGTGATGCAAACGTGGGTTCACACCGCCCAAGCTGTGGCTGAGCGAATGCACGCAGCCCAAACCTTTTTGAAACGCCATCGCGCCTTGCATGGACGCGCTCATCATGTTCAAACGTGCGTCGCGGTCTTGACCATCGTTGGTAGCGCGTTCGATGTGCGCCCAGCCGCGTGTGAGGCCATCTAGCGCAATGCCATCTGCGGGCGGGTTGAACGGCGCGGCCATAAAGGTTTCCATGCAGTGGGCAATGGCGTCCATGCCGGTGGCGGCGGTGAGGGCAGGTGGCAAGCCTAGTGTGAGTTCTGGGTCGAGCAGGGCCGCCTTGGGTACCAGGTCCCACGAGTGAAAACCTAGCTTGCGTCCATCGTCCACGATGACGATGGCCCCACGCGCCACCTCGCTGCCTGTGCCTGCCGTAGTGGGCACGGCAATGATGGGTGACACCGCAGGCGTGATTTTGAGCGAGCCACCTTCGATGGTGGCGTAGGTTTTGAGTGGACCTTCGTGGGTGGCTGCAATCGCCACGCCCTTGGCACAGTCGATGGAAGAGCCGCCGCCCACGGCAATGAGTCCGTCACAGCGGTGAGCGTGGTACACCGCCACAGCAGCTCGCACCGCGGCTTCGGTGGGGTTGGATGGGGTTTGGTCAAACACGGCGACCTCTAAGCCCTTCAAAGCATCTAGCGCTTTTTGCAAAATGCCCACGGCTTTGACACCTTGGTCGGTGACGATGAGTGGCCGTTTGATGTTGGCCTTTTCGCATTCGGCCCCAAGGGTCGCGAGCACGCCAAAGTCAATCTGGATGTTGGTGAGGTAGAGGATTTGAGCCATGGCACACTATAAAAGCCATAGCCACAAAAGCAAACCCCGATGAGTCACCCACGTAACCCGCAAAGCCTGTTGACCCCCGCCATGCGCGATGTGCTGCACGCCATTGCCAAAGCAGGCCGCCCACCGATGGCACTGCTGACACCCGAGCAAGCCAAACAAGCCTATGCCTTGGGCGCCGGTGTACTGGAAGTGAACGCACAAAAAATGGCGCGTGATGACACCTTGCATATCCCCACACGCGACGGAGCCACGCTACGCGCCAAGCTGTGGGCGGAACACGCCAAATCCAATTTGCCTGTGCTGTTGTACTTTCATGGCGGTGGCTTCACCGTGGGTAGCCCCGAAACGCACGAAGCCTTGTGCAAACACTTGGCCCACTTGGCGCACTGTGCCGTCGTATCGCTGGACTATCGGCTCGCACCTGAACACACATTTCCCACCGCGCACAACGATGCATTTGATGCTTTGCAATGGCTAGCAGCCAACGCCAGCAACCTAGGTTTAGATGCCAGACGTATCGCCATTGGTGGCGACAGCGCGGGCGGCACACTCACTGCGGCCACGGCCATTGCGGCGCGTGATGCCGACATTGATCTGAAGCTACAACTCATGTTCTACCCAGGTTGCTCGCCCGAACACATGGCATCGAGCCACACCTTTGAAAAAGGCTTTTTGCTAGAGAAAGCCAGCATCGAATACTTCTACGGCCACTACATGCCCAACGCGGCTGACCGCCACGATCCACGCTTTTCGCCTCTGTTGGCCGATGTGTCGGGCGTGGCCCCTGCATGGCTAGGCTTGGCCGAGTGCGACCCCTTGGTGGATGAAGGCGTGGCTTATGCCGACCATCTGCGCTTGAGTGGCGTCGCTGTGGACTTAGAAATCTACAAAGGCGTGGTGCACAGCTTTATTCAAATGGGCCGCGTGATTCCTGAAGCGCTGACCGCGCACCTTGATGCAGCGCGCGCTTTACGGCACGCATTTGGCGTATGAGTTGATCGCCATGACTTACATCGAAATGGGAGATTGGCCTTTGATGCAAACCGCGGCACAAGCAGTGCGGACGGCTGTGTTTGTCAAAGAGCAAGGCATTGCCCCCGAAGACGAATGGGATGCGGACGACGCCACCGCTTTGCATGCTGTGCTGTTTGATGTGAATGGGCAACCGCTGGGCAATGCCCGCTTGCTACAACCCTCAGCCCACGTGGCCAAAGTCGGGCGCATGGCAGTGCTGCGCAAAGCCCGTGGTCAAGGCTATGGCGCTCGCCTGCTACAGGCCTTGGTGTCAGAAGCGCGCCGACGCGGCAACAAAGAAGTTCGTCTGAACGCCCAACGTAGCGCCGAAAGCTTTTATGCAGCGCAAGATTTTGACGTTGTCGGTGCCCTTTTTGATGAGGTGGGCATACCGCATGTGGAGATGCGTTTGAACTTGGCCTAGCGCGTCCGTTGGCAACGTTAAATATCCTCACGCAAGGCGTAGGGCAGTGGCAGCAGGCTCAACACAGGGCCATCTGCCGCACCTAAATGCAGGCTGCTGTTTTCAGTGGCACTGAGTTGCAACTCAAGCACCGCCACATGGCTCGCATCATCACTGGCGGCTTGCGCCACCAAGCCGCAAGGCTGCGTGGTATCTAGGCTGGAAAACACTTCCTGACCTGCGACCAACGGTGCCGCACTTTGTGCGATGAACGCACGGCGCTTCAAGGTGCCACGGAATTGGCTGCGAGCCACGACCTCTTGGCCTGGATAACAGCCTTTTTTGAAGTTCACACCGTCCACCGATTCGTAGTTGAGCATCTGCGGCACAAAGGCTTCGAAGGTGGCCAGCTCAACCCATGCAATGCCGCTCATCACTTCGCCGACTTGCCACAGGTCTGTACTGAGGGCTGGGCCTGTGGGTGCAGCCACGTCTTTGGGCGCAAGCCAGAATGCGCGTGGTTGGCCTAGGGCAGGGTAGAGGGTCAACACATCGACAGCACCTGCGGTGTGGCGTTGCCAAGGCTCAGTCGTTGAACCGTTCAATGCAGCAAGCGCAGCATCACCAGCCAACCCCAGCAATTGAAATTCATCACTGGCATCGCTCAACTTGGCTTTGGCGCGCAGCACAAACATGGACAAACGTTTGACGGTTTGGGCCATCAGGTCTTTGCGGCAAATCAGCAGCACTTCTTCGGCGGAACGTTTGTAAACCACAAAGCTCGCTTGCATGCGGCCCTTGGCATTGCAAAAAGCGGCCAAACGGCATTGACCCTCTTTCATCAACAGCACATCATTGGTGAGCTGGTTGTGCAAAAAGCTGGCAGCGTCTACACCCGCAGCGCGGATGATGCCGAGGTGAGGCAGGGGAGCGATGCCGTTCAAAGGCGCGGAGGTAGCAAAGGTGGTCTGTGACATAGGGTGAATTATCATGCGCGCTTCATTAACGTGATTGGACATAGGGTTGTGATGCGGCTCATCAAGCGAATCTTTTGGACGGTGTTGAGTCTGGCCCTGTTGTTGTCAGCGGCATCTGGCTGGTGGGTGTTGACCCCCATGTCGCTGCCCACACCTACCGTGGACGTGTCGATTGAGCCCCAAACTCCTGTGCGCGGCATTGCCCAAGCCGTGGCCGATGCGGGTGTGGATGTGCCGCCCGTGGTGCTGTATGCATTCTTCCGCGCCAGTGGCCAGTCGCGCAAATTGCGCGCGGGAAGCTACGAACTGAGTCAAGGCAACACGCCGCTTGATTTGCTGCGCAAACTCAGCCGTGGCGAAGAAAGCCTCAAAGCCATCAGCCTGATTGACGGGTGGACCTTTCGCCAATTTCGTGCCGCCCTGGCCAAAGCCGAAGGCCTCAAACACGACGCCCAAGACCTGAGCGATGAGCAACTCATGGCCAAACTTGGCATGCCAGGCGTAGCCCCTGAAGGTCGCTTTTTCCCTGACACCTACACCTACGGCAAAGGCACGTCTGAGCTGCATGTGATGGCGCGCGCGGCCAAAGCCATGACCAAACAACTGGCTGCTGCATGGGGCCAACGCCAGTCAGACATTCAAATTAAAACCATCGACGAAGCCCTCATTTTGGCCAGCATCGTTGAAAAAGAGACCGGCCGCGAGAGCGACCGCACCACCATCAGCCGTGTGTTTCACAACCGTTTGGCTGTGGGCATGCCGCTGCAAACCGACCCCACCGTGATTTACGGCATGTTCGACAACTTCGATGGCAATCTGCGCCGCGCCGATCTGCGTGCCGACCACCCTTGGAACACCTACACCCGCAAAGGCCTACCGCCCACGCCCATCGCCATGCCCGGACGCAATGCGCTCAAGGCTGCCGTGCAACCCGCGCCCAGCAATGCGCTGTACTTTGTGGCCAAGGGTGATGGCACGAGCCACTTCAGCGCGACGCTGGATGAGCACAATGCGGCGGTCAATCGCTACCAACGCCAACAGGCAAAATAGCGGGCTATGACAAAAACAGGTCTGTTCATCAGTTTTGAGGGCATCGACGGTGCGGGCAAGTCCACGCACATCGATGGCTTGGCCGCGGCGTTCAAAGCGCAGGGCCGCCAAGTCACACTCACCCGCGAGCCCGGCGGCACGCCTTTGGCCGAGAAACTGCGCGAGATGGTGCTGCACGACGCGATGGATTCGCTGACCGAAGCACTGCTGATATTCGCCGCCCGTCGCGACCATTTGCAAAACGTGATTGAGCCTGCGTTGGCCCGTGGCGATGTGGTGCTGTGTGATCGCTTCACCGACGCCACGTTTGCCTACCAAGGCAGTGGCCGTGGGTTTGATTTAGGCGTGCTCAAACAGCTTGAACAATGGGTGCAAGCGATTCCCGCTGACGCAGTCAGCCCTTCAAGCAACGGTTTGCGCCAACCCGATGTCACCGTGTGGTTTGAGCTCGACCCCGCCATCGCCGCCGTGCGCCTGGCTGGTGCGCGCGTCCCCGACCGTTTTGAGGCACAGCCCGTTGAGTTTTTCCAAAAGGTGTCTGAGGGCTATGCCGCTCGCGCGCAGTCAGACGCACAACGCTTTGTGCGCCTAGACGCCGCTCAAACCCGTGAAGCTGTGTGGCAACAACTGCATCACAACTTTGTGCAGCGCGGTTGGTTGAGCGCGAATTGAGATCTAGCGCGGCATGACCGAAACCACCACACCACAAGCGAGGCCTATGCTGAGCCCTTGGCTGCAAGGCCAGCTCACCACCTTGCTCGGGCGACGCGGCCACGCTTGGTTACTGCAAGGCCCTTCGGGTCTTGGCCAATACACACTGGGCTTAGAACTGGCCCGCGCTTGGTTGTGTGAAGCGCCCACGAAGCAGGGCGCTTGTTACCAGTGCCGCAGCTGCCACGCCGTGGATGTGCGCACCCATGCCGACTTGTGCACGCTGATGCCCGAAACCCTAGCCTTAGAGCTGAGCTGGCCACTGGACGAGAAAACCCAAAAAGACCTGGACGACAAAAAACGCAAGCCCAGCAAAGAAATTCGCGTCGAAGCCGCACGTGACATGGTGGCCTTCAGCCAGCAAACCCGCTCGGGAGGCTCGACCAAAGTGGTGTTTGTGTATCCCGCCGAACGCATGAACCACGTGACAGCCAACACCATTCTGAAAACGCTGGAAGAACCACCAGGCGAATGCCGTTTTGTGCTGGCCAGCGAAGCGGCCCATCAGCTGCTGCCCACCATCCGCAGCCGCTGCCAAACCCACACCATGGTGTGGCCCACCGAGGCCGAGGCTTTGAGCTGGCTGCAAACCCAAGGCGTACCCGCAGCAGAGGCCGCCGTGTTGCTTCGTGCAGCAGGCGGTCGCCCCGAAGATGCACTCGACCTAGCCCATGCTGGCCTCAAAGCGTCCATTTGGGCGGGCTTACCCAAAGCCGTCATGCGCGGTGATGTGGGCGCTGTTTCTGACGCCACGCCATCGCAAGCGATTGCCATGTTGCAAAAGCTGTGTCACGACTTGTTGGCTTTGCGTACGGGGGGCGAGCCACGTTTCTTTATGGCGACAGATTTACCAGCTGCTGGCACTGTGAACTCGCTCACCCAATGGTCCAAAGACCTGATGGATGCGGCCCGCACCTCCGAACATCCGTACAACGCAGGCTTGATGTTTGAAGCCCTGGTGGCGCGTGCACAAACGGCTTTGCGCGCCAAAGACTAAATAAACCTATGTTCACCGATTCCCATTGCCACCTGAATTTTCCAGAGCTGGTTGAAAACATCCACACCATCCGCGATGACATGGCCAAGGCCCAAGTCACCCGCGCCTTGGTCATCAGCACCACGCTCGAACGCTTCTCCGAAGTGCACGGCCTAGCCACGCAGTTCGACAACTTTTGGGCCACCGTGGGTGTACACCCCGATAACGAAGGCGTGCAAGAGCCCACGCTCGACGATCTGCTGACCCGTGCCAAATTGCCCAAAGTGGTCGGCATTGGCGAAACCGGCCTTGACTATTACCGTTTGGGCGAACGCACCGTGGCCGACATGGAATGGCAGCGCAACCGCTTTCGCGTCCACATTCAAGCTGCGCAGCAAAGCCAGCTGCCTTTGGTCATCCACACCCGCAGCTCGTCGGCGGACACCGTGGCGATTTTGAAAGAGCAGGGCGAAGACGGCTCAGCAGGCAGTGCAGGAGGCGTGTTTCACTGCTTCACCGAAACCGCCGATGTGGCCCGTGCTGGCTTAGACCTAGGCCTGTACATCTCGTTTTCAGGCATCTTGACCTTCAAAAATGCCCAAGACTTGCGTGATGTCGCCCAATTTGTGCCCATGGACCGCATCTTGATTGAGACCGACAGCCCTTATTTGGCCCCCGTCCCGCACCGTGGCAAGACCAACAACCCGTCCTATGTCCCGTTTGTGGCCCAGCAAATTGCCGAGATCAAAGGCATGACCGTGGAAGCCGTGGCCGAGGCCACCAGCCGCAATTTCGACCAACTTTTCAGCGGCATATTGAAATGAGAAAATACTTTAAGTATTTTTTATATCTATATGTTTTCATTGGATATTCCTTGTCCAGTGCTGGCTCATATGATGACTTCATTGCGGCAGTCACGTTTGATCAGCCAACGACTCTTGAGAAACTTTTAGCGCGCGGCTTGGACCCAAATACACCCAATGAAAAAGGTGTTGCAGGCTTGTTGGTCGCCATCCAATCGGCGTCACCCAAAGCAGCAATGGTGCTCGCGAAGCATTCACAGACCAATCTCAATGCTCAAAACCAATTGGGTGAAACGCCGCTCATGTTGGCCGCCATCAACAACCAACTTGAGTTGGCAAAAGTATTGATTGACCGCGGGGCAGACATCAACAAAGCTGGCTGGACACCGTTGCATTACGCAGCCACACGTGGCCATCGTGAAATGATGCGTTTGTTGTTAGACAACGATGCTTACATTGACAGCGAATCCGCCAATGGCACAACGCCTTTGATGATGGCAGCGTATTCAGCGCCGCCATTGGCTGTGAAGTTGCTGCTGGAAGAAGGTGCAGACCCCACACTGATCAATCACAGCAACGCATCCGCCTTGGATTTGGCTTTGCGTGTTGACCACCAACAAAGCGCTTTCTATATCAAAGCATTCACTGAAGCTTGGTATATCCAAAATCCAATCAAAGAAGAGAGCCCAAGCAAATAAGGTCAAGAACCGCAGAACCATGCGGTTTTTCCTCATTTAATTAACTTTACATAATATACATCGTATCAAATAAAATCAGATTTCAAATCAATGGTCGGCATGGGCCCAAAGTAACAAAGCATCACGGTCTTCCACGACCAAATCAATTTTTTGCCCCACAGGCAGACAGAGCTTAGTCGGCACATGACCAAACGGCAAATCGGTCAGCACCGGTGCTTTGATTTGTGTTCGCAACCAATCGACCACACTTTGCAGTTTGAAGCCTTTGTCGTGTGGTGTGAGTTTGTAGCTGCTGAACTGACCCAACACAATCGCTTTTTGCTGAGCCAATACGCCCGCATGCAACAACTGCGTGAGCATGCGTTCAATACGGTAAGGGTGTTCGCCCACATCTTCTAAGAACAACACGCCATTTTTGATGTTTGGGAAATAGGGCGTGCCGAGCAACGAGACCAACACAGCCAAATTACCCCCCCACAGCACGGCATCATGCGCCCAGACGCCAGGGCGGCGTTTGGCGTTGGCGGTCGCACACCCGGTAGAGAAATGCCAACCCGCGCCCTCGCCCTGCCCGCTGACCATGTCGTCAAAACAGGCCTCCGTGATGTCGTCTGGCTGCTCTGCACCAAAGTCCTCGCCAAGCGCAGGGCCAGCCCAAGTGACGGCGCCAGTTTTCGCCAACAGTGCGTTTTGGAAAGCAGTGAAGTCGCTCAAACCCACAAACTGCGTGCCTTTGGCAATGGCTTTGGCGACTTGTTTGTATTTGATGCCCGGCAAGATGCGGGTGAGTCCGTAGCCACCACGAGAAATCAAAGCCACATCAGCACCGCTGTCTGCTGCGCGGTGGATGGCGTCTAAGCGAGTGGCGTCGTCTCCCGCAAAACGGGTGTGGCTGCTGAGCACATCAGCGTCCAACTCCACCTCATGGCCGAGTTTTTTCAGGCGGGCCACGCCTCGTTTGAAAGCTGCTTTGTCGCGCACCGCGCCGCTGGGGGAATAGATGTAAATGTGAGCCATGCCCACATTGTCGCGAATTTAAGCGCACTTAAAGTCAGCCCCGTTTGTAATGCAGCAGGCGTCCTCGGTAAGCGCTGAGGTCATGCAACGGTTCGTTGATCACGATTTCCGTCACGCCAAAACCCATGTTGGCCATGTCTTTGTGAAACGCGCTGCGGTTGCCACGGTTGGGATCCACAATGAGCACTTCAGCGCCCTCTGCTGCATGTTCTTGAATAAAGCACGACAACTGGGCTGGGTGGCTGCGCTCGTACAACACATCGCTGGCGATGAGCAAATCAAACGCCCCCAGCCCTTTGTTCACCCTGCCCCAGTTACCTGTTTCGTAATGCAGCGGTGGCAATTCGTTCAGCAACACATTGGCTTTGAGGGAGCAAGGAACGAATTTGCAAATCAGCCCCGCCTCCTACACCGACCCTCTGAAACTTTACTTCGTAACCGATAGGGGGTGTGGCGTTGGACATGATTAACGTCGTTTCGGTGGTGGCGTGGGTGCAGGCGCGACCAACAAGGTGCTCAGAGCGCGAGGACCGGCCATGTGGCCACGGTCGGGATACGGGGCATCGCGCAAAGCTGCGGACAACAGAGGCGTGTCTACCCAATGAACAGGCAAAGCCAACTTGGCCAACAAAGGCGCCATCACACGCGGTGCATGCAAGGCCACAGGCGCGGGTTGCACACGGGCCAAAAACTCTTGCAGCACTTGGGCGTGCCAAGCCATGCGATGGGTTGCGACTTTTTTGGGCTTGTCGGACAAGCCAAAACCCGGCAGATCCAAAGCAATCACAGGCGCTAACGATTGCAACTGTGCAAGGTATTGCGCGCTCCAACCATCAAGCCCGTGTAGGTAGACGTGAGGTGCAGCTTGGCCATCTTGGCGGTTGTCAAACCAATGCAAACGCAAACCTTCTAAGGCTGGCAAATCAGCTGTGAAGTGCGACATCGCATGTGGCACATCCAGGCCCGCAAACGCGCTATCAGGCGTGCGCAAGGCATCTTCACGCAAAGGCACTTTGCTGAGTTGCTGCTGTGTACGGCGCTGTTCAAAAAAATCTTGCAGCACCTGCGCGCATTCGTAGACCAGCACCCCGCCCGTCACTTGGGTTTGGTGGTTGATTTGCTCGTGTGCAAATAAATTGAGCACCGAACCAGCCGCACCTGTTTTGGGCTCGGTCGCACCAAACACCACGCGCTTGAAACGCGCATGTAACGCCGCGCCGCTGCACATGGCGCAAGGCTCTAACGTCACATACAAAGTGCAATCGTCCAGCCGATAGTTGCCCAGTGCTTGGGCCGCCGCGCGCATGGCATTCACTTCGGCATGCGCTGTGGGGTCATGGCTGGCCAGCGGCGCGTTGTGGGCCGAGGCAATCACCTGCCCTGCCCTCACCACCACGGCGCCTACCGGCACTTCGCCCGCATCAGCAGCGGCTTGCGCTTGGCGCAGGGCCAGCTGCATGAAGCCGGTGTCTTCGGGCGAATGCGTCATGGTTGCACCATGCCGAGCTTGACCATCCAATCGGCCAACGCTTGTTCATCGGCGGTGCCCTGCGCATACGCAGCATGCATGGCCGCGTGTGATTCAGGGCGGTGTTGGTTGAGCTTGAGCTTGCATTGCAGCTCGATGATGCGCAGCTCAAACGCCACGATGGCGTTCAGCATTTTGTGTTGGTAGTCTTCACCCAAGCCACGCCACTGCGCGGCATAAGGCGGCTCGTGGTCGCCAATGAGTTGCTTGAGCAAATGGTCTTTGGCTTTGTCACCTTCCACCAAAGTAGCTTCTACTTTGGCATGCACCGCTAGGTAGCTCCACGTCGGCACACGCGTGAGGTCTGGGTACACCTTGGGCGACATATAGGCCTGTGGCCCCATGAAGGTCACCAGTGCATGGGGGCGCGCTTGCAGGTAGCGCCAATGGGGATTGGCTTTGGCACAGTGGCCCAGCAACACGTGCTTGCCATCCATCTGTGTCAAATGAAGGGGAATGTGTGTGACGCATGGAAAGCCATCGTCGTCCACACTGATGAGGTTTGCAAACGGATGCGCCCGCATGAGAGCGAGCGCATGTGCCTCATCTTTGGCCTTGAACTGCGGGGGCAGGTACACGCAATGCCTTTAGTGTTGAGCGCAGAACGCGGCAATCTTGTTGCCATCACGGCAACATACCGCGAGGCGGTTGCATATTTAGAAGCGGCGTTTGACCGCTGGGCCTGGGGCCTTGCCTTCGATGTGACGGAACGTCACGCGGGCTTTGTTCATGTCGTAAGGCGACAGTTCAACCGTGACCTTGTCGCCTTCGATGATGCGGATGCGGTGCAGGCGCATTTTGCCGGCGGTGTATGCGATCAGTGAGTGACCGTTTTCCAAGGTGACGCGGTAGCGAGAGTCGGGCAAGACCTCGGTCACGACACCCTTCATTTCGATCATTTCTTCTTTTGCCATGTACTCAGTGTTCTCTAATTTAAAAATTCAAGCCCAAAAACGGGCGCTTTATCAACAGCCTTCGATTGTAGAGGCTTAAATGTGCAGCAGTTCCAACACGGCATCCGCGAAGATCTGCGGACTCTCTTGGGGAAAATTGTGCCCGACACCCGCGACCACCCGATGTTGTCGTTGTGCTGCGAAACCTTGGGCTTGAGCTTCGGCGGCCTTGGCTGGGTTGACGCCATCGTCAGCACCGTCAAACGTGATGGTTGGCACACAAATTTGAGGCTGCGCGGCTAAACGCTGCTCAATGTCGGCGTAGGCTGGATCGCCCGCGACCAAACCGTAGCGATGCCGGTAGGAATGAATCACGACCTCCACAAAGTCTGGATTTTCAAACGAAGGCGCCGTTTGCTCAAACTGTGCAGGCGTGAAACGCCAAGTCGGTGACCATTGTTGCCACAACAAATGGGTCAGTGCTTTGCGGTTCGCTTCCAAACCTGCGCGGCCACGTGCGTTATGGAAATAGTATTGGTACCAAAGCAAATGTTCGCGCTCGGGTGGCTCGGGCTGCATAGCACGCGCAATGTTTTGAATGTTGTAGCTGTTGACTGAAACCAGACCTTGGCAACGCTCAGGCCACAAAGCAGCCACCACACACGCCGCACGGCCACCCCAGTCATAACCCGCCAGCACCGCACGTTCTATTCTTAGCGCATCCATCAAAGCCAACAAATCCGCACCGAGTGCAGCTTGTTCACCCGAACGTGGGGTTTGGGCATGCTTGAATTGCGTCGAACCAAACCCACGCAAATAAGGGACGATCACGCGGCAACCCGCTTTCACCAACAGCGGCGCGACTTCGGCATAAGCCTGAATATCGTACGGAAACCCGTGCAACAGAAACACCACCGGCCCATCTGCTGGGCCCTCGTCGACATAGCTGACGCTCAGAGCGCCCGCGTCAATCTGATGCGTGGCCTGCAATTTCTGTCACTCCCACTCAATAATTACCTTGCAAAAAGTTGTTTAAGAACAACGACTTACAGGCGTTTATTTTTTGTGTGTAACTTTTGTGCAACTTGTTGTTCTGTCGCGTTCTCATAGTTACGTGATTTGTTTTGGGCATACCACATTGTACGGGAACTAAATGTTACACGCTGCGCTATTTCTTCCCTTGTAAAACAAATTTGCATTTTGGAAGTTTGAAACTGGTAACGAACCAAGCAACGCCTCTGTGCCATCCGAGATGACTAACACCTCGTTGTACTGAAACACATCAGGTATTTGCTCTTTGTACGTTTGAATTTGGTCGAACGCCTTCCAAATGTCAGCGTTCTCGTCAGCTGGGTTTTTTAACTCCAGCAACACAAGTGGCAAGCCGTTCACGAACAAAATAATGTCAGGTCTGCGTGTGTGTCGTGCGCCCTTAATCGTGAACTGGTTTACAGCAATCCAGTCATTTTTTGCTGGCGTTTCCCAGTCAACTAAGCGCACAAAGTCGCCACGTGTCTCGCCATCTATTTGGTACTGCACAGGCACGCCATTAACCAGCAGCTTGTGAAAATGCCTGTTAGCACTGAGCAGCGATGGAATGCCAAGGTCTTGAACTTGTCGCAAAGCATCTTCACGTGCATTAACTGGAATGCTTGGATTTAAGCTGTTAATTGCTTCACGCAAACGAAATGGCAGCAACGTGTTTTTATAGTCAGCACGTTCAGGTGTTGCGCCATCAACAGCAATGTCATAGCCACTCAGCAACGTGTAGCCAACGTCACTCAGCCAGCCTAATGCTTCTTGCTCTAGTTGGTCTTCAGTCATTTAGGCTGTTACCTTTTTAAGTTCTGCTTCAGCATCTGCAATACGCAGTTGTCCAGAGATTAGGCGTGGCAGTAATGTGTCACGTAGATTAGCAAGCGTATTTGCTTGTAAAGCGTTATGCACTAGCTGACGTGCTTGCGGGCGATGGCACAGTCCGCAGCCAATTCACGCTCAACCCTGAGCAAACTAAAGGCAGCGACAGCCGTACAGTCCTGCTAAGCCAGCGTATGCAAGCAGAGCTAGCTGCTTACGTGCAAACAATCCGTGTACGCAACGCCAATGGCATTGAAACAGCCGCAGACAGACTTGGTTACGTTGTTCTTGTCGTTCTTGTCGTCAGCCTCTTCGCGGACATACACCCGCAGCACTCTAGCCATTCGCGCCAATTCTTCCCTATCAAAAACTGGGCGTTTCAAAGCCAAGTCACCAGCATCAATTGGCTTTAGCTTTTTAAAGTCAAACGCTTCAATATAGGTTTCATTTTTCTTAAACAGCCATGACACCATTGCATTGATGGTGCTTTGCTCATTAACAATTGTGCTTTGGCTAATTTTTATTTCATTGCGCTTTTTAGTTTGGTGACGCTCGTGGAAATAGTTCTCGCAGTCAGTCCTAGCCAGTTCCTTTAGCTTGGTGTCCTTGCCAATGAATTTAAGCCAGTGCTGCAAGTGGGTGTTAATTGTTCTGTAGCGCCCTTGCACAATGATTCCAGCATCAACGTCCTTTTGGCGTTGCTGCAAGTACATCTCAACGCCTTGCTTGGTTGTGAGAGAGAAGTAGGTCTTACCAGCAAGCTCACCTGCCTTTAGCTCGTGGTAGTACTTCTTGGCTTTGTCGATAGCCGTATCTTGGTTACGTGTTTTTAGGCTAAAGCGAGCGTACTTGCGCTCTTTAACCAACCACATACGCATCTGCCAGTAGTCACCACGCTTGTGAATGACTGCCTCGTCGTAGATTGGAATTTCGTCGTCGGCGTATTGCGTTTTTTTAAGTGGCATTTTTGAGCGCAGGAGCACTTACGAAAATCAATAAGCACTTTTTTGTGTAGGTTTACGTGCAACTGTAAAACCTGCGCCCAGCAAAATCAAGTACTTATTTTGCCGTGTGTCACTTTTGTGCAACTCGTAAATCGTTATAAATCAACAACTTACGCAAGAAAAGTTACTCCCACTCGATGGTCGCCGGTGGTTTTGAAGACACGTCATATGTGACACGGTTGATGCCACGCACTTCGTTGATGATGCGACCCGATACTTTCTTGAGCAAGGCATAAGGCAACTCGGCCCAGTCTGCCGTCATAAAGTCGCTGGTTTGCACAGCACGCAAGGCCACCACGTAGTCGTAGGTGCGGCCATCGCCCATCACGCCCACGCTCTTGACGGGCAAGAACACGGTGAAGGCTTGGCTGGTCAGGTCGTACCAAGTTTTGCCCGTGGCTTCGTCGGTGAAGTTGTGCAGTTCTTCGATGAAGATGGCGTCAGCTCGGCGCAGCAAGTCAGCATATTCCTTCTTCACTTCACCCAAGATGCGCACGCCCAAGCCTGGGCCTGGGAAGGGATGGCGGTACACCATCTCGCGGGGTAGCCCCAACGCCACACCGAGTTCGCGCACTTCGTCTTTGAACAGTTCGCGCAAAGGCTCCAACAGCTTCAAGCCCAATTGCTCGGGCAAGCCGCCCACGTTGTGGTGGCTCTTGATGGTCACGGCTTTTTTGCTCTTAGCGCCGCCGCTTTCAATCACGTCGGGGTAAATCGTGCCTTGGGCCAAGAAGGTGGCGCCTTTGTGACCGCCATCGCCCGCCTTGAGTTTGGCCGCTTGTTCTTTGAACACATCGACAAACAAGCCACCGATGATTTTGCGTTTGGCCTCTGGCTCGCTCACGCCAGCCAATTTACCTAAGAACAAATCGCTGGCGTCCACGCGAATCACATGGGCGTGCAACTTGCCCACAAACATGTCCATCACCATGTCGCCTTCGTTGAGGCGCAACAAGCCGTGGTCCACAAACACGCAAGTGAGTTTGTCGCCAATGGCGCGGTGAATCAGGGCCGCAGCCACAGATGAATCCACACCGCCAGACAAACCCAAGATGACTTCTTCGTCACCCACTTGTTGGCGAATGGCGGCCACCGCTTCTTCGATGTAGTCGCCCATGATCCAGTCAGGGCGCGTGTCGCAAATATCCAGCACAAAACGGTTCAACAAAGCTTGGCCTTGCACCGTGTGCGTGACTTCGGGGTGGAACTGCACTGCGTAAAACTTGCGCGCTTCATCGGCCATACCCGCGATGGGGCAAGCGGGCGTCGAGGCCATGACCTTGAAGCCTTCAGGCAGTTGCGTGACCTTGTCGCCGTGGCTCATCCACACCTTCAGCATGCCGTGGCCTTCAGACGTGTTGAAGTCTTCAATGCCTTTGAGCAGTTCGGTGTGGCCATGGGCGCGCACTTCGGCGTAGCCAAATTCGCGCGTGGTGCCAGCCTCCACCTTGCCGCCCAACTGGGTGGCCATGGTTTGCATGCCGTAGCAAATGCCCAACACGGGCAAGCCCAGTTCAAACACGGCGTCTGGCGCGCGGTCATCCACCTCGTACACGCTGGCGTGGCTGCCAGAAAGGATGATGCCCTTCAGGTTGCCGTCTTTGGCGTACTCGCGCACCCAGTCGCTGGTCACATCGCAAGGATGAACTTCACAGAACACATGGGCCTCGCGCACGCGGCGGGCGATGAGTTGGGTGACTTGAGAGCCGAAATCGAGGATGAGGATTTTTTGGTGCGACATAAATAAAAAATGGCCTTCAAATGGCCTGTGGCGCTATTGTCTCAAAAAAACAAAGCCACCCCGAAGGGTGGCTTGCCATGGAACACTTTAAGCTTATTCAGCGCGGTAATTCGGGGCTTCTTTGGTGATTTGCACGTCATGCACATGGCTTTCGCGAATGCCAGCAGCCGTGATTTCCACAAACTGAGACTCTTCGTGCATCGCCTCAATGGTGGCGCAGCCGCAATAGCCCATGCTGGCACGCAAGCCGCCTGCCATTTGATAAATGATGGACACAACCGAGCCTTTGTAAGGCACACGGCCTTCAATGCCTTCGGGCACCAGCTTGTCGGCATTGGGGTTGCCGGTGCTGGACTCTTGGAAATAGCGGTCTGCACTGCCCTGCTGCATGGCACCGATAGAGCCCATGCCGCGGTAGCTCTTGTAGCTACGGCCTTGGAACAACACGATTTCGCCAGGCGCCTCTTCGGTGCCCGCAAACATGCCACCCATCATCACCGTGCCCGCGCCTGCTGCGATGGCTTTGGCGATGTCGCCGCTGTAGCGAATGCCACCATCCGCAATGAGCGGCACGCCTGTGCCTTTGAGCGCCGTGGCCACACTGTCCACCGCCATGATTTGTGGCACGCCCACACCCGCCACGATGCGGGTGGTACAGATCGAACCGGGGCCAATACCCACCTTCACGCCGTCCGCACCAGCTTCGACCAAAGCCAAAGCCGCAGCGCCGGTGGCAATGTTGCCGCCGATGACTTCAATGTGCGGGTAGTTTTGTTTGACCCAACGCACCCGGTCGATCACGCCTTTGCTGTGGCCGTGCGCGGTGTCCACCACGATGGCATCCACACCAGCGCGGGCCAGCGCTTCCACGCGCTCTTCGGTGCCCTCGCCCACGCCCACCGCAGCGCCCACGCGCAGCTTGCCAGCCGCATCACGTGCTGCATTGGGGAAGTTGAGCTGTTTGGTGATGTCTTTGACAGTGATCAGACCTTTGAGCTCAAACGCATCGTTGACCACCAGCAAGCGTTCGAGCTTGTGTTTGTTCAGCAGCGCCTTGGCTTGCTCGGGCGTGGTGCCTTCGGGCACGGTGACCAAGCGTTCGCGCGGCGTCATGATTTCGCTCACGCGCTGGTCGTAGCGGGTCTCGAAGCGCAAATCGCGGCCCGTGACGATGCCCACCACTTTGCCGCCTTCGCAGACGGGAAAGCCAGACACACCCAACTCTTCCGACAGGGCCATGACTTGGCGTACGGTGGTTTCGGGGGTGATCACCACCGGATCGCGCAACACGCCTGATTCATAGCGCTTGACCTTGGCCACTTGGGCCGCTTGCTCTTGCGCCGTGAGGTTTTTGTGCACGATGCCAATGCCGCCTTCTTGCGCGATAGCAATGGCCAAACGCGCTTCTGTGACGGTGTCCATGGCCGCAGAGACCAAGGGCAAGTTCAGGCGAATGTTGCGGGTGAATTGCGTCGCAAGGGACGTGTCCTTGGGCAGGACTTGGGAGAACGCGGGGACGAGCAGAACGTCGTCAAAAGTGAGGGCTTTGCCAAGCAGGCGCATGTTGATAGCTCCAAAAACAGCATTGTACGTAGCCCCTCAATGGGAGTTGTATACAGAGAGCCCCTTGCATTACATAACTTCACACAGCTCAGGCAAAATTTGTTGAACGACAATGCGTCCGCCCTTTCATACACACCATTTGAGGTGATCTGCTTGCTACGACTGAACACAAAAACTATTGCCATCGCCTTGCTGAGCATGGCCGCCGCCAGCTCTTGGGGCCAAACTGCCCATCAGCTCAGCTTGTCTGAGCTCGAAGACATGATGTTCAGCCAAAGCCCTGCGTTACGTGGCGCAGCCAGTGCAACCGAAGCGGCGCGTGCAGCCGTTGACACCGCCCGCACGGTGCCCAATCCACAGATTGAGGTGATGAATGGCACACGTTTTCAACGCCCAAACAACACCACGCCAAACGGCAATATCAAATCCTTGAGCATCACCCAAGACTTGGACATGCCTTGGCATCGCTTCCCACGCGTGGATGGTGCCATCGCGGGCTACAACGCTGCACAAGCCGATGAGCGCGCATTCAGGTCTGACATGTTGGCGCAACTGCGCTTGCGTTACTACGACCTCGTGCGCCGCGTGGCAGAAAACCGCGCTGTGCGTGAAGACGTGCAACTGATGGAAGGCATACAAAAGCGTATTGCCTTGCAAGTAGAGACAGGTGAAAAGGCCAAGTTTGAATTGGTCAAAGCCAACGCCGAATTGCTGAATGCACAAAAAATGCACGAATCTTCGGTGCTGCGCTTGCGTCAAGCACGCGGTGCTTTGCGCGCCTTGGTGGGCATTCAATTGCCAGACAACTTTCAAGTGCCAGAGCAACCCCATGTCTTCACCTCCCCTGCCCCGCTGGCCGAGGTGCGTGACGACGTGATGAAAAACAACCCAGAGTTGCAACGCACGCGCGCCCAACGCCAACAGTTTGACCGCAAGCTGAGTGAAGAAAAAGCCCTGCGCTTTCCTAAATTCGCCCTGCGCGCCGACCAAGACTTGGACCCCGAATGGCGCAGCAAGCGTTTAGGCGTGGCCATGAGTTTGCCTATTTGGGACTGGCGCGGTGGCCCTGTGGGTGAGGCAGCAGCCAAGCTCTCGCAAACTGACAACGAGTTGGCGTATCAAGAACAGTCCTTGGTGCAATCCCTCGAATCTGCCTATCAGCAATACGACATTGCCAATGCACAAGCGGTGGCCTTAGAGGGCGGCATTGTTCGCCATGCAGCCGAGGCCTTGCGCATTGCCGAAGTGGCCTACAAAGCAGGCGAGAAAAACTTTCTCGATGTGATGGACGCACAACGCGTGTACCGCGCTGCACGCAACGAACTCATTGGTGCGCAGTTTGAATTGGCCAGCGCTTGGGCGGAGATTGAGCGCATTCGCGCCATCAACCGCTAAGCCGATCACAACACAAGCGGTTTCAAGACCGCTTGGCCAGCGGCAAATTCAGCAACAGATTTTGCGGTTTGAGCTTCAAACGCTGATTCGCATCGACGGCCATCGCTAAGTACACGGGCTTGCCACGCACCTCGGCCAACATGTCGTTGGGCTCGACAAACTCTAGCTTGAACAGGCACAACAAACGTTCCATGCGCTCAGCATCCATCTCTTTGCCTTGGTAGAGGTCGTTCAGCACACCACTGGCTTGGGCATCCAGCCCCACATGCCACACCCAGTGGTCGTCGTTGATCTCGCGCTCGGTTTGAATGCGTACCTGCACACCCAAGAAGTGTTGCACCCACTTGGCCATCACTTCGCACAACGCGTTCAATGCAGGCTGGCCACGGTTGAGGCTGACCACCCAGTCAAAACTCTCGCTACGAGGCCAATACGCATCTTGGTTGTCCTCGTTGAGCACATCCAAATCCACGCTGCGCAGTTTGATACCGCCTTGCTTGAGCAATTCACCAATTGAGCCAAAACCGCTTTGCGTGGCGTGGCGCTCCACGGTTTCGTCGTCAGCCGCCATCACGGCACCGTCTTCAAGCACAGTGATTTTTTGGGTGTGCATCAGCATCTCGGCCGCACGCGCTTGCATGGCCGTGGGGGCTTCGCCCAACACATGACGCAGCAAGATGTGGGTGATGTGTTGCACCAACAGCGGCGGCACGTCCACGCCCTCGCCTTTGAACAAGGCGATGTAGCTGGCTTCTAAGGTGTGCAAGGTGGTGATGCGCTGGCGAAAGCGCAGCCACACGGCGTAATTGTCGGCGGCGTCTTTGTCTTGAAGTTGCGCCAATTCTTGTGGCGTCACCTCGCGGCGAGGTTGCTCCACCAAGCTGTGGTGCAAAGCCACTTCGGCGGCGCATGAGCTGGCAATGGGGGCCAGCTCAGGGCGCTCTAGGAGGAAGCGCAAAAAATCATCTGTGACCACCAAGTGGCCGGCTTCATTAGGCGTGAGCAGCGAATAGCCGCAGGTGGGCCAAAGAGAATTTGTCATGGTTGTTTGCCTGAGTTTGGCGATGCTTAGTAGCCGGGCTTGGCACCTGCACGGCGCTTGGAGAACAAGCCTGCGCGGCTGCTGCCTTGTTTTTGGAATCGTTCACGTCGAGCGACTTTGGGGTCAACGGTCAGTGGTCGGCAAATTTCGATGCGGTCTAAATCGCGCAGCACATGGTTGGGTGTGGTCTTCTTGCCCCAAATGCACACGGTGAAAACCTCGGGTTGGCTCAAATCAATCTCTGGGCATTCAGCCAGTAAGCCACTTTGTTGCAAGGCTTGCATCACTGTCACGCCAGCACTGAGTGGCAACACGCGCTCATGCACCACGCGGGGTGCGGGCGAATACATCACGGTGATGTGAATGAGTTTGTCGTGCGTGCTCACGCGACGTACACCTGCTCTGCACGCTTCACAAACGCATCCACCAAGGTGGCGGCGATTTTGTCGAACACGGGACCCACCAACGCACCAAACATGCTGTCAAACGCGTAGTTCAACGTCAGCTCAATGCGGCAAGCGCGCTGGGGTTCTTGGGTATTGGGGTCGAGCAGCGGATGAAAATCCCACGTGCCGTCCAAATGTTTGAACGGGCCATCCACCAGCTCTAGCTTGACTTGACGACCTTCGATGTGCACGTTGCGCGTGGTGAAGCTTTTGTGAAAGCCACCAAAGGTCATGCCCACTTGGGCCGTCGCGCCATCCGCATGTGTTTCAAGCACAGCAGCACGGTCGCACCATGGCAAAAACTCGGGATAACGGGCCACATCGGTGACCAGCGCAAACATTTCTTCAGCGCTGAACCAGATAAGAACGGACTTGTGTACGGTTTTCATAGAATGGTCCACATTGTAAGAAGCTCTACCGTCCCCATATTCATTAAATGGCTACCAAAAAACCTGCAATTCAAACGCGCATCGCTGACAACAAAAAGGCGGCGTACAACTATTTCTTCGAAGAAAAGTTCGAGGCAGGCATGGTGCTGGAAGGCTGGGAGGTCAAGGCCGCCCGTGAAGGCAAGGTCCAGCTCACCGACGGCTATGTGGTCATTCGCGATGGCGAGTTGTATTTGATTGGTTGCCAAATCAACCCGCTGCACACGGCATCCAGCCACGTGACGCCCGACAAAGTACGCACAAAAAAACTGCTGATGAAGAAAGACGAAATCAAACGTCTCATTGGCAAGGTCGAGCAAAAGGGTCACACGCTGGTGCCCGTCAACCTGCATTGGAAGAACGGCAAGATCAAATGCGAAATCGCGTTGGCCAAAGGCAAGGCCGAGCATGACAAACGCGACACCATCAAAGACCGCGAAGGCAAGCGCGAGGTGGAGCGTGCCATGAAGTCGCGTAGCCGCTAAATCTGATTGACAGAACTCATTGACATGCAGGGTGTTACCTAAGTAACATCGAACTATCCTTATTGGGAGTTATGCATGGCCACCATCTCAGTCAAACTATCAGACAGCACCCGCGACCGCGTGCAAACCGCAGCCCAAAATTTGGGGCTCACGCCGCATGCGCTCATGGTGCATGCGATTGAAGAAGCGGTGGAACAAGCTGAAACGCGCCAAACCCTGATTGAGCAAGCATTAGCCTCACGTCAACATGTTGCCAAAACTGGCTTGCTGATAGACGGTGCTGCTTTTGGCGACTACCTCAAAGCCAAGGTTCGAGGTCAAGCTGCCAAGCGCCCACAAGCCGTGGGTATTGAACACTTCATCACCAGCGGCAAATGACTCGCCACCTTCTTTCCAACGATGCAGCTGAAGATTTGGTGCAGTTGGTGGACTTCTTGTTAGGCGAACATCCGGAAGATGCCGTTGCGACGATTGACTTGATCGTCGACGCGCTCAAAATTTTGAATGACCATCCACTCATAGGCAGGCCTGTAGAACAAGGGCTGCGAGAGTTGGTCATTTCAAGAGGAAGAACAGGCTATTTGGCTTTGTATGACTATGACGAAGCCACAGACTTAGTGGTTGTGCTCGCCGTACGACATCAGCGCGAACGCGGTTATCACTGACGACAGAACGCCTTATTTTTTGTTACGCGGAGGCAAGCCCGTGTGCTGCGTCAACACGCGCCCTTTGATAGGTTTCACCGTGCTGTTCTTGCGACGCGCGCTCGTATAGCCACCATCGGTCAAGGGCTGAAACGTAGGAATCAAATGCTGCTTGCCGTTGCCAATCAAGTCAGCACGGCCCATGGCTTTCAAGGCTTCGCGCAGCAAAGGCCAGTTGTTCGCATCGTGGTAGCGCAGAAACGCTTTGTGTAAGCGGCGGCGGCGTTCGCCGCGCACCACGTCGACCGTTTCGCTGCTGCGCGTGATACGGCCCAAGGGGTTGCGACCTGAGTGGTACATGGCTGTGGCGGTGGCCATGGGGCTGGGGTAGAAGGTTTGCACTTGGTCGGCACGAAAACCATGGCGCTTGAGCCACAGGGCCAAGTTCATCATGTCTTCGTCGCTGGTGCCGGGGTGCGCGGCGATGAAGTACGGCACGAGGAATTGCTTCTTGCCGACCTCTTCGCTGAACTTGTCGAACATGGTTTTGAAGCGGTCGTACGAGCCGATACCAGGCTTCATCATTTTCGACAGTGGGCCACCTTCGGTGTGCTCAGGCGCGATCTTGAGGTAACCGCCCACATGGTGTTGCACCAGCTCTTTCACGTACTCGGGCGACTTGACGGCCAAGTCATAACGCAGGCCCGAGCCAATCAAAATTTTCTTGATGCCCTTGAGCGCACGCCCACGGCGGTAAATGTTGATGAGCGGCGTGTGGTTGGTGCCCAAGTTTTGGCAAATGCCGGGGTACACACAACTGGGTTTGCGGCACGCGGCCTCAATCTCGGGGGTTTTGCAACCCAAGCGGTACATATTGGCCGTGGGGCCACCGAGGTCTGAGATAACGCCGGTGAAGCCAGACACTTTGTCGCGGATGTCTTCAATCTCGCGAATGACCGACTCTTCGCTGCGGCTTTGGATGATGCGGCCTTCGTGCTCAGTGATGGAGCAAAACGTGCAACCGCCAAAACAGCCGCGCATGATGTTGACGCTGAAGCGAATCATCTCCCATGCGGGAATTTTGGTGGCGGCGTCAAAGCTGCCGTTTTCATCCGCATAGGCGGGATGTGGACTGCGTGCGTAAGGCAAGTCAAACACGTGATCCATCTCAGCGGTGGTCAGCGGGATGGGCGGTGGGTTGACCCACACGTCACGTGCGGTGTGGCCTTCGCCGTGGGCTTGCACCAAAGCACGGGCATTGCCGGGATTGGTTTCTAAGTGCAGCACGCGGTTGGCGTGGGCATAGAGAATGGGGTCTGATTTGACCTGCTCGTAGGCGGGCAAACGAATCACGCTGCGCTCGCGCGGTGGCACTTTGAGTTTGCCTTTGCCCTGCATTGCAGGATTAGGCACAAAGTTAATCACCTTTGCACCGACCTGCGCATTGGCAGCATCGGCCACGGCATTGGCCTCGTCTTCACGCGCACAGGTTTCGCCTTGCGCTTTGGCTTGCTCACTCACCATCAAATACGGGTTGACGTGTGCCTCTACCCTGCCCGGCACATCGATGCTGGACGAGTCAATCTCAAACCATCCCTCAGGCGTTTCACGGCGCACAAAGGCCGTGCCGCGCACATCGATGATGTCTTGCACCGGCTCTTTGGCGGCCAAGCGATGGGCAATTTCCACAATGGCGCGTTCGGCGTTGCCGTACAGCAGCAAATCGCATTTGCTGTCCACCACGATGGAGCGGCGCACTTTGTCAGACCAATAGTCGTAATGTGCAATGCGGCGCAACGAGCCTTCGATGCCGCCCAACACAATCGGCACATCGTTGAAGGCTTCTTTGCAGCGTTGGCTGTACACCAGAGCAGCGCGGTCGGGGCGCTTGCCGCCAACGTCACCCGGGGTATAGGCGTCATCGCTGCGAATTTTTCGGTCAGCCGTGTAGCGGTTGATCATCGAATCCATGTTGCCGGCGGTGACGCCAAAAAACAGGTTCGGCTTGCCTAGAGCTTTGAACGGGTCGGCACTTTGCCAATCGGGCTGGGCAATGATGCCCACACGGAAACCTTGGTTCTCCAACATGCGGCCAATCACCGACATGCCAAAGCTGGGGTGGTCCACATACGCGTCGCCTGTGACGATGATGATGTCGCAGCTGTCCCAGCCGAGTTGGGTCATTTCCTCGCGCGACATCGGCAAAAACGGGGCCGTGCCAAAGCGGGCCGCCCAGTACTTGCGGTAACTGGTCAGCGGCTTGGCGTTGCGGGGAAAAAGGGAGACGTCGGCGTAGGCATTCATGAAGGGCCTAAGTGTAAGAGCTATGCCCCAACCTTCACGCCCAAGGGGCTATCTAGAGATACGGCTCTTTGAAGCCTCGCCCTAGCCGTCGTTGGGTCTTGGGCAGTTGGGGTTGTAGGCTCAAGCTCAGCGCTTGCGCTGAATGTTGAAGCTTCAGAATCAGCGCATCAAGCTGAACCATTTCTTCGTTCGTCAAAACACTGAGGATTGAACGATTGATTTCTCGAACTTGGGGCATCAAATTTTGGCTAATTTTGACGGCTGCGGGTGTCAGACTCAAGTGCACTTCTCTTCGGTTACCCGGAGGAATCTCGCGATTGAGCAGGCCTCGTTGTGTCAAACCAGAAATCAATCGAGACGTTCTAGCCTTGTCCAATTGAATTCGCTCTGCCAACGCAGAGGACGTCAAGACCTCCCCTTCCTTCATCAAACCAATCACGCGCCACTCGCGACGTGTGATGCCATGCCCGCCTTCGCACAAGCGCACCACCATCGCACCGGCCGAGGCGCTCAAATGATTCAATCGATACAACAGCAAATCGTCAACGCTTGCCAAACGTTGCGAGGGGGTGATGTCACGCATACGGGTAACTCCTTGGAACAGTTGATTAGAACAACAAATGACCCACGACATACATTGCTACTGATGCAAAACAGGAGTTATCCCAAATGATGTTTCTTTCAAACCTTTCCAAACATTGGCTGAGCCTATGTGCTGTCGTCATGATGGCATCACCGGCTATGGCTCAAGTTGTCTCGCCGACAACCACATACCCGAACAAAACGGTTCGTTTTGTCAGTAACTTTGCGCCTGGTGGCCCTGCAGACGTTTTGGCGCGCTCCATGGCTGATGCGCTGCAATCCAGCCTCAAACAAACGTTCATTGTGGAGAACAAACCCGGCGCTGGCGGCAATCTTGGCGCAGACATGGTCGCCAAAAGTGCGGCAGATGGTTACACCGTTTTGTTTGGCATTGACACCACTTTCACTGTCAATCCCTTTATCTACAAAACTATGCCGTTCAAACCCACCGACCTCAAACCTGTGATGGTGTTGGCATCGTCCGGTTTGTTGGTGGGGACCTATTCAGGCAAACAGTTCAAATCCATGAAGGACTTAATCTCTGCGGCTAAAACAAAGACTCTGAATTTCAGCAGCGCCGGCAATGGCAGTCCTGGTCATTTGGCCGCTGAAATTTTTACGGATGCCGCTGACATCAAGATTCAGCATGTGCCTTACAAAGGCAACACACCAGCGGTTACGGCCGTGATGTCAGGCGAAGTGGATGCAGGGGCATTGGCGACACCTGGCATGTTGCCGCATGTCAAAACTGGACGCATCAACGCGCTGGCAGTCACCAGTCGAAAGCGTTCCAAACTTGCCCCAGACGTTCCGACGGTCGCTGAGCTGGGCCTGAAAGACTTAGAGCTGGAGGTGCTTTATGTGGTGATGGTGCCCAGTGCAACGCCCGATGCCGTTGTGCAAACTTTGCAAAACGCCATGAGAAACGCCTTGAATCAGCCCGACATCAAAACACGCCTGCTCAACCTTGACCTCGCCTATGAAGGCCTGACAGGCAAAGCGGCACACACACGGTTTCAAGAGTTGACGATTCGCTATGCACGCATCGTGCAATCCACAGGAATGGAATCCGAATGACGCGCCCCAATATCATCTTCATCGTCGCTGACGATCTCGGATTTGCTGACCTCGGCTGCTATGGTGGACGCGAGGCTGAATTTGGTCCCGTCTCTCCAGTGATCGACCAACTCGCGGCCAACGGCCTTCGCTTGACCGAGGGTTATGCCAATTCACCCGTGTGCTCGCCCACACGTTTTGCACTGATGACAGCGCGCTACCAGTACAGACTGCGCGGTGGTGCCGATGAGCCCATCAACAGCAAAAGCAAAGGCAGCACCACACTCGGTTTACCGCCTGAACACCCCAGCCTGCCATCGCTGTTGAAAGGTGCGGGCTATCACACGGCGTTGATTGGCAAATGGCATTTGGGCTATCCGCCGACCTTCAGTCCCATCAAATCGGGTTATGACGAATTCTTTGGCCCCATGTCGGGCGGGGTAGATTACTTCACCCACTGCAGCAACAACGGCACGCATGACCTTTACTTTGGCGAAGCCGAACACAGCGAAGAAGGTTATCTGACCGATTTGCTGTCCAAACGTGCTGTTGACTATGTACATCGCATGGCCAAGCCCGAGCAGAATGGGGCGCCTTTTTTCCTCAGCCTTCACTACACCGCGCCGCACTGGCCATGGGAGACACGCGACGACATCGCTCTGGCTGAACAGGTGAAAGACAACCTGTTCCACCTCGATGGCGGCAACATTGATACCTATCGCCGAATGATTCACCACATGGATGAAGGTATTGGTTGGGTCATTGATGCCTTACGCAAAACTGGACAACTCGACAACACCTTGGTTGTGTTTACCAGCGACAACGGTGGCGAACGCTTCAGTGACAACTGGCCTCTGGTTGGCGGCAAGATGGATTTGACCGAAGGCGGTATTCGTGTGCCATGGATTGCGCATTGGCCTGCAGTCATCCCTGCAGGCTCGGTCAGTGAGCAACACTGTTTGACCATGGATTGGTCTGCCACCATGGTTGAGCTGGGTCATGCACAAGCAGCGCCTACGCACCCTTTTGATGGCGTAACGCTGAGTCAATTGTTACGTGACCCCTCCTCTGTGTTTGAGCGTCCAATGTTTTGGCGCATGAACCATCGTGGGCAACGTGCCATGCGTCATGGCCCATGGAAATACCTCCGTGTTGATGGCCATGATTTCTTATTCAACATCGCCATGGATGCCCGAGAGCGAGCCAATCTCGCCAAGCGTGAACCTGAGCGCCTGGCCCAGATGCGGCAGGCATGGGAAGACTGGAATGCTGCCATGCCCGCCATTCCTGAAGATGCAACCGTCAGCTTAGGCTACTCCTACAAAGACATGCCACAGCGGTAAAACAATTCAATTCAATTAGTTGCTCACGCAACCATCGGTGTAAACACCTAGTTGCGCGCGCAACTAAATGAATAAAAATACACACACACGTTCTCAACCCACACTCAACCAGCGAGATCTTTTTATGACGCCCATCAAACATTGCCTTCGTATCGCATTCACAGTCTGTATGGCTGCCACGAGCGCGTTCAGCGGGGCACAAACTTACCCCAATCGCCCCATCGAATGGGTGGTGCCTTATGCCCCAGGTGGCGGTACAGACACGGTGGCGCGTTCACTTGGGCAAGCCATGGGCACGGTCTTAGGCCAAAGCATGATCATCGTCAACAAACCCGGTGCAGCCACCAACATCGGCGCGGAGTATGTGGCGCGCGCAAAAGCCGATGGCTATGTACTGATGTCAGCGGACACGGGCACCTTGGCAGCCAATCCATTCATCTACAGCAAGCTCAGCTACAACGTCGAAAAAGACTTTGCCCCTGTGGGTTTGACGGTGCGGTTCCCTATGATCTTGGTTGTCAACCCCAACGTGCCAGCACACAACTTAAAAGAGCTCATTGCTTGGAGCAAAACACAAGCCAGCGGCGTGAGCTATGCCACCCCCGGTGCAGGCAGCCCCCACCACTTGGCGACCGAACTGTTTCGTGAGATGGCAGGTGTCAACCTCTCGCATGTGCCCTACCGTGGCGCGGCGCCTGCGGTGCAAGATGTGGTGGCGGGTCAAGTGCCCATGATGTTTGTCGACACAGCCAGTGGCTACCAATTCATCACCGCAGGTAAGTTGCGCCCCATTGGTGTGGCCAGCGCCAAACGTGTGAAGAACTTCGAAAACATTCCCACACTCAACGAACAAGGTCTGAAAAACTTCGAAGCCTATGCATGGCAGGGTTTGGTGGTTCCTGCAGGCACGCCTGTCGAGGCCATCAACACACTGAACAAAGCCTTGCTCGCCGCCATCAACACCACCGAAGTCAAAGCGCGCTTACAGGTGTTGGGCCTAGAGGCGATTCCGAGCTCACCCAAACAAATGGCTGACTATGCGGCCAAAGAACGCGCCAAGTGGGGCCCCATCATCAAAGACAGCAACATCAAAGCTGACTGAGCGCGTGACAGACATGACGCTACAACTTGACCGCACACTCACCTACCGCCTGCATCAACTGCACAAGTTGACCGACGCAGACAGCCAATCCGTCTACCCAGAACGTACCGGTTTGTCGATGAGTGACGGGCGTTGCCTCACCACGATTGGCACCTTTGAACCCTTGTCCGTGAAAGAGTTGGCTGAAAAAGCCAACCTGAACAAAGGCCAAGCCAGTCGCGCGGCGCAAGCCTTGGTCGACCAAGGCTTGGTCCTCAAAGCCGACCACCCCGGTGATGGCCGAGGTGTGGTCCTCACGTTGACACCTGCGGGTCGCAAGGTGTTCAAACGCGCCATGGACATGGTGAGCCAACGCAATGAACAAATCTTTGGTTGCTTAAACGACAAAGAACAGGCCACCTTGAGCGCCATGCTCGACCGTTTGATCGCCCACGCGCGCCCTCGCTAACTCAGCGCTATTTTGAATTGACACATGCACACACCCACCACACAAGCTCGTCCTTCGATTTACTACACCTACGAAGTTTTCAAGCCTTGGTTGCCCTCTGAGCATCCCCAACCCACACGTCAAAAAGTGGTCATCGTAGGCGCAGGTCCTGCAGGCATGGTGACCGCACTAGAACTGGCACGCCACGGTGTACCCAGCGTGGTGTTGTCATCCGAGTTGCAATTCTCGCAAGGCAGCCGAGCCATTTGCTTCACACGCCGCTCTATGGAAATCTTGCAGCAAGTCGGCGTGGCCGACCGCATGACCGAAGGCGGCTTGCCTTGGCGTTTTGGCAACTCGTACTACCGAGGCCAACGCGTGTTTCGTATGGAAGCACCGCACGATGCCGATGATCGCTTCTTTCCCATCATCAACGTGCAGCAACAGTTCATGGAGGAGTACCTGCACGATGCCTGCAAAGCAAATCCACTGATCGATTTCCGTTGGGGCAACAAAGTCAATCAGGTCGCGCAAAAAGACGGCTACGCCCTGCTGGAAGTCGATACACCCGAAGGCCTTTACGCACTAGAAAGCAATTGGGTGGTGGCGGCCGACGGCGGCCGATCGGGCATCCGCACAGCCATGAATTTGGAAATGGAAGGTGCCTCCTATGAAGGCTTCTTTGTCATTGCCGACATCAAGGTCGATCTGCCGCTGCCGACCGAACGCTTGGCCTATTTCGACCCTGACTGGAACCCCGGCAACACCATCTTGATGCACCGCGAGCCCAATGGCATTTGGCGCGTTGACTACCAATTGCCCGAAGGTGAAACGCCAGAGGAAGCATTGAAGCCCGAATCATTGAAGGCGCGCATCGATGCCCAGTTGGCCATGATCGGTCACGCCGGCGCCAAGTGGGAGATGGACTGGTCGTCGGTGTACTCCGCACGCACCTTAACCTTGCCTGACTTTGTACACGGCAACGTGATCTTCACTGGCGATGCGGCACACCTGTTACCCATCTTTGGTGTGCGCGGTGCCAACACAGCGTTTCAAGATGCACAGTCGCTGGGTTGGCATTTGGCGTTTGTGGTCAAAGGATTGGGAAGCCAAAAACTATTGGCCAATCACAGCGCTGAGCGTGTGGGTGCAGCCCGTGAAATCATTGATGAAGCAGGCAAGAGCACACGCTTCATGACACCGCCTGCCGGTGGTTTTCAGCTGCTGCGCGATGCGGTGTTGTCGCTCTCTCTTACACAAGCGTTTGTGCGTCCGCTCTACCACTGGCGCACCTCACGCCCACACGCGTACACCCACTCCATACTCAACAGTGCGGGTGATGACAATGGCTTGTTCAAGACTGGGCCTGCCCACGGTGCGCCACCTCAAAACGTGCGTTTAGGTGCCAACGATTTCTTGCTCGACCATTTAGGCGGTGGCTTTGACTTGTTGTACTTCACCGATGCCTCGTTCATTCCTGAAGCCTTGCAACACACCATCCATAGCGCACGCGCCCAGGGCATGCCCTTGCGCGTCATTGCCGTCGGCAGTGCACAGCCCGTTGAGGGTGCAGACACCACCTTGGCTGATGCCGATGGCCATCTGCGTGAGCGCTATGGCATTCCTGCCAATGGCGGCGCGTATTTGCTGCGTCCCGACCAACACATTTGTGCACGTTGGCTCACACTTGATGCCACGCGCTTGCAAGCAGCCCTCAACACAGCATTGCCCCAGTAAGGAGAACACATGACGAATGCCCCCAACGCTTTGACCATTTCCGATCTGGAAACGGTGTATGACAGCTTGGCCAGCGCCATTGACCAAGCCGGTCAAGATAAATCTTCCCTCTTTCTGGTCAAGCTCGCCTTGCTCAATGCCAACGCGTTAGCCAGTGCTGATGTGTTTCAAGCACACGTGCAAGCGGCTTTGCAAGACCTTTGATTTAAATAGGAAACACCATGATCGTTCAAAAAATTCACCACGTGGCGTACCGCTGCATAGACGCCAAAGCAACCGTTGAGTGGTACCAAAAGCATTTGGATATGAAATTTGTCTTGGCGATTGCCGAAGACGAAGTGCCGTCCACCAAAGCGGCTGACCCTTACATGCACATTTTTTTGGATGCAGGGGCTGGCAACATCTTGGCCTTCTTTGAATTGCCAAGCCAACCGCCTATGGACCGCGACCACAACACCCCAGCCTGGGTGCAACACTTGGCGCTTGAAGTGGACTCCGTAGACACTTTGCTTGCCACCAAAGCGAAGCTAGAAGCCGATGGCATTGAAGTGGTCGGACCTACCAACCACACCATCTTTAAGAGCATCTACTTTTTCGATCCCAACGGTCACCGCCTTGAGCTTGCGGCCAACACAGGCACCCCCGACATGATGCGCAAACTTGATGAAGTCAAGTGGGACATGATCAACGAATGGTCACACACCAAACGCGCCCCTAAACACGCAGCATGGATGCACGATGGAAGCATGTAACGAAACCCTTAACCCAGCACGACGCAGCTGGGTCAACACGGCCAATCTGAGTGACACAGATTTTCCAATTCAAAATTTGCCGTTCGGACGATTTCGAACACGCTTAGGCGAACCATGGCGGATTGGCGTTGCCATTGGTGACCAGGTGCTAGATCTCAAGGCTGCCGGCCTCATCGATCATGCGGAGATGAAGCAGCTTCTGACCATGAACAAGGAAGACCGCGTCGCATTAAGAGTTGCCATCTCCAACGGGCTAAAAGAAAACGAGCCCATCAACCGTGATGTGTTTGAAAAAGCCTTGATTCATCAATCGTCGATAGAGATGGGCATGCCGTGTGATGTGGGTGACTACACAGACTTTTACGTCGGCATTCATCACGCCACTGCCGTTGGCAAACTGTTCCGTCCAGACAATCCTTTGCTACCCAATTACAAATGGGTACCCATTGGGTATCACGGACGTTCCTCCACCTTGAACGTGTCTGGGACATCCTTTGCGCGTCCTTGTGGACAGGTCAAAACGCCAGAGTCCGACGCCCCCACGTTCCAGCCATCAGCACGCCTAGACTTTGAGTTAGAAATTGGCGTTGTCATTGGCAAAGGCAACCCACAGGGCCACCCCATCTCAATTGAAGATGCTGAAAATCACATCTTTGGGTTGACTCTTTTTAATGACTGGAGCGCCAGAGACATTCAAGCTTGGGAGTACCAACCCCTGGGGCCTTTCTTGTCCAAGAACTTTGCCAGCACCTTGTCGCCCTGGATAGTGACCACGGAGGCACTATCGCCCTTCCGTCAACCTTTCAAACGCGCTGACGGCGAGCCTCAACCCCTTCCCTACCTCAGCTCCGACGCCAACAACCAGCAAGGCGCCTTTGACGTGAAACTCGAGGTGTTGATTCAAACCACAGCCATGCGTGAAGCTGGCCTGCCCTTTGAGCGCATCAGCTACTCCAACTTCAGCGAAGCTGCCTACTGGACCGTGGCCCAAATGGTGACACACCACACAGTCAACGGTTGCTCTTTACAAGCAGGCGATTTGTTTGGTTCTGGCACGCTCTCGGGTCCACAGCCAGATCAAGCGGGCTCATTGCTGGAGCTCACGCATGGAGGCAAGCAATCGATTGCTCTGTCGAATGGGGAGACACGAACCTTTTTGCAAGATGGCGATGCCATCGCACTCAAAGGCTGGTGTGAAAAAACTGGCGCCGTGCGCATTGGTTTTGGCGAATGCATTGCCACAGTCACCCCATCATTTTTCCCGTAAAGCGAACAAGTCACCGATGAAGTTGTACAACTATTTCCGAAGCGGCACCTCGCATCGCTTAAGAATCGCGCTCAATCTCAAAGGATTGGATTACGAGTACGTTGCAGTGAATTTGCTCAAAGATGAACAATTTCAAGATAGCTTCAGAAAAATTAATCCACAGGGATTTGTTCCAGCGCTCGATGACGAGGGAAAAATTTTGACGCAATCACCAGCCATCATTGAATGGTTGGAGGAAAAACACCCAGAACCACCGCTGCTGCCAAACGGTCATTTGGAGAGGCAACATGTGAGAGCCATCGCAGCGATTATTGGCTCTGACATTCATCCATTAAACAACCGTCGCGTTCTTCAAAATCTTCGCAAAAATTTTGGTGCCAATGAAGACGCCATCCATGCGTGGTGCGCGCAATGGATCACTGAGGGCTTTGACACGATCGAGTCCATCGTGCGCAAAGACGAACATCGTCAGGGATTTTGTTTTGGGTCTACGCCAACCATTGCAGATGTGTATTTAATACCGCAAATTGAGAGTGCCAGAAGATTCAAAATCAAACTTGAACAATGGCCAAACATCTTGGCGATTGAAGACAACTGTTTAGCTTTAAACGCTTTTCGCCTTGCGTCACCTTCGCTGCAATTGGATGCATGACGGCGGTACGCCTCAGCATCAGCAATGCTTAGGCCAACACGTGCACCTGAACATTGCCTCCCCACAGGTGCGACATCACCGCTTGCGCTTGTGCCACATCGCCCGAGGTGAAAAACTGCACAGAACCCAGCGCGGTGTGCGTGGTCAAACTGCCGTTGTCGGCCAAACGGCGGGCCAGCTCGCGGGCCACGGCCTCGGCAGGGTCTAGCAGGGTCACGCCCTCACCCGCCACGCGCTGGATGGTGTCGCGCAAGAACGGGTAATGCGTGCAGCCCAGCACCAAGGTGTCTGCGCCCTGCTCTAGCAACGGCGTGATGAACTGACGCAACAAGCTTTCAGTTTCCGTACTGTGCAAATCGGCGCGTTCCACTTGCTCCACCAAACCGGGGCAGCCTTGCAGCAAGATGCGTTTGTCCGCGCCGTACAGCTCAACCAGCCTTGCCACCGCTGCGCTTTGCACGGTTTGGCGCGTGGCCAGCACACCCACCACGCCACTGCGCGTGAGCGCCACGGCGGGTTTGATGGCGGGCTCGATCGCCACCACGGGCAAATGCGTTTGCTCACGCAAGGTTTTGGCAGCCACCACTGTGGCCGTGTTGCAAGCGATGGTGATGCCCTTCACGCCTTGCTCGGCCAGCCAGTTGCCCACAGTGAGCGTGCGTTGGGTGATGTGCGCTTCAGACTGGTCACCATACGGTGCGTGGCCAGAATCGGCCACATACACCAAATGCTCGTGCGGCAGCGCAGCGCGGATGGCGCGCAAGACGGACAGACCGCCTACGCCCGAGTCAAACACGCCGATGGCGCCTTGAAATGGGTTCGCTGTCGTGGATAAAGCAATGGGCTGGGACATGGTCCGAAGGTGCAGAAACTGGGTTGGGATGAATCAACAATTTCCTCATTCTCGCCGACGGATGAAAAGAACAAAATCTCGATGTAACCATCTTGAATAAAACATGAAACTAAGTTACATTTATCTTCATGTTGGAACGTATCAAATCGACCCTCTCGTCCTTAGCCCCCGCCGAACAGCGCGTGGGCAAGCTCCTTCTCTCTGACCCACGCACCTTCTCGACCCTGCCTGTCACCGAACTGGCCGAACGCGCAGGCGTGAGCAAACCCACCGTGGTGCGCTTTTGCCGCAGCATGGGCTACGAAGGTTTGAGTGATTTCAAACTCAAGCTCGCGGGCAGCTTGAGCGAAGGCGTGCCCTTCATCCATCGCAACGTGGGCGCACAAGACAGCAGCAACGATGTGTTGGTCAAAGTCATAGACAACACCGTCACCGCGTTTTTGAAATACCGCAACGACGCTTCATCAGCCGCCATTGACAAAGCCGCCGAAGCCATCGCACTCACCCACAAAAAAGGCAAACGCCTTGAGTTTTTTGGTGTGGGCAATTCAGGCATCGTGGCGCAAGACGCACAGCACAAATTTTTCCGCCTGGGTTTTCACACCATCTCGCACAGCGACGGTCACATGCAAATCATGAGCGCCTCTTTGCTCGGTCCTGGTGACTGCTTGGTGGTGTTCTCTAACTCTGGCCGCACACGCGATTTGCTCGACTCATGCGAGATTTCCAAAAAGAACGGTGCCACCACCGTGGTGGTCACGGCCTCAGGTTCACCACTGGCCAACGCCGGAAAAATTCACCTCGCAGCGGACCACCCTGAAAGCTACGAAAAATTCAGCCCCATGGTGTCGCGCTTGCTGCATCTGATGATCGTCGACGTGTTGGCCACCACCGTGGCACTGCGCATTGGCAGCACACAGCTGCAACCTTTGCTGCGCAACATGAAACAAAACCTTCTCAACAAACGTTACTCATGACACACCCCAACCCACCAGCGGGCACGCTGGATATCGTGATTTTTGGCGGCGCAGGCGATTTGTCGTTTCGCAAACTCTTGCCAGCGCTGTACATGGCGCATTTGCATGACAAGCTCGATCCATCCGCACGCATCATCGCCGTCGGTCGTCAAGACTGGACGCGCCAAGCGTATTTGGATTTCATCGACAAGAACTCACCCGCTTTCATCGAAAAAGATGCCTTCATCGCAAACGACTGGCAAAGCTTTTTGAACCGCTTGGCCTACGTGAGCATGGACGTCACCAGCGCCAACGACTTCCACAAACTCAAAGACCTGTGCGGTACGCCCGCGCTGCGCGTGTATTACTTGGCCACGGCACCGAGCTTGTTCACACAAATTTGCGCGCACTTGTCGGGCGCAGGTTTGGTAGATTCACAGTCGCGCGTGGTGCTTGAAAAACCACTGGGCACCGACCTCGCCTCAGCACGTGACATCAACACCCATGTGGCCCGTTACTTTGACGAGCAACAGATTTACCGCATCGACCACTACCTCGGCAAAGAGACCGTGCAAAACCTGATGGTGCTGCGCTTTGGCAATGCCATTTTTGAGCCACTGTGGCGCGCCCCTTACATCAAGAGTGTGCAAATCACCGTGGCCGAAAGCGTCGGCGTGGGTAGCCGAGCTGGTTTTTATGACGGCGCAGGTGCGATGCGCGACATGGTGCAAAACCACTTGTTGCAGCTTCTGTGCATCGTCGCGATGGAACCACCGATTTCGTTAGGTGCGGACGATGTACGCGATGAAAAGCTCAAAGTGCTGCGCTCGCTGCGCAAGATGGATTTGGCCGACATCAAACGCGACACCGTGCGCGGCCAATACACCGCCGGTGCCTCTGAAGGCGCTGCTGTCAAAGGCTACTTGGAAGAAGACAACGTGCCCGCCAGCAGCCGTACCGAAACCTTCGTGGCCTTGCGCGCGCACATCAACAACGCACGCTGGGCCAATGTGCCGTTCTTCTTGCGCACGGGCAAACGCATGCAGCGCCGCGAATCACAAATCATCATTGAGTTTGCGGACCAACCGTTTTCTATCTTCGGCTCCACCGCACAGCAAGAGCCCAACCGACTCATCATCACCTTGCAGCCTGAAGAATCGATTCAGCTGGAGATGATGGTCAAAGAGCCAGGCACAGGCATGAACTTGCATCCGGTCAAGCTGGGTCTCGATTTACAACAGTCCTCCGACAAGCGCCGAGCCGAAGCGTACGAGCGTTTGTTGATGGACGTCATCAAAGGCCGCCTCACCCACTTCATGCGTCGCGACGAATTGGAAGCAGCGTGGATTTGGGTCGAGCCCATCATCAACGGCTGGGCCGAGCTGGACGACAAGCCGCGCGCCTACTCTGCGGGCAGCTGGGGGCCTGCGGCGTCATCCGCCCTGATGGCGCGCGAAGAACTGTCTTGGTTTGAGGAAGCTTGATGAGCAACACGTGGCATCCTGAATCACGCGGCACCTTGACGGTTCACACCGTCAACTCAGCCGAATTGAATGTGCGTTTGGCGCAAGACATCGCGCAACGCTTAGCTGCCGCCATTCAAGCGCGCGGCTTTGCCGTGCTCAGTGTGTCAGGCGGTAAATCGCCTGTGGCGTTGTTTGAAGCATTGCGTGTGATTGACATCGATTGGTCGCGCGTGCGCATCACCTTGGTGGACGAACGCTGTGTGCCGCGCAGCCACCCCGACAGCAATGCCCTATTGGTGCAAACCCATTTGCTGCAAGACCTCGCCGCCAAAGCGCAACTGGTGTTCATGGTGGCCAGCACGGCAGCCCCTTTGGATACACCGGCCACGCTTGCCAAAGCAGCCAGCCTGGCACTGACCGCTGCAGGCGTCGCTGATGTGTTGGTGTTGGGCATGGGCGCAGATGGTCACACGGCGTCGTTGTTTCCAGATGCCCCCAATTTGACGGATGCGCTGGAACTGCGCAACACCCAAACCTGTGTGGCCATTGAATTGGCACATCCCCCTGCCAATGCGCCCTATGCGCGCATCACGCAAACCTTGGCGCAAATTTTGTCGGCACGTCACATCGTGTTGCCGCTCACTGGCACCGACAAACTCAATACCTTGCAACAGGCTTGGCCACAAGCCACACCTGCCCTGCCCATTTCATGTGTATTGCAACAAACCCAAACGCCTGTGGCGCTTTGGCTTGCCAACTGAAAGTTTTATGACTATCCCTTTACACGCCACCCTCGCCGCTGTCACCGCACGCATTGAGCAACGCAGCGCCAAAACACGCCAAGCCTATTTAGACGTGTTGGCCAAAGCCAAGAAGCCCGGCCCCTACCGCGGTGGCATGGGCTGCGCCAATGCCGCACACGCTTATGCGGCCATGCCTGCCAACGACAAATTGGTGTTGCGCCAAGAGCGTCAGCCCAATGTGGGCGTCATCACGGCGTACAACGACATGCTCTCGGCCCATCAGCCCTATGAGCATTACCCCGAAAAAATTCGCGCTGCCGCACGTGCCGCAGGTGCGACGGCCCAAGTCGCTGGTGGCGTGCCCGCCATGTGCGATGGCGTGACGCAAGGCGAAGACGGCATGGAGTTGTCGCTGTTCTCACGCGATGTGATTGCCTTGGCCACGGCCGTGGGTTTGTCGCACAACGTGTTTGATGCGGCGTTGTTCTTGGGCGTGTGCGACAAGATCGTGCCTGGTCTGTTCATCGGTGCTTTGCAGTTTGGCCATTTGCCTGCGGTGTTTGTGCCCGCTGGCCCGATGACGTCGGGTTTGTCGAACGACGACAAAGCCAAGGTGCGGCAGCAATACGCACAAGGCTTGGTCAGCCGTGAGGTGTTGCTGGAAGCCGAACAAGCGGCCTACCACAGCGCGGGCACCTGCACGTTTTACGGCACGGCCAACTCCAACCAAATGCTCATGGAAATCATGGGCTTGCATTTGCCCGGCTCATCATTTGTGAACCCAGGCACGCCTTTGCGTGAAGCCCTGACGGTGGATGCTGTCAAACGTGCCGTGGCTTTGTCACAAGACAAAGAAACAGGTGTGGGCTACCAAATCAACGCCAAGGTCATCGTCAACGGCATCGTGGGTTTGTTGGCCACCGGCGGCTCGACCAACCACACGCTGCACATCGTGGCCATGGCACGTGCAGCAGGCATCCTGGTGAACTGGGATGACTTCGCTGAGCTCTCCGCTTGCGTGCCTTTGCTGGCACGCGTCTACCCCAACGGCAACGCCGATGTGAACCACTTCCAAGCCGCAGGCGGCATGGGTTACCTCATGGCCCAGTTGCTCAGCGTGGGTTTGTTGCACAACGATGTGCACACCATCATGGGCCAAGGCCTGCACCGCTACACCGTTGAGCCTTGGCTCAACCCCGCGCTTGACGGCCAACTCGATTGGCGCGATGTGCCTAATAAGTCAGCCGACGAAGCCGTGTTGCGTCCTGTGACACAACCCTTCAGCGCCGACGGCGGCTTGCGCTTGTTGCAAGGCAACTTGGGCCGTGCCGTAGTGAAAGTCTCTGCCGTCAAGCCAGAGCACCGCCAAGTGCGTGCGCCCGCCATTGTGCTGACCGACCAAAAGCAACTGGGTGTGTTGTTCAAAGCAGGCAAGCTCGAACGCGACTTTGTGGCTGTGGTGCGCAACCAAGGCCCACAAGCCAACGGCATGCCCGAGCTGCACCGCCTCACGCCTGTGTTGGGCGTGTTGCAAGACAAAGGCTTCAAAGTGGCCTTGGTTACCGATGGCCGCATGTCGGGTGCATCCGGCAAAGTGCCTGCGGCGATTCACCTCAGCCCTGAATCGGTGAACGGCGGCTTGATTGGCAAAGTGCAGAGTGGCGACATGATTGCGCTCGACTGCGACACCCAAACTTTGCAGCTTGAGGTGAGCGAGTCTGAACTTGCCGAACGCACCGCGCCCACCCCTGATTTGTCTGGCAACCAACACGGCACAGGCCGTGACATCTTTGCGCTGTTCCGCGCCAATGCCGCACTGGCCGAAGAAGGCGCTTCGCCTTTGTTCACCAACATCTAAACCCCACATTGGCACATTCGCTAAACACATTCGATATGACCCAACTCAACCCCGCTTTCACCCGTCCTGCGTTCACCTCACGTGTGGTACCCGTCATCGTCATCACCCACCCCGACCAAGCCGTGCCCATGGCCCATGCGCTGCTCGCAGGTGGTGTGGATGTGATGGAAATCACATTGCGCCACGCCGCAGGTTTGCCTGCGATTGAGCAAGTCGCCAAGCATGTGCCGCAAATGCACGTGGGTGCAGGCACGGTCACACGAGCCGACGAGATGGCCCGCGTGCAAGCCGCAGGTGCCAGCTTTGCACTTTCGCCCGGCATGACCGATGCCCTCGTGCAAGCCGCTGTGGCGTGCAAGTTGCCCTTCATGCCCGGTGTGATGACGCCCGGTGAAGTGATGGCCGCACGTGACTACGGGTTTGGGTTGGTCAAACTCTTCCCCGCCGCGCAAGCGGGCGGCTTGGCCATGCTCAAAGCCTTGGGTGGGCCCTTGGGCGATATGCGTTTTTGCCCCACGGGCGGCGTGTCGTTGGCCAACATGGGTGAGTTCTTAAAGCAGCCCAATGTGGCCATGGTGGGTGGCTCATGGCTCACGCCTGTGGATGTGGTGGAACGCGGCGATTGGGCCGAGATCACACGTTTGGCGCGTGAAGCCACCGACGCGGCTGCTGTTTAAGTTAATTCAACCATCCCATCAAAAGTTTCATTCGACGGCAACAAGAAACTCATCAAATTTGACGAAAATCCACACATGACTCCATTCGTCCCTCCACACAAGCGCCAAGCTTGGCAAGCCCTGCAAGCCTTGGCACAAGGCCCACAACCGCATTTGCGCGAGTTGCTCAAAAGTGCAGAACGCAACACTGCCTTGCACGCCAGTGGCGCTGGCATCAGCATCGATTACGAACGCCAACGCGTCACACGCGAAGTCATGCAACAGCTCTTGGCGTTGGCGGACGAATCGCAAGTCATGCCACAAGCGGAAGCGATGTTCAAAGGCGAACCCATCAACGCTACCGAACAACGCGCGGTGTTGCACGTGGCCTTGCGTGGCAGCCATGTGCCCAACCCACCTTGGGGCCATGAAATTTCTAAACAGGTCGCAAATGAGTTGCACCGTGTGTGCACCTTCGCCGAAAAAGTGCGCGAAGGCCACATGAAAGGCTTTGGCGGCGAGTCCATCACCGATGTGGTCAACCTCGGCATTGGCGGCTCAGACTTGGGGCCTCGCATGACCACCGAAGCGCTCAGCCACTTGACGCGCGACAGTTTCAAAAACAAAGTGCGCGTGCACTACGTGTCCAACGTGGATGCGTGGAGCCTGTACACCACACTGGCCCACCTCAACCCCGCACGCACCGCATTTGTGGTGCAAAGCAAAACCTTCACCACGCAAGAAACCATGACCTTGGCCGCCTCGGCCAAACGTTGGTTGACCGATGGTGGCTGCCCCGAAGAACAACTGGGTAAGCACCTGATTGCGGTGACGGCCAACCCACAAATTTCTGCGGTACAAGGCTTCACCCCTGAACACACCTTTGGTTTTTGGGATTGGGTCGGTGGCCGTTACTCGGTGTGGTCGGCCATTGGTTTGCCTTTGGCCATCTCGATTGGTGCGTTTGCCTTCCAAGACATGCTCTTGGGTGCTCGCGCCATGGACGAGCATTTTCTAACCGCGCCGTCTGACCAGAACTTGCCTTTGTTGATGGCCTTGTTTGGCATTTGGAACCGCAACTTTTTAGGCGCCACCACGCACAACATTGCGCCCTACGCTTCTCCCCTGGGTAAGTTCGCCTCGTTCTTGCAACAAATGGACATGGAGTCCAACGGCAAAGGCACGCACGTCAATGGCAGCCCCGTTGAAGTGGCCACTGCACCTGTGTTGTGGGGCGGCTTAGGCATTGACGGCCAACACGCTTACTTCCAACTCATCCACCAAGGCAAACACTTGGTGCCCATGGACTTCATTGGTTTGCGCACCGAACGCAGCCCCTTGCCGTTTGCCGCTGAACATCACCGTGTGGTGTTGCTCAACATGCAAGCCCAAGCGCAAGCCTTGGCGATTGGCCGCACACCCGAAGAAACCATGCGCGAGCTGCGCGACAGCGGCCTAGACGAAGCTGACGTACAACGCTTGGCCCCACACCGCAGCTACCCCGGCAACGTGCCCAGCACCACCATTTGGGTGGACGCGCTCACGCCACGCAGCATGGGCGCACTCATGGCCTTGTACGAACACAAGGTGTTCTGCCAAGCCGCCATCTGGGGCATCCACGCTTACGACCAATGGGGCGTGGAGTTGGGCAAAAAAATGGCCAAGGACATCGAAGCCGCCGAAGCGGCTCGCCTGAAGGCCTGATGTCTTTGGCCACAATTGGAGAGTTTTCTTCGGCTGCAGTGACGTAGCTGGCGGAGCGCCAGTTTCCTCATGCTGGAGTACCAGAAATCGTCAACTGCCGCTCCGCCAGCTACGTCACTTCGGGTCATCGAAATAATTGCATCGCTCTCGAATTCACATTTCACAAAACGAGCCACACATGACTGACAAAACTTCAGTAAAAACCAAAGAAAACGAACGTCCCTTGGTTGAAGACATTCGACTGTTAGGCCGCATCTTGGGCGATGTGATTCGCGAACAAGAAGGCAAAGAAGCCTATGAGTTGGTCGAACAAGTGCGCAAACTCTCGGTGGCGTTTCGTCGTGATTCCGATGCCAACGCAGACAAGACGCTGAAAAAGCTCTTGGCCTCGCTCAGTGCCGAAGCCACGGTCAGCGTGATTCGCGCCTTCACTTACTTCAGCCACCTAGCTAACTTGGCCGAGGACCGTCACCACATTCGCCGCCGTGCGATTCACGAACGTGCGGGCGATACACAAGAAGGCAGCTTGCACATGGCGCTGAGTCGCCTCAAGGCCGCAGGCATCGCGCCCAAGAGCATCGTGCAGACATTGGCGCACAGCCATGTGTCGCCCGTGCTCACGGCACACCCCACCGAAGTGCAACGCAAAAGCATCTTGGATGCCGAGCGTGGCATTGCGCAGCTTTTGGGTTTGCGTGACGACATCAAATCTCGATCTGCCCTGCACGCTTCGGCCAAAAGCCCAGACGCTTTGGCGCAGCGCGAGCTGGCCGCGAATGAAATGCAATTGCGTGCACGCGTGTTGCAACTGTGGCAAACGCGCTTGCTGCGTTTCACCAAGCTCACCGTGTCAGACGAAATTGAAAATGCGCTGAGCTATTACGAATCCACGTTCTTGAGCGAAATTCCAAAGCTTTACGCCGACCTCGAAGCTGAGTTGGGCCAAGCCCATGTACACAGCTTTTTGCGTATGGGCCAGTGGATTGGTGGCGACCGCGATGGCAACCCCAATGTCAACGCCGACACACTGCGCTTTGCCTTGCGCCGCCAGTGCGATGTGGCCTTGCGCCATTATTTGACAGAGCTGCACTACCTGGGCACTGAGTTGTCAATGTCGGCCATGCTGGTCGATGTCACGCCTGAGATGCATGCCTTGGCCGACCGCTCGCCTGACACCAACGCGCATCGCCAAGACGAGCCCTATCGCCGCGCCCTCACCGGCATGTATGCACGCTTGGCCGCCACGCTCAAAGACCTGACCGGTGGTGATGCAGCGCGTCATGCGGTGGCGCCACAAAACCCCTATCTGTCAGCGCAAGAGCTGCTGGCTGATTTGCGCGTGATTGCGCAATCGCTCGAAGCCCAACATGGCAGCGCTTTGATGGCACAACGCCTCACACCACTCATGCGTGCGGTGGAAGTGTTTGGTTTTCACTTGGCCACTGTGGACTTGCGTCAAAGCTCTGACCAACACGAGTTGGTGGTGGCCGAGTTGCTGGCCACGGCAGGTGTGGAGAAACACTACGCCAAGCTCAATGAAGCACAGCGCGTCGACACCTTAAACAAACTGTTGCACGATGCACGCCCTCTGCGTGTGATGGGTGCCAACTACTCAGAACTCGCGCTCAAAGAGCTGGCAATTTTCGAAACCGCACGCGAGATGTTGGAGACCTTTGGCAAAGACGCCATTCGCCACTACATCATCAGCCACACCGAAACCGTGAGCGATTTGCTCGAAGTTTTGTTGCTGCAAAAAGAAACCGGCCTCATGCGTGGCACGCTGGGCAGTAAAACATCGACCTGCGATTTGATCGTCGTGCCTTTGTTTGAAACCATCGAAGACTTGCGCTGCGCTGCCGACATCATGGGGGGCTTCTACGCGATTGATGGTGTAGCCAACTTGGTCAAGCGCAGCGGTGGTGAACAAGACATCATGTTGGGCTACTCCGACAGCAACAAAGACGGTGGCATCTTCACCAGCAACTGGGAGCTGTACCGCGCCGAGATTGCTTTGGTCACCTTGTTTGATGGCCTGTTCAAGCAACACGACATCACCTTGCGCATGTTCCATGGCCGTGGCGGCACGGTCGGGCGCGGCGGCGGCCCCAGCTACCAAGCGATTTTGGCGCAGCCCCCAGGCACGGTGCGTGGGCAAATTCGCCTCACCGAGCAAGGTGAAGTGATTGGCTCCAAATACGCCAACCCCGAGATTGGTCGCCGCAATTTAGAAACCCTTGTGGCCGCCACCTTGGAAGCCACGATGCTGCAAACCACCAAGCCAGCACCACAAGCCTTCTTGGATGCAGCGCAATGGCTCTCACATGCCAGCATGGCCGCTTACCGTGGCTTGGTGTACGAGACCCCAGGCTTCAGTGAATACTTCTTTGCGTCCACACCTTTGCGTGAAATTGCAGAGCTCAACATTGGCTCACGCCCTGCGGCGCGTCCTAAGAGTGGTAACGCATCGCCCCGCATTGAAGACTTGCGCGCGATTCCATGGGGATTCAGCTGGGGCCAATGCCGTTTGACCTTGCCCGGATGGTTGGGCTTTGGCTCAGCCGTGAACCAGTTCATCCACCAACACCCCACGCTCAAGCCCAAAGATGCGTTGGCCTTGCTGCAAAAAATGCAGCGTCAATGGCCTTTCTTCCGATCGCTTTTGTCCAACCTTGACATGGTGTTGTCTAAGAGCGATTTGGGGTTGGCCTCACGCTACGCCGAGTTGGTGAGCGACGCCCGTTTGCGCAAGAAGATTTTTGGTTTGATTGAAGCCGAATGGCATCGCACATCAGATGCTTTGAAACTCATCACAGGCGACAAACAACGTTTGGTGAACAACGCCGCGCTGGAACGCTCGATGCGCCATCGCTTCCCCTACATCGACCCGCTGCACCATTTACAAGTCGAGTTGATTCGCCGCTACCGCGAGGGCAAGCGTCCGCAAGACCGTGATGAGAAGGCCCAACGCGGCATTCATATCTCCATCAACGGCATTGCTGCAGGGTTGCGTAACACCGGTTAAACCACGTGACAGACAAAAGAAAAGCCACCCTCGGGTGGCTTTTCTCATGCGGCATTAGAAATTACTTCTTGGCACGCAAACGTGTCAGTTCTTTCTGTGTGTCGCTCCATAGGTCCATGCCCACGTTGGTGGCAATGCCCGCATTGATGTGTGTGAGCTTGTCACGCATGCGGTTGGTTTCGGCCACAGACAGTTCATTGACTTGCATGCCCTTGGCCTTCAAATCACCCAAAGCTTTGGCAGCTTCGTCACGTGTATCTTTGCGCTCAAAGTCGCGGCTCACGCGTGCGGCGTCGAGCAAGATTTTTTGTTCGGTCTTGCTCAAACCATCCCACCACTTTTTGCTCACCGTGACGATCCAGGGGCTGTACACGTGGTTGGTCACGCTCAGGTACTTTTGCACCTCGTAGAACTTGCTCGACAGAATCGTGTTGTACGGGTTCTCTTGACCGTCCACCGTTTTGGTTTCCAAGGCGCTGAACAACTCTGAGAAAGGCATGGGCACCGCATTGGCTCCCAAGATCTTGAAGCTGTCGAGGTACACATTGTTTTGCATCACACGCAGCTTGACGTCGTTCAAGTCTTCCAACTTGGTCACGGGACGCTTGCTGTTGGTCAGGTTACGAAAACCATTTTCCCAATAAGCCAACCCAACCAATCCTTTGTCTTGCAGCTTGTCCATCACCTTTTGACCGATGGGGCCATCCAATACGGCATCGGCTTCTTTGACGTTGTTGAACAAGAACGGGGTGTCCCACAAAGCCATCTCTTTGGTGATACCCACCAAAGTGGCGGTGGAGCCCACCATCATCTCTTGTGCGCCGCCAATCAAGGCTTGTTGCATTTGTGTGTCTGGGCCCAACGCGGCAGCTCCAATGGCGCGCACTTTCATTTTGCCGCCAGAGGCTTTTTCCACTTGTTCAGCAAACACCTTGGCTGCACGGCCTTGGTTGCTTTGCTCGTTCAAGCCGTAGCCAAAGCGAATCAAGCGTGGCTTGATGTCTTGCGCGAAGGCAGAAAACGAGGCGCTGGCCACGGCCACGGTGGCTGCAGCAATCAGGGTTCGACGAAGAAAAGTCATGGGAAGTCTCCTTGGGTTAAAACTTATCGCATCCACGCCACAGGGGCGGTCACGATTTCTGGGAACAAAACAAACGCAGTCAAGATGATGAGGTAAGTCACCAAAAACGGGTTCACCCCTTTGATGACTTGGTGCATGGACAAACGTCCCACACCGGCCACCACATTGAGCACAGTGCCAACCGGCGGTGTGATCAAACCAATCGCGCCATTGAGCACAAACATCAAACCGAAATACACGGGGTCAATGCCAGCCTTCACCGCGATGGGCAACATCACGGGCGCAAAAATCAAAATTGTGGGTGTGAGGTCCAACGCCGTGCCAATCAGCACCAGCGTGATCATCATCACCGCCATCAACACACGTGGGCTTTCCACCAAAGGACCCAACCATCCGGTGAGCACCGTGGGCAAATCAGCCAAGGTGATCATGTAGCTCGCCACTTGTGCGCCTGCGCACAAGAACATCACCACCGCCGTGGTTTTGGCTGCACGCACCAAGACCTCGTGAATCTCCATCAGCTTCATTTCACGGTGAATCACCAACGCGACGACCAAGGCGTAAAACGCCGCGACCACGGCCGCTTCGGTGGGCGTGAAGATACCCGTTTTCATGCCACCAATGATGATGAGCGGCATGAGCATGGCCCAGAAGGCTTTGCGTGTGGCGTGCAAACGCTCGATCAAGGGGAGTTTTTCACCCTGAGGCAAATCCATGTCGCGCAGTTGAAGCTTCCACGCCACGATCAAACCAATGCCCATGATCAGTCCGGGCACAATGCCAGACAAGAACAAAGAAGAGATGGAGGTGTTGGTGGTCACGCCATAAATCACAAACGGCATGGATGGCGGAATGATGGGGGCAATGATGCCGCCCGAAGCAATCAAGCCTGCCGAGGTGTGCATGGGGTAGCCCTGGCGTTTCATCATGGGCAACAAAATGGTGGCCAATGCGGCGGTGTCGGCCAAAGCTGAACCACTCATGCTGGCCATGAGCACCGCAGCGCCAATCGCCACAAAACCCAAACCACCGCGAATGTGACCGACCCACGCTTGCGCCATGTCGATGATGCGGCGACTAATGCCGCCCGAGTTCATCAACTCACCGGCCAAGATGAAAAACGGCACAGCCAACAATGGAAAGCTGTCCACGCCCGCGACCAAGTTTTGGGCCAGCAACTGGGTGTCCCAAAAGTCGAGCACCCACGCCATACCCGCGCCTGTGAGAACCAAGGCAAATGCCATGTTCAGGCCAATGCCCATGAGCAACAACATGCCCGCCGAAAAAACAATGAATGCTTGTGCTTCTGCTGTCATGCTGTTTACTCCACGTCTACGCCGTGGTCAAAGTCCATCGGTTTGTTTTGAATCAATTCTTTGAGTGCCATCAAGCCTATCGCCAATGAGGACAACAACACAGGCAATGGCAGCAACCAATTGGGATAACCCAACACCACCGAGTTGCTAGACAACCCCACTTCCACTTGCTGCCATGCACCACGGCCCAACATCACGCAGCTCACAATCACCAAGACACGAATCAAAATCGTCAAGGCTTGGAGCGTTTTGGGGTGATGGCGTAAACCGGCGACGAAGCTGGTGAAGGCCATATGCTCACCCGCTGGATAAGCTGCAGTGGCGCCAATGAACACCATCCACACAAACAGCAAACGCGAGAGTTCTTCACTCGCCGCAATGCCGCTGCCAAAACCGTAGCGCAACACCACGTTGAAAAACACGGCCACCGCCATGACACCCAAACACGCGGCCATCATCACGTGCGCGATGGACTGACTGCGTGAGGTGGTTTGATTTATACTCATACACACTCCTTGGCTTGCAACCAAGCACACACCTGTGCTTGGATCGTTTCAATACTTTGCGTGGCGTCTGCGGTGAACACACCGGCTTCGTCCACTGGTTTTTCTAAGGCCGCAAATTGGCTGTCCACCAACGCAGGCTGAAAGTAGTGACCGGGTCGTTGCGTCACACGGGCCATCGACTGCTCACGTGTGAGGTCTAGGTGCACAAAACGTAAGGCGGGCACGCTTTGGCGCAAACGGTCGCGGTAGGCTTTCTTCAGGGCCGAACACGTGAGCACCGCATGCGGGCCACGTTGCACCAGCTCATGGGCCAACACGTCCAACCAACCTGCACGGTCATCGTCGGTCAATGGAATGCCTGCGCGCATTTTGTTGACGTTTTCAGGCGGATGAAACTCATCCCCTTCAATCAACTGCCAGCCCAAGGCCTGCGACAAGGCCGCCGCAAAGCTGGACTTGCCGCAACCGGCCACACCCATGATGACCACAGGACTCATCAACTCAGATTCATTCATAGATTGGATAGCGCTATCCCATTTTGATAAAAAGTAGAGCAAACTCCGTGATAACCATCACATCGTTCACTCTAGGATAGCGCTATCATAAACAAACCATACAGTTCCCAACCTAGCAAAAACCCTGAGCCACATGAAGCCCACCAAAACCCGTTCTCGCGCCACAGGCCGCGTCACGCTGGCGGATGTGGCGGCATTGGCCAAGGTCAGCCCAATCACCGTGTCGCGTGCGTTACGCGGTGAACGTGCGGTGGCCCCTGATTTGATCGATCGCGTCAAAGCCGCTGCCTTGAAGCTAGGCTACACCCCTGACCCCGCCGCACGCGCCCTCGCCTCGCGCCACAGCGACCACGTGGCGGTGTTGATTCCGATGCTGTCCAACAACTTGTTTGTGGACGTGCTGGAATCCATCCAAAAAACACTGCGCCATGCGGGCTACCAAACCCTGATTGGCATCACCCACTACGACACGCGCGAAGAAGAGCAACTCTTGCGAGAACAGTTGCAACACCGCCCTGCGGGCATCTTGGTGACAGGCCTTGACCGCAGTGATGCGGCGCGTGAGTTGATTGAGAAAAGCGGTATTCCGTGTGTGCACATGATGGAGCTGGCCCAATCACCCGATGTCAACAGTGTGGGCTTCTCACAAACACAAGCGGCCATCACGTTGACTGAGCATTTGCTGCAACGGGGTCGCCAACGCATTGCCTTTGCAGCCGCCCAACTCGACCCACGCACTATGCAGCGCTTGGACGGTTGGCGCAAAACGCTCAAGGCGGCCAAACTGTATGACAAGGCCTTGAGCTACACCAACAAGTCGCCGTCATCCATGGCTTTGGGTGGTGAGATGCTGGAACACATCATGGCTCAAGACCCCAGCATTGACGCCATCTTTTTCTGTAACGACGACTTAGCCCAAGGCGCGTTGTTGGCGGCTCAGCGCTTGAAAATCAAAGTCCCTCAGCAACTCGCGATTGCAGGCTTCAACGACCTCACAGGCAGCGATCTCGTTGGCCCAGGCCTGACCACCATTCGCACACCACGGGCCGCCATTGGTGAAGCAGCCGCCAAGATGCTGCTGAACCTGATGCGCGAAGAGGATGTGCCTACGCCCAGCGTGGACGTAGGCTACGAGCTGATGGTGCGCGGCAGCACCTGAGCCTGATTACACTCAAGCCATGCAAAAGAACACCCCTACCGCATCTCACCGTCTGGTTGGCAAAGTCAGCCTCATCACAGGCGCTGCACAAGGCATCGGTTTGGCCACGGCCCTTAAATTTGCCAAAGAAGGCGCCATCGTCATCGTGTGTGACGTGAAGCAAGCGGCGGTCGATGACGCTGTGAAGCAGTGCCTTGCAACCGGCGCACAAGCCCTTGGCTTTGTGGTGGATGTGACGCAGCGCGAGATGGTGGATGCCACCGTCAAAGCCGTACTCGACAAGTTCGGTCGCATCGATGTGTTGGTGAACAACGCGGGCATCACGCAAGATGCGCGTTTGCAAAAAATGACGCTCGAGCAGTTTGACCGCGTGATTGATGTCAACCTGCGCGGCGTATTCCATTGCGCCCAAGCCGTGACCGACGCCATGGTGGCGCAAGGCGGTGGCGTGATTTTGAATGCCTCATCCGTGGTGGGCATTTACGGTAACTTCGGCCAAACCAACTACGCCGCCACCAAGTTTGGTGTCATTGGTTTCACCAAAACTTGGAGCCGTGAGTTGGGGCCCAAAGGCATTCGTGTGAATGCGGTGGCACCCGGCTTCATTCAAACCCCCATCTTGTCGACCATCCCAGAAAAAGTGATTCACGAGATGACCGACCGTGTGCCCCTCAAGCGCTTGGGCCAGCCCGAAGACATTGCCAACGTGTATGCCTTTTTGGCCAGTGATGAAGCGGCTTATATCAACGGCACCGTGATTGAAGTGGCCGGTGGCTTGACCCTATGAGTGACAGCCCCTCTCACCACGGCGCAGCGCCCAACGCGCCACAGAGCAAAACCGATTTATTTATCTCATTCACCTTTCTGGCCTTGCAAGGCTTTGGCGGCGTGCTGGCCGTCGTGCAACGCGAGTTGGTCGATAAAAAACAATGGCTCACCACCGATGAATTTGTCGAAGACTGGGCGGTTGCACAAATCTTGCCCGGCCCTAACGTAGTGAACCTCGCGCTCATGATTGGCGGTCGAAGCTTTGGCATCGCGGGTGCCTTGGCTGCACTGAGTGGTTTGCTATTGGCACCCACGGCACTGGTGCTGTTGCTAGCGGCGGCTGTGGCAGGCGTCGCCGACACAGCCGTGGCGCAAGGCATGCTCCGCGGCATGGGCGCTGTCTCTGCCGGTTTGATTGCCGCTGTAGGCATCAAGCTCATGGGGGCACTCAAAAACAACCCCATGGGCATGTTGACCTGCATTGGCATAGGCGCCCTCACCTTCGTTGCCATTGGTTTGCTGCGCTTGCCATTGGCTTGGGTGCTGCTGAGCCTCGGCCCCTTGGCCAGCGTGTGGGCTGCGCATTGCATCAAGCAGCGAGGTGCGGCATGAGCATCACCATGACCTTGGCCGACTGGGGCTCGCTGTTTTTGCACTTCATCTCGCTCTCACTCCTGGCCGTGGGTGGTGCCATCACCACGGCACCCGACATCCACCGTTACTTGGTCGATGAAACACATTGGCTCAGCGACACGCAGTTCACCTCGTCCATCGCTTTGGCCCAAGGCGCACCGGGCCCCAACGTGATGTTTGTCGCCTTGATGGGTTGGAACGTGGGCCTCAACGCCGGCGGTGGCTTGGCCGCAGGTTGGCCTGCCGTGGCCTTGGCCTTGTGGGGCGTGCTCATCACCATGGTGGGCATCATGATTCCATCCTGCACCCTCACCTTTGTGGCCACGCAATGGGCGCACCGCAACCGCGAGATGCTGGCCGTCAAAGCCTTCAAAAGCGGCATGGCCCCCATCGTGATTGCACTACTCATTGCCACGGGTTGGTTGCTCACTGGCAACCACGAGAACCCCGCGCATGATTGGCCTCTATGGGTATTGACAGGTGCCACCACACTGATTGTGTGGAAGACCAAAACGCACCTTTTGCTGTTACTAGGTTTTGGCGCCCTACTAGGGGCCCTAGGCTGGATCTAAAAAATGCAGGCCGCAGTCTTCGGCGGTTAGGTATTGGCCGCAACGATTTCTGGTACCCCAGCATGAGGCAGCGGCCAATGCCTAACTGCCGAAGCGAGCCCAGCTAAAAAATCAGCCAACAGTCCTCTGACGACGTGCCTCATACAAGCACACACCACTCGCCACCGATACGTTCAAGCTCTCCACCCCACCACACATGGGAATGCTGATGAGCTCATCACACGTCTTGCGCGTCAGCTGACGCATGCCATCGCCCTCGGCGCCCAGCACCAACGCAGTAGCGCCTTTCAGGTCCACTTGGTACAAAGTTTTGGGCGCATCGTCACTGGTGCCAATGATCCAAATGTTGCGCTCTTTGAGTTCGTTCAAAGTACGCGCCAAATTGGTCACCATGAAATACGGCACCGTCTCAGCCGCACCGCTGGCCACCTTGGCCACGGTGGCGTTGATGCCCACGGCGTGGTCTTTGGGCGCAATCACCGCATGTGCACCCGCACCATCCGCCACACGCAAACAAGCGCCTAGGTTGTGCGGATCGGTCACACCATCGAGCACCAAGATCAAAGGTGCTTCGATTTTTTCAATGCCTTCGAGCAACTCATCCAAAGAATGCACTTGCTTGATTTCGCTCACACGCGCAGCCACACCTTGGTGGCCGTGACCGCCTGAGAGCTTGGCCAAACGCGGGCCATCGGCCTCGATCAGACGCACGCCCGACTCGGTGGCGCGTTCGATGAATTGACGCATGCGCGCATCGCGGCGCGTGGGGTCAAAGTAGATTTCGATGATGGATTGCGGCGCTGTTTTCACGCGCACGCCAACGGCATGAAAGCCGAAGAGAACTTTAGGGGCTGAAGACATAGGGGTTGATTATCCCTTGACCTGCCCTGCTTCTATCGTGATGGCCTGATCGCACCGTGCCGCCAGCTTCAAATCATGCGTGACCAACACCAACGTGGTGCCCAATTCCTTGTTGAGCTCAAACATCAAATCCATGATGCGCTCGCCACTGGAGTGGTCTAGGCTGCCTGTGGGTTCATCAGCCAGCAGCAACGTGGGCTTGACCACAAAGGCGCGGGCCAAGGCCACGCGTTGCTGCTCGCCGCCCGACAGCACTTTGGGGTAATGGCTCAAGCGCTCGCCCAAGCCCACACGCACCAGCATGTCTTTGGCGACAGCGCGGGGGTTAGGCAACCCTGCCAGCTCCAGCGGCAGCATGACGTTTTCTAGCGCCGTCATATTGCCCAACAGCTGAAAGCTTTGAAACACAAAGCCCACTTGGCGTGCACGCAGCGCCGCACGTGCGTCTTCGTCCATCGCAAACATGTCCACGCCACCCAGCCACACGGTGCCGTCTGTGGGTGTGTCAAGACCAGCCATGATGGAGAGCAAGGTGCTTTTGCCAGAGCCCGAAGCACCCACAATGGCCAACGATTGCTGAGGCGCTAGGTGGAAGTCGATATCGCGGAGAATGTGCAGAGTGCCGCTGGCGTCTTGCACCGATTTCGACAAGTGCGAGACAACCATCAAAGGCGATGTGGATGATTTTTCAAATGAAGGCTGGGTCATGAAGCGCAATGGGTGGTTAAGACGTGACTTTAACTTGGGCGCACTGGGCGCTGCACTGCTGGGGACATTGGGCGCAAGCCAAGCCTCGGCTCAGCAAAGCGTCATCACGTCCACAGGCCAAGGCATGGAAGGTGAAATCACCTCCACGGGCCCGCACCGCCGCCGTGGCCAACCTCAAAACAATGTGCCACCACCCGGCTCTGCACCTGCGCCCGGAAGCATGCCTGCGGCCACCATTTTGGTGTTGGGCGATTCGCTCAGTGCCGAGTACGGCATACCACGCGGTAAAGGCTGGGTGGCGTTGCTGGCCGACAAACTGCAAACCGAGCGCCCCGATGTGCGCGTGGTCAACGCTAGCATCAGCGGAGACACCACCGCCGGTGGCCGCTCTCGCCTGCCCGCCATGCTCGACCAAGTGCGCCCCGTGCAAGTGGTGATTGAACTCGGCGGCAACGACGCCCTGCGTGGCCTCGATTTGAACAGCACCCAAAACAACCTCGAAGCCATGATTCAAGCCTGCCGTGCCGTGAATGCACGCGTGGTGCTGGTGGGCATGCAAATACCGCCCAACTACGGGCCCGATTACAGCGCCAAGTTCACCGTGATGTTTGCCAACCTCGCTAAGAAATACCGCACAGGTCTTGTGCCGTTTTTCCTCAAAGGCATTGCCGATGCACCTGACGCCACCGCGCAGTTTCAACCCGACCGCATCCACCCCAAAGCCGAGGCGCATCCGCGCATGTTGGCCAATGTGTGGCCCGAAATTAAAAAGAATTTATAAACCGTGAGCGTTACCTTCATCTCGGCGCAAGACGCCATGACACGCATGGCCATTCCCCTTGGGGCAACCGGCGGCTTCAGCACCATCATCGACGCACGCAGCGAAGACGAGTACGCCCTCGACCATTTGCCCGGTGCAGTCAACTGGCCCTCGCTCAACAACGAAGAGCGCATCTTCGTGGGCACCATGTACAAACAGGTCAATGCGTTTGAAGCCCAAAAGCACGGTGCGGCGATGGTGGCGGCCAACATTGCACACCACATCCAACGCGAAGTGTTGGCGTTGCCTAAGAACTGGCAGCCTCTGATTTACTGCTGGCGTGGTGGCAAACGCAGCGGCTCGCTGTCGCTGGTGCTGGGGCAAATTGGTTTCAAGGTGAACTTGATTGAAGGTGGCTACAAAGCGTTTCGTGCGGCCATCGTGGAAGATATCCCGAAGCGTGTGGCACCACTGCAATTCAAAGTTATCTCTGGCCCCACAGGCTCGGGCAAAACGCGTTTGCTTTATGCACTCGCTGCCGAAGGTGCGCAAGTGTTGGATCTGGAAGACCTCGCCAGCCACCGCAGCTCGGTGCTGGGTCACATCCCGGGCCAACCACAGCCCAGCCAAAAGCGCTTTGACACCTTGGTGTGGCAAGCCCTGCGCAGCTTTGACCCAGCGCGTCCTGTGTTTGTGGAGTCTGAAAGCCGCAAAGTGGGTAATCTATCCATCCCTGAATCGTTGATGCTGGCCATGCGCGACAGCCCGTGCTTTGAGCTGCAACTCAGCCTCGATGAACGCGTGGCCTTGCTGATGGAAGACTACAACTTCTTCGTCGATGACAAAGACTTGTTTTGTCACCGCTTAGATGCACTGGTGGCCATTCGCGGCAAAGCCGTGGTCGATGCATGGAAAGAGCAAATTCACACGGGTCACATCGACAACGTGGTGCGTGAGCTGCTGGTATTGCACTACGACCCCACCTATGCCGCGTCCATGGTGCGCAATTTCACGCAAGGGGCCCAGGCCACGGCGTGTGTGGCAGACAACCGCCATGCAGATAGCCTACGTAAGGTGGCACAAGCCTTGTGCCACCAAGTGGGCGCGTGAAGTTTTAACCAGCTTGTGCTGCTGTCACACGCACAGCGGAGCGGTAAGCATGCCAACTGGCAAAGCCTAGCCAAGGCCCCACCACGAGCAAACCTGCCGCTGATGGCAACATGGCCAACACCACCAAGACCGTGATGAGAAAACCCCACCACACAGACACAGCGGTGTGATCCACAAACACCCGCAAGCTGGTGATGCAGGCCGTGATGGCATCGGTGTCGCGGTCCAAAATCATGGGGATAGACACCATCATGCTGGCAAATACCAAACCGGCAAAAAAACCACCCACACAAATGTAGGCCGCCACGAATTCCCAATTCTGGGGGTTGAAAACCGCTTCTAAAACCGTCGCGGTGGTGGGCATGCCTGCGCTGTTGAAAAACACGGCAAACACCACCAACGAGGCCCGGCCCCACAGCAACTCCAGCACCACCATGACCATGATGAGCATGCTCATGCTGCGGATGTGCGACTCCCAACAGGTGAGTGAACTGCCCATGCTCGGCGGCTCATCGCGCTCCATGTGCATGCTCACGTCATACAGGCCCATGGCCAAGAAGGGGCCAATCAGCAAACAACCCGACACAGCCGACAAGGTGTACTCGGGATTGCTTTTGAACACGGCCAACAGAATCAACGCCATGAGCCAAAAGCAAACGCCGTAAAACAAAGAAATCAAAGGCTGCGAGGCCATGTCTCGCAAACCACGCCAAAGCCAACGCAAGGGATCGCTGAAGCCAATCGGGTTGATGTCAATGCGGTCATGTGCCTCGTCTGGTACCAATTGCTGCATGTGTCTCCCCTTCTGGCGGGCTTGGTTTTATAGGTTGGCGACTTTCAGAGCTCGCGCGATGTCATTTTGTAAATCGATCACATTCTCTAGCCCAATGCAAAAACGCACCACGCGCCCGCGTTGCCTATGCGACACCGAGCGTACGCGGCTAGACGCCATGTTGTAGGGCATCACCAAACTCATGGGGCCGCCCCAGCTGTAACCGATTTTGAACAGCTGCAAGGCATCACAAAACGCATCCACTTGTGTGGAGGTGAAACGCTCATCCATCACCACGCTGAAAATACCCGCGGCCAAACCCTCGGGCTCTTGCGGCGTCACACACAGTTGCTGCCAATGTGCATGACCGGGTGAACGGCTCAGTGCAGGATGCAACACTTGGCTGAACGCAGGCTGAGACGCACACCATGCGGCCAGTGTGCGCGCGGCCAAGTCTTGCGCTTTGTAGCGCAGCGGCAGAGAAGCCAATGAGCGCAACACCATCTCCGCATCGTTCCCCCCCACACCGGTGCCCAAACGCATGTGGCTGAGCTTCAACACACGCGCAAGTTCATCGCTGCGCGTGACGATGCTGCCCATCAACACATCGCCACCGCCGCTAGGGTATTTGGTGAGCGCATGGATGGTCAGATCCACCCCAAGCTCGCCCTGCCCTGGCGTCAAATCAAATGCATTGAAAGCCAAGCCTGCGCCCCAGGTGTTGTCGAGCGCACACAAGACACCACGCGCTTTGCACAACTGCACCAAAGCCACCAGGTCTGGAAACTCCATCGTCACCGAGCCCGCCGCTTCAAGCCACACCAAGCGCGTGCGCGGTGTGATGCGTGCGGCCAAGTCATTCACATCCAACGCGTCGTACACCTGATGCGTGATGCCAAACTGCGCCAACTCCCCCTCAGCCAGCGACTTGTTGGGTGCGTAGGCGTTATCGGGAATCAACACCTCATCGCCGGTTTTGAGCAACGCGAAATCCACATGCGCAATCGCCGCCAAACCACTGGGCGTGAGGATGCAGTGTGTGCCGCCCTCTAGCGTGGCCAAACGCTCTTCCAGCGTGAACGTGGTGGGCGTGCCGTGCAACCCGTAGGTGTAAGCCGACTTGTCCATCCACTCGCGCGTACGCATGGCAGCCACGTTGGGAAAAATTACCGTCGAGGCCTTGAACACGCCCACTTGCGGCGCTTCAAATTCAGCGGGGGGTTGGTAGGCGTGGTGAATGAGGTCGGTGCTGCGTGACATATACCGATATTACCCAGACCAGAAACGGCAACTCCGCTTAAGCCATTGTTTATTGCGCCATTAAAGATTTGCCAACAAATTGATCACGCCCTAAAACTCCCGCACTAGACATCAACCGCAAACGCGCAGAACGCCAATCCGACAAACATCGGACACGCTCTTGCTGCGCATCCACCAACGCATTTTGCGCAGACAACAATTCCAAAATATCAGCAGCCCCTTTGTCATACCGTTTTTGAGAGCTCTGCACCACGGCTTCAGTAGCACTTAGAAGTTGATGTGACGCTTGCAAGTTCTCAAATGAAGACTGCGCATCGGCATGCGCTTTAACGACTTCCATCAGAATTTGCGACTTGATGTCTTGCAGCTGTGCCTCACTCTGCTCGCTTTGCGCCTGTGCCCCTCTGACTTTGTAGATTCGTGCAAATCCTTCAAACAACGGCACATTCAACGTGAACCAGCCACAGCATTGCCCTGCATGTAGTCCAATTCAAAGGCTTTGGCCAAAGAGGCCATTGGATAAGTAAAGCCATCGCCGCTGACTTCAACGTCGTGGATTTGTTCAGTCATATTTTTTCCTTGTTCTCGTTCATAAGTCCTACCCCAAATTGGCATCGTCATGCCAAATAAAAAAAGTTTTCTTCGCACTTTGTTCATGCCACCTTCTTTCAAAAAATTGGAATTAGCCGCTCTCTTTTGAACCAGATTGCCTGAGGAGAATTTTGAGCTGATATATGCTCATGATGTTTCCTTATGCTTTGCCGCGATTGACATAAAACTGAAGTAATTTTTCGGTCGGAACGCGGCAGTGAGTTAAATACTTTGAATGACGTTTCTCTTCAATGAGATCAACATTCACGGGTTACTAAGCCCAAGCGAACGAAGTTCGTAAGAGCAATACATGCATGTTATGAATAAAAAAAAACTAACTATTAACCAATGCGAGGAAACTTTAAAAGTTACGGTTTGTGGTTTTATTTGTTACAAATAACTACAGCCATAAAAAAAGCCCTCACGCATGAGGGCTTCTAATTTGGCTAAAGAACTAGCGAAAGTGTTTAAACCTTCCACTTCTCCAACAAAGCCGCTGGACGCATGTTGTCATACGGTTCGAACGGTTGGTGAATCCATGGGTTGGTGGGCAAGTAGTCCACTGAGAAATCGGGTTGGAAGGCAGACACGCCTTTGGTCCAAATCACGGCCGTGCGCAACTCGGTGATGGGCTTGTAGTTGTTTTTGAGTTGGTCCACCACAGCCTTCAAGGTGTGGCCGGTGTCAGCCAAGTCGTCCACCAACAAGACCTTGCCAGCGATTTCGCCTTTGGGTGTGGTGATGAAACGGGCGATGTCCAAGTGGCCTTGCACTGTGCCTGCGTCAGCGCGGTACGAGCTGGTGGACATGATGGCCAAAGGCTTGTCAAAGATGCGCGACAAGATGTCGCCTGGGCGCATGCCGCCACGTGCCAAGCACAGGATGGTGTCGAATTCCCAGCCAGATTGGTGAATCTTGATGGCGAGTTTTTCAATGAGGTTGTGGTACTCGTCGTACGACACGTACAGGTGTTTGCCGTCTTCGGTCAACATAGGTAGGTCCTTTAAAAAAATTAAGCGATGTAGGGGTGGGTCAGCAAGATCGTGTGGTCACGGTCAGGGCTGGTCGACACCATGTGAATGGGCACGCCGGTGGTTTCAGCAATGCGGTTGAGGTAGTGCTGAGCGGCCTTAGGCAGCTTGGCATAGTCGGTCACGCCCACGGTGCTGTCGGTCCAGCCGGGGATGGTTTCGTAGATGGGTGTGCAACGTGCAATCTCGTCTGCGCCCATGGGCAAGATGTCGATTTTTTCGCCATCCAATTCGTAGCCCACACACAAGAGCAGTTCGGTCAAGCCATCGAGCACGTCGAGCTTGGTGATGCACAAACCTGTGAGGCCGTTAACTTGTGCGCTGCGCTTGAGCAACGCGGCATCAAACCAACCGCAGCGGCGTGAGCGGCCCGTGGTGGTGCCCTTCTCTGCGCCAATGGTGGCCATGTGGTAGCCAGGGGTGCCTTCTTTTTCCCAATCGAGTTCGGTGGGGAATGGGCCGCCGCCCACGCGTGTGCAGTAGGCCTTGGTGATGCCCAAGATGTAGTGGAGCATGCCAGGGCCCACGCCTGCGCCTGCAGCGGCATTGCCAGCCACGCAGTTGCTAGACGTGACGAAGGGATAGGTGCCGTGGTCCACGTCGAGCAAGGTGCCTTGTGCGCCTTCAAACAACAGATTGGCACCGGCTTTGTGGGCTTCGTTCAACTCACGTGACACGTCGGCCACCATGGGCAAGATTTCTTTGGCGTAAGCCATGGCTTCGTTGTAGACGGTGTCGTAGTCCACAGCGGGTGCGTGCAGGATGTCGGTCAACACATGGTTGTGCAGCTCAAGGTTCTCACGCAGTTTGGTGGCGAAGCGCTCGGGGTGCTTCAGGTCTTGCACGCGCAAGGCACGGCGTGCAATTTTGTCTTCGTAGGCGGGGCCAATGCCGCGGCCTGTGGTGCCGATCTTGGCCGTACCGGCCTTCTCTTTGGCCGCTTCACGGGCCACGTCAATGGCAGCGTGGTAAGGCAAGATGAGTGGGCAAGCTTCGCTGATACGCAAGCGTGAACGCACTTCAACACCTGCTTTTTCGAGGCCCGCAATTTCTTCGAGCAACTTAGGGGCTGACAACACCACACCGTTGCCGATGTAGCACTTGACGCCGGGGCGCATGATGCCGCTAGGGATCAAATGCAAGGCTGTTTTCACGCCGTTGATGACCAAGGTATGGCCAGCGTTGTGGCCGCCTTGAAAGCGCACCACACCGGTGGCGGTTTCGGTCAACCAATCGACCAATTTGCCTTTGCCTTCGTCACCCCATTGGGTGCCGACCACGACGACGTTACGGCCTTGGGTGGCGGCCACGGTTTGTCCTTGGGTAGTGCTCATATCTACTCGATTACTTAAAAAAAATTAAAGGGCTTGACCGGCGGGAATGGCTTGAACGGCCCATTGGCCTGCCACTTCAATCAGTTCACGATCGCAGTTGAATTCATCAACTTCACTTTCGTGGCCTGGCAACACGCAGACCACGGTTTCGCCATTGGCACGCAAGGTGGCAATGGCTTCGCGTAAACCTTTGGCGGTTCCCCAAGGCGCGCGGATGGCGGCTTTGAGGGCGCGCTCGGGCACCACGTTGACCAACTCTTTCAGGTCCAAACTAAATCCAACGGCGGGACGCTTGCGGCCAAACACCGCGCCCACTTCGTCGTAGCGGCCACCGCGCACCAAGGCGTCGCTGGCACCGGGCACAAAGATGGCAAAGCGCACGCCGCTGTAGTAGGCGTAGCCACGCAAATCAGCCAAGTCAAACGTGACGGCCACGCCGCTCAAGTCAGCGGCAATTTGGCGTAACTCAGCCAAGGCTTGCATGACCACAGGCCATGCAGCAAATGCTTTTTCAGCTTGGGCCAACACGGAAGCGTCGCCATACATGCCGACCAAAGCCACCAAGGCGGTGCGCACGTTGACGGGCAAATTTTGGGTGAGGGCTTGAACGCCTGAGGTGTCTTTGGCAGCCAAGGCGCTGTGCAAAGCATCGCGGACATCGGCTGTCAAGCTCACGCCGTTGAGCAAAGCGGGCACGATGCGCGCGTCGCTCAAGTCCACCGTGAATTGAGGGATAGCGACAGCTTTGAGCGTGTCCAAAGCCAAGTGCAACACTTCGAGGTCAGCCTCTATGCCAGCGTGGCCATAAATTTCAGCGCCAAACTGCAAAGGCTCGCGGGTGGCAAACGGACGGTCTGGGCGTGTGTGCAGCACAGGGCCGCAGTAGCACAGACGTGTCACGCCAGCGCGGTTAAGCAAATGGGCGTCAATGCGGGCGACTTGCGGCGTGGTGTCTGCGCGCAGGCCCAAGGTGCGACCGGAGAGTTGGTCGACCAGTTTGAAGGTTTGTAAATCGAGTGCGCGGCCCGTACCCGAGAGCAATGATTCGAGGTACTCGAGCAACGGTGGCATGACCAGCTCGTAGCCATAGCCTCTAGCTGTGTCCAGATATAGACGACGCAGCTCTTCGATGTGCCGGGCCTCAGAAGGCAGAACATCGGCGATGTGATCCGGCAGAACCCAAGCAGACATGAAATTAAGGGAGGCTGTTAAAACCGAGATTTTACAGGGCTAAACGCCCTCAACCCAGCCACCAAAGCATCAAAAGACCAGCCATCACGCAGACCAAGCCGAAAAAGCGGATTTGACCGTCTTCCAACACCATGAGTTGGGCCATTTTGTCGCGCCAACCGTGGGGCGACACGAAGGGAAAGATGCCTTCAAAAATGAGCATCAACCCGAACGCGACCCACAGCGTATCGCTGTCAAAGCTCATACGAGGGGCCTTTTACTTCTTAGGCGCTGGGGCGCTGCCGCCACCACTGCCACGCAGGGCTTTGAAGAAGTCGCTCGATGGGTCCACCACCATCACGTCGCTCTTTTTGCTGAACGTGGTTTTGTAGGCTTCTAAGCTGCGGTAGAACTGAGCAAAGTTGGCATCACGGCCAAACGAATCGGCATACAGACGCGCGGCTTCGGCATCGCCCTCGCCTTTGATTTTTTGCGCTTCGCGGTAAGCATTGGCCACCGTGACTTCGCGTTGGCGGTCGGCATCAGCGCGGATTTTTTCGCCTTCGGCAGCACCGGTAGAACGCAACTCATTGGCCACGCGCTTGCGCTCAGCTTCCATGCGGCGGTACACCGATTCGGTGATGGCATCCACATAGTCGGCGCGGGTGATGCGCACATCAATCACGTCCACGCCCCAAGGTTTGGCGCCTTTGACAGCGGCCAGCACTTCGCGTTTGACATCGCCCAACAGCTCTTCGCGTTTGAGTGAGAGCAGTTCTTTCACGGTGCGTTTGTTGATTTCTTCTTGAAAGGCGTTGCGCACCACGCGGGCCAGTTGCACCGCGCCTGCGTTTTCGTCCAAGCCCACGTTGCGAATGTACTGTGATGGGTCGGTGATGCGCCAACGGGCATACCAGTCAATCACCACACGTTGCTTTTCAGCGGTGAGCATGGGCTCGGTATCTGCGTTGTCCAGCGTGAGCAAACGCTTGTCGATGTAGCTCACGTTTTGGAACGGTGGCGGCAGCTTGATGTTCAAGCCAGGCTCAGTGATGACGCTCTTGATTTGGCCGAAGGAATACACCACACCAAACTGGCGTTGGTCCACCACAAACAGGGTGGAACTGAGCAGCGCCAAGCCCACGAAAGCAGAGGAAATATAAAAACCAATTTTATTTGTTTGCATGTTCGTGTCCCCTATCAGCGGCCATCACGGTCGCGTGAGCGGCCATCGCGTGCGCGGGCATCTGCGGCAGGTGCGTTTGGATTGGCCGGTGTGTTGGCAGCGTTGTGCGCAGCATCCGTCGATGCAGCGGCAGGCGCTGGCGCATTGGCGGCATTGGTTTGCTGGATGATTTTGTCCAAAGGCAAGTACAACAAGTTGGAGCCCTGCTTGGTGTCCACCAACACCTTGGTGGTGTTGCTGTAAATCTGTTGCATGGCATCGATGTACAAACGGTCACGCATGACTTGCGGGGCCTTTTGGTATTCGCCCACGAGCGACTTGAAACGTTGGGCATCGCCCTCGGCTTGCGCCACGATACGGGCTTTGTAGCCATCGGCTTCTTGCTTCAAACGCGAGGCAGCACCCACAGCACGTGGCACCACATCGTTGGCATAGGCTTCGGCTTCGTTCTTGGCACGTTCGCGCTCTTGGCCCGCTTTGAGCACATCGTCAAACGCAGCTTGCACTTGCTCTGGGGGGCGCACGCCACCTTGCTGCAAGTTGATGCCCACCACTTCGACGCCCACTTTGTATTGGTCAAGAATGGCTTGCATGATGGTGCGAATGCGTGGGCCAATTTGGTCACGCTCTTCGGACATGGCTGCGTCCATCTTCATCTTGCCCACCACTTCGCGCACGGCTGTTTCAGCGGCTTGCACCACGGTGTCGGTGGGGTTCTTGGTCTCGAACAAATAAGCGCGTGCGTCGGTCAAGCGGTATTGCACGGCGAATTTGATTTCGAGGATGTTTTCGTCTTCGGTCAGCATGGCCGATTCACGCAAGCCGGTGGCTTTGACGATGTTGTCACGGCCCACATCAACCGAGCGAATTTGCGTCACAAACACCAGCTCGTGGCGTTGGAAGGGGTAAGGCAAACGCCAGTTGAAACCCGCACCCACGGTGGAGTGGTAACGGCCAAACTGCGTAATGACCGCTTGTTGGCCTTCTTGCACGATGAAGAAACCGGTGCTCAACCAAATGGCCAACACCACAGCGCCAATCACGCCCACGCCAAAACGTGCAGCTTTGAAGTCGGGGCCGTTGGGCGCACCGTTGTTGCTGGGTGGTTCAGAGCCGCCGTTTTTGTTGCCAAACAAACCTGAGAGTTTGGCGTTGAAGTCGCGCCACAGTTCATCAAGGTCAGGCGGTCCGCCCGCACCTGCGGGTGGGCGCTTGGGTTCCTCTTGTGGCTTTTTCTCGTCGCTGGAAGGCGGGATGGGTTGACCGCCATTGGGGTCAAACGTGGGGTTACCGTCTTTGTCGCGACCCCAGCGGCCATCGTTGAGATTGAACATATTCATACGCATCGTTGTTTTTTCTCTGAAGTCTTCGATTGTGCCTAAGGATTCAGGACTCATTCCAATTCCTGCGAATTTGCATGGTCTTCGGGTAGGGTCGCCAATGCTTCTTGCGCCAAAAACTCACGCAAAGCGGCCAAGCCCTCACCGGTTTGGGCGCTGACAAAAAAGCGCGGCACGCTCTGGCCATCGACTGTGTAACGGTCTTGCAACTGCATGGGACGGGTCTCGGGGCTCATGGCGTCTAGCTTGTTGAACACCAAGACTTGCGGCACATCGGCTGCACCGATTTCGGCCAGCACCTTTTGCACCTCATCCATTTGCTCGGGGTAATTGGGGTTGGACGCGTCGACCACATGCATCAACAACGTGGCATCAGCCGCCTCTTGCAGGGTAGCTTGGAAAGCATCAATCAAACCGTGCGGCAGATCACGGATAAAACCCACTGTGTCTGACAACGACACCGAGCGGCCCGTGCCGTCGGCATTGCCCAAATACAGCTGGCGTGTGGTGGTGTCGAGCGTGGCAAACAGTTGATCGGCGGCATAGGCCCGCGCTTTGACCAAGGCATTGAACAACGTTGATTTACCCGCGTTGGTGTAACCCACCAACGAAATGGTGAAGGCATCGCGGCGGTTGCGCTGGCGGCGCTGGGTGCTGCGTTGCTTTTTGACCTTATCCAAACGCTCTTTGGTGCGCTTGATGGAATCATTGATCATGCGGCGGTCCAACTCAATCTGGGTCTCACCGGGACCACCACGCATACCGATACCACCGCTTTGGCGCTCCAAGTGCGACCATCGGCGCACCAAGCGCGTACTAAGGTATTGCAGCTTGGCCAGCTCAACTTGCAACTTGCCTTCGTGGCTGCGCGCGCGCTGGGCAAAGATTTCCAAAATCAGCAAGGTGCGGTCGTTCACCGCCACGCCCATGTGGCGCTCTAGGTTGCGCTGTTGCGCGGGGCTGAGCGATTGGTCAAACAAAATTTCGGTGGCGCCGTGCATCAGAGCCAGCTCTTTGATTTCGTCGGCCTTGCCACTGCCGACAAACAGCGCGGCATCGGGCGCTTTGCGCTTGCAGGTGATGCGCGCCACAGGCTTCAAGCCTGCGGTTTCGGCCAGCAATCCGAGTTCTTCTAGCTCGCCATCGAAATGCGGCAAGCCGAAATCGACCCCCACCAAAATGGTGGCGCCGGCGGTTTTTTGAGGTGTGTCGTTCAAGCGGTCAGTCTAAAAAAAAGGAGGCGTAAAAAAAGGGCTGAAACAGCCCTTTTTGCAGAGCATTCAAGCTCAGACTTCAGGCGAACTGCCTGTGCCGTCGGTGGGGTTGAAGTTCACAGCGCGGCCCGGCACGATGGTCGAGATGGCGTGTTTGTAGACCATTTGGGTCACAGTGTTGCGCAGCAACACAACGTATTGGTCAAACGATTCGATTTGGCCTTGCAGCTTGATGCCGTTGACCAAATAAATGGACACAGGCACATGCTCGCGGCGCAGGATATTCAAAAATGGGTCTTGCAACAGTTGGCCTTTGTTCTTTGAGTTGTCGGTGTTCACGATATTCTCCGTGTCTGTGTAGTTGAAAGAATTCCCACGTTACCACAGAGCCCGAAGGCTTCATGACTTAGTCATCTTTGTCAGCGTAAGGGTTACTTGAGGTCTTCATCTCAATTCGCAAGGGGGTACCTTCCAAATTAAAGGCCTTGCGGAATCGCCCTTCCAAGAAACGTTTGTAGGCGTCAGTCACGTGTTCTAGCGAGTTGCCGTGAATCACGATGATGGGCGGATTCATACCACCTTGATGGGCATAACGCAGCTTGGGACGGTACATACCCCCGCGCTGAGGCGACTGAAACTGCACGGCTTCCAGCAACAAACGGGTCAGCAACGGTGTGGGCATCTTGCACATAGCCGCCTTATGGGCCTGTGCAATCGCGCCCCACAAAGGACCCAAGCCTTGGCGCTTCTTGGCCGAAATGAAGTGCATGGCCGCGAACTTCAAGAACGGCAAACGCGTCTCAATGGAGCGCATCAGCAATTCACGCTGGTATGAGTCCACCGCATCCCACTTGTTGACAGCCACCACCACAGCACGGCCGCTTTCTAGGATGTAGCCCGCAATGTGCGCATCTTGGTCGGTCACGCCTTGGGTGGCATCGAGCAAGAGCAGCACCACGTTGGCCGATTCAATGGCTTGCAGGGTTTTGACCACCGAGAACTTCTCGATGGCTTCAAACACCTTGCCTTTGCGGCGCAAACCTGCGGTGTCGATGAGTTCAAACATCTGGCCGTTGCGCTCGAACGGCACACTGATGGCATCACGCGTGGTGCCGGGCATGTCAAACGCCACCAAGCGCTCTTCACCCAACCAGGTGTTGATGAGGGTGGATTTGCCCACGTTGGGGCGCCCCGCCACAGCCAGCTTGATGATGCCGTCGTCTGCATTGGCGTCTTCGTCGTCTGGGTCGGGCAAATGCAAGGGTGCCAAGGCTTGCGCCATCATGTCGCGAATACCTTGGCCATGTGAGGCCGACACGGGCAACACTTCGCCCAAGCCCAGCTCGTAGAACTCCACCAGCTGAGCGCCCTCTTTCATGCCTTCGGCTTTGTTGGCGACCAAAATGGTGGGCTTGCCCAAGCGGCGCAGGTAGTTGGCAATGTCGTGGTCTTGGGCAGAAATGCCACCGCGGGCATCGACCACAAACACCACCACATCGGCTTCGGCCACAGCCTGCTGGGTTTGACGGGCCATCTCTTTGTAGATGCCATGGTCAGCGGTGGGCTCAAAACCGCCGGTGTCGATGACGATGAATTCGTGTTTGTCAAAACGAGCATTGCCGTAGTGACGGTCGCGCGTCAGACCCGCGAAGTCGGCCACGATGGCGTCACGCGATTTGGTCAAACGGTTGAACAACGTGGACTTGCCAACGTTGGGGCGGCCCACCAGGGCCAATACGGGTTTCAAAACTTAGTCCTTTAACTTTCCCGGCTTACGGGATTTGGAGGCCTGTCACGCGACCTTCGCGTGTGACCACCACATAGCGCCCCCCTGCAAACACAGGGGCAGTTGCCAATTCTTCGCTGTCAAGTTTGATGCGGTTGAGCAATGCGCCATCGGCCAACGACAGCACATACAACCAGCCACCGCTGTCAGCCACCAGCACGCCACGTGGGGTGACCAACGGGGCACTCAAGATACGGTATTTCAAACGCTCGGTGTCCCACAGGCGCTCGCCGTTGCTGCGGTTGAAAGCTTGCACCACGCCGTTAGACAGTGGCGCGATCAGCAAGCTGTCGTTACCGCTCACACCCATTTCACCCGCAGAAGGACGTGTCCACACGCCTTTGCCAAGCTCGGCATTCACACAACCGACCGAAGACTGGAAGGCACGCACGCACACCACATCGCCCACACGGTCAAACGGGGCAACCAAGTCAACCAAACGCTCCACGTCGTTGGTGCCACGCGGTGTGGCAATGGCGGATTCCCAGCGAATCACACCGGTGTTGGGGTCAAGTCCTGACAAGCGGCCGGACAAGCCAACCACCAAGGTGTTTTTCACAGCCAGCATCACGCCAGCTTGCTTCAAGACCAAAGGCTCGCCGGGTCGTTGTTGCGTCCAAAGCTGGCGACCTGTCGCGCCGTCGAAGGCAATGACCGAACGGTCTGCCGTCAACACAAACACGCGCGCACCAGCCACCAAAGGTGCGGTAAACGATTGCGCGGGCAAGCTCTTGCGCCATTGCACTTTGCCGTCTTGCAAGGTGACAAGTTCGTTATTGCGGGTGACCACCGCCAGTTGTTGGCCATCACTGCCCACGCCTGCGGAAATGCCTTGGTCCAGCTTCAAACGCCACACGTCTTTGCCTGTGGTGGCATCCAACACGGCCACCACGCCTTGGCTGTTGGCCAAAGCAATGCGGTCCTCGCGCGCGGAGACGACCAAGGGGAAATCCACCTTGCCCATATTCGCGGTCCAGCTGGTGCGCACCTCTTGCAACACGGGCACGCCCGGAATTTCGGTGGGTTTGGGGCGCGAAGGGCCAGAGCAAGCGGCCAAAGCCAAACACACGCCAGCCAGTGCAAAGCGCGTCAGAGATGTCCAACGAGATGGTGTGGTGTTCACTTTTTGCTCTCCACAGCAGATGTGTCTTCGGGGTCAGCACCCAAAGCCGCCAATTTCACAGCCACCAAACGGCGGTACTCGGCGTTGGGCTCAAAGCCCTTCCACGCATTTTTGTAGTGTTGAACGGCTTGCGCAGGTTGCGCTTGCAACATGGCCAAGTCGCCCAAGCGGTCGGCCATCAAGGGCGCAAAAGCTTCGGGGGTCTTTGCGGTGAGCTGCTGACGTGCTTCGTCATAGGCTTTGTCTTCCACCAACAAGGCGGCTAAGCGCAAACGTGCCAAGGCTTGGTAGCCCTCGTCACTGGCTTTCTCGACAACCCAGCTCAGCTGCGCTTTGGCATCGGCTTTGCGGTCTTTGTCGTTGTACACGCGGGCGGCCAACAAGGCGGCTTGTTGCGCGTAGGTGGTGCTGGCAAATTTGTCTTTGATGTCGGTGACCGAGCGGTCAAGCAAGGCTGTGTCGCCGCTCAAAGCCGCGCGCTCAACGGTGTCATACAAGGCCGCAGATTGCGCCGCTTGTTTGCCTTGGTAAGACTGCCAACCCATCCAGGCGGCATAACCGCCCAACACGGCAATCAGCACCCAAGTGATGAGGTCACCCCAGCGCTTCCAAAAGTGCTTGAGTTCGTCCAGTTGTTCTTGTTCTTCGAGGTCGAGGTGCGATGCCATGGTGTGTTGATGCTTTGACTAAAAATTTAGCGAATTGTAGGGCTCGGTCTATCAGGCAGCGGTCAGGCGGAAGTTTGTGACTGAGCCAGTTTGGCAGCCACGCGGCGGGTGACGTCTGCCAAGGGCACCGCTTCTTGTGCACCTGCGCCATCGCGCAATGCTTTGAGGGTGACTTCGCCACGCGCCAACTCATCGCCGCCAAAAATCAAGGCGAACTGTGCGCCGCTGCCATCGGCTTTCTTGAACTGCGATTTCATGCTGCCCATACCCTCGCCTGCTCCCGCATGCATTTGCACAGACACGCCTTGCGCACGCAAGGTTTGGATGGTTTTGAACACCACCGGCAAAGCCGAGGCATCGGGCACGATGGCATACACGTCAGGCCCCACGGCCTCAGGCAATGTGCCCTGCTCTTTGAGCAACTCGAGCACACGCTCCACGCCCAAGGCCCAACCCACGGCGGGTGCGGGCTTGCCGCCCACTTGCTCAATCAGGTAGTCATAACGGCCACCACCGCAGATGGTGCCTTGCGAACCCAAGCGGTCGGTCACAAACTCAAACACGGTGAGGTTGTAGTAGTCCATGCCACGCACCAAGCGTGGGTTGATGCGATAGCTCACGCCGCTGGCATCCAAAATGGCACGCACAGCATTGAAGTGGGCCAATGAGGCCTCACCCAAGAAGTCAATCAACTTCGGCGCGGCTTCCACCACGGCTTGCATCGCTGGGTTTTTGGTGTCCAAGATGCGCAGCGGGTTGCTGTGCAAGCGGCGCTTGGCCTCTTCGTCCAGCACATCGGCGTGGGCTTCCAAGTGCGTGATGAGTGCGGCACGGTGCGCGGCACGCTCGTTGGGTTGACCCAAGCTGTTGAGCTCCAAACGCACGTCTTGCAAACCCAGCTCTTGCCAAAGCGTGGCCGCCAACAAAATGAGTTCGGCATCCACCTCAGCACCGGGAAAGCCCAAGGCCTCCGCGCCGATTTGGTGAAACTGGCGATAACGGCCACGCTGTGGGCGTTCATGGCGAAACATCGGACCCATGTAATACAGGCGCTTGCCGCCGTCGTAGAGCATGTTGTGCTCGACCACGGCACGCACCACACCCGCCGTGGCTTCAGGACGCAGGGTGAGCTGCTCGCCGTTCAAGCGGTCTTCAAAGGAGTACATCTCCTTTTCCACGATGTCGGTCACCTCGCCCAAACCACGCACAAACAAAGCGGTGGGTTCGACGATGGGCGTGCGCAGGTTGCGGTAGGCGTGGCGTGCCATCAAACCGCGCACCTTCTCTTCCAACCACTCCCACTGGGCAGAGGCTGGCGGCAGCAAATCGTTCATGCCTTTGACGGCAGTCAGGGCTTGAACTTTGGCAGGTTTTGTTGTTTTGTTTTCTGTCGTCACGGTCAGCATGCGCGGGTTTTAGCCAAAGCGCTTTTCAATGTAGTTTTCAACAATCTGGTGGAACTCTTGCGCGATGTTGTCGCCGCGCAAAGTCATGGCTTTTTCGCCGTCAATGAACACCGGCGCCGCAGGCGCTTCACCGCTGCCTGGCAAGCTGATGCCGATGTCGGCATGTTTACTCTCGCCCGGGCCATTGACGATGCAGCCCATCACCGCCACTTTGAGGTTTTCCACCCCTGGGTATTGGCTACGCCACACAGGCATTTGGCCGCGCAAGAAGTCGTCAATCTCCTTGGCGAGTTCTTGGAAGGTGGTGCTGGTGGTGCGGCCACAACCCGGGCATGCGGTGACGCTGGGCACAAAGGTGCGCAGACCCAAAGCCTGCAAAATTTCAGAGGCGATCACCACCTCTTGCGTGCGCGCTTCACCGGGCTGCGGCGTGAGCGACACGCGGATGGTGTCGCCAATGCCTTCTTGCAGCAAGATAGACAAGGCCGTGGCCGAGGCCACTGTGCCTTTGGTGCCCATGCCCGCTTCGGTGAGGCCCAAATGCAATGGGTAATTGCAACGCTGAGCCAGCTCGCGGTAAACCGCAATCAGGTCTTGCACGCCACTGACTTTGCAGCTGAGCAAGATTTGCTCTGGCGACATACCCATGCTTTGCGCCAACTTGGCCGAGTCGATGGCCGAGGTGATGAGTGCTTCGTACATCACTTGTTTGGCGTCGAAGGGCTGTGCACGCTGGGCATTCTCGTCCATCAATTTAGCGAGCAACTCTTGGTCCAAGCTGCCCCAGTTCACACCAATGCGCACGGCTTTGTTGTAGCGCATCGCGGCTTCAATCATTTGACCAAATTGCTTGTCGTGTTTGTCGCCCTTGCCCACATTGCCGGGGTTGATGCGGTACTTAGACAAGGCTTGCGCGCAGTCGGGGAACTCGGTCAGCAAGCGGTGACCGTTGTAATGGAAGTCGCCAATTAAGGGGACATTGATACCCATCTTGTCGAGCTGTTCACGCACATACGGCACAGCAGCAGCGGCCTCAGGTGTGTTGACCGTGATGCGCACCAGCTCAGAGCCCGCCAAGGCCAGCTCTTTGATTTGAATCGCGGTACCAATCGCATCCACGGTATCCGTGTTGGTCATGGACTGAACACGCACGGGTGCGTCGCCACCGACCGTGACCACATGGTCACCCCACACCACACGCGCTTGCAGGCTGCGGCGTGCTTTGGGGTAAGACAAGGCGATGCCTTGCGTTTGAGGCAAGGCGAGACCTTGCGGCTGTGCGTTATTTGCCATCCGAGGCTCCTGGTGCGCTAGCGGGTGTAGCAGCGCTGGCGGCATGTGCGGACACCGCTGCCGAATGGACCGTGGTCACCACCATGCTGCCGGAGTTTTCAACCACGGGTGCAGGCGCTTCGGTGGAAGGTAAGGCGATGGCAGGCTCCACAGGTGCGGCCACGACGCCCGCGTTGGGTTCGTCTTTGAACACCAACAAGGCCTGAATGTCTGGCCACCAACCAATCACCAACGCCAAGGCCAGCACAGCCACGGCAGCCCAACGCATGGGCGTGAACAAACGCGCGACGGCCACAAAGCTGGACTGCGGCAAAAACGAAGGACGGTCCAAAGGAAAGTCCAAACCACGTTCGTTTTTAGCGGCTAAGCGCGACACATCTTGGGTCGGCAACAAGGCCAGCACGGGCGCTGCATCGGTTTTCAACTGACGACACACGGCCAAGGTCAAGGCGCGGGCAAACATGGCGTCTGGCAACTCATCCAAACGGTCGGACTCCAAAGCCTCTAGCTTGGCAGGCGACACGCGCAAGGCTTGCGCCAACACATCGAGCTTGAACCCTGCGTCTTCACGGAGTTGACGCAACAAGGCTCCAGCAGTCGTGCTCGGGGTGGTCGATGTGGTGATTTCTTCAGTCATCAGGCTTCAAAAGAGAATGAGGGGTTTGTTCAATTATTGCGTTGGCGTGTGTCAGCTTGTGTCGCACGCTTTTTACAAAATTCAATGGCTTTGTTTGTTTTGTCAGCGCTGGCATAGCCCGGCTGCAACAGCGCATGGCCAAACTGGGTTTGCGCTTGTTCAAAACGGTTTTGTTCGCACAAAAACCAACCGTAGTTGTGTTGAATGGCACCTAGCTCTGCTGAGCGCACAGGCGGCTGAGACGCCAACTGCAATGCCTGCTCAAAACTTTGTTGTGCCAAGGCAGGCGCTTTTGCGCGTTGGTGAATCAAGCCTAGCAGGCTGTAGGCATCTGCATAGATTGGGTCAATTTGCAAAGCGGCGCGCACTTCTTGCTGCGCCACGTCGTTTTGGTTTTGCTCGTAATACGCGCTGGCCAAACTCAGGCGGCGCATGGCGCGTTGACGGGTGCTGTCAGGCTCGGCGTGTGTCAGGGTGTCGAGCTGAGGCGCAGCAGCGCTGCAAGCGGTCAACCCATATGCCGCTGCCAACAGCAGCGTAAAACAGGCCACCACACGCCACACGCTCATGACGACACCTGTGTGAGTGGAATCACGCGCTGCTTGGCCATGCGTGCATCAACCTTGGTGCGGTCTTTCACATCACCGGCGAGCTGGCCGCAGGCGGCATCGATGTCGTCACCGCGCGTCTTACGCACAGTGGTGATGATGCCGGCTTCGCTGAGTTGCGCTGCAAAGGCTTTGACCGCGGCCGCACTGGAACGCGTGAGGCCCGACGCAGGAAATGGGTTGAAAGGAATCAGGTTGAACTTGCAAGGCACAGATTCGCCCTGCCCGCGTTTGGGTTTGACCAAATCAATCAGAGCTTGCGCGTGTTCAGGCTGGTCGTTCACGCCATCCAACATGCAATATTCAAAGGTGATGAAGTCACGTGGCGCGTGCGCCAAATAGCGGCGGCAGGCGTCCATCAACTCATGCAACGGGTATTTCCGATTGAGTGGCACCAAGTTGTCGCGCAAAGCATCGGTGGGTGCATGCAGCGACACCGCGAGGGCCACAGGACAGTCCTCGCCCAAGCGGTCCATCATGGGCACCACGCCCGAGGTGGACACCGTGACACGACGGCGTGACAAGCCATAACCGTGATCGTCCAACATGGAACGCAAGGCGGGAACCAAAGCGCTATAGTTTTGCAACGGTTCGCCCATGCCCATCATCACCACGTTGGAGATGACGCGCTCTGTCGTGTTGAACTGCTTGCGCAGCGTGTGCTCGGCAAACCACAGCTGCGACAAGATTTCGCCGGTGGTGAGGTTGCGGCTAAAGCCTTGATGACCGGTGGAGCAAAAACGGCAGCCCACCGCACAACCAGCTTGCGACGAGATGCACAAAGTGCCTCGGTCGTCTTCAGGAATGAACACGGTTTCGACGGCATTGCCGTCACCCACGTCAAACAGCCACTTGATGGTGCCGTCGGCAGAGTCGTGTCGGGAAATGGGGGTGAGTGGCTGAACCTGTGCGCAGGTCTTCAGCTTTTCGCGCAGTGACTTGGCAAGATCAGACATCTGATCAAAGTCTTGTGCGCCTTTTTGGTGAATCCACCGAAACAGCTGTGTGGCTCTAAAGCGTTTCTCGCCCAAGCGCTCACAAAAAACGGCCAAACCGTCGAGATCAAAATCAAGCAGGTTGGCCGTCATTTTTTTGCGTAGTCGCGGCTGTCACCAGCCACGCCAATTGCCTCTTAGTGACCGTAAACGTTCATGCCAGCGAAGAAGAAGCTGATTTCAGCTGCTGCTGTTTCTGGACCGTCAGAACCGTGCACGGCGTTGGCGTCGATGCTGTCAGCGAAGTCAGCGCGGATGGTGCCAGCTGCGGCTTCTTTGGGGTTGGTTGCACCCATCAAGTCACGGTTTTTCAAGATAGCGCCTTCGCCTTCGAGCACTTGGATCATGACAGGGCCAGAGACCATGAAGTCAACCAAATCTTTGAAGAAAGGACGTGCTTTGTGCACCGCGTAGAACTGTTCAGCTTCGCCGCGTGACAAGTGAGCCATGCGAGCAGCAACAACTTTCAAGCCAGCAGCTTCGAAGCGTGCGTAGATTTGGCCGATGACGTTCTTAGCAACTGCGTCTGGCTTGATGATGGAGAGAGTACGTTCGGTCATTTGGAATTTCCCTAGTTTGACTGTGATTGAAACTTTTATTGCGATATGCGTAGCCCGTTATTTTAACCTTTTCAAGGGATTTCCCTTGAGTCGGTTAACGTTTTTGGTGCATCTTCGCTGTGATTTATCGGCCACCTCGGCCACGGTTGCCACCTGAGCCGCCGCTACCACCACCGGAGCGACCGCCCCCAAAGCTGCCGCCGGCTGAACCGCCGCGGCGTGGCGCACTGCCAGCGGGACGTGAACCACCGACCAAGCCTGCTTTGAAAGCTTTTTGACCGTCTTTTTTGCGCTGACGCTCAATGGCGTAGCTGTCTGCACCGATGTAGCCCACCGATGTTTGCATCGGGTCTGGCTGTGGTGCGCGCTCTGGGGCTTTGCCACCACGGCGACGCTCCGTACGCACCAAACGCTCGGGACCGCTGCGTTCTTCAGCCGCACGGGGCGTAGAGGGACGTGGGCCCACGCTGTTGCCGCGACGGCGGCTGTTGGCACGCTCGCTGCGGTCATGGCGTGAGGGGCCGCTTTGCATGGGCGCTTCAGCACCCGCAGCTTCCATCAACGCGCGAATATCGCGCTCGCCCAACTCCACAAAAGCGCCGCGCTTCAAGCCACGTGGCAGGACCATGGCGCCGTAACGAATACGAATCAAACGGCTCACAGCATGACCCACCGCTTCGAACATGCGGCGCACTTCGCGGTTGCGACCTTCAGAAATGGTCACGCGGTACCAGCAGTTGGAACCTTCGCCGCCGCCCTCTTCGATGGAACCGAACTGGGCTGGGCCATCATCCAATTGAATGCCCGTGATGAGTTGTTCTTTTTGGTCTTTGCTGAGCTTGCCCAGCGAGCGCACGGCGTATTCGCGTTGCAAACCAAAGCGTGGGTGCATCAATTGATTCGCCAATTCGCCGGAGCTGGTGAACAGCAACAAGCCTTCTGTGTTCAAGTCCAAACGGCCCACAGATTGCCATTTGCCTTGGTAAAGGCGCGGCAAACGTCGGAATACCGTGGGACGGTTTTGTGGGTCGTCGGTGGTCACCACTTCGCCCGCGGGTTTGTGGTACGCGATGACGCGCGGTGGCGGTGGTGCAATGCGCACCTTGAGCTGGCGGCCATTGACCTTGATTTGGTCACCAAACTGCACGCGTTGGCCCACGTGGGCCACTTCGTTGTTGACGGCCACATGGCCTTCCGCAATCAGGCGCTCCATCTCGATGCGTGAACCCAAGCCCGATTGGGCCAAGACTTTGTGCAGCTTGGGCGATTCAGGTTGCGGCAGCAACACGCGTTTTTCGGGGGCAGCTTCGGCACGGATCAGCTCTGCATCGAATTCGCCTGAAACCACATCGTCGAAATCAAACACGGTGTCGTCGTCCAAGAATTCGTCGTGTTTGTCGTTTGGTTGGCCACCCAGGTCGTGGTGTTTAGTGTTCATGCGTGTCGTCGCCGGTTGGGGCGGGGTCTCTGGGTGAGGAAAGTTCAAAAATAGGGGCTTCGCCTTCGGCTGGCGATGTCACGTCGGCAGTCTCAGAAGACTCCAGGGCCATGTCCATTTGCAAAGATGGATCGTCTTCACCCAAACGGGCAAAGGCATTGGCTTGCGCTTGGGCGCTGTCAAACACGGGCAGTTGGTCTAGCGAGGCCAAACCTAAATCGTCCAAGAACTGGCGTGTGGTGGCATACAAAGAAGGACGGCCCACGGTTTCGCGGTGGCCAATCACCTCAACCCAACCACGGTCTTCGAGTTGTTTGATGACCAGTGAGTTGACCGTCACGCCACGGATGTCTTCCATGTCGCCACGCGTCACCGGCTGGCGGTAGGCGATGATGGCCAAGGTTTCCATCACGGCACGTGAGTATTTAGGGGGCTTCTCGGGGTTCAAGCGGTCCAAATACTCGCGCATTTCTGGACGGCTTTGGAAGCGCCAACCGGTGGCCACTTGCACCAGTTCGACACCACGCTGCGCCCAGTCGAGCTGCATTTCTTCCAACAAGGTGCGAATGGTGTCAGCGCCCAAGGCGTCAGAGAACAGCACGCGCAAATCGCGAATCTGAATCGGTTGGTGCGAACAAATCAGGGCGGTCTCAAGTACGCGCTTGGCATCCACGGTGTTCATCGTGAGAGTTCCGGGTCAAGGGTCGAGGAAATGGCCTACGAAAATTCATCTCGAGGCTGGTAAGGGCAATGCGGGGCACTACCGAGGTCAGAGCCAAAGGGCCCACCGCTTTCACAAGCGTGAGCCTGTATTGTAACGGAGGCAGCCCGAAAGACCTATTCGGGGCGTTTGAGGCCCAAACCAGCCAGCAAATTGACCATGTCATCCGGCAGCGGCGCTTCAAACTTGAGCGGTTTGCCTGTGATGGGATGGTCAAAGCTCAGGCGAAACGCATGCAAGGCTTGACGGTCAATACCCAGCGTCATCGGCCCCGCATAGAGCGAATCACCCACCAGTGGATGCCCGAAGTGCGCCATGTGCACACGGATTTGATGCGTGCGGCCCGTGTGCAAAGTGCACTGCACAAGACAAGCTTCTTCTTGGCTGCTCAGGCACTCGAACGTGGTGTGGGCCTCTTTGCCTGGCAAGCGCTCCAAGTCCACCACGGCCATGCGCAGGCGGTTGCGGTAGTCGCGACCAATGGCGGCCACCACATCGCGCACGGGGGCACCGTTCCATTTGCGGTAGGCCACGGCCAAGTATTCACGGTGGACTTCGCGCTCAGCAATCATGGCGACCAAGGCATCCATGGCGCGGCGTGTGCGCGCCACAATCATCAAACCACTGGTGTCTTTGTCTAAGCGATGCACGATGCCTGCGCGCGGCAGCATCACCGCTTGGGGGTCCATAGCCAGCAAGCCATTGAGCAAGGTGCCGCTCCAGTTGCCGGGCGCGGGGTGCACCACCAAGCCTGCCGGCTTGAACAGCACGCGCAGGTCCTCATCCTCGTAAATCACATTCAGCGGGATGTCTTCTGGCTTGAAGGCTTGGCTTTGTGGCGTGGGCCTCAAGGTGAGCTGATAACGCTCGCCCATGCGCACCTTGGCCGATGCCTTGGTCATCACACGCGGCGCAGGCAGCACACAGCTCACACAACCTTCGCTGAGCAACTGCTGCGAGTAGCTGCGCGAGAACTCGGGCAGCAATACAGCCAAGGCGCGGTCTAAGCGTTCGCCATGCAAATCTGTGGGGATCGAGAGTTCACGGGTTTCCACCTCGGGGCCGTCCATCAGGTCGATATGCTCGTCCAGCAAAACATCCTCCTGAGTGGGCGCGGGAGATGGTGGCTGAGCCGATAGAATGGATTTACTTTGCTTCAAGAGGTTGACCTGTGGTGTTACGACTCAAATTATCGACTGTGTGGATGGCCATCGGCCTGTCCATTGCTATTCTTTTCACAGGATGTGCCGACAGCAACTACGACCCCACGAAAGACTGGAGCAACGACAAGCTCTACAACGAGGCCAAAGACGAAATGGCTGCGGGCGGTTACGACAAAGCGATTGGCATGTATGAAAAGCTGGAAGGTCGTGCGGCAGGCACGCCTTTGGCACAGCAAGCGCAACTGGACAAAGCATGGGCGCAATACAAAACCAACGAGCCCGTGCAGGCTGTGGCCACACTAGACCGTTTCATCAAACTGCACCCTGCCAGCCCAGCGTTGGACTATGCGCTGTACCTCAAAGGCTTGGTCAACTTCAACGACAACCTCGGTTTGATGTCGTCCTTCGCCGAACAAGACTTGGCTGAACGCGACCCCAAGCAAGCGAAAGAATCGTTTGAAGCCTTTCGTGAATTGGTGAATCGATTCCCCAGCTCAAAATACGCAGAAGATGGACGCTTGCGCATGGCATTCATCAAAAACTCATTGGCCCGCTCAGACGTCCACGTGGCACGCTTTTATTACCAACGTGGCGCCTACGTAGCGGCCATCAACCGCGCACAAGCCACGGTGCAAGAATTTCGCGATGTGCCTGCGGTTGAAGAAGCCTTGTTCATCATGGTTCAGTCTTACGACAAACTAGGTTTGAACCAACTGCGCGATGACACCAAGCGCGTCTTGGAAACCACCTACCCCAACACCGCCTTCTTGTACCCAGAACGCACTGCGACTAAAAAGTCGTGGTGGACGTTTTGGAAATAAAGTCTAGGTTGAGTGCATCAAGCGACTGAGCCAAAGCGTCGGTCGTTTGCAACTGCCGCATGGGCGGCAAGGCTGCCATCAAACGACGGCCATAGCCTGTGGTGACCAAGCGGTTGTCACACAATACCAACACACCTTGGTCTGACTCGGTACGAATCAAACGACCAGCGCCCTGCTTCAAAGCCACCACGGCCTCTGGCACAAAGTAGTCATTGAAGGGGCTGCGACCATGTGACTCTAAACGTTTGCTGCGCGCTTCAACCAGCGGATCGTTGGGCGGCGGGAACGGCAGTTTGTCGATGATGACCAATTGAAGCGCATCGCCAGGCACATCAAAGCCTTCCCAAAAAGTAGCAGAAGCCACCAACACGCAACCGCCCTCACCCACTCTCGCACCTTCGCGAAAACGCGCCATCAAATGGCGCTTGGGCCATTCACCTTGCACCAATACCTCGATGCCTGAGCCTTCAAGCTGCTGCTTCATCACATCACCAATCGCACGCAGGGCACGCAAGGTGGTGGTGAGCACCAAAGTACGACCACCCAAGCGACGCACGGCATCGCTGGCTATGGCGGCCACCTGGGCGCTGTGCGCGGGATCATTGGGCCGCACAATGTCGCGTGGCACGTACAACGAGGCTTGTGCGGGGTAATCAAACGGGCTACTCACGCGCAACACCGTAGCGGACTCCAAGCCACAAGGTTCGGTGAACCAACGCAGGTGCGGGTCGTCCCCCAAAGTGGCCGAGGTGAACACCCAGCTGCGTGGGCGTGTGTCCTCTGCAGGGCGCATGGGAAAAGCACTATCAAAAGGAGATGCGTCGGCATCGTGGTCATTCCCGTTCGACGCATCGTCTATCCCGTGTGATGCCAAGGCTTCGTCAAACGTTGGCTCATCGTGCCAAGGGGGCGGCTCTTGGTCCGCGCCATCCTCTGCCATGGCGGCTGACTGCTTCATCAAACGCTCACGCACGGTTTCGGCAATATCCAAAGGAGCTTCCATCAACCGCATTTGCGAGGCGCTCACGTCCACCCAACGCACGGCATCGGAGGCACAAGGATTCAAGAAGGCATCGACACGTTTGGCCACTTCAGCCACACGGTCGTGCAAGCGCATGAAATCAGGTGCAATCTCACTGACGGTGTCGAGTGCTTGCAAGGCCTGTACGCACGCAGCGCCCACATCTTGCAGCGATTGCTCCCACGCCCCAGCGTGAATGCCCTCGGGCGCATCCTCGGTCCAGCGCAGCTTGACTGCGCTCATGCGCTTGCCCCCCATCAAACGCAGCTCACGCGCAGCACGCTCTAGGCCCGAACACACGCCTTGCCAATCGGCCAAACCACGGGCCAATTGCAAACCCGTCGCCAACATGTCGCGCGTCACATCGAGTAACTGGGCGGTACCCAATTGATGGCCTAAAAAATTCACCCCCACCTCGTTGAGCTGGTGCGCCTCATCAAAAATCACCACGCGCACGCTGGGCAGTAACTCAGCCATGCCGGTTTCGCGCACGGCCATGTCGGCAAAAAACAAATGGTGATTGATGACCACCACGTCTGCGCCCAGTGCTTCACGCCGAGCGGCATTGACGTGGCAGGTTTTGAACTTGGGGCATTGCGAGCCCAAGCAGTTTTCACGATTGGAGGTGATGAGGGGAATCAAGGGCGAACGCTCGTCCAAACCGGGCAGCTCGGCCAAGTCACCGGTGCGCGTGCTGAGTGACCATGTCTCGACGCGCGACAACAGATGCACGGTGTGGCGGTCGGGTATTTGTGTGTCGCGTCGCGCCATTTCCATGCGGTGCGTGCACAAGTAACTGGAGCGCCCTTTGAGCAAGGCCAAGCGAACGGGCAAATTAAGTGCCTGCACCAAGCGCGGTAAATCACGCGCAAAGAGTTGGTCTTGCAAAGCCTTGGTCGCTGTGGAGAGCAACACGCGCTCACCACTCAGCAAGGCGGGCACAAGGTAGGCAAAGGTCTTACCCACGCCTGTCCCCGCCTCCACGACCAAACTGCCACCGTGTGCCACCACATCGGCCACAGCGAGCGCCATGTCGGTTTGACCTTGGCGAGGATTGAAATGATCTGTGGCACGCGCCAACACACCCAAAGGTGCAAAGGCCTCTTGCACCAAATCGCGCAAGGGATGTGTCATCGACTAGGCACTGGCAGCGGTGCTGCGGGTTCTTTGGTGCGTTCGCGCAATTTCTTTTCTACATCGGCACGGTGCTGCGCAGCTTCACGTTGCTTTTGCTCGTACTCACCACGTTTGGTGCCTTGCAGCTCATGCTCGATTTGCTTTTGGGCATTGGCATCCGCACGGTCTTTGCCAGCTTGAATGGCCTGTGCACGATGGGCTTGTGCTTCCTTGGTTTTGGCTTCACTGGTTTTTTCTTCTGTACGCTGCACAGCCTCGTCGGCTTGGATGCGGCGTTCAGCGGCGTTGTAACGCAGCTCTTCCTTGCGCAAAGCAGCATTGGCTTGGATGCGACGCTCGCGCGCTTGGATGCGACAACTCGTCACATCAAAGTTTTGATAGCAAGCCTTGAGCTCTTGCTGATAGGTATCTTCCAGATTTTGCCTGAGTGCAGATAAGCGCTGACCTTCTGCTTGACGCGCTTCTATGCTTGGCGCACTCGCGGGCATTTGTGTTTGCGCAAAGGAAACGGTCCAAACACAAGCAGCACATAGGGAGAGAAAAATCTTTTTCATCATGTCAACCCCGTATCCACGGTACGACGCTCCAACGCCAAGAACTCGGCCGATTGCATTTCATTCAAACGCGACACGGTGCGCGGAAACTCATGTGCCATCGGTCCCTCGGTATACAACTCTTCAGGTGGCACAGCGGCCGACAACATCAGCTTCACACGACGGTCATACAACACGTCCACCAGCCAAGTGAAGCGACGGGCCTCAGCCGCCTTGTTGACCGGCATGTGCGGCACATCGCTTAACAACACCGTGTGGAATTGGCTGGCAATTTCTAAGTAATCGTTTTGCGAACGTGGGCCACCGCAGAGATCTTTGAAGTTAAACCACACCACCCCACCGGCACGGCGACGCGCTTTGATTTCGCGGGCTTCAATGTGCAACACAGGTTCTTCGTCTTGACACTCAGCCAATCGGTTGAATGCATCGGTCATGGCCGCATCGGCCTTCTCACCCAAGGGGCGCAGGTACAACTCAACCTGCTCCAGCGTACGACGGCGGTAGTCAGTGCCGTTGTCCACGTTGATGATTTCCAGTTCTTTGTTGAGCAACGCAATCGCCGGCATGATGCGATCGCGATGCATGCCACCTGGGTAGAGGTCGTCTGGCTTGAAGTTAGACGTGGTGACAAAGCCCACACCATTGTCAAACAAGGCGTCGAGCAAGCGATGCAAAATCATCGCATCGGTGATGTCTGCCACGTGAAATTCGTCAAAGCAAATCAGCTTGTAACGCTTGGACATTTGCTTGCCCAGCACATCCAATGGGTTCACCGTGCCCTGCAACTCACGCAACTCGCGGTGTACCTCACGCATAAACTCATGAAAGTGCAAACGTGTTTTGCGCTTGATGGGCACCGCTTCAAAAAAGCAATCCATCAAAAAGCTTTTGCCACGCCCCACGCCTCCATACATGTACACGCCGCGCGGAATGGCCGGACGGTTCACCAGCTTTTTCAACGAGTTCGAACGCTTCTCTTTGTACGCCGCCCACTCGGCGGCACAGCGCTCTAAAGCCTCAATGGCACGCAGTTGTGCAGGGTCACTTTGAAAGCCTCGAATCTCGAGTTCTTTGAGGTAATTTTGGTGAACAGGTTGATGGACTGACATAGGCCTCTATTGTGCCTTGCCCATGAAAAAAGCCCGCTGGCAGCAGCGGGCTTTTTAGACGCAAAGCGGTTGAAATTGATTAAAAGTTCAACGTACGTTTATCCACGGCCAAGGCCGCTTCTTTGGTCGCTTCGCTCAACGAGGGATGCGCATGGCAAATGCGGGCGATGTCTTCGGCAGAGGCCTTGAATTCCATCGCCACCACAGCTTCAGAGATCAACTCAGACACCTGTGGTCCCACCATGTGCACGCCCAAGATTTCGTCAGTGGCAGCATCGGCCAAGAACTTCACCATACCGGTGGTATCGCCCAACGCGCGTGCACGGCCGTTCGCAAGGAACGGGAATGTGCCGGCTTTGTACGCCACACCATCGGCCTTGAGCTGTTGCTCAGTGCGGCCCACCCAAGCGATTTCGGGGCTGGTGTAGATGACCCAAGGAATGGTGTTGAAGTTGACGTGACCATGTTGGCCTGCGATGCGCTCGGCCACAGCAACGCCTTCTTCTTCGGCTTTGTGCGCGAGCATGGGGCCACGCACCACGTCACCCACCGCCCACACGCCGGGGACGTTGGTTTTGCAATCGCCATCCACCACGATGGCGCCGCGCTCGTCGAGCTGCAAGCCAATGGCTTCGGCGTTCAAACCAATGGTGTTGGGCACGCGACCGATGGACACGATGAGTTTGTCAGCATCCAACACAATGGCTTCGCCTTTGGCGTTGGTATAGTTGACGGTGACGCCCTTCTTGCCATTCACGATCTCGCCGACTTTCACGCCAAGTTCGATCTTCAAACCTTGCTTGTCGAAGGCCTTCTTGGCTTCTTTGGCGATTTGCTCGTCCACAGCGCCCAAGAATGTAGGCAGGCCTTCGAGGATGGTCACGTCAGCGCCGAGACGACGCCACACAGAACCCATTTCCAAACCAATCACGCCTGAACCAATCAAGGCCAATTTCTTAGGCACAGCACCGACGCGCAAAGCACCGTCATTCGACAATACATTCACTTCGTCAAACGGTGTGCCAGGCAAGGCACGGGCGTTAGAGCCAGTAGCGATGATGACTTGCTTGGCCGTGATGGACTCTTCGGTTTTACCAGCCACGTGGATGGTGTAACCGCCTTCAGCCTTGCCAGCGAAGCTGCCGCGACCGTGGAAGAACGTGACCTTGTTTTTCTTGAACAGGTACAAGATGCCATCGTTGTTTTGCTTCACAACGTTGTCCTTGCGGGCAATCATCTTGGCCACATCCATCTTCACATCCTTGGCCGTGATGCCATGCTCTGCGAAGTGGTGGTTGGCATGCTCAAAGTGTTCGCTGGACTGCAGCAAAGCCTTGGAGGGGATGCAACCCACGTTGGTACAGGTACCACCGGGTGCGGGGCCACCGGCTGCGTTTTTCCATTCGTCGATACAAGCGACTTGGAAACCGAGTTGTGCAGCGCGGATGGCTGCGATGTAGCCACCGGGGCCACCACCGATGACGACGACGTCAAATTGTTTACTCATAGTCAATCCTTTGTGTATCAGGCAACCCGCGGAACTGGCTTTGCCAGGCCGCTGGGTTGGCCCCCTTGAGGGGGGATTCGGCGACACGCAGTGCGCCGTAAACGGGGGTGGTCAAATATCAAACAAGAGGCGAGCTGGATCTTCCAGCGCTTCTTTCATCGCCACCAGACCCAAGACAGCTTCACGGCCGTCGATGATGCGGTGGTCATACGACATCGCGAAGTAGTTCATCGGACGAACCACCACTTGGCCGTTTTCCACCATGGCGCGGTCTTTGGTCGCGTGCACGCCCAAGATCGCAGACTGTGGTGGGTTGATGATCGGGGTCGACATCATGGAGCCGAACGTGCCGCCGTTGGAGATCGAGAAAGTACCGCCGGTCATCTCTTCGATGCCCAACTTGCCGTCACGCGCTTTCACGCCGAACTCAGCAATCTTCTTCTCAATGTCAGCAAAGCTCATTTGGTCGGCATTGCGCAAAATTGGCACCACCAAACCGCGTGGCGAACCCACCGCGATACCGATGTCGAAGTAGCCGTGGTAGACGATGTCGTTGCCGTCCACTGAAGCATTCAACACTGGGAATTTCTTCAAGGCGTGCACTGCCGCTTTGACGAAGAAGCTCATGAAGCCCAACTTGACGCCGTGCTCTTTTTCGAACTTGTCTTGCATGCGTTTGCGCATGTCCATGACGGGGGCCATGTTGATTTCGTTGAAGGTGGTCAAGATGGCGTTGGTCGATTGCGATTGCAACAAACGCTCAGCCACGCGTGCACGCAAACGTGTCATCGGCACGCGTTGCTCTGGACGGTCACCCAACGACACGGAAGGAGCAGCCACTTGAGCCAAAACTTTGGTGGGTGCACCTGTCGGAATCACAGCGGCCGTAGACTGCACGCCACCTGCCACAGCAGACAACACATCACCTTTGGTGACGCGACCGTCTTTGCCTGTGCCGGCCACAGAGCCTGCAGCCAAGTTGTTGTCAGCCATCAGCTTGGCGGCAGCGGGCATGGCCACACCCGCTTTGCTGGCGGATGCAGCTGCGGCGGCGGCGGCAGGGGCAGCGGCTGGCGCGGCTGCAGGTGCTGCAGCGGCGGGAGCAGCAACAGCGCCCACTTTGCCATCGGTGTCGATGCGTGCGATGAGCTGCTCAGCAGCCACGGTGCCGCCATCGGCGACCACGATTTCGCACAACACGCCAGCAGCAGGCGCTGGCACTTCGAGCACGACTTTGTCGGTCTCGATGTCGATCAAGATTTCGTCAGCAGCGACAGATTCGCCAACCTTCTTTTTCCATTGCAGCATGGTGGCTTCGGCCACGGATTCGGACAGCTGTGGAACTTTGACTTCTACGATTGCCATATCAATTCTTTCTGTATTGGTGTGTTCGATTCAACGATTTATTTGGTCAGCACGAAGCCCTTGAGCTTGCCGAATGCGCCTTCGACCAGCGACTTTTGCTGCTCTTGGTGCAAGTGTGAGTAACCCACAGCAGGCGACGCAGATGCGGCGCGGCCAGAATAGCCAAGCTTTTGGCCTGGCAACATGTTTTCGTGGATGTAGTGCTGCACGAAGAACCATGCACCTTGGTTTTGTGGCTCGTCTTGCGTCCACACCAATTCAGTGGCGTTGGGATACTTCTTGAGTTCAGCAGCGAAAGCTTTGTGTGGGAATGGGTAGAGCTGTTCGGCGCGCAGAACAGCGACGTCATCAGCCCCCAACTCTTCACGCTTTTTGACCAAGTCGTAATAAACCTTGCCTGAACACACCAACACGCGTTTGACCTTGTCAGCCTTGAGCGCTTTGTTCTCAGGAATCACGGTTTGGAAGCCACCTTTGGTGAATTCCGACACAGGCGATGTCGCGTCTTTGTTACGCAGCAAGGATTTGGGTGTGAAGATGATCAAAGGCTTACGCAAGTCGCGCACCATTTGACGACGCAACACGTGGAAGATCTGGCTGGCCGTGGTGGGCTGCACGATCTGCATGTTGGTGTCAGCAGCGAGCTGCATGAAGCGTTCCAGGCGTGCAGAGCTGTGCTCTGGGCCTTGGCCTTCGTAGCCGTGTGGCAACATCAAAGTCAAGCCGTTGACACGGCCCCACTTCACTTCACCAGAGGCAATGAACTGGTCGATCACCACTTGGGCGCCGTTGGCGAAGTCACCGAATTGGGCTTCCCAGATCACCAAGGTGTTGGGATCGTTCGAGGCATAGCCGTATTCGAAACCGAGCACCGCTTCTTCAGACAAGATTGAGTCGATCACAGTGAAGGGGGCTTGGTTGTCGGTCACATGTTGCAAGGCAACGTAAGTGCCGGTGTCCCACTTTTCACGCTTTTGGTCGTGAATCACAGCGTGGCGGTGTGTGAACGTGCCACGGCCACAATCTTCGCCAGACAAACGCACGGGGTAACCGCTGGCCACCAAGGAGGCGAAAGCCATGTGCTCGCCCATGCCCCAGTCGACGTTGACGTCGCCACGGCCCATGGCTGCGCGGTCGTCATACACCTTCTTGACCAATTGGTGAGGCGTGACAGATTCAGGGATGGTGGTGATCTTCTCGGCCAAACGCTTCCACTCGGCCATAGGGATCGCTGTGTCAGCAGCGTCCGTCCACTTCTTGCCCATGAAGGGCGCCCAGTCCACGGTGAACTTGGTCTTGAAGTTGCTCAACACGACATCGCCCACATGTTTGCCAGCGTCCAATGCGGCGCGGTAAGCCTTGACCATGTCGTCGCCCAATGTCTCGCCCAAGCCTTGTGTAGCCAACTTGTCAGCAAACAACTTGCGGGTGCCAGGGTGAGCGGCGATTTTTTTGTACATCAGCGGCTGTGTCAGCGCTGGGGTGTCTTGTTCGTTGTGGCCGAGTTTGCGGAAACACACGATGTCCAGCACCACATCCTTGCGGAAGGTCATGCGGTACTCGAGCGCCAACTGAGTGGCCAACACAACAGCTTCTGGATCATCACCGTTGACGTGCAACACAGGTGCCTCGACCATCTTGACGATGTCGGTACAGAACACGCTGGAGCGCATGTCACGTGGGTCAGAAGTGGTGAAACCAATTTGGTTGTTCACGATGATGTGCACAGTGCCGCCTGTGGTGTAACCACGGGTTTGGGCCAAACACAAAGTTTCTTGGTTCACGCCTTGGCCGCCGAAAGCGGAGTCACCGTGCACCAACACGGGCAACACTTGGCTGCCGTGTGGGTCAGCGCGGCGGTCCATGCGGGCGCGCACAGAACCTTCCACCACGGGGTTGACGATTTCTAAGTGCGATGGGTTGAACGCCAAAGACAAGTGAACGGGACCACCGGCGGTAGACACGTCAGAGCTGAAACCTTGGTGGTATTTCACGTCACCGGCGGGCAGATCTTCAGGGGCTGTGTGGTCGAACTCAGCAAACAAGTCAGCAGGCAACTTGCGCATGGTGTTGACCAACACGTTCAAACGGCCACGGTGGGCCATACCAATCACAACTTCTTGCACGCCTTTGAGGCCGGCTTGTTGGATCAGCTCGTCCATCGCGGCGATGAAGCTTTCGCCACCTTCGAGCGAGAAGCGCTTTTGACCCACGTATTTGGTGTGGAGGTAACGCTCCAAACCTTCAGCGGCAGTCAAGTTTTCGAGAATGGTTTTCTTTTGGTCTGAGTTGAAGTTGGGCTTGCTGCGGATGCTTTCCAACTTCTCTTGCCACCAACGCTTTTCACCCATTTCAGAGGTGTACATGAACTCGGCGCCCAAAGTGCCGCAGTAGGTTTCACGCAAAGCGTTGAGCAATTCGCGCAAGGACATGTTGTTCTTGCCGAAGAAAGTGTTGCTGGTGTCGAACACGGTTTCTTGGTCGGCGTCAGAGAAACCGTAGAAAGCGGGGTCGAGATCAGGAATATTGGGACGTTCAGTGCGCTTGAGTGGATCGAGGTCTGCCCAGCGTTGGCCCACATTGCGGTACGCAGCGATGAGTTGCTGCACAGCGGTGCGCTTGCGACCCATTTCAGCGTTTTCGCTGGCCATGACCACCTTGGTGCCGCCGGCTTTGGCGCGTTCAGCAAACGCGTTGATGACGGGCAAGTGAGGCACGTCTTTGGCGTTTGAGCCATCGACTGCGGGCACATGTGACAGCGCATCGAAGTACTCGCGCCACGAATCGGGCACGCTACCGGGGTTGGCTAGATAGTTTTCATACATCTCTTCGACGTAAGGGGTGTTGCCCCCGAAGAGATGGGTATTGCCTGAATAGGCTTGATAGACGGTTGTCTCACTCATTTGCGCTGACCTCCGTTTCCCTGCAGGAAACATTAGTTGGTTGGAAAAAAACCTCCGCGACACGGCTGGACCGGTTAGCGGATGCGACTGTGATCAGGATTGACCTAGTGCATCCAAGATTGTGCCACCGAAAACCCAGCCGTGGGCGCCAAATCAAACGATTTGGTCTTTGATTTGTTGCAATGCGGTTGGATCGTCGATGGTGGTCAGGTCACCCGGATCACGTTTTTCGCACACGGCTTGGATGGCACGGCGCAGCAATTTGCCGCTTCGGGTCTTGGGCAAGGCAGTCACAAAGATCACGCGGGCTGGGCGGGCCACAGCACCCAGCTGGCCATCCACCACCTTCATGACTTCAGCTTCCAAGGCTTTGCGTGCGGCGTCATCCGTCAAGCCAGACGTGTCTTTGGCAATGGCAAATGCCATGGCCACTTGACCTTTGAGTTGATCGGCCACGCCCACCACCGCCACTTCGGCGATGTTGGGATGACTGGAGATGCTCTCCTCGATTTCGCGAGTGCCCAAGCGGTGACCGGCCACGTTGATCACGTCGTCGGTACGGCCCAAGATGAAGTAGTACCCGTCTTCATCACGCACAGCCCAGTCGAAGGTGCTGTAGACGAGCTTGTTCGGCACGGTCTTCCAATAGGTGTTGACGAAGCGGTTGTCGTCACCCCAAATGGTTTGCAAGTTACCGGGAGGCAGTGGGCCTTCGATGGTCAACACGCCTTTTTGATTCGCACCGGTGAGCTCTTCGCCCGTTTGGTCGTCCACCAACTTGACGTTGTAGCCATACACCGCCTTGCCGGGTGAACCAAACTTGCTAGGCGCTTTTTCCACGCCGTTGCAAATCGTCAAGATAGGCCAGCCGGTCTCGGTTTGCCAGTAGTTGTCGATGATGGCTTTGCCATTCAGGCCTTCAGAAATCCACTTGGCGGTTGGCTCGTCCAAAGGTTCACCAGCCAAGAACAAGGCCTTAAGCGTCGACAAGTCGTACTTGGTCAACAAAGCTGGATCTTGCTTTTTGAGCACACGAATCGCGGTGGGTGCACTGAACATGACCGAGACTTTGTACTTCTCCACCAAGCTCCACCAAATGCCACCGTCTGGGCGAATAGGCAGGCCTTCGTACATGATGGTGGCCATGCCACCAATCAGTGGGCCATAGATGATGTAGCTGTGGCCCACGACCCAACCGATGTCGCTGGTACAGAAGAAGGTCTCGCCAGGCTTGCCTTGGTAGATGTTGGGAATGCTGGAAGCCAATGCCACGGTGTAACCACCGGTGTCACGCTGCACGCCTTTTGGCTTGCCTGTGGTGCCCGAGGTGTACAAGGTGTAGCTGGGGTGCGTGGACTCGACCCACTCGCAAGGCACCACGGTGTCCATGTGCTTGGCGCGCTCGGTGGCGTAGTCCACATCGCGGCCAGCCACGGGCGTGAAGGCTGCCAATTTACGGTCCACCATGATGACGTTCTTTGGCTTGTGCGCGGACAAATGAATGGCTTCGTCCAGCAATGGCTTGTAAGGCACGCCTTTGCCGCCGCGTGAACCCGCGTCCGCGCTGATGATGACTTTGGGTGACGCATCTTCAATGCGAGTGGCCAAGGAGTGAGAAGCAAAACCGCCGAACACCACCGAGTGGATAGCGCCCAAACGGGTACATGCCAACATGGCAAATGCCGCTTCGGCAATCATGGGCATGTAGATCAGAACACGGTCACCTTTGGTGACGCCTAAGTCTTTCAAAATCGCGGCCATGCGCTGCACTTCGGCGTGCAGTTCGCGGAAGGTGTAGGTGTGCTCTTGGTTGGTTTCTGTAGAAACAAAAATCAACGCAGCTTGGTCAGCGCGGTCTTTGAGGTGACGGTCTACCGCGTTGTGACAAATGTTGGTCTTGCCCCCCACGAACCACTTGGCAAAGGGAGGGTTGCTGTAATCACAGATCTGTTGGGGAGGTGTTTCCCAATCCACCAATTTGGCCTGCTCAGACCAAAAAGCATCACGGTCCTCAATGGAACGGCGGTGAAAATCTGCGTACGCAACCATCTACTTCTCCTAAAAACGAACTTGTACTGAATTCATAATTATGAGAAGGACGGACTTGCAACAAGCTGACTTTTCGGGTGGGTAAATACCCTTTATTTGATCAGTGCGTGAATTTCTTTGAACGGGTCAGCCTCTGCCGTGCGCAGCCATTCAAACAACACCATCTCGGTGGTGACCAGCTCCGCACCGGCTCCCGCCAGACGATCAAAGGCGGCATCGCGGTTGCGCTCGGTACGTGAACCACAAGCATCCGTCACCACCCACACCGAATACTCTTCCTCCAGCAAATCCAAGGCAGTTTGCAGCAAACACACATGGGCTTCGCAGCCCGCAATGACGATGCTTTGGCGTGTGGGCTCTTGCGGCACGGCCTTTTGCAAATGTTTGGGCAAGCTGCGGGCGTTGCCAGCGGGGGCACGCGCAGCGGGACGCAACACTTCGCTCAAGCCATCGGGGCAAGCACTGAAGCTCATCTTGGGGAGGGTGCGACGACACAAGGCGCGCAGCTCAGCAGGGTTTTGACCTAATTTGTCTGGGTTTTGCTCAGTGCCGTAGGTCGGCACTTCCATCCAATGCGCGGCTTGGGCCAAACGCATGGCGTTGGCCAGCACCAAATCGGCTTCAAAAATGGCGGGCATCAGGCGGGCTTGGTAGTCCACCAACACGAGTTGAGATTCTTGGTCGTCGAGCAACATGCGTAATACAAGTAGGTTTGTAGAAAAACACCAAGTATCGACGATATGAAATTTTTGACCGGTCGACACCGCTTACTTTAGAACTAACCCTAGTTGAATCAACAACTTAGGCGCTGCATTTGATAAGTTTTCGCAAATAAAACAGCTAGAATAGTGGGCTATGTTGAAACGTATCCTTCTCATTCTCTGCTGCGTCGCCAGTGCACATGCTGCACCGTCGAACAATGCCGCAGATGACATTGAGCGCTATTTGGCCGAGCGCGGCATCGTCGCGCAAATGGACCAAGTGCGCCAATCGGTGGGAGATACAGCGTCAGACTTGGTCGTCAACGCCATGACCTTCTTGGGTGTGCCCTACCGCAGGGGCGGCACAAATGCCAACACGGGTTTTGATTGCAGCGGTTTTGTTCGCTCTATGTTCGAGCAAACCGTGGGCAAAGTGTTGCCACGCCGTGCCAGCGAACAAGCCGCAGCCACCGAAAAAATCGACAAGCAAGATTTGAAGCCAGGCGACTTGGTGTTCTTCAACACGATGCGCCAAACCTTTAGCCATGTCGGTATCTATGTGGGTGACAACAAGTTCATCCACTCACCCCGACCTGGCAAGCAAGTACGCGTCGAAGACATGCGTGATGCCTATTGGGACCGCCGCTTCACCGGCGCCCGTCGTGTGCCCGCCGCAGGCAACAACGACAACTAAGCGCAGACAAGTCGCAGCGTCAAAAACGCTCGCCCTCGCCTAGGTAGCGCCAAGTCCCCTCTTCCAAATCGCCCAAGCTCACACGTCCTAAACGGATGCGTCGCAGCGCCAAAATTTCCAAACCCGCCAATTCGCACAGATAAACCGCTAGGCCCAAGTGCGCGCCCTTCACCGCTAGACGCAATTTGCTGCGCTCTGGGTTGGCACTGCCCACGCTGATTTTGAATTCGGGTAATCGCAAGCGTTCATCGCGCATGGCGCGCTCCATCGGGCGCAACGCATCGGGCAACACCTCGCCTCGCACATCCACAATCAGCTCTTGCTCAATGAAAGCCATGTCTTCCATCAGCTTGCGCTGCACGCGGAAATCTTGGGTGAATGCCACCAAACCACTGGCCTCATATTCCAGCGGCACGCTGGCGTCGAGCTTGGCCAAGTGACTTTTCAAAAAACGCACGCCGCTGTGATCATGCTTGCTGTGCTGCTCAGGCGTGAGCAAGCTGCGGACATTGTGCGGTCCTTTAGGCGCACGTGTTGGTGAACCCGTGCGCCCAACTGGCGCAGGTTTTTTCATCGGCAACGGCTCTAGACCATCGGTCCAACCCGCAGGCTTGTTCAAAATCAGCGTGACCGACATGAGGTTGAGCAAACTGGCGTGTGCGTCTATCGTCACGTGTTGTGTGGTCACACGACTCTGCGGCTCTTGCACCACCACGCCATCGATACGCACAAAACCCGCCTCAATGTATTGCTCGGCTTCGCGGCGCGAACAGTCGCGCAGTTGCATGATGCGTTTGGAAAGGCGTTCGCCTTCGGCTGGGCGGTCACCCACGGATTTGCTGGAATTCATAAGGGCTGAATCCTCCCACAGTTAATCGTTGTATCGTTCACCCATTCACTTCTTTGTGGAGAGATTTCGTTGAACTTGGCTCATTTACTCCAGCGCATGGCGCGTCAGTTCCCCAACCGCGCGGCTATTTTTCATGGCACACACGCGGTGGCCACCTACGCGCAATGGGCGCAGCGCAGCGCGCACCTGGCCCAACAGTTTCAAGACGCAGGCCTCAAGCCCGGCGACCGCGTGGCCCTGTTCATGCACAACCACCCACGTTACCTAGAGGTGATGTTTGGTGCGTGGTGGGCAGGCTTGGCCGTGGTCCCCATCAACGCCAAGCTGCATGTGCGCGAAGCGCAATGGATTGTCGACAACGCACAAGCCAGCTGGGCCTTTGTCACATCTGACGTGATGGCCGATGCCACCACCGGCGCCGACGCACAACTGACGGGCTTGCAACGCGTCATCGATGTGGACAGCCCAGAGGCAGACGCTTTGTGGGCCGTGCCTCACGCCAGCGATAAGCCGCCCACCAAGCGCATCGCTGAGCGCCAGTCGAACGACTTGGCTTGGTTGTTCTACACCAGCGGCACCACGGGCCGTCCCAAGGGCGTGATGATCACCCACCGCAACTTGATGACCATGGGCTTGGCTTACTTCACCGATGTGGATACTGTCACCGAGCAAGATGCCATCGTCTACGCCGCCCCCATGTCGCACGGTGCAGGTTTGTATGCCATCCCGCACTTGATGGCTGGCGCACGTCATGTGGTTCCTGCTTCTGGTGGCTTTGATGCAGCGGAGTTGTTTGAACTAGGCCAAAACATGGGCCCGCTTTCCATGTTTGCAGCCCCCACCATCGTCAAGCGCTTGGTCGACCATGCCGAGCAAACACAACAAACGGCCGAAGACTGCGCTTGCGCTTTCAAGACCATCGTCTATGGCGGCGCGCCCATGTATGCCGCAGACATCCAACGCGCGCTGCATCTGATGGGCCCACGCTTTGTGCAAATTTACGGCCAAGGCGAAAGCCCCATGGTGGGTACTGCCCTGTCCCGCTTTCATTTGAGCGACACCACCCACCCCGAACATGCGCAACGCTTGGCCTCCATCGGCGTGGCGCAAACGCCAGTGCAAATTCGCATCACCGATGATCAGGGACACGACCTGCCCTTGGGTGAGGTAGGTGAGGTGCTCATCAAAGGCGACAGCGTGATGGCCGGTTACTGGCACAACCCAGAAGCCACGCAAGCAGCCATTCGCGATGGCTGGTTGTTCACAGGTGACATGGGCTGCTTAGACACGCATGGTTTTCTCACCCTCAAAGACCGCAGCAAAGACCTCATCATCAGTGGTGGCTCCAACATCTACCCACGCGAGGTGGAAGAAGTGTTGCTGCAAGCACCTGGCGTGAGCGAAGTGGCCGTGGTGGGCGCGCCCGACCCCGAGTGGGGCGAAATCATCGTGGCTTTTGTGGTGACACAGCCAGGCAGCACCATCAGCGCGCAAGACCTCGACGCGTATTGCTTAAAAGAAATCGCCCGCTTCAAACGCCCCAAGCGTTACGAACTGGTCAACAGCTTGCCCAAAAACAACTACGGCAAAGTGCTGAAAACCGAACTGCGTCAAAGACTCGCCCAGTCCTAGTGGTATGGTCCTGTCCCATGCACACACAAATAGATCACCTCGTCATCGTTGCCAAAAGCCTAGAGCAAGGCGTGCAATGGTGCGAAGACACACTGGGCATCACGCCTGGCCCTGGCGGCGAGCACACGCTGTACGGAACACACAACCGCTTGTTCAAAGTGGCCTCGCCATCTAACCCTATGGCTTATGTCGAAATCATTGCCATCAACCCAGGCGCCGTGCGTCCCAAACGCGCCTGCCCGACCCGCTGGTATGACATGGACGATCCCGCGCTGCAAAAGGCAGTCGCCAAAGAACCGCGTTTGGTCCACTTTGTGGTGAACACGCCCGACATCCGTGCAGCCCGCATGGCCATTCGCATGCAAGGCATTGACCGTGGTCCTGCCATCTCAGCCAGCCGCCGCACGAATCGCGGCACGCTCAATTGGCAAATCTCAGTGCGCGCCGATGGCCAACGTTTGTTTGACGGCTGCATGCCCACGCTCATTCAGTGGGGCAAGCCAGAGGCCACAGACCCGCTCAAGCTCCACCCTCGCAACACCCTCACCCGCTCGGGTGTGACGCTGCAAAGCTTAGAGGTGATTCACCCCAGCGCTGCGAAGTTGCAAGCCGCTTATGACGCGATTGAACTCAACCGTGTGACAGTGACCGAAGGACCTGCCAACCTCAAGGCCACATTGCAAACACCGAAAGGTGTGGTGGTGCTGGAAAGCTTGGGGCTTTAAAGCTTTTTATACGCCTGCACCTTGGCATAAGCCGCCCACAGCTTGTGGTGCATTTGGCAGCCTTCCATCATCAGGCCCGGCGCTGAGATGCCCATGAAGCGATCGGTTTGCATGATGAGCGCATGGGCTTGTTCAAACACACCTGCACCATACAGCTGGCGAATCGCGCCCACATACGGCGCGGTGTCACCACGGTCAGTCAACAACACCAAGGTTTCGATACAGGCATACACCGCGCGACGTTGTTGTGGCATTTGGTCAAAGTGGCGAATCCATTCGCAACCTTCCACGGTCGCGGCTTCATCGCCACAGGCCAGAGCCAAAAGAGTTTTGAGCTCGCCCACACGCAGGTCCGCCCAGAAGGTGCCAGCATCAGGCGTCATGCCAATCAAAGCTGCCACGGGGCGTTCATCGGCCAAGTTGGATTCGTTCAACGAAGCCAACAAATCACTGCACTCTTCGTTGTCGAGGTCCGTCAAGTTGAGGATGGCTTCGCGCATGTCGTTGGCGATGCTGTTGTTCTCAAAGTCGAGGTCGTCTACGGGGTAAATCTCCGACATGCCCGGCACCAAAATGCGGCAGGCATACACGCCTAAGTGCTCGAAGTCGGCGATATAAATGTCAAAGCCATCGTCGTGCATGCGTTTCACGCAATACGCGTAGTCTTCGGCAGTGGTGTTGGCAAAGTTCCAATCGACAAACACATAGTCTGGAATTTCGCCCAAGAATTCCCAGTGAATCACGCCACTGGAATCGACGAAATGGATTTCGATGTTAGGAGCACTCGCGGCTTCGTCCAAATCAAACGTGGGTGGGGAAAAACCACTCAAGGCATCTAACGCACGGCCTTGCAGCAGCTCGGTCAACGCACGCTCTAGCGCCACCTCAAAACGTGGGTGTGCGCCAAAGCTCGCAAAGCAGCCTTGGTCTTGCGGGTGCAGCAAGGTCACGTTCATCACGGGGTATTTGCCACCGAGTGACGCGTCTTTTACCAAGATACCAAAGCCTGCGGCACGCAAAGCAGCAATGCCTGCGGCGATGCGCGGGTAACGTTGGATAACGGCGTCAGGCACATCGGGCAAGCAAATGCCTTGGCTGATGATCTTGGCTTTCACATGGCGTTCAAAAATCTCAGACAAGGCTTGTGTGCGGGCCTCTAGCGCGGTGTTGCCCGCCGACATGCCGTTGCTCACATACAAGTTGCCAATGATATTGACAGGGATGTAAGCCGTCTCACCATCGCGCTGGCGCACATAGGGAATGGCGCAAATGCCGCGCTCTACATGGCCTGAGTTGAAGTCCACCAAGTTGGCGCAATCGATGTTGCCCTCGGGGTTGTAAAACCTGTGCAACTCGGCGTTGAGCAAACCTTTGGGCCACGCACTGTCATCGGTCAAATCAAACCAACGCTCTTGCGGGTAATGCACAAAGGGTGCATCAGCGGTCACGGGGCCAAGGTAGAAATGCGTCCAAAAATAGTTGGTCGCCAATCGCTCAAAAAACTCACCCAAGGCACTGGCCAAACATGCCATGCGCGTGGCACCTTTGCCGTTGGCAAACAACACAGGGCAATCGCGGTCACAGATGTGGACCGACCAAATACCGTCCACGGGGTTGAGCCAGCTCTTTTCTTGGATGTGAAAACCCATCGCCTGCAACTTGGCTTGTAGGGTGTTGATGGTGGATTCGAGTGGCGCGTCTTTGCCAAGAATAAAACTTTGAGTGGGCACGTTCATTCGCTTATAAAAACAGCAGGGGCGCCCTGAAACTTGGCCCTATTGTGGGGCCTGTGCCGCGTGGTTCACGCTCGGGGTTTTCGCTCAAACCGTGGGCTTTGCTTCGTCTTCGGGCAAAGTCGCCAGCAAGGCCATGCCAGCGGCCATCACGCCAGCCGTCAACCATAAGGCCCCTTTGAACGTGCCCGTGGTTTGCGCCATGTAGCCTGCCACCACGGGGGCCAGCATTTGCGCTGCCCCATAGCTGAGCGTGAGTTTGGCCATGGCTTTGCCCGGGTTGTTTGGTGCTCTACGCCCCACGAGTGCGAGTGTCATGCTGACGATCCCAATGAAGGTCGCGCCGTAACCCACGGCCCCTGCTAAAGCAGCCCACAGCTCACCTGACATGGCCGGCAACATGACCGAGAGGGTTTGCAAGCCAAATGCCAACAACAAAGCCCGTTTGTCGCCCACACGGCGCGCCACCAAATCCCAAATGAACACTGCAGGCATCGCCGCCATGCCGACCATCGCCCAAGCCAATGGGCCTTGACCCGCCAGTGCAGGCTCGCGTTCGACAATCGCCACTGTGAAGGTGGCACTGATGACAAAGCCCCAGCCCGCGGCAAAGTAACTGGTCAACATGGTCCACGCCCAGCGGCGTGAGCCCAAACCTGTCGCAGGCGCTGCGTCATGCGACACCACCAGGTGTGGTGGCACAGGCGGACGCCACTTCCATGCGGGCACAAAAAACAGCAAACCCAAAGCCGCAAACGCCAACCATTGGTCTGACCACGTGGGCCACAGCTGCGACAAACCCCAAGCCCCGACCGCCGACACCACAATACCCAAACCCAGACCAATGAAATACAAACCCAGCTCAGGCCGGCGACCTTGACGCATGAGCCAACCCAAGACCAAGCCAGAACCCAGCAACATGCCTGTGGCTCCGCACAAGCCACCAATGTAGCGAATCAATGCCCAGGCAGGCATCCACGTGGTCAGCGCCATCGCCGCCACCGTGAGCAAAGCCATCCACAAGCCAGCGCTGTAGAGCCAGTGCCGCCAACGCACATCGTCAATCCAGGTGGCAGCCAAAGCACCGCTCATGTAACCCGCGTAATTGATGGCGGCCAAGCCACCTGCGGCTGCGTCGGTCAATCCCGTTTGCAATTGCAGGCTTGGCAATAACGGTGTGTAGGCAAAACGCGCCAAGCCAATGGTCAACACCAAGCCGCAAATGCCGCCCGTGAGAACTTGCCAAGGATGAAGGTGTTTGTGCGACATGTCGCCTTAATCTCTCATGCCCTTTGGCTTGGAAAAATCCGCATCCACCCAAGCCTGTGCCGTGTTGCGGTTGAGCGCGAAGCCCGCGTCCACCCGCGCCTCAGCCAGCGTGTCGCCGCCCTCGTCTTGTGCGCTGAGTGTGGCGTAGGGGTTGTCGTCATCGGGCACGATGTCTAGCAACACGGTCACGCGGCCATTGCGACCGTTGACTGTGACAGCTTGGTGCAAGGTCGCGTGCAACTGCTGCTCACTGCGACGCACAAATTCGGAAGCGGTTTTCACCAAGGTGATGAACGCCGTGCCGTCCAAGGGCTTGGGGTTCTTCTTGTCGCGCCCCATGGTCCACGGGCCAATCAAGGCGGCTTCGGATTCGCCGTCTTTGAACATGGCCACAGCCCAGCCATCGTCGTCTTCGTTTTTGATGACCTTGGCCGTCCAAGTTTCGTTTTGCCAGACGCGTGGCTCTTGGATGAAAGGGGTGTCTAGGGTGTCGTCGGTCATGGTTGTGTGGGCATGGCGTCAAACCATGCGTTGATGTCTTTGGGGCTGGTCAAGGTGCGCACATGCATGTAGGCGGCCTCAGCCTCGGGGTAATGCTTGCGCAAAAAATTCAGCCATTGCTTCAAACGCCCCGCTTGGTGACGCTCACTCACATGGCCCGATACGATTTGCCAAAACGTGTGCAGGTGTGGTGGCAAGTCTTGCCAGCGCACCTCGCGAGCGGGTGCGGATAAGCCATTCGCAACTGCATCGTGCGCTTGGATAGCCCAGCCAAGGCCTGGGTTGGTCACGATGCCACGGCCCAACATTAAGTCAAAACAGCCTGATTCAGTGCGCGCGTTGATGGCGTCTTGCACATTCCAAATTTCGCCATTGGCCACCAAGGGGGTTTTCACTTTGGCTTTGATGTCGGCAATGCGGTGCCAATACGCAGGCGGACGATAGGCATCGGCCTTGGTACGTGCGTGCACCACAATTTCGCTCGCCCCACCCGCCTCTAGTGCCAAAGCGCATTCTTCTGCCGTGCTGTCGTCGTTGAAGCCCAAGCGCATCTTGGCTGACACCACTTGGTGGGCAGGCACTGCAGCGCGCACCGCTCGAACGATTTGGTACAACACCTCGGGGTCTTGCAGCAGCACCGAGCCACCGCCATGGCGGTTGACTTGCTTGGCCGGGCAACCAAAGTTCAGATCCACCCCATCACAGCCCATGCCCGCCACGCGTGCGGCGTTGTCGGCCAAACATGGCGGGTCTGACCCCAATAACTGAGGCCGCACAGGCACGCCCGCAAAGGTTCGGCCACCATTCGTCAGCTCGGGCACGATGCGCAAAAACGTGCGCTCGGGCAGCAAGGTGTTGGTGACGCGGATGAACTCGGACACGCAGCGGTCTACGCCGCCAATGCGGGTCAGCACGTCGCGCAGCACAAAGTCGAGCAAGCCCTCCATCGGGGCAAGAATGAGCATGGGTTTGGGAGTTTGAAAAAGAAGGCTGCAAGCAGCGAAGGCACTACTCTACCTAACTCCGAGCAAGGAGCAGTTTTACTGGGACAATAGCGGTCTTAACTGTTCACTGAATTTCCCCTCTCCATGTCCGACCTGACAACTGTTGAAGTACGTCCCGCCACGATGCGCGACGCCGCCAAAATCGCCGAGCTGTACGCAGCCACCGCCAAAGAAGCGTTCAAAACCATGCAAACTGGCGCCAAAGTGCTGCCGGTGCCCGAAGAAAAAAACACCGCTTATTGGCGCGAAGCCATTGAGTTTGCCGAGCCCCAAGTGCAAGTCGCCGTCGATGGCAGCAAGATCGTGGGCTTTGTGGGCTACGACCGCTCACGCGACAAAGGCACGCCCAACACCTTAGGTGAAATTTGGGACATCTACGTGGATGCCGCCTACTGGGGCCAAGGCGTAGGCTTGGCTTTGTGGGATGCCGCCCGCGAAGGTCTGCAAGAAGAAGGCTGCACCCATGTGTCCATTTGGGTGCCCATCGCCAATGACCGAGCCATGCGCTTTCACGAACTGGCTGGCTTCAAACGCGAAATGTCCAGCGCCAAGACCGTGCCCATGGGCCCCGTCAAGGTGGAAGAGATTCGCCTAAAGCAACCGCTTTAATTTCTCAAGCGCTGTAATTCAACAAGAGCTTCACGTGTCTGAACACTACGCCGCCCTAGGCCTTAAAAGCGATGCCACGCTGGCAGACATCAAGAAAGCATTCCGCCAAAAAGCCTCGCAGTTTCACCCCGACCGCAACAGCGCCCCCGATGCGCCTGCGCGGTTTCGCGAAGTGCAAGAAGCCTACGACGTGCTGTCAGACGACGACAAACGCAAAGCCTATGACGACAACCGTCGCCGCAACTTGCTGGACGACCCTGCTCAAACCGCACGTGAAATTTGGCAAGGCTACTTTCAGCAAGTGCTGAATCGGACATAAATCACCATGAGCATTTCTCCATTCCTCCAAGAGCTGCGCTCGGCCTACCAAGCCGAGTTGGACGACCTCAACTCTGACTCTGAAGGTCACTACATCCTGGACAAGCGATTGGCTGAAAAACGCCAAGAACTTGAGTTCCTTCTGCAAATGATGGACCTCAACCCAGAGATGGTGGCCGTGGTGTTGCACCAAGCCTTTGAGTTCCATGAGCCCGAGTTGATGGACCACTTCATCACCTTGGACGCTGATGACTTGCTGAGCTGGGATGCCTTGTCGGAAGGCGTCCGCATTGCCACGTGGGCACAACCCATCGTCGACAAAATCTTGGCCGAACCTGTGGGCGCTTGGTTCATGAGCGTGGCTGCAGCGCTCGAATACATGCACGGCACGCCGATGCGCGGTAGCGCACAGTCAAAAGACGCCGATGCAGATGAAGATTTGGAAAATGTCGAGCGAGGTGATCACGCCGAAGCCGACGAAGAGCGCGAGGCCCGTGAGCGCGAAGAAGCAGGCAACGCGTGGATGGTCGAACAAGGCTTCGACAGCAAAGAATAAGGAAACGTCATGATCGACCACACCAGCACCAAAACCAACGCCATCGCGCTGATTACCAAAACGCAAAGCCTCATCGCCGCTGGCGACATCACGGGCGCTGAAGCTGCGCTGGTCGAGTTGGCCGATGCCGAAGGCGATCAAGCCCTGATGGTGGTGCTGGAGCAGCTGCCACCCAAAGACATCTTGGCCGTCATTCGCGAGTACGACACGTCCAAAGAATCGGTCATCAACCTCTTGGTCACGCCAGAGCAATTTGCCCGCGCCGTGGTGATTGAAAAACAATACAAAGACCTCACACGCACCCACCTGCGCGGCATGATGAACTCGATCATCTTCCGCGACGATGCAGACACAGTTGAGTTCCTCACCGCCATTGGTGACCTCGAAGGCGGCGCCGAAGCGCTGGCCGACTACTTCAGCGAGAAGTGGAGCCGCATCGAAGCCTTTGCACGCACCGGCACGTTTGACACCATGGAAGACGATGGCGACATGCTGTCTGAAAGCGCCCTGCTCGGCTCGGCTTATGTGAAACCCCGCGTCGAAGAAGACGAGGTGGCAGACCAAGACTGGATGCAACTCGCTTGGATCTTGCGCCACAAAATTCCAGACCTCTTCATCGAAATGCTCTTGGTGCTACGCGCCAAAGCGCGTGCGCACGATGCAGGTTTGTCGGAAGACGACGAGGAAGAAGACGACGGCAAAGTCGAAACCAGTGCCACCGACCGCGGCCAAGCCACACCTGCCGCGCGTGACTCGGACGAAGAGTCAGCCATCTAAACGTTGTGACCATGACGCAAGCTGCTGTTGCCCTTTTTGATGACCGTCCTTTCTTTGAAAAGGCGATTGCCTACGGTGTGCAACACGGCGTGTTGGACCCTACCAAGTTAGACGCCATTCAAACCGATGCACCCAAAGGCATGGTGCAAATTGCGCGTTACTTTGGCAGCGAGTTTTTACGCCCTGAGCTTGAAAAAGCCAAGGACCGCATCGTCAACTTGGTCAGCCTCACGCTTGAAATTCAAAGCGGTGGCGACTTGCGCAAGGCCGCGGAGCAGCTGCGTGAACATTCGTTCATGTCACGTTCAAAGGCGGCATCGGACATGCTCAAAGCCCTCATCGTCATGCCGCAAAACACGCACTTTGGCATGAACGAGCACGGCGGCTTCAGCGACAAACACATCCCGCAATTGGCCAAGTGGTCGTTGTGCAATTTGGCGGACTACCAAGCCGAGTTGGCCAAGCGCCAACAAGTGGCCCACGTCATCGACGCCGCCGTGTGGATGGCCGATCAACTGGGCCTGCACGCCGATGATTTAGAAGAAGCGGGCTGCGATGCCGAAGCCGTGATTCGCACGGCGCTGCTGGCAGCTGCCACCAAGCACAAAGACATGCCAGACTGGGTGGCTTTTCAAAAAATCATCGCCACCTTGCGCAAACCCAGCGCCACCAAAACCATCAACTTGGTTGTGCCCAAAAACTTACCCGCCGAATTCAAAGCCGCGGTCGAGCAAGTGCGACAAAGCGTAGAAGCCGATCTACCAAAAATTTTGGACAGTGCCATCACATGCCAAAAACTGTTCAACCAAACACCTGCTTTTGTAGGCCGCTACTTTTGGGTGGAAGACGGCTTGTCCGAGGTCGACCACTTTGACCGCCAAACCTCTGCCGCGTGGGCCAAAGCCACAGGCGGCCACAGCGACGACAGCTCGTTGCTCACCCTCTTTTTGTGCGTTGCTACCGCTAGCACAGGCAAAACACTGCTGACCGAAAAAACCGCCGCCACACTGATTCGCAAAATCCGCAAATCTGGCGTGCAACCCAAGTTGGCCACTGCGTTCATTCAAGCCAATGCACCGGCTGAGCATCAAGACGATTACATCGCCATGTGGGAAGCTTTCATCGACGAATCGCTGGACACACTTGAAAGTGATCACGACTACAAGCTGCACGATGCCCTGTCGCTGTTGCGCCGCGAGTGCAATGTGACGGACTAAGCTTTAGCGCCGCAGACCTCCACTTCGCCTCATCGTGTCTGTTGACTTACCTCACGCCGTTTCACGCCTGCGCGCAGCCCGCCTCGCCCGCAGCGTCAAACCCTTTCTAGCCCGTGGCGGCCCCAAAGGCGAACGCTGCAGCGGCTGCCGCTTGGTCCCCACACATTGCATCTGCGCTCTACGCCCCAACGTGACCACGCGCGTAGGCATGTGTTTGCTCATGGCCGACATCGAGCCACTCAAGCCCAGCAACACCGGCTGGCTGATTGCCGATGTGGTGGCTGACGCTTTCGCATTTAGCTGGGCGCGCACCGAAGTTGACCTTGTGTTGTTGGCGCTGTTGAACGATCCGCAATGGCAACCTTATGTGGTGTTTCCTGCTGAGTTTGCCGATGACACACGCGTGGTGCATGACGTCGCACGCGATGCCGACATACGCCCTGTGAAGCGCCCCTTGTTCATCCTGCTCGACGGCACCTGGGACGAAGCTCGCAAGATGTTTCGCAAAAGCCCCTATCTGCAAAACTTCCCCGTGCTCAGCCTGCACCCCGAACAACTCTCGCGCTACAAACTGCGTCGCGCGCAAAGCGAAGCCCACCTTTGCACCGCCGAAGTGGGCGCCATGTGCTTGGCACTGGCTGACGACACACAAGCTGCAGAAGCCCTGAACGCTTACTTTGAGGTGTTCACCGAGCACTACCTCAAAGCCAAGCAACAACTGCCCGTCGATTTGGCGGATGAAGTCCACTTACGGTTACAAGCACAAATGCTTTAGTACCAAACTTCTCGCGTCTTGGTTGGCCCCCTTTTCCCCTGCCATCACTAACGTCATCACCTTAAAGAAACGCATATTTAAATCATAGATATGCACCTTTTAAGGTACTATTTTAATGTCGGTAACGCGAAAAATACCAGCGACCTTTTTTCGGCAGTCAAGTGGTGATGAGCCGGTTCGTGATTGGCTGATCACGCTCGACAAGGCAGACCGACAAACCATTGGTGAAGACATTGCTTATGTTCAATACAAGTGGCCCATCGGTAAACCCAGAGTCGATCACCTTCGCGGCCCCATATGGGAAGTTCGAAGCACGATTGGGAATCGGATTGCTCGCGTGTTGTTTGCTGTTGAAGACTCAGAAATGATTCTGCTGCACGGTTTCATCAAGAAAACACAAAAGACAAATCCTGCAGATATTGAACTAGCCCTCAAGCGTTTGAAGGAATGGAAAAATGACCAAGGCATCTAAAGAAAATCAACATCGCGGCAGCAACTTTGACGACTTCTTGAAAGAAGAAGGCATCTACAGCGATGTCCAAGCACGCGCCCTTAAACGCGCCTTGGCAGAGCAACTGGATGAAGCCATGCAAAGCGGCAAGCTCACCAAGGTCAATATGGCGCAACGCATGGCCACCAGCCGCTCACAGCTTGACCGCGTGCTTGACCCTACCAATTTATCGATTCAACTCGACACGCTCATCAAAGCAGCCAGCGCCGTAGGCCGTACAGTCGAAATTCGATTAAAGCGAAATACCAAGCGCACACGAATAACAGCCGCATAACAAAGTTCTGGCTTCGCGTGAACGACAATCAAGACTATGGCTATTCAATGGTTCCCCGGACACATGCACCTCACGCGCAAAGCGATTGGGGAGCGCATCAAAGAGATTGACGTTGTCATCGAAATGCTGGACGCCCGCTTGCCCGGCTCTAGTGCCAATCCGATGTTGGCCGAGCTCATCAAAACCAAGCCCGCACTCAAGGTGTTGAGCAAACAAGACTTGGCTGACCCTGAGCGCACTGCGATGTGGCTGGCCCACTACAACGCCATGCCTGGCGTGCGCGCGATTGGCCTCGACACCAGCATGTCCTCGCCCGCCAAAGCGCTGATCGACAACTGCCAACAACTCGCCCCCAACCGGGGCGGCATGGTCAAGCCTATGCGGGTGCTCATTTGCGGCATTCCCAACGTGGGCAAGTCCACCCTCATCAACACCCTCAAAGGCAAACGCGCTACCAAAACGGGTGACGAAGCGGGTATCACCAAAACCGAGCAACGCATTGCCTTGGCCAATGACTTTTATTTGTACGACACGCCCGGTGTGCTGTGGCCGCGCATCATCGTGGAGCAAAGCGGTTTCAACTTGGCGGCCAGCGGCGCGATTGGCGTGAATGCGTTTGATGAAGAAACTGTGGCACTTGAGCTGCTCAACTACCTTATTCCCCACTACCCCAACGAGCTGCACCAGCGCTACAACATCGACGACGTGGCCAGCCACACCGATGAAGAAATGCTGGAAGCCATTGGCCGCCAACGCGGCGCGGTGCAAAGCGGTGGACGCATCAACCTCACCAAAGCCGCACACATCGTCATTCACGATTTCCGAACGGCGGCACTGGGCCGAGTCACGCTAGAAACGCCAGAGCAATTTGCCGCGTGGTTGGCTGAAGGAAAAATTGCAGATGCCGAACGTGCGGTGCGCAAAGAGGCGATTGAGAAAACAAAGAAGACGGCACGCAAGCCTAAGAAGCGTTGAGATCAACCACACATGACACAGCGCCTAGACACCCCCGACAAAGAAGCCATCGCCATGCTCCCCGCGTTTGAACGTTTGGGACTGGACCGCATCACCTTGGTCAACACGGCCAAACAAGCTCAGCTCGCACACGATGCCTTGATTGCTTCACCCGCTTGGGGCTTTGACACCGAATCCAAACCCACCTTCCGCGTGGGCGAAGCCTCTGATGGCCCGCATGTGTTGCAGCTCGCCACCCGCGAACGCGCGTGGGTGTTTCAGCTGCACGACCCTGAGTGCCACGCGGTGGCAGCTGACTTGTTGGCGCGCGTTGGCATCGCCAAAGCGGGCTTTGGTTTGGGGGATGACCGCAAACGCATCATCCAAAAATTTGGCGTTGAGCCTGCAGGCATTTTGGAGCTCAACACCATTTTCAAAGCACAGGGCTATCGCAAGGAAATGGGCGTCAAAGGCGCCGTGGCTGTCCTGTTCAACCAGCGTTTTCAAAAGTCGAAGAAGGCAGCGACCAGCAACTGGGCCAACCTGCGTTTGAGCGAATCACAACTCATCTACGCCGCCAACGATGCCTATGCGGCGTATCGGGTGTGGGAAGCCTTGAAACTTTAAACACGTATTTACGCAGTGTCTCGTGTGTGTCTGCGCGGATGACACATCCCTCCTAAGATGACTTAAATTGGTCCAAGACAAACCAATGATTCATCTCAGGAGAACACTTTGCGCATCGCTACTTTCAAGCTCAACGGTCAACGCCACGTAGGCCAAGTCTCTGCCGACGGCAGACACGTCACTGCCTTTGCACTCACCGAAGACCAAGCGCATCACGGCGTTCAGCCCATCATTGATGCACTCGCCGCTGACCATGCGCTGCCTGAGCTGGCTGGCACACCGCACGACATCACGCACGTTCACCTCGAAGCACCCTTGCCTATTCCTCGCCGCAACGTGTGGTGCGTGGGCCGCAACTACCACGCACATGCCAAAGAGCTGCAAGCCTCGGTCTTCAAAGACAGCAACACCGACACCAAAGCGTGGCCCATCGTCTTCACCAAAGTGCCCGAGTGTGTGGTCGGCCCAACGGACGATGTGCATTTGCCAGGTGCGGCTATCTCCGACCAAATCGATTACGAAGCCGAGCTGGCTGTGGTGATTGGCAAAGGCGGCAAGAACATCGCCCGAGCCGATGCCATGAGCCATGTGTTTGGTTACACCGTGGTCAATGACGTGACCGCACGCGATGTGCAAATGCGCCACCAACAATGGGACATGGGCAAGTCGTTTGACACCTTCTGCCCGATGGGTCCTTGGATCGTCACGGCGGATGAAGTCGATGGCCGTAACACCCGCGTGCGTTGCTGGGTCAACGGTGAGTTGCGTCAAGACGGCCCCACCGAGAACATGATTTTCGACATCCCCACTTTGATCGAAACCATCTCACGTGGCATCACGCTCTACCCTGGCGACATCATCGCCACGGGCACGCCTGCTGGTGTGGGTATGGGCTTGACCCCTCCCCGCTACATCGCCAAAGGCGATGTGATTCGCGTCGAAATCGACGGCGTGGGCAGCATCGAAAACCGCTTCGTTTAAAACTAAAAAAGCAGGCAAGCATTCGCTTGACCTGCCCGTGAACCACCGAAGGAGACAAGACATGGAACGACGTCAATGGATGCGGGTCGGGGTTAGCGTTGCAATGGCTGCAATGTGTAGCCTCAGCGCCTTCGCACAGAGCTATCCAACGAAGCCCATCACCATGGTGGTGCCATTCCCCCCGGGCGGTGTGGCGGACACGGTAGGCCGTCCAGTGGCCGAAGCCATGTCGCGCTACTTGAAGCAACCCATCGTGGTGGAAAACAAAGGCGGCGCAGGCGGTGGCATTGGCATGGCACAAGTGGCCAAGTCCAAAGGCGATGGCTACACCGTGCTCATGTCGCTCTCGTCGTTGGTGGTGCTGCCTGAAGCAGACAAAATTTTGCAACGCGCGCCCATGTATCAGGTGAACCAGCTCAAACCCATTGCGCGCTTCACCGCTGACCCCACCGTGCTGGTGGTGCGCGCAGACAGTCCTTGGAAAACCTACGCCGAGTTCATCGCGTACGCCAAGGCCAACCCAGGAAAAATTTCGTTTGGCTCGTCTGGCAACTACGGCACCATGCATGTGCCGATGGAGCAACTCAAGTCAGCCACCGCCACCTTCATGCTGCATGTGCCTTACACCGGTGCTGCACCCGCTGTGTTGTCGTTACTCAGTGGACAAATTGATGCTGTATCCACTGGCCCCGCCAGTGTGAAGCAACAAATTGCTTCAGGCCGCTTACGCGCTTTGGCGCATTGGGGTGAAGGCCGCTTGGCCAGCATGCCCGATGTACCCAGCTTCAAAGAGTTGGGCGTACCCATTCAGTACTCGCAGTGGTCGGGCATGTTTGTGCCCGCCGATACACCTGCTGCCGTGGTGGACAGCTTGCGCCAAGCTGCCAAATTCGCCGCACAAGATGCGCGCGCGGTGGGTGCACTCACAGCCTCGGGCACCTCGTTCATGTACCAAGACGCAGCCGACTTTGAGCGCTTCGTGCAAGCCGATGCCAAAGAGATGAGCGCGCTCGTAGGGCGCATTGGCAAAGTTGACTGAACCTTCCACATCACGGAGACATCACATGATTCAACTGCACCGCTCGCTCAAACTCATCGCTGTGGCTTTGGCGCTTGGCTCTGGTATCGCCCATGCACAAAGCTACCCTAATCGTCCCGTCAAAATCGTGGTGCCCTTTGCAGCCGGCGGCCCTGCTGACAACTACGCACGCTTCATGGCGCAGCGTTTGAGCGATGAATTCAAACAGCCCTTTGTGGTGGACAACAAGCCGGGCGCTGGTTCCATCATCGGCACTGACTTTGCGGCCAAATCACCCGCTGACGGCTACACCTTGTTGATGATGTCGAATGCGCACACCGTCAACGAGTCGCTCATCCCCAACAAGCCCTTTGGTTTGATGAAAGACTTTGTGGGCATCGCGCCTGTCAACTATTCCAACTTGCTGCTGGTGGTTCACCCTTCTGTGCCTGTGAAAAACGTGGCCGAACTCGTGGCCTTGGCCAAGTCCAAACCGGGCAAGCTCAACTACGCCTCGTCTGGCAACGGCACGCCCTACCACATGGCAGGTGAACTGTTCAAACACATGGCCGGTATCAACATGACGCACATCCCCTACAAGGGCAGCTCGGGCGCACGCACCGACATCGTGGGCGGCCAAGTCGATGTGATGTTTGATGCAGAAACCACCATGGCCGAATTTGCACGTAACGGCCAAGTGCGCATGCTGGGTTCAACTGGCGTGACACGCTCCACCAACTTGCCTGATGTGCCCACCGTGGCCGAAACCGTGCCCAAATACGAAGCCACGATTTGGCTGGGCTTCATGGCGCCCAAAGGCACACCCGCTGACATCGTGACCAAGCTCAACGCCGAGATGCGCAAGATCGTCAACAACCCCGACGTGAAAACCGCATGGGCCAAACAAGGTGCTGTGCCCATGTCAATGAGCGTGGCTGAGTTTGACCAATACCTCAATGCCGACATTGCCAAGTGGGCCAACATCGTCAAAGTGTCGGGCGCTAAAGCCGACTAACGCAACATTACAAAAGCCCCATCACCGAAAGCACACCATGCATGTATTGAGTGGCGGCGCAGCCGCAGCCGTGGTCAAAGCCGTTCAGGCTGAGTTTGAAAAATCAACGGGCACCCCCATCCACGGCACGTTCAGTGCTGTGGGTCAAATGCGGGATCAGCTTGTCGGTGGTACGCCGTGTGATGTGGTCATCCTCACCAAACCACTCATTGAGCAACTCATCGCCTCGGGCTATGTGGTGGCGGGCAGTGCACGCTCGTTAGGCAAAGTCAAAACAGGTGTGGCAGTGCGCAGTGGCACCGCACACCCCAGCGTCAACACACGCGAGCAACTGCACGCAGCCATGAGCGCAGCACAAGGCATTTACTTTCCAGACCCCGACAAAGCCACGGCTGGCATTCACTTCATGAACGTGCTGAAAGCATTGGGTCTAGATGAAACCATGCGCAGCAAATTTCGCGTGTTCCCCAACGGCGCAACCGCCATGGGTGAAATGGCCAAGAGCAACGAGAGCGGTTTGATTGGCTGCACCCAAGTGACTGAAATCAACTACACCGAAGGCGTGGACTTGGTTGATGTGTTGCCTGCTGAGTTTGAGCTAAGCACCGACTACACATTGGGCATTTGCACGCACGCACACAACCCAGCGCATGCTGAGCTGTTGGCAGACTTGCTAACCGGCGCTGCCTCTGCAGCGGTGCGCCAACAAGGTGGGTTTGAGTTTTAAACAAACTCTAAAATTAGGGCATGTCTGCCCACACAAGCCTCAGCGCCGCCACACACCCTGACACCTCCAGCTCGGTGCTGGAATTTGCCAACTGCCAGTGGCGCGTGCGCAGGCCAAAGCCCTTTGTGTTGGTGATTGAAGGTGAAGTCGGGCAAGAGGCCGCAGCCCCCACCGACTACCTTCACGACAAACTTCTGTTGCCCGAATGGCGCGAAGCCTTTTACAAGCTGGTCGATGCCACGGGCTTGGTGGTTTGCCTGAACGTACACACCCAACACCCCGCTTACCGCGATGTGCGCGGGCGCTCTAGCAAAGGGCGGCTGAGCCAAGGCGAGTACTACCACCACGACGGCTGCACAGGTCCCGTCAAACCGCGCTTTGTGGAAATTCGCTGCCCCATCCAGCCACAAACACGCGGCGTGGCCACCGCTGTAGCGCCCCATCACGATGTGGTCAAAGCCATGGTGCAAGTGTTGCCTGCCGAGCTAGCCGCCACGTCCGCACTGGCCACACAAGACATGAGCCCCGAAGCCTTGGAGCAAATGGACTACGCCGCGCTAGACCACTTGCAAGGCCTCATCACGCGCACCGTGCGCAAAAAGCTCAACGCCGAAGGCGCACGCAGCTACTTCCGCCAAGTGGATGCCGCCGCCAACGCCTACTTTGAACCTTGGGCCTTGGGCGAAAGCCGCTTCATTGCCAACGCGAACAGCGGCATCACCATGCAACACCGCCGCGCCTACCAAGCCCCACACACCGGCGGCGTGGCCAATGGCCACTTGGTCAAGCGCTGGACCAATGAAGAGCTGCTGCTACCCGGCCAAGTGGTGGACCAAGCCTTGATTGCTGCGCTGTGCAGCGAAGAAGGTGATGAAGCGGATGGGGAGCGGGCTGAGGGGTGTTATCTCGGGGCGCATTGAGATGCGGTGAATAGGCCGCTTAATCACCGCATGAAATGCGGCGATTAGCAAACTCAGACCTGCCAAGCTAGGGACAATTTGTCCCTAGGTAATCGTGTAACTGTAGTTTCACGGGACGAACATTGGGTATGAGCATCTCCATTGGCTGCAACTGATAACTGAAGCGAAAGTATTTATCGCTCTTCTCACGAGTCACTCCGGACCGCCAAATAGAACTAATCGCGTAAACATAGAGACTTGTCAAATTAATCCAATGGATTAGAATGGAATCTCTACTCACCATCGCAGAGCTGCCCGAATACATACGTCGTGCTGAGAAACTGATGAGCGCGTCTGAGCGCTTGGACATCATCAACTACTTGGCTGCGCATCCAAAGGCAGGCGACTTAATGGAAGGCACGGGTGGTATTCGCAAACTGCGCTGGGGACGAGGCGCACAGGGCAAGTCAGGCGGTGTGCGCGTGATCTATTACGTTCACAGTGAACACATGCCGCTTTATCTGCTGACACTGTTTGCAAAGAATGAACGTGCCAACATCAGCAAAGCTGAGCGTCATGAGTTGGCAGAACTGGTCGATTTGCTAGTGCAAATTTGGTTTGAATCGTGAAAGGAAAACACATGACAAGTGCATTCAACAGCATCAAACAAGGTTTGACTGAAGCCGTTGCGCACGCCAAAACCAAAGACACCAAAACCTCTGGTGTGAAGCTGTATCAACCCCACGCAGTTGATGTATCAAACCTGCGCCAACGCCTGAGCCTGACACAAGAGCAGTTTGCCGCACGCTTTGGTTTTTCAGTGGCTACATTGCGCCATTGGGAACGTGGTGACCGTTCACCCAGCGGTGCTTCGCTGGTGCTGCTCAATGTGATTGATCGCAATCCAACAGCGGTGCTGCAAGCATTGCAATAAAACAAGCAGAAACAATCTTCAATAAAAGAAGCCGCCAACCCTTTCAGGTTGGCGGCTTCTTTGTTTACAGCGCGAAGCGTTTACTTCTTGCTAGGCGGTAAGTCCGTGCAGCTACCGTGCGCCACCTCTGCCGCCATGCCGATGCTTTCGCCCAGCGTAGGGTGTGGGTGGATGGTTTTGCCGATGTCCACAGCGTCTGCGCCCATCTCGATGGCCAGAGCGATCTCGCCAATCATGTCGCCCGCATGTGTGCCCACCATGCCGCCGCCCAAGATCTTGCCGTGGCCGTGGGCCTCGGGTGAATCATCAAACAACAGTTTGGTCACGCCTTCGTCACGGCCGTTGGCAATGGCGCGGCCCGAGGCGGTCCAAGGGAACAAGCCCTTTTTCACCTTGATGCCTTGCGCTTTGGCTTGGTCTTCGGTCAAACCCACCCATGCCACTTCGGGGTCGGTGTAGGCCACGCTTGGGATGACGCGTGCGTTGAAGGCAGCAGCGGCCAACTCTTTGTTGCCTTGCAGTTCACCCGCGATGACCTCGGCCGCCACGTGTGCTTCGTGCACCGCCTTGTGCGCCAACATGGGCTGACCCACGATGTCGCCAATGGCGAAGATGTGCGGCACATTGGTGCGCATCTGGATGTCGACGTTGATGAAGCCGCGGTCAGTCACCGAGACGCCCGCTTTTTCAGCGGCGAGTTTTTTGCCATTGGGCGTGCGGCCCACGGCTTGCAACACGAGGTCATACACCTGCGGCGCGGGGGCAGTGCCGCCCTCTTCTGCCGGTGCAAACGTGACTTCAATGCCTTCGGGCAAGGCGCGTGCGGACACGGTCTTGGTCTTGAGCATGATGTTGTCAAAACGCTTGGCGTTCATCTTTTGCCAGATCTTCACCAAGTCGCGGTCAGCGCCTTGCATGAGGCCGTCCATCATTTCCACCACGTCCAGGCGTGCGCCCAGCGTGCTGTAAACGGTGCCCATCTCTAGGCCAATGATGCCGCCGCCCAAAATGAGCATGCGCTTGGGCACTTCTTTGAGCGCCAAAGCGCCGGTGCTGTCCACCACACGTGGGTCGTTGGGCATGAAAGGCAAACGCACGGCTTGCGAGCCCGCCGCGATGATGGCGCGCTTGAACGCGACCACTTTTTTGCTGCCGGTTTGCTCTTGCGCCGTGCCACTGGTTTCCAACACTTCGAGGTGGTTCGCACCCACGAACTGGCCTAAGCCGCGCACGGTGGTGACCTTGCGCATCTTGGCCATGGCAGCCAAGCCGCCTGTGAGTTTGCCAATGACTTTTTCTTTGTGACCACGCAGCTTGTCGATGTTGACCGCAGGGGCACCGAAGTCCACGCCGAGGTCAGCCATGTGGCTGACTTCGTCCATCACCGCTGCAACGTGCAACAAGGCTTTGGATGGGATGCAACCCACGTTCAAGCACACGCCGCCCAAGGCGGCGTAGCGCTCAACGATGACGACGCTCAAACCGAGGTCAGCCGCACGGAATGCAGCCGAGTAACCACCAGGGCCACCACCCAACACGAGCACATCGCACTCGAGGTCGGCAGAGCCGCCGAAGGATGAGGCTGTGGGGGCAGGTGCGGCAGCCACTGGCGCAGCGGGTGCTGCTGCAGCTGGAGCCGCTACGGGAGCTGCTGGAGCAGCGGCTGCGCCTTCTGCATCCAACACCAACACCACCGAGCCTTCTTTGACCTTGTCGCCCAGCTTGATCTTCAGCTCTTTCACCACACCCGCGTGTGAAGATGGAATTTCCATCGACGCTTTGTCGGACTCGACGGTGATGAGCGATTGCTCTGCTTTGACGGTGTCGCCGGGTTTGACCAGCAACTCGATCACGGCCACTTCGTCGAAGTCGCCGATGTCTGGAACTTGGATATCAATCAGTGCCATATCAAGTCCTTAGAGCAACACGCGACGGAAGTCGCCGAGGATTTGACCGAGGTACGCATTGAAGCGTGCCGCTGCGGCGCCGTCGATGACGCGGTGGTCCCACGTCAAGCTCAGAGGCAACATCAAGCGAGGCACAAACTCTTTGCCGTTCCAAATGGGTTCCATGGTGCTCTTACACACACCGAGGATGGCCACTTCGGGCGCGTTGATGATAGGCGTGAAGTACTTGCCACCAATGCCGCCGAGGCTAGAGATGGTGAAGGTTGCGCCGGTCATTTCTGCGGGGCCGAGTTTGCCGTCGCGGGCTTTCTTGGCCAGCTCTGACATTTCTTGGCTGATTTGCAGCACGCCTTTTTTGTCGCAATCGCGGATGACGGGCACCATCAAACCATTGGGCGTGTCAGCGGCAAAGCCGATGTGCCAATAGTTTTTGTAGACCAGTGCATCGCCGTCGAGCGAGCTGTTGAACTCTGGGTATTTCTTGAGCGCAGCCACGCAAGCCTTGATCAAGAACGCCAGCATCGTGACTTTGACGCCCGACTTTTCGTTCTCTTTGTTGGTCGACACGCGGAAGGCTTCGAGGTCAGTGATGTCGCAGTCGTCATGGTTGGTGACGGCTGGAATCATGATGGCGTTGCGCAACAGGTTGGCACCGCTGATCTTCTTGATGCGGCCCATTTCTTTGCGCTCGACAGGACCGAACTTGGCAAAGTCGACCTTTGGCCATGGGATGAGGCCCAAGGCTGCACCATCGCCACCCGCAGCGCCACCCTTGGCGGCTTGCGCCTTGGTTTGTGTGGCGCCCGACATGACGGCCTTGGTGAAGGCTTGCACGTCGTTTTGGGTGATACGGCCCTTAACGCCAGAGCCTTTGAGCTCTTCCAACGGCACACCGAGTTCGCGTGCGAACTTGCGCACCGAGGGCGATGCGTGTGGCAGGCCCAAGGTGGGTGCGCCAGGTGCATGTGCGGGTGCTGCCACGGCAGCAACAGCTGAAGCAACTGCAGTGGTTGCAGCGACAGCTGCTGGCACAGCAGCCACGACTGCAGATGCGGCAGCCGCCACAGGTGCAGCGGCGGCAGACACAGTGCCTTCCAAAATGGCCAGCAAGTCGCCGATGTTGACGGTGTCGCCCACTTTGACTTTGAGCTCTTTGAGCACGCCCGCGTGTGAGGATGGAATTTCCATCGACGCTTTGTCAGACTCAACGGTGATGAGCGATTGCTCCACCTTGATGCTGTCACCAGGCTTCACAAACACTTCAATGACGGCGACGTCTTTGAAGTCGCCAATGTCTGGCACGTGAATTTCGATGGGACCTGATGCAGATGGCGCGGCTGCGGCCACGGGGGCAGCAGCAACGGGTGCTGGCGCAGCGGCAGCGGCCGGAGCTGCTGCGGGCGCGGCAGCCGCAGGGGCTGCGGCGGCACCAGCGGCTTCCACCACCAACACCACAGAGCCTTCTTTGACCTTGTCGCCCAAAGCCACTTTGAGCTCTTTGACCACACCCGCTGTGCTGGATGGAATTTCCATCGAGGCCTTGTCTGATTCGACGGTGATGAGGGACTGTTCCGCTTTCACGGTGTCGCCCACTTTGACCAGCAACTCAATGACTGCGACTTCGTCGAAATCCCCGATATCCGGGACTTTTACTTCTACCAATGCCATGTTATGTCTCCCGAATTTTTAGGCGTACAGCGGGTTGATTTTGTCGGTTTTGATGCCGTACTTTTTGATGGCTTCAGCCACTTGTGCCACTGGCACGGTACCTTCTTCGCTGAGGGCTTTGAGGGCGGCGACCACGATGTAGTGGCGGTTGACTTCAAAGTGCTCACGCAGCTTGCTGCGGAAGTCAGAACGACCGAAACCGTCTGTGCCCAACACTTTGTAGGTGCGGCCTTTGGGAATGAACGGACGAATCTGTTCGGCATAGGCTTTCATGTAGTCGGTCGAGGCGACCACGGGGCCAACGTAAGGGTCCAACTGAGCAGCCACGAAAGGCACCTTGGGTGTTTCGGTGGGGTGCAACAAGTTGTAACGCTCAGCATCTTGGCCGTCGCGCGTGAGTTCGTTGAAGCTTGGGCAGCTCCACACGTTGGCAGCAACGCCCCAATCGGCAGCGAGCAAATCGCGAGCAGCGATGGATTCGCGCAGGATGGTGCCCGAGCCCAACAAGTTCACGCGGGGTGCAGTTTTCTTGCCCTCGCCTTGTTGCAGCAAGTACATGCCTTTGATGATTTGCTCTTCGGTACCCGCCTTGAGGCCAGGCATCGCGTAGTTTTCGTTCAACAAGGTCAAGTAGTAGAAGACGTTGTCTTGCTTCTCGACCATGCGCTTCAAACCGTGGTGCAAGATGACACCGACTTCGTGTGCGAAGGTGGGGTCATACGACACGCAGTTGGGAATGGTGTTGGCCATGATGTGGCTGTGACCGTCTTCGTGCTGCAAGCCTTCGCCGTTCAAGGTGGTACGGCCTGAGGTGCCGCCCAACAAGAAGCCACGTGCTTGCATGTCGCCCGCAGCCCATGCCAAGTCGCCAATGCGTTGGAAACCAAACATCGAGTAGTACACGTAGAACGGCACCATGATGCGGTTGCTGGTGGAGTAACTGGTGGCAGCAGCAATCCAGCTCGACATACCACCGGCTTCGTTGATGCCCTCTTGCAAGATTTGGCCAGCTTTGTCTTCCTTGTAATACATCACTTGGTCTTTATCGACCGGTGTGTAGTTTTGACCCGCTGGGTTGTAAATACCAATTTGACGGAACAAACCTTCCATACCAAAGGTACGGGCCTCGTCCACCAAAATTGGCACCACACGTGGGCCAAGTGCTTGGTCACGCAAGAGCTGCGTGAGGAAGCGTACATAGGCTTGGGTGGTCGAGATTTCACGGCCTTCAGCCGTAGGCTCCATCACCGATTTGAAGATGTCCAACGACGGCACGGTGAAGGTTTCTTCGGCTTTCGTGCGACGGTGTGGCAAGTAGCCGCCCAAAGCCTTGCGGCGCTCGTGCAGGTATTGCATTTCAGGGGTGTCATCCGCAGGCTTGTAGAACGGCACGTTGGCCAATTCGCTGTCAGGCACGGGAATGTTGAAGCGGTCACGCATGTACTTGATGTCTTCATCCGTGAGCTTCTTGGTTTGGTGAACGTTGTTCTTGCCCTCGCCCGCTTTGCCCATGCCAAAACCTTTGACAGTCTTGATCAGCAACACAGTCGGTTGGTCTTTGTGATTGACCGCTTGGTGGTAAGCCGCATAGACCTTCTGTGGGTCGTGACCGCCACGCTTCAAGGCCCAGATTTCGTCATCGCTCATGTGCGAGACCATTTCGAGCGTACGTGGATCGCGACCGAAGAAGTGCTTGCGTACATAAGCGCCGTCGTTGGCTTTGAACGCTTGGAAGTCACCGTCCAAGGTTTCCATCATGATCTTGCGCAATGCGCCGTCTTTGTCGCGAGCCAACAGCTTGTCCCACTCGCTGCCCCACAAGAGCTTGATGACGTTCCAACCGGAGCCACGGAATTCGCCTTCGAGCTCTTGCACGATCTTGCCGTTACCGCGCACGGGGCCGTCCAAACGTTGCAAGTTGCAGTTGACCACGAAGATCAGGTTGTCGAGTTTTTCGCGCGCGGCCAAACCGATGGCGCCCAATGATTCCACTTCGTCCATCTCACCGTCGCCACAGAACACCCACACCTTGCGGTTCTCGGTGTTGGCAATGCCACGTGCGTGCAAGTACTTCAAAAAGCGCGCTTGGTAAATCGCCATCAATGGGCCAAGGCCCATAGACACCGTTGGGAACTGCCAGAACTCAGGCATGAGTTTGGGGTGTGGGTAGCTGGACAAACCTTTGCCATCCACTTCTTGACGGAAGTTGAGCAATTGCTCTTCGGTCAAACGGCCTTCCAGATAAGCGCGGGCATAAACGCCGGGTGACACGTGACCTTGGATGTACAAGCAGTCGCCACCGTGGTTTTCGTTTTCAGCGTGCCAGAAGTGGTTGAAGCCCGCACCAAACATGTGGGCCAAGGATGCGAATGAACCGATGTGACCACCAAGGTCGCCACCGTCTTCGGGGTTGTGGCGGTTGGCTTTGACCACCATCGCCATCGCGTTCCAGCGCATGTAAGCACGCAGACGTTCTTCAATTTCAATGTTGCCGGGGCAATGGGCTTCTTGATCAGGCTCGATGCTGTTGACATAACCCGTGGTGGCAGAGAACGGCATGTCGATGCTGCTCTCGCGCGCATGTTCGAGCAATTGCTCTAACAAAAAGTGAGCGCGCTCTGGCCCCTCTGCGTTGATGACGGCGGACAAAGCGTCCATCCATTCACGCGTTTCTTGGCTGTCCACGTCGGTGCGCAGATCGTTCGGTTGTGCTGACATGCTTGTCTCCTCTTGTTGCACTTGTTTTGACTCGAATGTACGAAGTTTCGCACAAATTTTAAAAATTTCAAATAGCGACTATTGATTTCTTATTATGAAATTCAGTAATTACCTCAAAGAATGATTTCAAGGCAGACATAAACTCACAACACATGCTCAAACCATCGTCTACCTCCCCGCATATCCAACTGATCACTTTGTGGCGCCAATGGTGGCGCAAGCAAACGCCAAACCGTCAAGACCGCTTCGCCTTCATCGCTCCGCTGGCTGCCGTGGTGTTGTTCATGGCCGCCATTACAACTGCATTTTGGTACCTACGTTACGAAGAAATCGTGCGTGAGCAAGAAGTCGTTCGCCGCGATGTGGAGTACGCCCAACAACGTTTACGCCTGCGCCTGCTTGATAAACAAGAACAAATCATGCGCATGGCGCGTGACATTGCCAACAGGGAAACCGATAGCAAAGCTTTTTCTGGCGAAGCCCAAACTCTGTTAAACCAAAGTCCAGAGCTGGCTAGCTTGACATGGTTGAACGTACGTCAACATGTGCATGCGTCTTATGCCAGTGCCAGCAACAATTCGACGATGAGCTTTCTCACGGGCAATGTGGTCACCCACGGTGAAACACTCAGCACGTTTCATTTAGCGCGGGACTTGCAGCAACCTGTTTACTCGCAGCCCATCATCGAGAAACGCCCTAATGCTGCGCCTTACACACACTTGCAATTACAAGTACCCATCGTCACACATGGCAAATTTGAAGGCGTCTTGCTGGCCGAATACACGATGGACGGCATGTTGCGATTTGCAGTTCCCAACGAAATCGCCAACCGTTATGCCATTTCTTTGCGAGACGTGAACAACAACGTGCTAGCAGGCCAAGCCAACAAAGCGCGCCCCAAAGTGACCGAGGTGTTGCCCTGGCTCTTTCAAACCAACGAATACGAAGTACCCATCACCCCTGTGGGCTATGCACTCTCACTGCACGCGCAGGCCTACCGCACCTCGCAAGGTTTGATTGGCAACGGCGTGTTTTGGTTGGTGGCCGTGCTCAGCGCCATGACCGCTTGGATGTTGATTGGCACTTGGCGACACACGCGCCGACGCGTGCAAGCACAGCAAGCCTTGGTAGCAGAGACCAACTTTCGTCGCGCGATGGAGAACTCCATCCTCACTGGCATGCGCGCCATGGACCTGAAGGGCCGCATCACGTATGTGAACGCGGCGTTCTGCCAAATGACGGGCTGGACCGAAGACGAATTGGTGGGCCGTGTCCCGCCGTTCCCGTATTGGCCCGAAGAAGACCGCGAGACGCTGGAAGAAAAGCTGGCACAAGAGCTCAAGGGCGACACCACAGCCAGTGGCTTTCAAGTGCGCGTGAAACGCAAAAGCGGCGAAGTGTTTGACGCACGTTTGTATGTCTCGCCACTCGTGGATGCACGTGGTCAGCAAACGGGTTGGATGACGTCAATGACCGACATCACCGAACCCAACCGCGTGCGCGAACAACTCTCTGCCGCACATGACCGCTTCACCACCGTGCTCGAAGGTTTGGATTCCTCCGTGTCTGTGGCCCCTTTGGGCAGCAAAGAATTGTTGTTTGCCAACAAGCTGTATCGCCAGTGGTTTGCCACCACCACGCAAGGGCACTTGAGTTTGGTCACACAAGCAGGACAACCCCGCACGCTGGGTATTTCTGATGCCGCTGATGACGACAGCCAAGACCAAGACGATGGTTTGATGGGTCTACCTACCGAAGGCATCACCGAAACCAAAGCCGAAAACGCCGAGATTTACGTCCCCGAATTGGGCAAGTGGCTAGAGGTGCGTTCTCGCTACCTCAACTGGGTGGATGGTCGTTTGGCGCAAATGGTGATTGCCTCCGACATCACGCCGCGTCGCCAAGCCGAAGAGCAAGCCCAAGTGCAAGCTGAACGCGCGCAATCGGCCAGCCGCCTCATCACCATGGGCGAGATGGCGTCTAGCGTGGCACACGAGTTGAATCAACCGCTGACGGCCATCAACAACTACTGCAGTGGCATGGTGTCGCGCATCAAAGCCAACAATTTGACTGAGGAAGAGTTGCTCAAGGCTTTGGAGAAAACCGCCCACCAAGCGCAACGTGCAGGGCAAATCATTCAACGCATTCGCACATTTGTGAAACGCAGCGAACCCAACCGCACCCCATCCGATGTGATCGCCATGGTGACTGAAGCCGTGGAGTTGGCGGGCATTGAAATGCGCCGAAGACAAGTGCGCCTGACCCAAGTCGTCGCAGCACGCTTACCCGCTGTGAACGTGGACCCCATCTTGATTGAGCAAGTGTTGGTGAATTTGATGCGCAATGCCGCAGAGTCAATTGACTTGGCCCAGCGCCCGCTCACACGCCGCGATGTAGAGCTAAAGGTATTACCGCGCAGCGAAGAAGGCCTACCTGTGGTTGAGTTTTCAGTCACCGACACCGGGCGCGGCTTGCCACCCGAGGTGATGGAACGGTTGTTTGAAGCCTTCTTCTCCACCAAGTCAGAAGGCATGGGCATTGGCCTCAATTTATGCAGATCGATCGTCGAGTCCCATCAAGGCCGGATGAAGGCTGAGAACCTCTACAATGGCGATGAAATAACGGGCTGCCGCTTTTCCTTCTGGATACCGGTCCGATAGGTTGGAGTTGTTTGATGAGTTTGATTCCCAAAAAAGGTACGGTCTACGTTGTGGACGACGACGAGGCTGTACGCGATTCCTTGCAATGGTTGTTAGAGGGCAAGGACTACCGCGTTCGCTGCTTCGATTCCGCTGAAACTTTCCTCAGCCGTTACGACCCACGTGAGGTGGCTTGTTTGATCGTGGACATCCGCATGGGTGGCATGACAGGTCTCGAACTGCAAGACCGTTTGGTCGAGCGTAAGTCGCCTTTGCCCATTGTGTTCATCACCGGTCACGGTGATGTGCCTATGGCCGTGGACACCATGAAAAAAGGCGCAATGGATTTCATCCAAAAACCTTTTGATGAAACCGCTTTGGTGAATTTGGTTGAACGCATGTTGGCCCAGGCCACCACCTCGTTTGCCGAATCACAACAAGCCGCCAGCCGCGACGCGCTGATGGCCAAGCTGACCACCCGTGAAGCCCAAGTGTTGGAGCGCATCGTGGCCGGCCGTTTGAACAAGCAAATTGCAGACGACCTCGGCATCAGCATCAAAACAGTGGAAGCACACCGTGCCAACATCATGGAAAAGCTCAACGCCAATACCGTGGCAGACCTGCTAAAAACCGCTCTCGGACAAAACGCAGCCAAAGCCTAACCAGGCCGCACGTTTGCCAACCCTTTTAACGCCCGTGTCTCACGGGCGTTTTCAATTCAACCTCCTCTCTGTATACACAAGACCATGACTGCACAACTCATTGACGGCAACGCCCTCTCCAAACAACTGCGCGCCCAAGTGGCCGCCGACACAGCGGCGCTCAAAGCCAAGGGCCTCACACCAGGCCTCGCTGTGGTGCTGGTGGGCGACAACCAAGCCAGCCAGGTGTATGTGCGCAACAAGGTCAAGGCTTGCGAAGACGCTGGTCTGCACTCGGTGCTCGAAAAATATGAAGCCACCATGACCGAGGCCGATTTGCTGGCTCGTGTGGAAGCGCTCAACAACGACGACCGCATTCACGGCATCTTGGTGCAACTGCCCTTACCCGCCCACATCGACGCACAAAAAGTGATTGAAGCCATCAGCCCTGCCAAAGACGTGGACGGCTTTCACATCGCCAGCGCCGGGGCCTTGATGACCGGCATGCCAGGCTTTTGGCCTTGCACACCTTATGGCTGCATGAAGATGCTCGAGAGCATTGGTTACGACCTTAAGGGCAAACACGCCGTGGTCATTGGCCGCAGCAACATCGTGGGCAAGCCCATGGCGCTGATGCTGTTGCAAAAAGATGCCACGGTGACGGTGGCACACTCGCGCACCCAAAACCTCAAAGCCCTCACCTTGCAAGCTGACGTCATCGTGGCGGCAGTGGGCAAGCGCAATGTGTTGACGGCTGACATGGTCAAGCCAGGCGCGGTGGTGCTGGACGTGGGTATGAACCGCAACGACGAAGGCAAGCTGTGCGGCGATGTGGACTTTGACGGTGTGAAAGAAGTGGCCGGCTACATCACCCCTGTGCCGGGTGGGGTTGGGCCTATGACCATCACCATGTTGTTGGTCAATACCTTGGAATCGGCGCAACGGGCCTTATCTGAGAAGCATTGAGCTTTTGCGTTCATTGCACGTTGATGCTCGCTCTGCCAAGCTGAGCGGCCAGCGCTTGCTGCGCTCCTCGCAAGCGAATGTCGCTGCATCAAGCGCTGACCACTCAGCTTAGCAACGGTGCTGGGTACGCTACGAGGTTTAGGTTGAGACTCTCTTTCATTGGTACAAAATTTTTTATGACGCACGCTATCAATCCGCTTCTCGACTTCTCGAATCACCCGCTGTTCGATGTCATCCAACCTGCGCACATCGCGCCCGCACTTGATCAGCTCTTGCCTGCCGCCGATGCAGCCTTAGAGCAAGTCACTGCCACTGACTTCCCCGCAGAGTGGAAGGCGATTGCTGCCACGCTCGATGTCGCCACCGAGAAACTCAGCCGCGCTTGGGGCGCTGTGAGCCATTTGCACTCGGTGGCCGACACGCCCGAGTTGCGCGCAGCCTACACCGAAGCGTTGCCGCGCGTGACCGAGTTCTACACGCGCCTAGGCGCAGACGAGCGCTTGTATGCCAAGTACAAAGCCATCGACGTGGCCACCTTGAACGCCGAACAAAAACACGCACACACCTTGGCCATGCGCAACTTTGTGCTGTCAGGTGCAGAGCTGGTGGGTGCTGCCAAAGAACGGTTTGCTGCCATTCAAGAGCGTCAAGCCGAGGTGAGCCAAAAGTTCAGTGAGAACGTGCTGGACGCGACGGACCAATGGTCGGCCATCGTCACCGCCGAAGAGTTGGCCGGTGTGCCAGACGATGTGCTTCAAACCACACGCGCTGCGGCTGAAAAAGATGGTGTGGCGGGCCACAAGCTGAATTTGAAAATGCCGTGCTACCTGCCCATCATGCAGTTTGCCCACAGCTCGGCCCTGCGCGAAAAGCTGTACCGCGCTTACGCCACGCGAGCGTCCGACCAGTCCGAGACCGTGCAAGCGGGCAAAGCCGAACAAGATAACACACCGTGGGTGAAAGAAATCTTGGCCCTGCGTCAAGAAGAAGCACAGCTCTTGGGCTATGCCAACTACGCCGAGGTGTCATTGGCGGCCAAGATGGCGCAGTCGCCCGCCGAGGTGATGGCCTTCTTGCGTGACCTCGCCAAACGTGCCCGCCCCTACGCCGAAAAAGACGTGGCCGAGATGCGGGCCTTTGCCGCCGAACACCTCAAGCTGCAAGACCCGCAACCGTGGGACTGGCCGTACATCGGCGAGAAGCTCAAAGAAGCGCGCTACGCCTTCAGCGAGCAAGAAGTCAAACCGTACTTCACCGCGCCCAAGGTGTTGGCCGGTTTGTTCAAAATTGTGGAGACCTTGTTTGAGGTGAGCATTCGCCGTGACCAAGCACCTGTGTGGCATCCTGCGGTGGAGTTCTACCGCATTGAACGCCACACCGAAGAAACACGCGCACGTGGATTGCCTCCAGTGCTGGTGGGCCAGTTCTACCTCGACCCCGGCGCACGCGCAGGCAAACGCGGCGGCGCTTGGATGGACGATGTGCGCGCGCGTTGGCTTCGCCCCGACACAGATGCGTTGCAAACACCCGTGGCACACCTCGTGTGCAATTTCTCCGAAGCCGTGGGCGACAAGCCGCCGCTGCTCACGCACGATGACGTGATCACCCTCTTCCACGAATGCGGCCACGGCTTACACCACATGCTCACGCAAGTGAACGAACGTGACGTGTCGGGCATCAGCGGTGTGGAATGGGATGCGGTCGAGTTGCCCAGCCAGTTCATGGAAAATTTTTGCTGGGAATGGTCCGTGTTACGCCACATGACCGCGCATGTGGACACAGGCGAACCCTTGCCACGCGCGTTGTTTGACAAAATGCTGGCCGCCAAAAACTTCCAAAGCGGTTTGCAAACCTTGCGCCAAATTGAATTCTCGCTTGTTGACATGCTGCTGCACACCGAAGGCGAGAAAGCGCAAAACTTCATGCAAGTGCTGCGCGATGTGCGCGCCGAAGTAGCCGTGTTGCAAAGCCCTGCATGGGGTCGCACGCTGCACACCTTCAGCCACATTTTTGCGGGCGGTTATGCCGCCGGTTACTACAGCTACAAATGGGCCGAGGTGCTGAGCGCCGATGCCTACGCTGCGTTTGAAGAAACCGCAGGTGCGGATGGCGAACCCAGCATTGACACCGGCCGTCGTTACCGCGAAACCATCCTAGAAGTCGGCGGTAGCCGTCCTGCGATGGAATCGTTCAAAGCCTTCCGTGGTCGCGAACCTCAGTTGGATGCATTGCTGCGCCACCAAGGCATGAGCGCCGCGCATTAAGCATCACCAAGGAATCGTTGCGCCTTTGTAGTCCACAAAGTGCGCAGCGGCTTGCGCTGGCAAATCATCCAAAGCTTGCAATAAACCCACCACCGATTGCGCCGGTGTGAGGCAGTCTTGCGCAGGTACAAACGGCGCTGACAAGCCTGACGCCACCGTGCCCGGTTGCATGGCCGCTACCACCAATTGCGGGCGTTTGCGGGCTGCTTCAATTGCTGCAGTTTGCAACACCATGTTCAGTGCCGCCTTGGCTGCGCGATAGCCATACCAACCGCCTTTGCGGTTGTCGCTGATGCTGCCCACGCGCGCTGACAGCTTGGCGTAGATGCTGCGTTGCTCAGTGGCCAGCAAAGGTACAAAGTGTTTGAGCAGCAGCGCAGGGCCAATCGTGTTGACTTCAAACGCACGGGCCAGTTGCGCAGCGTTGAGTGCGCCCATGTGTTTTTCTGGCCCCTGCCCGTCGATGGTGAGCCCGCCTGTGGCATCAATGATGAGGTGAAACGGGCCACGCAATGAAGCCGCGGCAGCAGCCATGCTGACTTCATCTGCTAAGCGAAATGCAGGCTGCGAACTACGCGACAAACCGACGACTTCGGCACATGCCACATCAGCCTGCAAGGCTTCAACAAAAGCACTCCCCAGCGCACCCGATGCGCCCAGCACCAAGGCTCGATACGAAGTGCCTAAACTTTTCAAAACGTCAGCGTCTTCACGCCGGTCGATGTACCCAGCAAACACACCTGCGCTTTTTGATGGGCAAACACGCCCACGGTCACCACGCCCGGCCATTGGCTGACTTGAGTTTCAAACTGGAGTGGGTCGCTGATTTTCAAACCTGTCACATCGACGATGTGTTGGCCGTTGTCGGTGACCAAAGGTTGGCCGTCTTTCAAACGCACCTTGGCGTTGCCGCCCATCGCAGCGAACTGACGCATCACGCGTGCGGTGGCCATGGGGATGACCTCCACGGGCAATGGGAACGCACCCAGTGCATCGACCAGCTTGCTTTCATCAGCAATGCACACAAACATCTTGGATTGCGCGGCCACAATTTTTTCACGCGTCAACGCAGCACCGCCGCCTTTGACCATGTGGCCTTGGTGATCAATTTCATCGGCACCGTCGATGTAGACCGACAGACTTTCCACCTCGGCGGCTTCAAACACCTGAATGCCTAATGCTTGCAAGCGTTCGGTGGACGCCACCGAGCTAGACACCGCACCTTTGATTTGGTCTTTCATGGTGGCCAAGGCGTCGATGAATTTGTTCACCGTTGAACCTGTGCCCACGCCCACCACTTCGCCAGGCACCACGTACTGCAAGGCGGCTTGGCCCACCAAAGTTTTCAATTCATCTTGAGACAAAGGTGCAGCATTTGTGGGCGTGTTCATGGGCGAAAATCCGAGGGTTTTATAAAAGCTTGAGATTATCCATGTCGTTGTTGCCTTATTCCCTCGCCCGCCCATTTCTGTTTGCCATGGATGCGGAAACCGCACATGAGCACACGCTGGCCATGTTGGCCCGTACGCAAAACACGCCGCTGGCGTGGGCCTATTGCCAAGAGCGCGTGCAAGACCCCGTTCAATTGGCAGGCTTGAACTTCCCCAACCGTGTGGGCTTGGCTGCAGGCTTGGATAAAAACGCCCACTGCATCGACGGCTTGGCCGCCATGGGTTTTGGTTTTGTCGAGGTCGGTACTGTCACGCCCAAAGGTCAGCCGGGCAACCCCAAGCCCCGAATGTTTCGGTTACCCGAAGCCAACGCGTTGATCAATCGCCTTGGGTTTAACAACGAAGGCTTGGATGCTTTCTTGGCGAACGTGAAGCTGGCCAAGTTCCGCAACAAGTCAGGCACACCCATGTTGCTGGGCCTGAACATCGGCAAGAACGCCGCCACGCCGATTGAAAATGCCGCTGACGATTATTTGATTTGCCTTGACGGCGTCTACCCACATGCCGACTACGTGACGGTGAACATCTCCAGCCCCAACACCAAAAATTTGCGCGAACTGCAAAGCGATGAAGCCTTGGACGCGCTCATTGGCACACTCGCCAAACGTCGCGCAGAACTGGCTCAGCAACACAACAAGCAAGTGCCCGTGTTCATCAAGATTGCGCCTGATTTGGAGAGCGACCAAATCGCGGTGATTGCGGCCACGTTGAAGCACCACTGCGTGCACGAGGGCACGCCATCTTGGGGTGTCATTGCAACGAATACAACGATTGCCCGCAATGCGGTGCAAGGCATGGCGCACGCCGACGAAACAGGCGGTCTCTCAGGCGCACCCGTGTTCGAGAAAAGCAACGAAGTCATTCGCCAGTTGCGCGCGGCGATGGGCCCCAACTTCCCCATCATCGGCGTGGGCGGTATTTTGAGCGGTGCAGATGCCGTTGCCAAAATCAAGGCGGGTGCCGACGTGGTGCAAATTTACACAGGGTTGATTTACAAAGGCCCAGCACTTGTGAAAGAAGCGGCCCAAGCGATTCGCGCCCAAGCCTGATCAGGTCTGGATCACGCGAAGACGGTGCGATACCCTTCAAAGCGCTTGGACCAATACGCATGGCTTAAGCGCTCGGTTTTCACACCTGTTCTCTCGTTGGCCGCATGCACAAATTTGCCATCGCCAATGTAGATGCCCACATGAGAAAACGCGCTGCCTAGCGTGTTGAAAAATACCAAGTCGCCGGGATGCGCTTGCGATGCATCAACAGGACGTGCAGCCTCTGCCATTTGTGCCGCGCTGCCTTTGATCGCAATGCCAGCTGACTCTTTGTACACAAAGGTCACCAAACCCGAACAGTCAAACCCCGTGTGGAGTTTTTTACCGCCATAGGTGTAGCCGCGGTCTAGCATGGCCATGGCTTGCATGACGATGTCTTGGCGCTTGGCGGGGTTGTTGGGGTAGCTTTGTGAGGTGGCCGTGGTCGATTGACGAGACACCGTCGAGCAAGCCAACAAAAATTGCGTCATGCAAACGCCAAGGAATAAGCGTTTATTCATGCGCGCAACTTTACTGCAAGGCCTGAACAACGGCATCACCGATCGCCAGCGCACTCGTCAAGCCTGGCGACTCAATGCCAAACAAATTCACCAAGCCTTTCACGCCATGCACGTCTGGGCCTTGGATACAAAAATCAGCCGCTTCGTCGTTGGGGCCTGATATCTTGGGGCGAATGCCTGCGTAGCCTGCTTGCAACGCACCATCACCTAAGGCCGGCCAATACTTGCGCACGGCGTCGTAAAACGCTTGCTCGTGCTCGGTGGACACTACCAAATCATCTGGGCTGTCCACCCATTGCACATCAGGACCAAACTTGGCCTGACCGCCCAGGTCAAGCGTCAAGTGCACGCCCAAACCTGCGGCTTCAGGCACGGGATAAATCAAACGCGAAAACGCTGACTTGCCTGAGAGCGTGAAATAGTTTCCTTTGGCAAAGTAAGCCTGTGGCACATGTTGTGCAGCCAACCCTTCAAAGCGTTTCGCCAGCCAAGGCGCGGTCAGCCCTGCTGCATTCACCACCGTTTGCGCCAACAACTCAGAACCATCGGCCATGCGCACGACGATGCCATCATCACGGCACGCCGCTGAAGCCACAGGCGAATTCAAGGCCACGATGCCGCCTGCATTTTCAAAATCACCTTGCAGACTCAGCATCAAACCGTGGCTGTCCACAATGCCCGTGCTGGGTGAATGCAAGGCCGCCACACATGACAGCGCGGGCTCCATCGCTTGCGCTTGCTCGGCGCTGAGCAGCACCACATCGGTCACGCCATTGGCATGGGCTTTTTGCAACACGGCATGAAGTGCAGGCAGTTGGTCCACATGTGTGGCCACAATCAATTTGCCACAGCGCTGGTACGACACACCGCGCTCTGCGGCATAGGCATACAGCATGTCGCGACCTTGCACGCACAACTTGGCCTTGAGTGAGCCTTGTGGGTAGTAAATGCCGGCGTGAATGACTTCGCTGTTGCGCGAACTGGTGCCCGTGCCAATAGCGTCCGCCGCTTCCAACACCAACCACTCGCGGGCAGTTTCTGGTGCAGCTTGAATCAAAGCACGCGCTGCAGCCAAACCCACCACACCTGCGCCAATCACCACACCGTCTACTTTATCCACCGCTGCTCTCCTGCGTTTTGACCCAATATTAGAACCTGTTCGGCAACACCCCAACACATAAGAAAAACGGCTCCCGAAGGAGCCGTTTCAGAGGTCTTGGAAAACCTTAAAAATTAACGCTTCTTAGCAGCAGGCTTGGCTGTTTTCAAAGCAGTTTCAGTCAGGTTTTTGTAGTTGGCTTCAGCAACATCAGTGGCTTGCTTGACAGCTTTTTGCACAGATTCCAAAGCGTTGTTACCAGCGGCAACGGCAGTTTTGAATGCGGCCACAGCGGCTTCAGAACCAGCAGGTGCGTTTTTAGCAGCGTTGTCCACCATGGCGTGGAAAGCTTTTTGAGCTTCAGCCACTTTAGATTCCACGTGACCATGGAAGTGTGAACCTGTACCTGTTGCGATTTCAACCAAGTGACGGTTGTAGGCCACAGCTTTTTCAGCCAAAGGTTGGAACAGGCTCGCTTGCAAAGCCAACAACTCTTGTGCGTCTTTCACGCTCAAAGCGGCGTTGGTTTGTTTTTGTGAATCAGCCAAAGTGCTTTTCGCAGCAGCCAAGTTCAACTCGATGAGTTGTTCTACGCCAGAGAAAGCTTTGTTGGTCAAACCAACCAAAGTTTCCAAGTTGGCTTTGTTCGCGGCGATTACTTGTTCAGGTGTCAAAGTCATTTCAAATCTCCAAAATATTAAAGGGATGGTCAAACTGCTCTGAACCTGGCCATTTGGCTAAAGTTATGTTGCAGTGCAGCATGACACGTATTTTAGGGACAAGTTTCACGCTGACAAGGGTTTTGCGCCGAAATGGTGCACTTTTAGAGCTGGCAGACTAAATCTGGCTTTTCAAACCCTTACTTCATGCCGTGTGCCCAATGGTGTTGCCACTGTAGGCTGTACTGTTCGGCCAAATCTGCGGATTTCAAAATCAAAAAGTTTTCTGCATTTCGGGTTGCTGCCGAGTTGGTGAAATTAAAACTGCCTGTGATGACGATGGTCCGGTCAATCACCATCACCTTGTTGTGAGCGATGGCGTGTTTGCCGTCTTGGCGCAGTTCAATTTGGGCATCAGTCAGTACATCCATCACATGACGGTTTGAATTTTGACTTTTTCGATCTAGCAACACACGCACCTCGACGCCACGTTGATGCGCTCTGATCAGCGCCTGCGCAATCGCGTTGTGGGTGAAACCATAGGCTTGCACCAACACCTCACGCTCACTGCCATCAATTGCTTTGACAATGGCCGCCGCAGCATTGGCTGGCGGCGTGAAATACACGCCCAACACCTCCACTGTCATCCCGCCATGGGTAGATTGTGCCCAAGCCCATGAACACACCCCACTCAACAAACCAATTAACAAAGACACAAAAAATTTCATAGTGCCAATGCTAAACCGTCATCTAATAATTTTCGATTATGACTTACAAGCGACAGCACCCAACGCGGGTAACGGGTAAAGTCAGAGCGCTTTGAAAACAAACACATCCTCCCCTCACGCCCTATCGCCCACCACCCGTCGGGCGATTTTTTTGTTGTCGCTGGCCACGTTTTGCAGCATGGCCTTGCAGCGCATTTGCGACCCCATGCTGCCTGAGCTGTCGCGGGTCTTCAATGCGCCCATCAGTGAGGCCTCGCGGGTCATTTCGTTCTTCGCCATCGCCTACGGTTTGATGCAGCTCTTTTATGGTCCCGTGGGCGACCGCTTGGGTAAGTACCGCGTGGTCATGCTGGCCACCATCGGCTGCAGCGTGGGCTGCGTGCTGTCGGCACTCAGTGCAGACCTGACCTTGCTCGTTATCGCACGCGTGGGTACTGCGCTGGCCGCCGCCGCCATCATCCCGCTCTCATTGGCGTGGGTGGGCGATGTGGTGCATTACGAGCACCGCCAAGAAACCTTGGCCCGTGTCGGTTTGGGCACCATGCTGGGTATCACGGCTGGTCAGTTGTTTGGCGGACTGCTGACCGACACCTTGGGTTGGCGATGGGCTTTTGCATTGATGGCCGCTGCTTTTGCCGTCGTGAGTTTCTTGCTTGGCCGACAGCTCAAACATTTGGAACCTATCGCGCACCCGATGCATGCACCCACTGGTTTTTTCAAGCAGCTGCAACAAGTGGCGCATAACCCATGGGCACGCACGTTTCTGAGCATCACCTTGATTGAAGGGGCCACCGTGTTTGGCGTGTTGGCCGTGACAGCGGCGCACTTGCACCAGGTACACCATATTTCCCTAACGTTGGCCGGCGGAACGACGGCACTCTTTGGGCTGGGCGGCATGGCTTACATGGCCACAGCCAAAATCACCATTCGACGCTTTGGAGAAGTGGGCTTGGCGCGATACGGCGGCATGAGCTTTGGCGCCGCATTCTTGGTGATTGCATTTGCACCTTGGTGGCAACTGGCACTGCCCTCTTGCTTTGTGGCGGGGTTTGGCTTTGCCATGTTTCACAACACCATGCAGGCCAAGGCCACGCAAATGGTGCCCACCGCACGTGGCACTGGCGTCACGTTGTTTGCTGGCTTTTTGTTTTTAGGTCAATCTCTCGGCGTGTTGGTGTTGGCTGAATTGTTAAGCCACTTCAACTCCCCGTTGATTTTGGGCGCTGATGCCGTAGTGGTTTGGGCCATGGGCATCTTTTTGTCACGCGCCATTGCCAAACGCAACGCGACACAGGCCGACCACGCTTAACATTGCACGCATGACTCAAGACATCGAACAACTCGCACAACAACTCGAACAACACCCAGACTACCGCGTGCTTCGCCGCCTCGTGCCTGGCCGTGTGTTCAACACACCCGCTCCCGGCCAAAAGCTCAGCAAAGGCATCGTCCTCGACACCGAGACCACCGGCTTTGATGTGGCCCAAGACCGCGTGATTGAGCTAGGCATGCTGGCCTTTGAATTCGACCCCGTCACAGGCGTGGTCTACCGCGTGGTGGATGTGCTGGACGAGCTGGAAGACCCAGGCTTTGCCATTCCTCCAGCCACCATCGCCGTGCACCACATCACCGACGAGATGGTGAAAGGCCAGCGCATTGACGACGCGCGCGTGGCTGAGTTTTTGAAAAATGTAGACGTGGTCATTGCCCACAACGCTGCGTTTGACCGCCCATTTGTGGAAGCCCGCTGGCCCATATTTGAACAACTCAACTGGGCTTGCAGCATCAAAGACATCGACTGGCGCGAAGAAGGTTTTGGCTCAGCCAAACTGGAGTATTTGCTGAGCACCCAAGGCTACTTTTACGAGGCCCACCGCGCCGAGGCCGATTGCTGGGCCTTGTTAGAGCTGCTCAACCAAGTACTGCCGCAAAGCCAACAAACCGCCCTGCTTGCGGTGCTGCTGACTTTGAACAAACCACAGCAAAAGGTGTACGCCATCAACTCCCCCTTTGAGACAAAAGACAAGCTCAAAGCACGCAACTACCGCTGGTCTGCCGAGCTGCGCTGCTGGAGTCGTGTGGTGGCAGGCGATGCGGAGATGAAGCAAGAACTGGAGTGGCTCAAACATCATGTGTACGCAGGCCGGAGTGCACGCGTGGAGCTAGAAACCACAGGTGGAAAAGTGCGTTACTCCAACCGCTTGGGCTATAAAGAAGTCGTCACGCTCTAAACATATGAAGCGCATGACACACAACAAAAAGCCGGGCTAGCCCGGCTTTTTGTTTGAGTGATTTGTTAATAACTCACAGGTTGCCAAGGCACTTGGCAGGTAGGCACATTGGGGTAATACTGTTGTGCGGTCGGGCAGAAATAAGCCACACGGCTAGGCGGTGCATATTGCTGTTGCACCACCACAGTTTGTGGCACAGCATAGCTGGGCGTGCTGGCTGCATACATCACGCTCCCCACCAACGCAGCACCCAGCACAGGAGCCAGCCAATAGTTGCTAGAGCCACGGTAGTGATCACCGTAACCATGACCGCCGTAGTAACGACCATAGCCACCGTGGCCGCCGCCATATCCACCATAACCACGGCCATCCGCTTGCGCGGGCAGAACCACGGAAAAGGCCAACAAACAAGCCAACAAGGTAGACATGCGTTTCATAGAACACTCACTTTGTGAAAAGGTAGCTCTACAACGCGCGGCACTTACAAACGGATGACAGCTTTACATACCCAAGGCTGCAGCAAACAAACCCACCACGCTCAGCAAGCCCACCAACCAGCACAAAGAACGCAAGCTGGCTTTGTCGGTGACGTAGCAAACCATGAAGCCCACGCGTGCTGCCACAAATACCAACGCGTACAAATCAATACGTGCGGCATCCACTTGTGCCAAGGTGGCAATGATCACGCCCGCCGCAAACAGTGGAAACGACTCAAAACTATTCGCCTGTGCCGCATTCGCACGTGCACGAAAACCTGTTTGCTGAGCTAACCACTCTCGTGGGTTGTGGTTGTCAAAATTTTTGAAACCCCACTTCGCGACCATGGCACACACATAGGGCAACAAGCCTGCGATCAACACGCACAGATAAGCTTTGTTCATCGCATCACCACCAACCAAGGACTGACACAGGTTTGCACCATCGGAAAGTACTGACCTGTTTCTCGGCAATAGTACGCCTCAACAGCTTGCTGCACAGGCTGACTGCTCACCCACTGCGTGGGCTGGGGATTGCTCATCACCACGACAGGTGGAGTGGTGATGATGACGGTGGAGGGTTGTACAGGGCGCGACAAATAAATGGATGTGCCCACAATCGCTCCGCCCACCAAAGCTGGGCCCCAAAAATAGTCACCTCGGTAGCCACCACGGTAACCGCCGTATGGGCCATGTGCTATTGCTGCGGCTGCCGTGGCGGCTAGCAACAGACCTAAAGCCAAGGTGCGAAATTTAGAAGTCATAGCTTGCTCTCTTTCTCTCAATGCCCAGATTGTGTTCTAAGCATGTAAAGAATTCATTAAGTTTTCCAAAGCCATGGCCACACGGGCCAAATGTGCATCTTGACCTGCCAAACCCGACACCATCAAGCCAACAGGTAACTCGCCCGCTGCGTGACACGGCAAGCTCCACGCACAGCCGTCCATGTAGTTGATGGCCGAAGGGTTGCGCAGCAGCAAACGGTTGACTTTGAAAAATGCCTCATCGTCTTGGAGCAATGGCTCGGTCAACGGTGCGACCATCGGCACGGTGGGGCACAACATGGCATCAAAACCGTGCAGCGTTTGTTTGGCCGTAGCGATCCACGTGTGGCGACGGTTGTGCAGCTCTAAATAGTCTTGTGCGCTGATGCCCTTGCCCAACATCATGCGGGCCACTACGCGGGGATCAATTTGGTGAGCACCGCGTTCTAGGCGGGCATGGTGTGCAGCGTAACTTTCGATGGGCGAAAAGCCACCGGGCATGCTGAGGACAGCAATGTCGCCCAGCGCTGTGAACGGTATCTCCACCACCTGCGCGCCCGCTTCGCTGATACGGCGCAGTGTGCGCACAAAAGCTTGGGCAACCGTGGTATCTAAATCATCCAGCATCAAAGTTTGCGGCACTGCAAAACGTAGGCCCTGCAAGTCAATCGCATCCGTAGGCAACGCTTGCTGAGAGAGCACCGCATCCACCGCCAAACACGCCCGCACCGAGTGGGTGATGCTGCCCACTGTGTCTAGCGTGCGCGACAGCTCCATCACGCCTTCCCGTGGGATACGCGCTTGCGTGCCCTTAAAGCCCACCAAGCCGCAGAGTGCAGCGGGAATACGAATCGAACCCCCCGTGTCTGTGCCAATGCCCACCTCGGCAAGTCCCAAAGCCACCGACACCGCCGCGCCCGACGACGAGCCACCGGGCACGCGTGCATGCACGGCATCAGCAGGGTTAGCAGGTGTGCCGTGGTGTGGATTGATGCCCACGCCTGAAAACGCGAACTCGCTCATATTGGTTTTGCCCAGCAGCACTGCACCTGCATCGCGCAGACGTTGCACCACGGGCGCGTCGTGCAACGCAGGCACTTCTCCCGCACACACCACGCCTCCGGCCATGGTGGTCTCCCCCTCCACGTCGATGTTGTCTTTGAGGGTGATGCACACGCCATGCAAAGCACCTAGGCGGCCGCCCGCTTGTGCCTCAGCATCACAGTGCTGCGCCGTGGCGCGTGCGGCATCGGCGTAGAGCTGCGTGAACACATGTTGCGCCGCAGGGCTGGTGGCACCTTCTAGGGCGTGAGCGACGCGTTGGGCAGCGGTGGTGGCGGTATCAAAACAGGCTTGGGTCATGCGTTGAATTCTGCCCGATTACCCTTTGGCAAGCCCCGCCCTGTGCGAGCGTGCTAGTCTCGACGCTATGCAAACCACCGCCGCTACCCATACGCCCGAACTCACGCTGTATTACGACGGTCAGTGCCCGCTATGCCTGGCCGAGGTGGAATTTTTACAAAGTCGCAATGCGCAGGGTCAGTTGGCCTTTGTCGACGTCACTCAAACAAATTTTGAAGCAGCGGGCCACAACATCTCATGCGAAGCCGCCATGGCGCAGATTCATGGCCGCACGGACGATGGCCAAGTGCTGGTGGGCGTGCCTGTGTTTGCCACCGCCTACCGGTTGGCCAAACTGCCTGTTTTGGCGTGGTTGCTGTCGCGCCACTGGCTGATGCCGGTGCTGCAACCGGCTTATGTGCTGTTTGCCAAACACCGCCAAGCCCTTTCAAAACACATTGGCCCCAGCGTTTTGAAGTTTTCAAAGCGATTTTTCAGGTGAATTTTGAGGTTTTTGAGGGCTGCTGCGCAGAACGGTTGATAAATTTGCGAAAATACCGTCTTTGCCTCGAGAACTACAACGAATGTCACGCCCAGAAAAAACAGAAATCTCCAACGATGGTTTGCGCTACAAGTCGAAAAAAGGCGGTTCACCCTTCGAAGGCCTCGGCCGTACTGGCGATACCATGAGTTGCATCAAGTGCGGCGTTCACAAGCCCCGCAACAACGGTTCGTTCAAGCGCATCTTGGGTTCATCCATGTTTGTGTGCTTTGACTGCAGCCCTCCCAAGAAAGAGGCTGACCCAGCAACCACAGCGGCAAATCCGGCGGCAGCGACCAAAGAAAAAGCCAAAGCTTAATTCTTGGTACCCCACAAAAAAGCGGCTCGTTGAGCCGCTTTTTTATTTGGGACGCAGCGCGTTATTCGACCCGCACCACCGCATTCGGCTTAAAGCCCAAATCCGCCACTTTGCCCTTCTTGGCACGTGCGGCTTTGGCGTTGTTCAAGCTGCGAATTTCCAAAACTTCTTCGCGTGCTTTGCCGCCACGACCCAAACCTTCGATGCGCACGCTCCGGGTGTACGCAGCCGCACCGGCCAAAGTGTCTTTGGCTTCTAGGTCAATCAGCATCAAGCCCCGACCGCCCTTTTCCATCGCTTTGAGTTCAGACAACTCAAAGGTCAAGAAGCGGCCACCGGTAGAGGCGCAAGCCACATGCGTGGCGGGTG